>Ga0209189_1000080_pt1 | contig 79299 bp, 78 predicted proteins | sample C_130820_EF_Meta_FD_187308 | JGI IMG/M metagenome (GOLD analysis project Ga0209189, IMG submission 187308) | Freshwater microbial communities from Lake Croche, Canada to study carbon cycling - C_130820_EF_MetaG (SPAdes) (version 3) | ecosystem: Environmental > Aquatic > Freshwater > Lake... | reverse complement strand
CTCGCCCCAGACTGTCCTGCTTGAGAATTTCCCCCGCTGATAATAACGATGCTGTAGATGTCATAGCCTCCAGACTACGACATCAACACTACCTACAGCAGGGGGTGCTCCGCGCAACGCTTACGCTAAACCACCTCGCGTTTTTGGAATGCGATGCCTTTGAAGTCTTCCTCGGAGCGGAAAATGCCTCCCATTACTATGAATTTCATGTCACCCCATCGAACAGTATTCTTCAACTTCGCTTTGGAATAGGTGCGCCTCGAGAGCCGCTTGAGAGTCACATGGTGCAGGACCCTCTCTTCGCCAGCGAAGTGAGAATAGCACCCACATCTTGGCATGTGAGGATGCAAATTCCTCTTCCAGCCCTCAATTTCCCAGACCTACCGCATCTGATGCTCTCCTTCGGAAGATACGACTATCTCTCGGATGGAATCCCACCCGTGATTTCCTCTACCTCGCCACACACCGTCTGCAACTTCCACCGCATGGAAGAATGGACGGTTATTCATGGATAGTCTTGAAGGAAGCGTCTCGGATCGGTTCCGAGTCCCAATCGCGACCGCTGAAATTGGACGACACAGGGGGCATCCCTCCGAATCCTTAGGAGGGCGGTGCTCCGTCGGCGCCCAAATTTCTTACTCGAGCGCGTTTTTTTCGTAATTGGATTTGCGGCGTTGCTGTAATGTCATCGCTATCGGGCGCTCATGCCGACGAGGACTTCGGCGTTCCGAGCGGTAACTTTTCTTCGTGTGAATATCACGCCGCGCTGGGTGTTGGCAGATAGCCCTCCCTTTTATTTTTTGCGGTGGCGGCGGATTTCGTAGTCAGTGCCGGATTCGAGGATTTCGCCGGTGTCGAAGGTGCTTTCGAATTCGGGGAAAAAGGTATCGCCTTCGACTTCGCGGTCGATGCGTGTGAGGAGGAGTTCGGAACAGCGGGGCAGGAGGGCGGCGTAGAGTTGCGCTCCGCCTATGATGTAGAGCTGGCGACCGTCTGAGGGTTCTTCAATCGCGTCGAAGGAGCGGAGCAGGGTGACTCCGGCGATGTCGGCCTCGCGGGAGACGACCCAATTTTCGCGGCCGGGTAGCGGCTTGCCGAGTGAGTCGTAGGTTTTTCGTCCCATGACGATGATATGACCGAGGGTTGTGCGTTTGAAAAATTTCAAGTCCTCGGAGATGTGCCAGGGAATCCGTCCATCGGCTCCGATGACGCGGTTGCGGGACATGGCGGCAATGGCGATCATAGATTAGACGGAGATGGGTGCTTTGATAGCTGGGTGTGGGTCGTAGCCTTCGAGAGTGAAGTCGTCGAACACAAAATCCTCGAGGTGTGTGCGGGCGGGATTGAGCACCATGCGCGGGAGGGGGCGGCACTCGCGGGTGAGTTGCAGGCGGGCCTGCTCGAGGTGGTTGGCGTAGAGGTGAAGGTCGCCGAAGGTGTGAACAAATGTGCCGGGCTGGAGTCCACAGACCTGCGCGACCATGAGCGTGAGGAGCGCGTAGGAAGCGATATTGAAGGGCACGCCGAGGAAGAGGTCTGCGCTGCGCTGGTAGAGTTGGCAACTGAGTTCGCCATCCTGAACATAGAATTGAAACAACGCATGACATGGCGCGAGGGCCATGAGGTGGAGCTCGGCGGGGTTCCATGCCGAAACGACGAGGCGACGGCTATCGGGATTTTTTTTGATGTCTTCGACGACGCGCGCGATTTGATCGACGATGGTGCCATCCGCTCCGCGCCAGTCGCGCCACTGGGCGCCATAGACGCGGCCGAGATTGCCATCCGCATCGGCCCACTCGTCCCAGATGGTGACATTATTTTCCCGCAGGTAGCCGATATTTGTTTCGCCTTTCAGGAACCAGAGCAGCTCATGAATGATGGAGCGGAGATGGAGTTTTTTCGTGGTGAGGAGAGGAAAGCCTTGGCGTAAATCGAAGCGCTCTTGGGCACCGAAAATCGAATAGGTGCCAGTGCCGGTGCGGTCGGATTTGAATCGGCCCTCGTCGAGGACGAGGCGGAGAAGGCGGTGGTATTGCTGCATGGCGGTGGACGAAGGAGAGGGTCAGCAGGAGGCGTTTTCCTGCGACGAGGGACAGATGTCACGGAGTTCGCAGTTGGGACAATCCGGCTTGCGGGCGGTGCAGCGACGGCGTCCGTGGAAGATGAGCCAATGGCTGAGGAGGGTCCAGGAATCGCGGGGAAAGAGTTTGATGAGGTCCTGCTCGATGCGGATGGGGTCGGTGAATTTCGTGAGGCCGAGGCGCTGGGAGAGACGGCCGACATGCGTATCGACGACGACGCCTTCGTTTTTATTGAAGGCATTTCCGAGGACGACATTGGCAGTCTTGCGTCCCGCGCCGGGTAGTCCGGCGAGGGCTTCGAGGGTGGATGGCACTTCGCCACCGTGTCGCGAAAGGAGGGCGGCCCCCATGGCACGGATGTTTTTCGCCTTGTTGCGGTAGAAACCAGTGGAGCGGACGAGGGTCTCGAGTTCCTCCTGAGAAATATCAGCGTAGTCGGCTGCGGTGCGGCAGCGTTGGAACAGGTCTTTGGTAACGATGTTGACCCTCTTGTCGGTGCACTGCGCGGAGAGGATGGTGGCGACGAGGAGTTCGAGCGAATTCGAGTAGTCCAGCTCGCAGTGGGCATCGGGGTAGATGGCGGGGAGTCTTTTCAAAAGCTCCCGAGCCATTTCAGATGCGTTGGCGGCTTGCTTCGAGGTGCTGCTGGAACCTGCTGCGGCGCGAGGCATGCCGAATTAGTTACCTCCGAGAGCTTGGAGGCGTTGCTTGGCCTGCTCGGCAAATTTATCGCTCGGGAAATCCTTCACAATCTGGCTGTAGGAAGCCTTGGCGCGGGCGAGTTGCTCGGATTTCTTCGGTTTGGATTCCTCGGTGAGCGCGGCGGCCTGCACCTCCAGGAGCTGACCACCTTCCCAGAGACCTTCGGCGGCCGCGACGGGGACGCCAGAGTAGAATTGAGGAATCTTCATGAAGAAGTCGATGGCGGCGCCGCAGTTCTCGGCTTTCTTTTTGGGATCCGCCTCGGCGTTCATTTTATCCTTCATGATGTGGCCATAGAGGAGGAAGGAGTTCGCGCGGAGTTCGGCTGTGGCGTTCTGCGCGCGGATGATGCCTCCAAGGAGCCCCATGGCTTCATCAGGCTTCTTCTGTGAGCGGAGTGACTGAGCGATACCATAGTCAGCTTCGAGGACTTTGGGCGACCATGGATAGGTGCTCTTGAGTAACTGAAAGAACTGGCCGGCCTCGGCGGTCTGACCACGTTTCTGAGCCACGCGGCCTTTACCGAAGATGGATGTGGCCTGGGCTTCCTGAACGAGTGGCGGGGCGGCATTTGGCGCGACACCGGCGGGAGCGGGATAGTCGGTGGCGAGTTTTTCAAACACAGCCTGAGCCTCGTCCACCTTGTCGGAATCGACGAGGGCGAGACCGAAGACATCGAGGTCTTTCGGGCCATAGACGACCTGCGCGTTGTAGGCCTCTGTCATCTTGGCCAAAGCTCGTGGCTTGTCTTTTTCCGCAATGAAGCCTGCTAGCGCGAAGAGGATCTTGCTGCGTGCGGCAGGATCGGCGGCTTGGTCGGCCTGGGCCTGAAATGCGGCTTCGACGGCGGCATCGTCCTTCAGACCGGAGCGGATGAGCATGCGTTGACTGGCGAGGAGGGACTGGAGCGCGGGCGAGACATCGGCGCTCTGAGGGTATTTCGCGAGGAGGCCCTCAATGGTCGTGGAGGATCCTTCGACGGCTTCCTTCCACTTCACGCGGTCGGTTTCGTTGAGTGAGGTGTAGTTCGTGGCGAGACGCTCGGCGGTGGCACGCTGAAGCTCGGAGACGGTCACCAGCGCCGAGGGGGCTTTGGCGTGGTCGGGATAACGCTCCACGAACTCCCTCCAAGTGGCGATGGCGAGATCGACGTTGCCAGCGGATGAGGCATTCTGGCCAATGCTGTTGTAGGCGAAATAGATTTTATCGTCCTTCGGATACTTTTCGATGAACTCGCGCATCAGCTTGTTGACCTCGGCGACATTCTGGGCCGCCGCGAAGACTTGGGAGCGGGAGAAGTAGGTGAATGGTGCCGGCGGCGAGTCGGGGAATTGGTCGGCGACTTTGGTGAGAGTGGCCACACCTGCGTCGTTCTGGCCTGTGGCGATCTGGGCATTTCCAAGCACAAAGGTGGCAAGCGGAGTGAGCGGTGTCTCGGGATTTGCCTTGAGAAATGCCTCAAGAAGCGGAATGGCGCCGGCGTTGTCGCCCTTCTGTTGCGTGCAAGCGGCGATCCAGTAAGCGGACTCCAGAGCCTGCGGAGTGCCGGGATATTTCTCAACCGTGAGCTTAAAGGCCTTGATGGCATCATCCCACTTCGAGGTGTCGCGATAGATGCTGCCAATGCCAAACTGGGCAACAACTCCGACATCAGGCGTTGGATTTTTCTGCAGGCTGTCTTGGAAGGTTTTCAGCGCCTCGTCATATTGCTTGAGGCCAAGCTGGGCCTGAGCCTTCTGCGCAACGGAGAGTCCCGAGAGACGACCTTGGGGGTAGGATTGGATCGACTCGTCGAAGTAGCGGATCGACCCGGCACTGTCGCCTTGGGCGAGGATCATGTTGCCGATCATGAAGGGTAGATTTTCCGCAATCGGCTTACCTTTGTAGGTGGCTTGAAACTCCTCGTAGCCTTTCAGGGCGGGGTCCATGGCGTTCTGCACGACGTAGCTCATCGTGTTGTAGTAGAGGGCGCGCATCTTGTCGTCATCGGTAGTCAGGAATGGTCCAATGTGGGTGATGACGACACGGGACTCGTTGTATTTTCCGGCATTGAAAAAGATCTCTCCGAGCTTGAGGAGGGCCTGCGCGGTCTGATCGGGCTTGGCGCTGATCTCGGCGAGTTTTTTAAGTTCGCGCTCATTTTCCTTATCGAGCTTGTTTTTCAGAGGAAGATTCTTTGCACGGAGGGCGGCGATTTTTTGAGGACCATAGGATTTCACCTTCTCCTGCTGCATGGCGACGATGTCCTCTTTCGGCAATACAGCCATGTAGGCGGCTGCGGCTTGTTCGTAGAGCCCCTTGCGGTCGGCTTCGGGACTGAATGCGGCACGCATGAAGAGGATTTCGCCAAGTTGAAAATTTGCGTCATTCACGAGCGCCAGGTCTTTTTTGCTTGTGATAATCCCACGCAAGAGTTCTTCGGCCTGCTTGAGGAGATCGAGGCCCTTGTCCTTGTCGCCGCCGTCTTTGGTGAGCAGGTCGCCGCCTTGTGTGGCGAGCGTGATGGCGAGGAGATTTTTACTCCCTTCAATGGTCGGGCTCGCGGCAAATTTCTGAATGTTTTCGCGCAGACTGGCAGCGGCCTTGTCGAAGTCGGAAATCTGGTATTCGCAGAGTGCACGGCCGTAGACGACGGACTCGAGGTCGGGAGACTGGGGATACTTCGTAGTGAAGTCGGTGTAGCTTTTGATCGCCTGTTCGAAGATGCCCTTGCGGCTTGCATCAGAGGGCGGAAGCGCCATGGCTTTGGAGGCAAGAATTTGTGCGCGCAGATTGTCAATCATCTGCAACTGATCAGGCGTGAGCGCAGGACCAGTCTTGGATTTTTCCAAACTAGCGAGAGCCTTGTCGAAATCTCCAAGGTAAAATTGGCAGACGCCGAGTTGGATTGTCGCTGACTGAACAAGAATATCCGTAGGATAGCCGGTGATGATGCCTTGGTAAGCAGCGGCAGCACCTTTGTAATCGGCGTTTGAAAGCAGGCCATAAGCGGCTTCGTTTTCTTGCGCGGCGGCTTGAGACTGAGCGTGAAGAGCACTCGGCCAGAGGAAAAGGGACAGCAGAGGTGTGAGGACAATAACGGGGAGCATTTTCATGACCACATATCCATATCCGATGCAGGCAGACGATTCCAACGGATTTTTAAAATTCCGCATCGCGGGGTGTGCTTGATTTCAGCGCCATTTGCCGCGAGTTTTTTTCCATGGAAGACTCTGAACACCCATGCCCGCCGCCACTGCCGCCGAATGACGATACAGCCGCAGCAAGACAGTGGATCACGGTCCTGCATCTCAGCGCCCTCGCCGGACTAGTCATCGTAGGCTTCGGCCACATTCTTGGACCATTGATCATCTGGCTTCTCAAAAAAAATGACGTGCCGGGACTGGATGCGGCAGGCAAAAGCGTTCTGAATTATCAGATCTCGTGGAGTATCTGGTTTTTTGTTTCGGGCGTTGTGGCAGTCTTCGGGTCCTGCCTCGTTGTGCCGCTGGCACTGCCTGCGGGAACATTCATCGCATGGCTGGCCTTTGTCATCAACGGGGCAATCAAGGCAAGTAACGGCGTGAGTTATAATTTCCCTCTGACGATCCGCTTTTTCAGCTGATTTCCTCAGGTCAAAGCGAGCCGCTGCATTAAATGCAGAAATGCTCTACGCGGCGCCCGATGCCTGTAAGAATCTCCCACGAGATCGTTCCAGCTTGGTCGGCCAATTCGGAGACCTCGATTTTCTCGGCACCATCGCAGCCAATCAGAGTGACCTCATCGCCAAGCTCCACTCCGCAAACTTGGGAAACATCGACCACGATCTGATCCATCGTCACCCGCCCAAGCACAGCGCACCGGATTCCACGCACAAGCACACTCGCTCCCCGGCCCGAAACCTGCCTCGGGAATCCATCTGCGTATCCGACAGCCACCAGCGCGGTGCGAATTGGTTTTTCAGCAATAAAAGAGCGCCCGTAGCTCACACTGGAACCCGCAGGTAATTCACGCAGCAAGACCACACGGGACTTCCAGGAAAGCACAGGCTCGAGTTGGCTGGAGTATTCTGGGAGAGGAGAGATGCCATAAAGAATCAGCCCTGGCCTCACTAAGTCGAACCTGTGCTCAGGGCGAGTCAGGACACCCGCGCTGTTCAGAACGTGGAATTTGGCGTCGCGCGCCAGAGACTGCAAGTCGGCCGCAAGCGCATCGAATCCCTCCAGCTGTTCCAGAGTGAAAACTGCGTCCTCATCCGCTGAGGGAAGATGAGTCGAAATACTATGCAGGCACACCCGCTCCATTGCGAGCACGCGGCGCACCTCATCCAACACCGAAGCAACTGCACAGCCGGCTCGACCCATTCCCGTGTCGATTTTGAAATTCACACTCACCTGGCCATAGCGCGAATAGGCCAAAGCCTCGTCGGCGCTGGATACCGTGACGATATAACCGCTCCGCACCGCCGTCTCATACTCGGCAGGCAGGCAGGGACTGAGCAGCATGACGCCTCGAGAGGAAGCGGCGGAGGAAACTTCCAACGCCTCTTTGATATTGGCGACACCGAAGACCTCAGTGTCATCAGCAAGAGCCCTGACGATATCGGCCACTCCGTGTCCATAACCATTCGCCTTCACCACCGCGAGAATCCCAGGCTCAGGGCCGATCCGCTTCCTGACGAAAGCCAGATTCCGCCTCAACGCGCCAAGGTTGATTTCAACCCAAGTGCGGAGGTGGTCAGGAACTGGAAGTGCGGGCATAAAAAAATGAAGTGGAGGTAAGGGGATTCGAACCCCTGGCCTTCTCATTGCGAACGAGACGCTCTACCAACTGAGCTATACCCCCGAAATATATGTGAAACAAAGACTTAAATTGGATTCTGAAAGGTCGAAAAAATCGGCTGCAACCCGCTTTTGTAACACTTGTATTTGATCTTTGAAAAAGCCAAAGGAGAAACCCAAGAGAGGTGCTCCAGAGTTTCAGAAAACGTCGGTGCCTTGTTTTTACCGATATTCATTACGAAGCGTCTAATTCTCATCGATCAAATCCGAGGGCAAGCAAATTCGGGCTTCCCTGAGCACAACGAATTTTATTGAAGCCAAGCACAAGTTGCTGGACTGCAAATGGGGTATTGGAAGAGTCAACACCTCGACAGTTCAAAGGTGATTGTCTGGATTTCCAGGTTGAGTTCGAACTGCTCGTCGCCGTTCAAACTGGAGAGGCTACCCGTGAAGGAATCAGCGATGAGGAATTGCATGGAAAGCTACTCGGAAAGATGAGCATGAACGCAGGAGGAGAACTTAGGAATCACACTCCCGTAACGGATCAGGACATCTTCCGTTTCCATCCTCCGGCGCCCGGCGATCTCACCGAGCACAGCGACGACTTGGCTCGGCTCAATCTCAAAAAGCGTCACAAGATAATCATCGGGATGCATGGCGACGATGCCGTGATCTTGAAGGTTGTCGTTTTTGAAATGCCGCAAGTTGAAGGTCAGAATCACGGGGCACCCTCCGCAAATGGCCGCCGCCAGCACATGCCGGTCCTTCCAGTCATTGGTGAGGCCTTCGATGAATCCTTCGTAACCGTGAATTTCCGCCTCGGGAAATGCGGTTGTGATTTCTTTTTGAAAAAGTTCTACCAGATTTGTTGGCCACCCCAGCTTGTCGCGATGCGTCCGCTCGACTTCGTCAAGGATTTTCGCCGTCCAGTGCGGAACGAAGAGCCTCGGACGCTCGGCAAGACTCAGCAACAGATCGCACACTCCATGGTTGGCGAGCACGCATGCATCGATGAGCACATCGAAGTCCGCCCTCATTCGTCGCCTTTGTAGTCGGAGAAATAGAGGCCGGCGCTCGCCACCTCATCAGATAGACGGTCCATCGCTGCCCGGCGGGTCTGATCGCGCTTTTTCTCATACTCCAGCAGGTCTTTGAAGGTGACTCTGCGGTGTGTGCCCACAAGGCGGAACGGGATTTCACCCTTTTCCAGCAAGTTCACAAAAAATTGCCGCGACACACCGAGGTAGTTCGCCGCCGCCTGCGTTGTGAATGCCTCGTCCTCGGGAAGCATCACGATCGCCTTGTGCTCGGACATCATGCGAACGATGCGGGCAAAATGCTGGAAAAGCGCCTCTGGAATTTCGATTTGTCGGCCCTCGCTATCCGTCAGAAGCACATGGTCCGGCTTGGCAAAAAAACGCGCCACCTCGGCGAGTTCCTCTTGGGGAATCAGCGAGGGGTCGAGGCGGTTGGTTCGAGTGGTTAGCATGATGATCAATTAACCGCGTCTTTGATCGATTGCCACAAAATATTCGCCATAAACGCTACGAGTGCCACAGGCGCTAAACCTTGAATACCTTCATCGCCTCGTCGCCGAGGTGGTTCGCACATCAGGAATGGAGGTCATGAAAGGGGCCAAAGCTTTTCCTTGCTGAGTCTGCGCTCCATCACATCCTGAGAGACCGCGAAGTGCCTCGCCAGAGGAACGCACAGGTAGGAAACATGCTCGTCGGAGAGTTGCTGGCGTTTGAAGCCGTTCGATTCCAAATCATCGAGCACGGCGGCAAATTGAGTTTTTAGATTTTCGAAGGGAACCAATAAGCGGCCGGCGAACTCGTTGGCATGAAATTCGAGCAATCCGTATTCTTTCTCCGGCATCTCCAGCATGAACGAAATCCACTCATCGGCACTTGCCCTTGGGATGCTCTGAAAGACCTCTTTGTGCAGGGCAAAATGGCCCAACTCGTGGGCTATACTGAAGCGCAGGCGATTCGTGAACCGATCATCAAGAAACTGCTGTTGGTCGAGAATCAGTGTCTTCCAATCTCCCAGCAAAAGAGCATCCACATCCGCATCCTCTTTCAAACCCGTGATTGTCCGGATTTCCAGATCGAGTTCGAACTCCACCAAGGCAAGCACATCGACCGGCATTTCATTCTGTGGGCAATACCGCTGCCGGAATTGATCCGCCGCTGCCCAGCATGTCTCCTTGCTGAGAAATAGGGCTTTGAAATGGCGCGCAGATGATGCCATGGGTCAGCTGGCGCGGATTTTTTCCACCACTTTGCGCATCTCCGTTTCGGTGGGCCTTTGGCCTCGCAGGGTTCGGAAGAATGCAGGGAGTTCTTTGACCAGTTCCGCATCGTCCATGATGTCTTGAGGAATGATGCCACGATCCGCAGCAGCCAGGTCGAAAAACAAATACCATTCGTCGCTGCCGTCCCGCAGATTGAGAGCCTTGGCATAGCGGCAGAGGATTTCCCGGTCTTGCGGCGGCGGAATGGCTCTGCGCTCCATGCGGCTGATGTTGCCGGGGTCGGCATCGGCCAGTTCACAGAAGGCTCTCAGGGTGATGCGATTTTCTTTTCGAAGTGCCTGAAAAAATGCGGCGAAGTTCTCGTGTGGTGTTTTCATTTCGGTTGGATGTTGTGGTGACGCTACAACATTTTGTTGTGCTCGGGTAACAATTTTTTACTCACACCTTGAACACCTTCATCACTTCGTCGCCGAGGTGGTTGATGACTTTGACGGCGATGCGGCCGGTTTTGGGTTTGTCGAAGGGGCGGGAGGTGTCGCTGTGGAGTGTGGACCAGGCTTCGGGGTCGATCTCGGCTTTGAGGGTGGTTTTGAGCGAGGTGTAGGGGTCGTTTTGGCCGAGGAAGTAGGCGTGGCGCACGAAGAAGCTCTCGCCGTTGTAGTCGGTGTCGAGGAACCAGCAGGCGATGCCTTCGGCGCTGTCGCTGCGGACTTCGCCAGTGGATGGATCGAAGACATCGACGCCGTTTACCTTGACGCGCAGGCGGTCGCTGGAATCGGGGAGGAGTTCGATGTCGGGCTCGCCGAAGATGACGAAGAGGTTGCCTTTGCCGGTGGTCTTGAGGTCGTCGGCCATGTGGAGGTCGGCGTTCATGCGGGCTTTGAGCACGGGGATGCGGCCGAGTTTGTGGAATTCTCCGGCGTGGGCCTCGTAGTTGAAGGCGCAGGCGATGAGGACATCGAAGCCTGCGTCGCCCGCTTCCCGGGCGGCGTCTACGAGGTCTGGACGGGTCACCGTGCCGAACTCGGGGCCGATGAAGATACCGGCGCGGCGCTCGGTGTCGCCTTCCATGTAGCGGCCTTCGGCGCAGATGAATTCGCCAGGCCAGCCGCCGAGAGAGAGGAACTGGATGCGGTCTTCCTTGTGCGCTTGCTGGACTCCGGCGGCTTTGAGGTTTTCGAGGATCATGTGCTCGAAGGTTCTCATGCCGGAGACGGGCGATGCCTCCTGCATGCGGAGTGGGTCGATGAGGCCGTCGTTCTCATCCACACCGAGCACGCGGTGGGGGCTGAGGCTCTCGACGGTGAAGGGACCTGCCACGCGGACTTTCTTTTTGTCCTCATAGGGCTTGTCGTAGAGGTATTCGAACTCGGCCTTGGCGGCGATGCTGGCATCGATTTCCTTCTGGCGGGAAATGCGGGCGGTCCACCAAGCCATCAGCGTTTCGTCCACAGATTTCGCAGATTTCCGCAGATTTTCTTTCTGATCTGAATTCAGTAATCTGTGTGAATCTGCGTCATCTGCGGATAACTCTCTCGGGATTTCCCATTCCTGCCAGTTCGTGCCCAAAGCGGCGTTGAGCTTTTCGCGTAAAGGTTCCAGCGTTTCCTGCCATTTATCCCAAATGACATCGATCTCGGCGTTGTTGGCGATGGATTTGAGGGTGATGTGCGGCACGCGCTCATAGACGAAGCCGTGGCGGATGTTGCCGTGGACGGGCTGGCTACTCGGAGCGGTGCGGGTGACTTCGGCTTCCTTCTGCTGACCTTCGCGAGAATCGGCAAGCAGGTAAAAAGGATACCTCGCTCCCATGATGCGGGCACGGGCCAGCGCCAGCGCCACGCGGGAGGTGTCGATCGTGATCCAGCGACGGCCCCATTGCTCGGCGACGGTGGCGGTGGTGCCGGAACCGCAGGTCGGGTCGAGAACGAGGTCTCCGGGGTCTGTTGCCATGAGAATGCAGCGCTGGATGACCTTCTCACTCGTTTGGACAACATAAACTTTGTCTGATGAGCCGCTGATTGTTGTGTCTTCCCAAGTATTTGTTGTGCGGATGGCTGCAAAGTCTGAAAGTTGGCGAACATAGCCAATTGCCGATTTTCCTTTTGAAACCCGCGAGGCTTTAAGAAGGCGACCCATTCCTTCTTCTCCCGTTTTCCAAACTCCCTTATTCGGAGTAAATACCTCCCCTTCAATCTTTACTGGGTAGCGAGTCTTATCGACACCTGACTGAGAAGTGATGTTGTCAATTCGACAGACTCGGCTTAGCTCCGCTTCCGACAAGTTGTCCCATCTGTCTTTCGATATCGCGCTGACACTTCCACTTTCATCTCGAATCAAGCGATATGCAGATGCGCCGTCACCACCAAACGCTTTCTCAATGAGGGCTGGCCGAAACTTCTTGGAAGAAAAAGATTTCGCAAACCAAAGCAAATAATCGCCTACTGCGGCTACTGTCATCAGATCGCCTGGGCTGCCAGCGCCACTGGTTTTCTTGAAAAATATCTGACCGCAAAAATTGTCCTCCCCGAACACCTCATCCATCACCGCCCGAACGCGGTGGACATTTTCATCGCCGATCTGCACGAAGATGGAGCCGGAATCGGTGAGGAGATCGCGGGCGACGGTGAGCCGATCCCGCAAGTAGGTCAGGTAGCTGTGGATGCCGTCGCGCCAGGTGTCGCGGAAGGCTTTGACCTGTTCGGGTTCGCGGGTGATGTGGTCGGCCTTGCCGTCCTTCACATCGCGGCTGGTGGTGGACCACTGGAAGTTGCTGTTGAATTTGATGCCGTAGGGCGGGTCGAAGTAGATGCACTGCACCTTGCCGCGCAGGCCCTCGCGTTCGGCGAGGCTGGCCATGACTTGGAGGGAGTCGCCGAGGAGCATGCGGTTCGTCCAATTCTGGTCGTGCTGGTAGAAGTCGGTTTTTTCGGCTCCGTGGGGGATGCCGTTGAAGTCGTGGAAGAGGTCGAATTGAGCGACGGGGGCGGCGGCCTTCGACTGGCGGAGGAGGTCGTCCACGAGGGCCTTGGGGTGGATTTTTTCCTGGATGTAGAGGGGCGGGGCGTGGACGACGAGGTCGCTCCAGTCCTGCTCGTCCTTGCCGCGCCAGACGAGTTGGGGGTCGAGGTCGGTATTGCGCGGGTAGCGGATCTGGCGTGGTTTTTTCTGCTCCTCGTCGAGGACGGCCTGGTGCTCGGCGGTGGGTATGTTTTTCCGCTTCTCGTCGAAGTGGGTGAGGGTCTCGATGGTCTTGGAGGCGGATGGTTTCTTGGGCATGGCGAAGTGTGAATGAGTTAGAGCGGCTCGGTGCCTTCGCTAAGGATGGCGAGGTAGGGGCTGGGAGATAGAAATGGCAGCGCGAACTGCGAAGAATTGCGGTTCCTGCGTCCCAAGGCGCTGGAGGCATCCGCAGTGGGCTGAAATTGCAATTTCGATTCGAAAATGCAATTTCGACCCGGTGAATTGAATTGGCTGCAATTCGAACTTAACTGAAGGCTCGGGATTGCGGGGATTCGTTGGGCGATCCACAAAGCCCGGAAGGCTGAAAAGGTTTTATTGACAGAAATTACGAACATGCGATGGTAATCACGTGGGTTGGGAACTGCGTAGCGGGTCCCGGCCCCTTTCGCTTTTCGGGAGAGTGACCAATCCCGGGCCGAGATAGTTCCCACTGGCATCGCGACGGAATTTTTGTTCGATGATTCGAAAGTCTTCCTTGGGTGGCTTGCCGACAATGTGACGGCCGATGGGGGAAACGACGAGGTCTGCAAGTTCCAAGGCGGCGATACCGCAGGATTTGTCGCGCAGTGACAGACCGCTGATGCGCTTGACCAACTTCGCGGGGCGGAGAAAGCGGGTTCCTTGAATTTTGAGGTTCAGCCAGGCGATCTCGAGTTGGTTGTCCAGCGTGGGACCACGGGATTCGGCGACGATGAAGCCTGTGTCGTTCCGGAGTTCAAAACAGAATCGTTCGACAAGAATTTCAAGAGCGAGGAAGTAAGGGTCGAGAGCGGAGATGTTGTAGCGTTTGAGGTGTTCTTCCTTCTGAATCGCACAGGCGACGACCTGATAGTCGAGGGAGCGCATGAGATCGTTGAGAGCCTCGAAGAACTCGTTGCGAAACGAGGAATCCACCATGCGTTCAAAGCCATTTCGGTTTCTGGCGAGGTCGGCGGTGTGAAGCACGATGTCGGAACGCCCGAAAAACCTGATTTTCAAAGCCTCGACGCGTCGAGTCATTTCGCCTTCGGCATAGGCTCGATCGGCAATGATACCTCCAAGAACGAAGACAGGGTATTGGGGGTCGATCTTGGCAAGGCTGTGGTCGCCGGACTCATCCAGAAACAGGATTTTCACTTGGCGGCCTCCGTGCGGTTTGGGGCAAGTATTTTTTCCAACTCGCTCCGGATGGCGGCTTCGAGGTCGGGCTCGAGCGAGTAGATGTCGCGGAGTTCAGCGAAGGCCCAGCGGCCATGGGTCTGGAGGTTATTCACGCCGGGAATCCAGTAGGCTTCGATGGTGGCTTTTTTCTCCCGGGCGTCCTCACGGCGGTAGCCTTTGATCTCGATGATGAGGCGCAGGAGATCGTCGGGACCGTGGCCGTCGTCCACGAGCAGAATGAAATCCGGTAGGTAGTTGCGGAGTTCGGAGCCGTAGCGATAGGGGACTTCGAGGCCGAGGTTGTGGTTTTTTGAGTATGCGAGGATTTGCGGGTGGGACTCGACAACACGGCAAAACTCGGCTTCCCAATCGCTGTCGGTGATGACCCAGTTCACATGGTTCTTTGGCGGCGGGCCTTTGGTTTCCCATCGCTCGGGGCGTGAGGTATTGAACCGCACATGGGCGGTGGTGCCTTCGGGGTTGTAGGGATCGAGGAGGGCCTTGATGGGGCGCGTGCCTTCGAGCGCACGGGTGATGCCTGCGGTGATCTTGTTGCAGGCCATGTCGGCGAGGGCCTGATACATGAGCAGTCCGGGGTAGGTGCCACCCTTGCAGACGAGGGAGGTATTCATCCACTGGCGGGTGATGCTTTTCAACTGGCCGAAGAGATGGAGCATCGGCTCCTGGCCAGGGTCGCGCCACTTGGTGTAGAGCAGTTGCTTGGTGATGTTGAATAGAAGGGCGGAGGGGCGGATGCGATCGAGATCGAGGTGCTTGAGATCCATATCGACCGGCTTGCCGATGATGCCGGAATTTTGAGTGATGGATGGGCCGACGAGATCGGGATTGAGTTCGAGGATCGAGTCCTCGTTGAAGATGGCGGTGAGTCGGTCCTCGGGGAGTTCCACGCGGTAGCCGAGGACACGCGGGAAGCGGATTTCAAGATGGTCGCGCTCTGGGCGGATGGCTCTCACCTGCACGGTCTCGCGTGGCGGAGCGGGCGGAGCGATAGCGGGCTTGGCTGTGAAGTCGAAGGGAATCCCAAAGATATCGGCATACTCGGAGTTGAAGAGACCTTCCTCGTTCAGGTCGTAGGATTGGCGGCGCAGGGCGCGGCCGATAACCTGCTCGCAAAGAAGCTGTGTGCCGAAGGCTCGGATGCCGAGGATGTGGGTGACATTGTTCGCATCCCAGCCCTCGGTGAGCATGGAGACGGAGACCACGCAGCGGATGCCTGCGCCGAGTTGGTCGCGCTTGCCCACGGTGTTCATGACTTCGCGGAGGAGTTCCTGGTCGGTGATGTTGTCGGCGGCTCGGGGATCGCCGGTGCGCTCGATTTTCGCGCGGCGGAAGCGGGCGATCTCGTCGGCGGCCATGACGCGGAAGTTGTCATCCAAGGAATCACCCGCCTCAAGTTGCTCGGAGTCGATGAGGAGTGTGTTCGGGCGTGGCAGCGGGTTGCCGGTCGTCTCGTCGAAGTTTCGGAAAAGGGCAAGGCGACCGTTTTCCAGAGCGGAGTTGCCGTCGTCCTGCTTGCGGAAGAAGCCGGAAACATAGTCGTAAACGAGTTTCGATATGGCGGTATTCTGGCAAACGATGATGAAGCATGGCGGCACGGCAAGGCCGCTCGACTGCCAGAGATTGAAGGTGGCCTCGTAGTGGCCATAGAGGGCTTGGATTGCCGTCTGGAGACGGGTCGGCAGCATGAGGGGATCGAGGTCGCCGCTCTTGCCTCGCCCGGATTTCGGCATTTCCTTGCGGATGTTTTCCCAGAGGTTGCGATACATCGGCATTTCATTGCCAGGGATGTTCTCGGCCACGGGCACACGCGGGAGCTTCACGATGCCGCACTCGATGGCATCCATGAGCGAAAAGTCGCTCATCGTCCAAGGAAAGAGCGTGCCTTCGGCATATCCCGATCCACGCAGGAAGAATGGAGTGGCAGAGAGGTCCATGACTCGGGCCACGCCGAGCTTGCGGTTCACGGCCTCGATGCCGGAAATCCACAAGCGAGCGGCGGCGTTGTTTTTTTCGGCTTCTTTCTTGTCGTCGCCCTTGAGTTCGGTGTCGTCTGCTTCGGCGGGTTTCTCACGGTAGCAGTGGTGGGCCTCGTCATTGAGGACCATGATGTTTTTTAGCCCCATCAGGTCGGGCATCACGCGCTGGATCATCTGCCCCTCGGTCTCTATGGTGGTGGGGTCCTCGCCGGTGCGGCCTTTCAGAAGCGCCCGGCCGCCGGAGGACATCTGGACACGCTCGCGGAGTTTGAATGCGTGGTAGTTCGTAATGACGATCTTCACCTTTTGAATCTCTTCGAGGAGGTCCATCGGGACGATCTCGCGGTGGGAATAATAGTTTTCGGGATCGTTTGGCTGAAGAACGCGAAGGCGGTCGCGGATCGTGAGGCCGGGTGTGACAATGAGGAAACCGCGTGTGAAGTTTTTACTACCTGGGCGGCGCACCGCGTTGATCGTCTGCCAAGCCATGAGCATGGCCATGACGGTGGTTTTTCCTGCGCCGGTTGCGAGCTTTAGGCAGAGGCGGTTAATCGCCGGATTGGCGTCCTTGTTTGCCCCAGCGAGGTGCTCCAGCAGGCGCTTTCCGGGCACTGAAAGCGGTGCCACTTCAGTAAGCCAGATCGCAGTCTCGACGGCTTCGACCTGACAGAAAAATGGGCGAACTCCGGAGAAATCATGGTGCCGCCAGTGATTCAGAAGCCTTGCGGTTTCGGGTGTGACGCCCCATTGGGCCTGCGGCATAGAGCGCCAGATGTCCACATGCGAACGCACTTCATTGACGATAGAGGTCTGGTCGTATTGTTGCTGGGCCGAGGAAAGCCCCATTCCCTCATCGAAGACCATCTCATCCTGCGCGGCGCTCCCTTTCCGTTTTTTAGGCTTTGGAATGGGAGTAATGAAGTCCGCTTTCCGACGAGACTCGATGATGCGCTGGGTGGGTTGCCCATCGGAGTCGAGTTCCCAATGCCGACCAGGATACCGGTAGGGGGAATTGAGGATCGGTCGGTCGAAAAATGGGTTGTTCATTCGTGTAGCAAAGTTGTTTAGCGATTTGGCAAATTGTGGTCGAGACAAACGCACCTCACCAAATCTGATCAGTCATCCGCAGGGGGAGCAGAACTTTTCGAAAAAAAGAACTGCCTCAACACCGCAGCCGCCTGTTTCAAAAACCAAGGCCAAATACAAGAACGCGCGCGAAAGCAAAAAGCAGACGGGATCGAAAACGCATCTTGAGCTGTGGGTGGTCTTTCAACCTGTCGGGGCGCCGGGGCGTCAGAGAGCGAACGCACTCCTCCAGATCACGCGCGATGGCACAGGATCTATGGTCCGGTTTTGCGGACTTGGGATTTCACCTCGCCATCGTGGAAGCGGGTGGTGAGTTCGTTGGACTTCATCCCGTCTTTTGCGGAGCGGAGGATTTGTCCGTTTTCATCCATGGTGATGGTGTAGCCGCGTGCCAGGGCGGCGGAGGGGTTCAGGGCGCGGAGGACGGCTGCGTTTCGGGCGAGAGTCGATTTTTCGTGCTGCAACCGGGAGTCGGCGCGGCGATTGAGGGTGTCGCGGTATGTGGACAGTCGGCGGCATAGCTCCGAGATTTTCAAATCCGGACGATGGCCTGCAAGTATGCGGGCATGGCGCTCAAGGACGAGTCGAAGCTGGTGTGGAGCGGATTCTGCGGTGGATTGCAGGTCCTCCAGAAGGCGGTCGAGTGTTTGTTGCCTCTCCTGGAGAATTCTGCGCGGTTCGAGGAAAAGCGCGGTTCTCTGCAGGGCGATGAGCTGATTGCTTAGGCCATCGATGCGCATGAGAACTGGTCGTCCGAGTCGGGCGGTGAGGTGCTGGAGTTTGTCGAGCAGTTCGCCGGAGTCGGCGGAGAGGATTTCCGCTGCAGCGCTGGGAGTTGGCGCGCGGAAGTCGGCGGCGAAATCGCAGATTGTGAAATCGATTTCGTGTCCAACGGCACTCACAACGGGAACCGGGCTGGCTGCCACGGCGCGTGCCACCACCTCTTCATTGAATTCCCAGAGGTCTTCCAAGCTGCCGCCGCCACGAGTCACTACAATCACATCGAAGGGGGGCAGGCCAGTGGCAGATGGATCGCCAAGCAGGCGGATGGCTTCGGCGATCTCGGCAGCGGCACCTTTTCCCTGAACTCGCACAGGACAGATGACGACTTCGATGCCGCGCTGGCGGCGGTGCAGAACATTCAAGAAATCCTGAATGGCTGCGCCTGTGGGCGATGTCACCACGCCGATGCGGCGGGGGAACTTCGGCAGTGGGCGCTTTTTCGTGGAGTCGAAGAGGCCCTCGGCATCGAGTCGGTGCTTGAGTTCCTCGAACTTGGCCTGGAGGGCGCCGACTCCTCGTTCTTGGATGCGGCGGACGATGATCTGGTAGTTCCCACGAGGCTCGTAAACGGTGAGGGAACCTTGAAGTTGAACCTGCACGCCGTCGGCGAAGTTCATGCTTCGCAGTTGGGCGGTTTGGCCGGCGAAAAGCACGCAGGCGATCTGCGATCCGGAATCCTTGAGTGTGAAGTAGGCGTGGCCCGAACTTTGGCGCCGGAGATTGGAGACTTCGCCTTCGACCCAGAGCTCTCCGATGCCATCCTCGAGGAGGCCTCGGACTTTGCGGGTGAGGGCGCTGACGCTGAGAACAACTGGCTCGGCTGGCTTCGGGGCCGGCTTGGGTTTGGAGGTGGTGCCTTTCAGGTCGAAGTCGAGTTGCATGGCGTGTTGTTGAGTGAGGAGGTGATGCGTTCGGCAAGGGCGGGACTGATTCCAGAGACTTTTGCGATGTCCTCAGGAGTGAGGGATTTTATGCGTTCCACGGAGCCGAATTTTTCGAGGAGCAGTCGCTTGCGGTTCGCGCTGACACCGGGAATGGCATCGAGCAGGCTTTCCCGGACGCGTTTTTTCAGCAGGAGACTGTGGTAGCCATTCGCCGTGCGGTGGGCTTCGTCGCGAATGCGTTGGAGCAGGCGCAAGGCGCCGCTGTCTTGGGGAAGGCGCATTGGAAGCGGACGACCGGGGCGGTGGATTTCCTCGAATTCCTTAGCCAGACCGATAATCGGCACATTTTGGAGGCTAAGGCGCTTGAGTTCCTCGCAAGCGCTGGAGAGTTGGCCGCGTCCGCCATCGACAATAATGAGGTCGGGTATGGCGGTGGCATTGGCGTTCTCGGACTCGCGGAGGATGCGTCCGTAGCGTCGGCGCACGACTTCGGCCATGCTGGCGAAATCGTCCTGTTTGGTCAGTCCCTTGATGCGGTATGTGCGGTAGCCGGCGCGGTCGGGGACTCCATCACGGAAGCGGACCATCGAGGCGACGATGTGTGCGGAAGAGATGTTTGAAATGTCGAAACATTCCATGACGCGGGGAGGGGAGGGGAGGGCAAGTGCGGCTTGGAGCGCGGTGACATCCGCTTCGGGGTTGATCGTCGTCGGTAGAGACTTGCGGGTGAATCTTGTTGTTGGGCGGGTTGTTGTTTTGAGGTCTTCGAGGAGATTGCGGAGTTGCGCGGCCTTTTCGAAATCCATCTTCTCGGCGGCGGCCTTCATTTCGGATTCGACCTGATCGAGCATTTCGCGGCCTTGGCCTTCGAGGAACTCACAGGCGGATTCCACACGGGCGAGGTAATCCTCGCGGGTAGTCCTGCCGATGCAGGGAGCGCTGCAGTTTTTGATGACATGGTCGAGGCAGTGTTTGTATTCCACCTCGCCAGGTTCGAGCGGACGGCAGGAGCGGATGCCGAACCGCTTGCGCATGGCCTCTAGAGTGCTGCGGAGGGCGCCTGCATTGGCGAAGGGACCGAAATAACGCCCTCCGTCCTCCTTGCGCATGCGGGTTAGGGCGAAGCGGGGCATCGGTTCTGCGAGGTGGACCCGGACGAGCAGGAAGCGTTTGTCGTCGCGGAAGCTGATGTTGTATTTCGGACGAAATTCTTTGATGAGGCGTCCCTCGAAAAGCACGGCTTCAGCGTCGCTGCGGACGATGTGGTATTCGAGGTTCCACACGCTATCGATGAGGGCGCGTGTTTTCAGGTCTGTGGAGAATTTGCGCGATGGCATGAAATAACTGCCCACTCGCTTGCGGAGGTCCTTCGCTTTGCCGACATAGATGACATGGTCCAACCGGTCGCGCATCACATACACGCCGGGCTTGTGCGGCATGTCGCGGAGAATCTTCTGAAAATCCGCACGCGGCTTTTGGTTGCTCATTGGCTCAAGATGAGGCATCGGCTCGCGCGGTGCAAGCGAGCTACAGGCAGACATCCAGATACTCGAGAACCTTGGCGAAAGGGACGGCTTCCAGCCTGCCGAAAGCATCGTGCCGCGTGAGGCGGTCGCGCGTAACGGCAGGACTGCAAATGCCACAGAGAAAGCGTGCGAGTTGGCGCTTCGCGCGCAAGGCGGCGTGGCCCTCGGCGCGGAGGGTGGTGATGGCTTCAACATCGGCTTGGCTGATATCGGCATCATTTCCTTTGGGAAGTTGGGTGGCTTTTTCTCCCCGGCATCGGCCGCAGTGTCCGCAGTCGGAGTCGCTTTTTTCGCCAAAGTAGTCGAGAAGGCGGCGAACGGAGCAGCCGGGGGCGGAAGTAAACGCGACGATGCCACCCAGGCGCGCGAGGTCTTGCGTTTCGCGGGAGATAAAAAGGCCGTGGAGCCAGGTGGCAATCTCGCGGGGATTTCGCTCCTTGGCTCCCGCAAGCAGGCGGAATCTGTGACGCAGGCCGGAAGGTTTGATTTCGATATCCCCCGCCTCTTCCAGATAGCTCAGCGCTTTGAGAATGCGTTCGCGGGATTCACCGATTTTTTCGGCGGCGGCATCCGGTTCGATGGTAAGAAGGCGTGTGCCGCGTTTTCCCGAGGCGAAGAGGCTTTTCAGGAATTTTTGCCTCTCAGGGGTATGCCCAGCGATGACGCGATCCTCCGGATGGCGGAAGGCGATTTGCAGGGTTGCGTAAAAGAGTCCGGCTGGTTCGAGGACTTTGTCTTTTTCGAGATAGGTGATGACCGTTTCCAGGACGAGCGGGCGGATGTCCGTGGTTCGGGAAATGTCGTAGCGGCTGATGTCGAATTCGTCGCCTTGGCGGAGGAGGTGGTCCACGAGATGCCGCAGGGCCTGTTCTTCGGGGGTGTCGCCGAGGATGAAGTTTTGGAGGACGGTGAGGTCGTCGGCGCAGGCGAGAATCTCGCAATGTGATGGCTGGCCATCACGGCCGGCGCGGCCGATTTCTTGTTGGTAGTTCTCGAGGGTCTTGGGGAGGTTGAAATGGAAGACCGAGCGGATATCTGCTTTGTCGATGCCCATACCGAAGGCAATCGTCGCCACGATGACATCGCACCGGCCTTGCATGAAGTCATCCTGGGCTGTGGCGCGCACATCATTTGCCAGACCGGCGTGGTAGGCTCTTGCTCGAATGCCCGCCCGATGGAGACTGCCTGCGACGCTCTCCGCAGAATGCTGAAGAGTGACATAAACAATCGAGGGAAACGGCTTTTTGGTCTTGAGCCGCTCGATCAATAAATCCAAGCGCCGGTCTGCGGAAATCGGTGTGATGTGCAGAGCGAGGTTGGGGCGGTGGAAGGATGTCTGCACATGATCGCCTTTAGCGATGCGGAAGGCTTCGCGGATTTCCTTCGACACGGCAGGCGTTGCTGTGGCCGTGAGGGCCAGAACACGCGGGATGCGGAATTTTTTCGCGAGAGCGGCGAGGCGCAAATACTCGGGTCGGAAATTGTGCCCCCATTCGGAAATGCAGTGGGCTTCATCGATGGCAAGCATGCTGATATTCGCCCGCTTGATTTTTGCGACGAAGGTCTCACTCACGAAGCGCTCGGGAGCGACATAGAGGAGTTTGAGTTTTCCGGAGGCAAGGCTTTCGTAAATGGAAGCCGTTCCCGCTGGAGTGAGCGTGGAATCCAGGCGTGCTGCGGCAATCCCGCGTTTTTGCAGCACATCGACTTGGTCTTTCATGAGCGCGATCAGCGGCGAGACGACCAAGGTGATCCCATCCATGAGAACCGCTGGCAGTTGGTAGCACAGCGATTTGCCGCCTCCGGTTGGAAAAACGGCCAGTGCCGAACGCCTTGCGAGGAGGGTTTCTACGACTTGCCTCTGGCCCTGCCTGAAATGAGCATGGCCGAAGTGCTTGAGGAGTTCGGCGTCGAGGTCGTGGTGTGGAGATTCCATTTCGCGCGCACAATAGAGCGCAGTGGGAACGCTTCGGCAATCTTGGGTGAGAAACAAAAAAAGAGGGATTCGACGGGCGAATCCCTCTTTTGGTAAATTAAGCTGAAGCGTTGATTTTATGATGCGGCTTCGGGCGCTGGCTCGTCGTCGTCCTTGTCGCTGACGACCGGGGCGATGCCTTGGAGGACTTCGCCTGCGCGGAGGTCGATGAGTTTCACGCCTTGGGCATTACGGCCGGTTTCGCGGATTTCTTTGATGCGGGTGCGGACCATTTTGCCTTTGTTGGTGATGAGCATCAGCTCGTCTTCGTCGCGGACGGTGAGGGCTCCGGCGACGCCGCCTGTTTTATCGGTGGTTTTCATGGTGATGATGCCTTTGCCTCCGCGTCCTTGGAGGCGGTATTCCTCGAAGCTTGTGCGTTTGCCGAGGCCGTTTTCACCAGCTACGAGAAGTTGGCAATCTTTGTTCACGATAGCGGTGCCGACGATGTAGTCGCCTTTATCAGGGCGGATGCCCCAGACGCCGACGGTGTTGCGGCCTTGGTCGCGGAGTTCCTCTTCGGTGAAGCGGATGCTCATGCCTTCGTGGGTGATGAGGACGATTTCGTCGTGGCCCGTTGTGAGCTTGCAGTCAATGAGGCGGTCGTTTTCTTCGATCTGGATGGCGATGATGCCGCCTTTGCGGATGTTTTTAAAGTCGTTGAGGTTCGATTTTTTGACGATGCCGCTGCGTGTGGCGAAGAGGACATGGAGATTTTCGTTCCACGTTTCCTCGTCGGTTTTCTGACCTTGAACTCGGATGGTGGCTGCAATTTTCTCGTCTTGTTTGAGTTCAAGAAGGTTTGCAATCGAACGGCCTTTGCTGGCGCGGGAGCCTTCAGGAATCTCAAATACACGCTCGACATAGCAGCGGCCGCTCTCGGTGAAGAACATGAGATAGTCGTGCGTGGTGGCGGTGAAGAGATACTCGACGAAGTCGCTGTCTTCCTCCTTCTCGGCCTCACGGGCAACCATCCCAATGACGCCTTTACCGCCGCGCTTCTGGGCGCGGAAGGAACTAACGAGCGTGCGTTTGATAAAGCCGTTGTGCGTGAGAGTGACGATAACGCCTTCGTTTGCGATGAGGTCTTCTATGGCCATCTCGCCTTCGGCTGGCACGATTTGTGTGCGGCGAGGGGTGCCGTATTTGAGCTGAAGCGCGCGGAGTTCGTCTTTGATGATGGTGAGAACGCGCTTCTCCTTGGCGAGGATATCGAGCAGGTCTTTGATTGTCGCCACCAGTTCATCGTATTCCTGCTTGATGGTGTCGCGCTCGAGGCTGGTGAGTTGGTAGAGACGCAGATCGAGAATGTGGCCGACCTGTTTTTCCGAAAAGCTGTATTTGCCGTCAACGATCCGAGCTTCGCTGCGAATGAGGACGCCGAGGCCTTCGACGGTCTTTCTCGTCCAAGACAACGCAAGGAGCTTGGCTTTGGCATCATCACGGTCGCGGGAGTCGCGGATGATTTTAATGAAGTCATCGATGTGTGCGAGGGCGATGAGATAGCCTTCGAGCTTTTCTGCTTCGATCTCGGCGGCATCGAGCAGGAAGCGGGTGCGGCGGAGGACGACCTCGCGGCGGTGCTCGATGTAGCTGGTGATCGCGTCTTTGAGCGAAAGGAGCTTTGGCTTGCCGTGATCGATGGCAAGCATGTTCGTGCTGAAAGAGGACTCCAGAGCGGTGTGCTTGTAGAGGTTGTTGATGATGACCTTGGGATTCCCGTCGCGCTTGAGGTCGATGACCACGCGGGTATCTTCGGCGCTCTCATCGCGCACATCACTGATGCCGGTGAGGATTTTTTCATTCGTGAGGTCCGCTATGCGCTTCACGAGCTCTGCGCGGTTCACATTGTAGGGGATTTCGGTGATGACGATTTGCTCGCGTCCGCCCTTGACCTCGGCGACCCCCACGCGTCCGCGCACCCGCACGGAGCCTCGACCAGTCTCGAAATATGAACGAATGCCAGTGGTGCCTTGGAGGATACAACCAGTCGGAAAATCCGGGCCTTTGATGTGCTCCATGAGCCCCTCAATGCTGATATCTGGATTCTCGATCTGGGCACAGATGCCGTCGATGCATTCGCTGAGATTGTGGGGCGGGATGTTTGTCGCCATGCCCACGGCGATGCCTGTGCCGCCATTGACGAGGAGGTTGGGGAAGGCGGCTGGGAAAACGGTTGGTTCCTCGCGGGTCTCGTCGTAGTTCGGCCTGAAATCGACGGTGCCCTTGTCCATGTCGTGCATGAGTGCGGCCCCAAGGTGCTGGAGGCGGGCCTCGGTGTAACGCATGGACGCTGGTGGATCGCCTTCCACGGAGCCGAAGTTCCCCTGGCCGTCAACGAGCATTTCCCGCATGGCCCAAGGTTGGGCCATGTGAACGAGTGTGGGATAAATCGCTTGGTCACCGTGCGGGTGGTAGTTGCCCATCGTCTCGCCGACGATTTTGGCGCACTTCAGATGCTTGCGGTTTGGTTGAACGCCGAGCTCGTTCATCGCAAAAAGAATGCGGCGTTGCGAGGGTTTGAGACCATCGCGGGCGTCTGGTAGGGCGCGGGAAATGATGACGGACATCGAGTAGTCGAGAAATGACTTCGACATTTCATCTGCGACATTCACGAGTTCGACTTTTTCGTTTTGGGTATACATGGATTAAATGGGCATTGTTTCGGGAAAGAGTGGGATCCGGAGCTTCGTGGCGGCGGCACGAATGCGGGAGTCGGTGGCGCAGAGGGGCAGGTCTTGGTAAATATCACACGCTGCGATATGGATGGCATCCAGAGTGCGGAGAGACACTTCGGGATGGCAAAACTCGATCAGCGATCTTGCTTTGGAATACACAGGCGAATCCAACGCAAGGATGAGAATCTGTTCGGCATCGATCTTTTTATGAAAAACCTCTCGCGCAGCAAGGCGTTGCTTTTCGCTGATGGATTTGGTTCGGACTTTTGATAGGAGGGCAGATGCCACTTCCACGAGGGAAAGTTCAGATGTGGTGAGGACAATATTCTCGAGGGCATCTTGGAAGAAATCGCTGAGTTCCTCCTTGACGAGCAGTTTCACGATGATTGCGCTGTCTATATACATTACCAACCTCTGGAATCGCGATCTTCGCGGATGATTTCCTCTGCCGTAGGGCCGCCTTGCCACGCTGGCATTTTTGCGAGGTGCTCCCTTGTTCCAGTGAAGGGTTTGCCGCGCTTTTTGTTTGAGGTCGCGAGAAGCACTGCCTTTGGTTTTCCGCCGCTTGTTATGGTGACCTCTCGACCTTTGGCTACAAAATCCAGAAGCGCGGAAAGATGGGTCTTTGCGGAGCGAACGCTAATGGTCGCTCCAATACCGGGCATCTGAGCAATTTCTTGTAAAAACATCTCAGGCTCGTTTGTGGGGCTCTCCAAGATATTGGCGGAAGTCTTCATGTCGAAATGTAGTCGCGCGTAGTTACGCGCGTCAAACATCCAGTCGGGCATTAAGCGCATTATCTTCGATGAACTGGCGGCGGGGTTCCACAACATCGCCCATGAGGATGGTGAACATGCGGTCGGCCTCGACGGCATTGTCTTCGTTGAGACTGACCTTGAGCATCTTGCGCTTCTCAGGATTCATCGTTGTTTCAAAGAGTTGCTTGGGATTCATTTCACCCAGACCTTTGAATCGTTGGATGGAGAGGCCGCGTTTGCCGATTTCCAGGATGCTCGTGAGAATTTTTGGAATGGCGAACAGCGGGGTGGTGACTGCTTTGTCGCCTTCGCCTTCGACAAGTTCGAAGATTGGCTCATCGCTGCTCGAGTAATGCTCAATTTTCAAGCCTTTTCTGGCCAATTCATCAATCAGCTTCTGAGCGGAGGTGGACTCATGAAGCTGGATGAGCTTTGCCCGGCGGCGGTTCGCATTTTCATTTTTCTCTTTTTTGGACTTCACAGGCGAGTCTGGGGCCGGCACTTCGCCTTCGAGTGGCTCTGGTGCTGCCTCTTCGTAAAGATTAAGGTCGCGATTGCCTTCATGGAATTCACGAACTTCGGCCTCACCGGGGAAGTAGCTCGCCCACTCGGTGTTGCCTTCGCGGACTTTAACCATGAATGTCGGGAGTTTCCCGGTTTTGGGGTCTCTCTCGGCGAGGTATTCCTCAAAATCGCCTCCGTGCCTGCGAATTGCATCGCTGAATTTGGCGAAGCGCTCGAGGAGCTCGAGGATTTCTTTCAGTTGGCTGGAACTGAAAACTTTGCCGTCCGCAAGATTTTTGATCTTCACTTCGTCCGCACCGATGCCGATGAGGATTTTGTTTAGTTGCGCATCGTCATCGACGTATTCCTCGCGCTTCTTGCGTTTGATCAGGTAAAGGGGCGGTTGGGCAATGTAGACTTTGCCTTGTTTAACAAGCTCCACCATGTGCCTGCAGAAAAAAGTGAGCAGAAGCGTGCGAATGTGCGAACCATCGACATCGGCATCTGTCATAATGATGATGCGACCATATCGAAGCTTCTCGATATTGAAGCTGCCTTCGCGATCCTTCTCGGTAGCAGCGATGCCGATGCCAGTGCCGATCGCTGTGATGAGGGTCTGGACTTCGGTGTTCTGAAGGACCTTGTCGAGGCGGGCCTTCTCGACGTTGATGATTTTGCCTTTGATCGGCAGAATCGCTTGGTATCTCCGGTCGCGGCCCTGCTTCGCGGAGCCGCCGGCCGAGTCACCTTCGACTACATAGAGTTCGGTGAGGTCTGGGTCGCGCTCGGAGCAATCCGCCAGCTTCCCGGGGAGCCCACCGCCTGTGAGCGCACCCTTGCGAACGGTCTCACGAGCCTTGCGGGCCGCTTCGCGGGCGCGAGCAGCCATGAGGCATTTCTCGATGATACGCTTGCCCACATTTGGATTTTGGTCGAAATGCAGCATGAGGCCTTCGTAGGTGATCGAGCCCACAATGCCCTCTACTTCGGGAGAAATCAGCTTCACCTTGGTCTGGGATTCGAAGCGTGGATCGGGATGCTTCACGCTCACGACAGCGGCTAAGCCTTCAAGAACATCGTTGCCGGTGATGGCAACATCCTTTTCCTTCAGGAGCGAGTTATTCTTGGCATACTGATTGATCGCGCGAGTCAGCGATCCGCGAAAGCCGCTGCTGTGCGTGCCCCCATCTGGATTTGGGACTGCGTTTGTGTAGCACAGGAGTTGCTCGTTGTAGGTGTCCGTATAATTCAGGCCGATCTCAACGATCACCTTGTCCCTCGTGCCCTTAATCATGATGGGCTTGGGATGGACGAGAGTTTTGTTCTGAACGAGGCGGTCGACAAACTCCTCCACTCCTCGCGGGTGGAGAATCGGCATGGGTTTGGCGCCCTCTTGGCGTTCATCGAGAAAAGTGAAAGAGAGTGGCGCGTTGATATATGCGAGATCGTTGAGGCGGGTAATGATGCGCTCGGACTTGAACTCGATCGTTTCCTCGAAGATTTCGGAGTCCGGCATGAAGGTGATGAGTGTCCCCGTCTGTTTTGCGGACTTGACCTCGGCGATGACATGCAGCTTCTGCTTGGTTGTGCCGCGCTCGAAAGACATCGCGTGGATTTTTCCGTCGCGTGTTACCTCGACCTTAAACCACTCCGAAACAGCATTAACGCACTTTGCTCCCACGCCATGTGTGCCGCCGGAGTATTCGTAGTTTCCCTGGCCGTATTTGCCACCCGAGTGCAGGCGGGTTAGCACGAGCTCCACGCCCGGGATGCCTTCCTCTTTGTTTATGTCCACGGGAATACCACGCCCGTTATCGCGAATGGAAATCGAGCCGTCTGCATGGATCGTCACATCGATATGGGTGCAGTGGCCTGCTAAAAATTCATCGACCGAGTTGTCAAGAACCTCGCTCACGCAGTGGTGGAGGGCCCTCTCGTCGGTGCCGCCGATATACATGCCAGGCTTTTTGCGAACAGCCTCGAGGCCCTTTAGGGAACTCAGATCGTCGGCTGTGTAGCTGCTCGCTTTGAAGTCCGGCCGGACTTTAGTGGGTTTTTTGGCTTCGGGGGCCGTGGCGTTTTCGTCGGGAATGTTTTCGTCGGGCATCTGATTCAAAAAATTATGTCACCTAAGTAGGTAGTGAGACTCCCCATGTCATTACCTCAAGGCACCAACTTGGAGCAATGTTTTTTCCGCATTATTCTGGCCTTTCCCACTGGATAGTGGGATGAGTCCTCCTTCTCTCCACAAGATGTTGGGTAAAATCTGTTCCCTGAAAAAAATGTTTCCCATTCTCCGAGAGGGTCTGTGGATCGTTATTCTTCTCGTGGTCGCGTTCGGAGTGTTCACCTGGAACAGGGACTCGGTTTTCTTCGACGACGCGATTTATTTTTTGGATGGGGATTGCTTTTCGCGCATGACAAGAGTTCGGATGATCGAGGAGGGTGGGCTCCGCTCGATCAGGCATCACAATTGGGAAAACTTCCCCGAGGGAACCACGCCGCATACCACGATGCCATTGGATGCCTTGATCGCGGGCCTTTCTCAAATTCTGCGTCCTTTTTCTGAGAGGCATCTGGCTTTGGCAGGGGCTTGGATTTCTCCGCTGCTCGGCGTGGGCCTTCTGGTTTTTCTGGCAGTGTGGTCTGCAGCGGCGCGCCTGCCCTATCGTCGCGCGATGCTGTTCCTGGCGGCCGTGTCGCCGATCGTCGCGCATGGCTTCCAGCTCGGCCGCCCCGATCATCAATCGCTGCTCATGCTCTTGCTTGGTGTTGCTCTCGCCGCTGAGGTGGAGATCTGGAGGGGTAGGGAAAAAGGTTGGCGGTATGTCTCCGCAGGCGCTTGGGCATTGGCTCTGTGGGTTTCATTGTTCGAGCCGCTCATCCTGCTTGGAGTAGTTCTGGTCGCAAGGGGGCTTTGTCGAAGCCGCTATTCACAGGAGGAGGTGAAGAACCCAAAGAGCTGGGCTTGGCCCGTGGTGCTCTTTGTTGCAATCCTCGCAGTCACGCTCTGGATCGATGGATGGCGCGCAGCGGGCTTCCATCCTGCCTTTGCGCGCTGGGCCTTGAATATCGGTGAACTCCGCAGTGCGAGTTGGGGTGTGATTTTTTCCTGGTGCGGATGGCTCCTCGCGGTTGCGCCCGTGCTCTTAGCCTGGCGATGGATTCGAGGCCAGGAAAAGCTCTGCGGTCTTTGGCTCGTGCTCTTGATCGCAGCAGCAGGCCTGAGTTTGTATCACGCGCGCTGGGGGTATTTTTTGGCTCTCGTCTTTGCAATCAGCCTGCCATGGATTTTACCCTCGCTGCGAAAGCCCTGGCTGGCGTGGTTGGTTTTTTTCATCTCGCTCTGGCCCGTCGCAGTAGAGTGGGACAGGAGACTATATCCGGAAGATGAAGCATTCCGCGCACGCGTCGAAAACATCGCCGACGCCGTTGCACTGCGTGAAGCCGCTCTGAGCCTGCGCGAGCGGCCTATAGGCGGCGTCGTGGCTCCCTGGTGGTTCTGTCCGGCCATCGTTTGGTGGAGCGGCCAACCATGCATCGGCGGCACATCCCATCAAAGCCTGCCGGGCATCGTTGAGACGTGCGAATTTTATATCGCGGAAGGGACTGATCTGCAATTCCTCCAAAAACGCAAAGTGGGCTATATTTTGGTCTACGAGCCCGACCGCCTCATCTCGAATTCCGAGCAAATCCTCGGCCGGCCAGCTGCTGGTCTCACCGTTGCCAAGCGGCTTTACACTGCTCGTGAAGATTCTCCCGCCGGCCTGAAAAGGATTTTCGCAAACCGTTTCTTTAAAGTTTACGAAGTTGCCCAGTAGCAAAAAGTCGTGTGACAATCCCTTCTCTGGGTGTTATCGAAACATGGCAAGCGGCCTCTAAAATAGGACGCTCAGCGTCCTCATAGCTCAAGTGGATAGAGCAGGGCTCTCCTAAAGCTCAGATGGTGGTTCGACTCCACCTGGGGACATTTTTTAAAACACACGCACGGAGTAAAATTTTTTGAAACTCGACATACCGGACCGCGCATTTGGCGGATACATTTTTGATTGTGACGGAACCATCGCGGACAACATGCCGTTGCATTACCGCGCTTGGTCGATGGCCATGGCGGACTTTGGCGGTGAGTATCCCGAGGATCTTTTTTACGCTTGGGGAGGGTGCCCCACGGCCGTCATTGTCGGCCTACTGAACGAAAAATACGGTCTTGCGCTGGATGTGGATGAGACCGTGCAACGCAAGGAAAAATACTATCTCACTCTCATCCCTGAAGTCGTTCCTGTGCCAGAGGTGTTGGAAATCGTGAAGTCTATGCATGGCACCGTGCCGCTATCCGTGGCTTCAGGCGGTCACCGCGAACTCGTCGAAGCGACGCTCGATGTGTTCGGCATCCGCGACCTGTTCCAAGCAATCGTCTGCGCCGAAGATTACGAGCGCGGCAAGCCCCATCCCGAACCCTTCCTTCTTGCTGCAAAACTCATGTCTGTCCTGCCTGAAGACTGCGTTGTCTTCGAAGACAGCCCCATCGGTATCGAAGCCGCTAAAGCCGCCAACATGGCTTGGGTGCATGTGCCGGGGCCGCTGGAGAGGAAAGCCGATCTCCACCAACCGAACGGTCTGTAGCTTCAAAGCATCTCTTAAATGGCATTGATGTGCTCACATTGAAATCGCATCACAGTTTGTGGTTTGATCACAAGAAATACGGTTAGTTTTTCAGGTGTTGAATTTAACAAAATGGTTCTAATTTTTTCGGTTTTCCTCGGTGGCGTAATTCTCGCCCTGACCCATGCGATTTACCAATCCGATTGTGTGCTTCTCGCAGCTGGACTTTTTTTAGTCTGTTTCCTGGTCGGACGAGTTAAACCCGGCGCCTTGCTGCTTTCTCCAGACGATTCTGTTGAAAAGAACTCTCTATTTGCAGTTGCCGTTTTTTTTACTGTCCTTCTCTCTCAAGATCATGAACTTCTGTATGCGGATGTGATCTGGGGCGTTAATTCGCTCCGAGCACTTACCTCTGCGGCCGCCCTGCTGGCTTTGACTGCAGCGTTCGCAGCAATCGCCTGTCCTGGAGGTTTATGCGGTAGATGGGTGAAAGTGGCCTTAGGAAGTGCTGCTGCTTCTCTGATCGCGGCGAGATTTATGGTTCCGATTGCGAGCCCTGAACCATTTATTGATGTTTTTTGGATCAATACTTGGGCGGTAAATGACTTTCTCCACGGAAAAAATCCGTATTCACAGGTTTATCCCGATATCTACAAGGGCCATTATGGCTACCAGCCGGGCTTCACCTACTGGCCGAGCTATCTACTGGCGGCCTCGGTTTCAGGGGCGTTCCATTTGGATTTGCGCTTCTTGAATGTGCTAAGCGATTTGTCATTTGCCGGTATTCTCGCTTGGTTTTCCACGAGAAGTAAATTCACGCTCGAGATGGCTTGGCCCTTGGCTTTGCTTTGGCTTGCCATGCCTGTTTCACTTTTCATTATCGAGCAGGCGTGGATTGACCCGTTCATGCTCGTCTTGGCGACTGGGAGTATTCTCGCATTTCGGTTTCGTCGATTTGACCTGGCCGCGCTTTTGGGTGGGCTTGCAATGGCATCGAAGCAATATGGTTTTATTGTTCCAGCTCTGCTCACTGTAGGGATTCTTGCAAGTATCGGTTGGAAGTTAGCCCTTCGATTTTGCCTGATTGCGGGCGGGACTCTCACTCTGATTATGGCACCATTTTTGGTATGGGATTTCGCTGGTTTCTATAAAAACACCGTGCAGATTTTGATGGTGATTCCCATGAGGCTCGACTCACTCACGATACCTGCGTTTTTCGTCAACTCGTTTGGATACGAAATCCCAGGAATTTTCCTCTTGGTGTCTTACATGGCTGTTTTCCTTGGTTGTTTGTGGAAGGTTTGGCGTTTACCGAAGGTTTCCAGCATCTGCTTTGCGGCAACCTTCTGTTATGGCTTTTTGTTCCTTATGGGGAAACAAGCATCTGCAAACTACTATGCGATTGTTCTTGGACTGGCTCTCGTTGCATTAATCGAAGGAATTCAAGAAAAAGACCTCGATCGTGAGTTTTGACTATAATTCTATCCCTCCTGGCTACTACTTCGGAGCCATGCTCAACGGAAAGCCTCCCCAGCGTTTTTGGCACCAACAGAAGTTTCGTGAAGTAATCCGTAGTATTCCGCAAGATATTGATATCGTATTGGATATTGGATGCGCTGCAGGAAGTCTTACTTACTTGGCAGCGTCTCTGCGACCGAATCTCCAAATCACCGGCGTGGATGTGTCGTCTGCGCAGATCGATTTTGCCAATTCCACGATTGCCCCCGAAGCAAAGAATTCCACTTTTCTGTCAATCTCGCCCGATCGGCTTCCCTTTCCGGACAACTCATTCCAAGCAGTAACATGTGTTGAACTGATCGAACATCTGAATGACTCCGAGAACGCGCGCTTGATGGCAGAGGTTTTCCGCGTGCTTCGTCCGGGCGGGACTTGGATCGTTACGACGCCTAATTATCACAGTCTCTGGCCCGCTCTTGAGTTGGCACTCAACATATGGTCGCCTGTTAAATATAATGAACAACATCTCACGCGATTCCATAAAAAATCTCTACGGTTTCATCTTGAAAACGCCGGTTGGAAGGTAGAGTCACTTCGAACCTTTTTTGTTCTCTCCCCGTTTCTCGCTTGGATCTCACAAGGTTTAGCGGAGAGGTTTCACTTGCTCGAAAAAAAAATTGCTCTTCCAGGTAGCCTGCTTCTTGTCAAAGCGAGAAAACCTCTCATCGAGGCTTAATTGTGTATTTACCTCAATCCCGTTTCTTGATGCCCAGTGCACTCCGAGGTGTTTTAAGAAGCGAAATTTATTGCAGCATGAGCGTGAAAAATCATATGAAACAACCAGTCGGTCTTGTTTTATCGGCTTCAATTTTCCGGGCAGTTAGCTCAGCGGTAGAGCGGTAGTTTTACACACTATTGGTCGGGGGTTCGATCCCCTCACTGCCCATTTTTTTATTTGCGCACTGGCCTGATGAGCTTTTGCTCTCCCAAAGGCCTGTAGAGGGTGCGCGCCCGGCTGGGATCGAACCAGCGACCATCGGTTTAGAAGACCGGTGCTCTATCCACTGAGCTACGGGCGCAATTGGCGTGTGGCGGCGCAGGGCCGACGGGGATGTGTTAGCATGAGGCGGCGGGGGCGGCAAGTGCGGCACGATTTTCGCGGTGGCTTGGAGCATTGGATTGGGTAGGGTGCGGGGATGAGTGAGACGGATGAAATGCCGCGAGCGGAGCGAATTTGGACGCGGCCGGATTGGATGGTCGGCGTTGTTTCGGCTTTTGTCGCGGGGGTTGTTTATTTTTGGACGGCGGCTCCGAATGTGACGCTGTTGGACTCGGGGGAGTTTGTGGTAGCGGCGCAGCATTTCGGTGTGCCGCATCCGACGGGATATCCGCTCTGGACGCTGTTGGCGTGGCTTTTCCAGCTCTTGCCATTTGGGAATGCGGCGTGGGAGATCAACCTGTTCAGCGGCTTTTGTGGGGCGCTGGCAACGGGTTTGTTGGCGATGCTTTTTTCGAGTTCCACGCGATGGATGATGGGCGGGCAAGTGGCGCGTTGGCGCGGCTTGAATGCGGTGGTTTCGCTGACGGTGGCTTTGCTTTTCGCGTTCAGCGCTTCCATGTGGTCGCAGGCGGTGATCGCGGAGGTTTACACGCTGCATGCGCTGCTGATCGGGTTTTATCTGACTTCGCTGTATGTATGGTTGCGGCGCTCGGAGAGTTTGTGGCTGCTGATGCTGCCGTTTTTTCTGCTGGCGTTGTCGTTCAGTAATCATCAGCTCAGTGTGGCGTTGGCTCCGTTGCCTTTTTTGATGGTGCTGCTCGTTCGCCGTGGGATTTTTTGGGACTTGGTCGTGGCGGGTGCAATGACGGTGCTGGTGGCTTATTTGGGGTTTGCAATTCTCTCGGGCGAGGCTCCTGTGCTGAAGACGGCGATCCGGTTTTTCTATTGTGTGATGGCTGGATTTGTCCTGCTGGTGGTGGTGAGGCGGATGAGAGTGGAGTGGCGTTTGGTGGCGTATCTGCCTTTTGTAGTGGCGCTGGGCTTGCTGCCGTATGCCTACATGCCGCTTGCGTCATCGACGAATCCACCGATGAACTGGGCTTACACGCGCACGCCGGAGGGTTTCTTTTTTTCGTTCAACCGGTCTCAATACGGAGGGAGTTTGACGCAGCAGAGCCTTCGCTCGCTGGGTAAATTAATGGGGACTGCGCCTGTTTCCTTTTCGCAAAATGGAGCGCCCCAACAGGGCATGGCTTCACCTGAAAAGGGGCTGCTGGCGCAGTTGCAGGACTGGGTTGGCTTTTTTTGGATTCAATTGGCGAAGAGCTTCACGCCGCTTGGAGTGGTGGCCTATTTCGCGGCGTTGCTGGTGGTGTTGCGGTTGAAGGATGTGGCGGCGCGCACTTGGATCTATGTGCTCGAAATCGCATTCGTGCTGGCGGCGATTTTACAACCAGTGGCTGATGGCGCGCAGACGGATGTGGGCGGTTGGTGGCTGCAGATGCCCTATCATACCTACACGAATCTGATTTTCGCTTTGCTTGCGGGCTTGGGTTTCATGGCAGGTGCGTTATGGTTCTGCTCGCGGCTGCCAAGGCTTGCCTGGATGCGCTACGGAATGCTGGCGCTGCCGTTGTGGCCTTTGTTTTTCAACCACGATGGCTGCACCCAGCGTGGACGGTGGTTCGGCTGGGATTTCGGGCATGATATGTTGAAGAATCTCCCGCGCGGGAGTGTGGTGCTGGGAGGAACAGATCCTGGTCGTTTTGTGCCGACCTACATGATTCTGGGCGAAAGCACGCAGCCTCCTAGCGTAAAGCGTGATCTCGACTTCGACAGGCGGGATTTGTATATCATCACACAAAACGGGGTGGGGGAGCCGCTCTACCGCAAGTATCTCGCGGATCACTATGGCGCGGATCGGCCGCAGCCGAAAAATGCCTTTGAACGCTGGCTTGGACGGGCTGAGGCTTATCCAGAGCAACCGCTTGTTTTTCCAACGGAGCAGGAAATCAATGATGCTGTTTCGAAGGATATGGAGGCCTCGATGGCAAAGGGGACGATGGATCCGTCCTTGCCGCATAGTGTGGTAACGAGGCTCATCTGGGAAAAAAACCGCGATGCGCATGAGTTTTTTGTGGAGGAGAGTTTTCCCATGGAGTGGTCTTACGATCACGCCGAGCCGCACGGGTTGGTCTATCGCATCAATAAGGAGCCACTGAAAGAAATCCCGGCTGATCTCGTGCGGAAGGATTTTGAGTTTTGGGATGCCTATGTGAGGAAGCTCAAGGGCAATCCCGAATACGCGAAAGACTACGATGCGCAGCGCTCGTTCTCGAAGCTGCGGGCCTCGACGGGAAATCTCTACCGATATCGCAAAATGGATACCGAGGCGGAGCAGGCCTATCGACAGGCGCTCGAACTTTGGCAGGGCAATGGAGAAAGCCTCAACGCCCTTAACAGTATGCTCTGGGACCGTGGCGATTTCGATGGCGTGCTTGCTATGCTCCAGCCGGCGTTGGATGCAGATCCGAATAACATTGGTCTCTGGCAGATGTATTTCATTACGGAAAAGCGCAAGGAACTGCAGGGCGCGATTGCGGATGGAGAGGAATCTGTAGCGAAGAATCCAGCGAGTGCGGCGGATGTGCAGAAGCTTCTGGAGCTTTATGCTTCCGCTGGCGAAACGAACAAAGTCTCCGATTTGCTGGGAAATTCGATTCACCTGCTTGCAAAGGATGCGGGCTTTTTAAGGGTGGCTGCGGAATATGGCGAAGCAGGCAGTTTGCCCGAATTCGAGTTGCTTGCCACAAAGGCTCTCGTGGCTGTGGAACCGGATGTCGCGGAGAACCAGCTTGCTCTCGCTCGCGCAGCCCTGCGCAATCACAAGAAGGAAGAGTTTTTTGCAGCGGCGCGCACGGCCGTGAAGAAAGGCGGGTTGCCCATGCGCGAGGCTTTTGCGAAATCCACAGAGTTTGACACTGTGAGGAATGATCCCGAATTTCAGGCGATCCTTGGCCGCCGCGACTAAATTCTAGGGAAAACTTTCGACAAAGCCGCCAAGGCCCGAGCAAAGGACGATTGCCGTTTCCGCTTCGCATTCCTGAAATTCTTTCGGGATTTACATGCTGTCAGCGCGCTCCGATGCCGAGTAGCACAGACGGAATAGTCCCGAGAATGATGTAGGCGTCGAGGAAGAGAGACCAGTTGTCGATGTATTCCAGATCCATTCGCACCCAGTCGGAAAAATTCACAACGGTATTGCGTCCGCGGATTTGCCAGAGGCAGGTCAGGCCCGGCTTCATGCTGAGACGGCGGCGGTGGATAGTTTCTTCAAATTTCTCGACTTCGTAGATCGGCAGTGGGCGTGGGCCGACGAGGCTCATCTGGCCACGCAGCACATTCACGAGTTGCGGGAATTCATCGAAGCTCGTTCTCCGGAGGAATCGTCCGAGGGGCGTCACTCTGGGGTCGTCTTGCATTTTGAATACCGGACCCTTCATTTCATTGAATTCCTGGAGTTCGGCCTTCTGTTGCTCTGCATCTTCACGCATGGTTCGGAATTTCCACATTTCAAAAGGCTCACCATGCAAGCCTGCCCGGCGCTGACGGAACAAAGCGGGTCCCGGGGAAGTCATTTTGATAACAGCAGCGATTAAAAGCAGCAGCGGCGCTAGTAGAATCAAGCCTGCTAATGCACCCGCGCGGTCGATGATGTTTTTGAAAAAAAGTGACCACTGTGCAGCAGGCTTACTGCGAAAGACGAGCATGGAGCGCGGGCCTAGAATTGAAAAAGTCGGCTTAGCGATGGATGTCGGAATGAATTCCGTGCTTAGCCAGGCGTCAACCCCCTCGGCTTCGCAGGCCTCGATGGCCCTTTGCGCTTTTCCCATGTCTAGGTTCTTGAAGGCAAGGATCACGCGTCCTACAGAGTGTTTGTGCAGCGAGGACGTAAAGTCGGCGATCGATTGGGAAGTGAGATCGATGCGATCCGCAACAAGCAGCTCCATTTTCTGAACTGGCGACAGGCATGCCATTAGAGAATCAATGCACTCTGGTTCGCCAGCGAGAATGACGCGCTCGCCGACTTTTCCTGCCCGCACTCTGCGTTGGTAGTTTGCGATCTCCATCTGCTCCCGCAGCATCAATACACAGGGTGCGAACAAGGCGAATAAGATGAGCACCGAGCGGCTTGGCACCTCCAGTCTGAGGAAGATCACCGCTGCGCCAAGAAGGACGAAGAGCCATATGCCAGCCATGGTGATCTTCTGCATGGAACGCCATGTGGTTTTCTCCTGCGGGTGATTGTAAAAACCTTGGGCCTCCAAAAAAAACGGAGCGAATGGAAGGATAACCGCAAGGATCCAGATGAAGCTCGGGAAGGCATCGATCTCAACAATGCGGTCCAACACAATCAGCCGATGGTAGCGCAAAAAATGAGCGAACCAAAAGGTCAGGCCGAGAAGAGCGGCATCGCATACCTTGAGGAGTTGCAGATTGATTTCGTTGCGTTGAGCAAGCATGAAGGAGAGATGTTAACCAAGCCCCACTGCACTGGCGAGGATGCAACAGATACGAGTGCCAAGTCCAAACGCAACTCCATAGTTTCGGTATTCCAGCCCGGTGCGGTGGTTGGAATCGTGGACTCGCCCGAGGCCTCCCGCAAGGCGGCGCGGTTGCCGGAGCGTGCGGTTGATTTTCTCGAATGGCGGGCGGACTGCCTAGGCGGGGCGATGCCGAATTCGAAATTCTCTTGGATCGTGACTGCCCGGCATCCCTGCGAGGGGGGCAAAAACTCGATGTCATCCGCATCACGGCGAGATGCCCTCTCATCACTTCTTCCAATGGCCGCCATCGTGGACATCGAAGTGCGTTCGCTGGCTTCTCTACACTCCGTCGTTTGCCAAGCCAACAAATCCCGCGTGCCTGTGCTTGCCTCATTCCACGATTTTAAAAAAACACCCTCCTCTGCGCGCTTGGGTGAAGTCATTCGTCAGGCGGAGGATCAAGGCGCAGATGCCTTGAAAATTGCAACCCACACTGCCACACCAGCAGATGTCGCCCGCTTGCTGGATTTATTTTCCATAATCCGACTGCCACTAGCGGTCATGGGTATGGGGCCGCTCGGAATGTCCTCTCGCGTTCTCTTGGCGAACTGCGGGTCCGTCTTGAATTACGGTTGGCTGCACGCTCCCAATGTGCCTGGTCAGTGGGCGGCGAGGGAATTGGCTAAAATTTTGCGCCAGTGTTCAGGCCAAGATCGGCATTGACAAAATCCCTGCAGCCATCGATTTTTTGTGCTCTCAAAGCAACCCTTACCTTGGGTTTCAATATGGTGGTCGTAGCTCAATGGCAGAGCTCCAGGTTGTGGTCCTGGCTGTTGCGGGTTCGAGTCCCGTCGATCACCCCACTCCTGTCTCTTCCTGAATTATTCGCGTGATCCCCTGCCTGCGTTCTGGTTTTTTGTAGGCCACATGGCTAGCAATTTTGGAACGTTATTTCGTATCTCCACTTGGGGCGAGTCTCACGGTGGTGGCGTGGGTGTGGTAATCGATGGATGCCCCCCGCGTCTCCCACTTTCGGAGGAGGACATCCAGCCTGATCTCGACCGACGCCGTCCCGGGCAGAGCGACATCGTCACGCCGCGCAAGGAAGAGGATACCTGCAAAATCCTCTCCGGCGTTTTTCGCGGAGTGACCCTGGGCACACCTATCTCGATTTTCGTGCCGAATACCGATGCCCGTCCCGAGACCTACAGCGAGATGCAGACGCACTTCCGCCCGTCGCACGCCGATTTTACCTACCAGTCGAAATATGGCGTCCGAAATTGGGAGGGTGGGGGACGCTCTTCGGCGCGCGAGACAATTGGCCGCGTCGCCGCTTCGGCCGTCGCCAAAAAAGTTCTCAAGCTACTTTTTCCTGAAATCGAAATCCTCGCCTGGGTTTCACGCATCCACGATATCGAGTCTCAGGTCGACGCCTCCTCGGTGACCATGGCATCCATCGAATCCAACGCGGTTCGTTGCCCAGACGCCCATGCGGCGGAGGCCATGATTGCGCGGATCAAAAAAATCCGCAGCGAGGGGAACAGCGTCGGCGGTTTGATCGATGCCACCGTGCGTGGGATGCCCGTTGGGCTTGGCGAGCCAGTCTTCGATCGCCTCGAGGCGGATCTCGCAAAAGCCATGCTCAGCCTACCCGCAACGAAAGGCTTCGAGGTGGGCTCGGGTTTTGCAGGAACGCTTCTCACCGGCTTGGAACACAACGATCCCTACACACTCCGCGACGGCGTAGTCCACACGACTTCAAATCGCTCGGGCGGCGTGCAAGGCGGCATCAGCAACGGCGAGCCACTGCTCTTCCGTGTGGCATTCAAGCCGACCGCCACCATTTCGAAATCGCAGACCACCGTCACCACTTCCGGCGAGGAGTCCACTCTGGCCGCACGCGGTCGCCACGACCCCTGCGTCTTGCCGCGAGCGGTGGTCATGGTCGAGGCTATGACGGCTCTTGTGCTTGTGGATCACGCCCTGCGCCAGCGCGCTCAAGATTGCCTGCCGAGGTAGCTATCTAGGCATGTCCGACCTCGGTTCTCCATTCTGGCAAAATGTCCTGCTCTACAGCGCGGCCGTTTTCATGCTTTGGGAAATCTATGCTGGCTGGCGGCGTGGACTCATTCGCGGGGGGCTGCATTTTGGCGCCTTCGTGGCTTCAGGCCTTCTCGGGATGCTGGTTGGTCAGACAGTCGGCGCAGTCGTGGGTATGGTGATGCCAGGGGTCGCGTTCCTTGCGGGATTGATCGCCGGAGGCGCTGTGGCCCTTCTCACACTTGGCGTCTGCCTCTTCCTTGGGGCAGTTCTTTTTAAGCGCACCTCGCAACAACCTCCTGGACTCGTCCGCTGGGTGTTCGGAGCGGGTGGTGCCCTTTTCGGCCTGCTCACCGGCCTCTTCATTCTCTGGGGCGCCGTCTCGATGATTCGCACATCGGGAGCCTTGGCCAAATCCGGCATGGTTGGTCAAAAATCCCAGGATGCTCCTGCTTCGGCTCGCACTTTTGCGATGCTCAAGGATTCTCTCGAAATGGGCCCCGTCGGCGACATTGTGGAGTCCATCGATATCCTACCCTCCCAAGCTTACGAAAACATGACGCGCCTCGGGCAGTTGACGAAAAACCAGGACGCCATGATCCGTTTTCTCGATTATCCGGGCGTGCAGGAAATCGTCACGCACCCGCGCATTCAGGCCTTGATTCAGGATCCCGTCGTCGTTCAATCGGCGGAGAATAAAAACTTCCTCACGCTGATTCAGAGTCGCTCCGTTCTGAATGCCGCCACCGACCCTTCGTTGCAGAAGCTCATCATGTCGCTCGACCTCGAAAAAGCTCTCGATTACGCCATGCCGCCCAAGCAAAATCCCATCTCTCCGAAAAAGACACCATGACAGATTACATCGCCACCATCGGCCTCGAAGTTCACGTTCAGCTCAAGACCCGCAGCAAAATGTTTTGCTCCTGCGCGGTGGAATACGGCGCCGAGCCGAATACCAATGTCTGCCCAGTCTGCCTTGGCATGCCCGGTGCCCTGCCTGTCATGAACGAAGAGGCTCTCAAGCTCACCGCGCTCGCTGGGCTGATGCTCGGCTGCGAGATCGGCCCGGTCTGCAAATTTGACCGAAAAAACTACTTCTACCCCGACATGCCGAAGAACTACCAGATCAGCCAATACGATCTGCCATTCTGCCTCGGCGGCACCGTTCCGCTCCACGACCTCGCGTATCCTAAGGACGCCCAGAAAAGCATCGCCACAAAGGATAAAAACATCCGCCTCGTCCGCATCCATCTCGAAGAGGATGTCGCTAAGAGTTTCCACATGGAAACAGCCACTGGCATCGATTTCAACCGCGCCGGCACGCCCTTGCTCGAAATCGTCGGCGAGCCCGATATTTCCTCGCCCGAAGAGGCATTTGCCTACTTGACCGTGCTGCAGCAAGTCATGATTTACGGAGGCATCAGCGACGCCGATATGGAGAAAGGCCAACTCCGCTGCGATGTGAATGTCTCGGTCCGTCCCGTTGGCACCGAAAAATACGGCACCAAGATCGAGGTGAAAAATCTCAACTCCATCTCCGGCGTCCGCCGCGCCCTAGCCTTTGAGATTCCCCGCCAGATCGAAGCTCTTCGCGGTGGGGCTACGCTCCAGCAGGAAACCCGTCGCTGGGATGACGCCCGTGGCGAGACGACCCTCATGCGCATCAAGGAAAGCGCGCACGACTACCGCTACTTCCCCGATCCTGATCTTCTGCCGGTCAAAACCGCCTCGCTCGTCGAAGCCGCCCGCGTCCGCAAGCCCGAGCTCCCTTGGGAAAAACGCGCCCGCTTCGTCAGCGAATTCGGCGTGAGCGATTACGATGCCTCCGTGCTCGCGAACGACCTCGCGCTGGCGTCCTATTTTGAAACTGCTGCGCGCGGCGCGAAGAAGCCCAAGAATGTCGCTAACTGGATTCTCAACGACCTCCAGAGCTCCATTTCATCGGCCTCAGTCAGTATCGCCGAGTGTCCCGTTGCACCGCACGCCCTCGATGAACTCGTGAATCTCATAGACTCAGGTGCCATCAATTCCAAACAAGGTAAGGAAGTCTTCGCCGAGATGTTCAGCACGGGAAAATCCGCCGCCACCATCGTTGAGGAAAAAGGCCTGAAACAAGAAAGCGACACCGGCGCGATTGAGGTCTTCGTCGATCAAGCCATCGCCGCCAATCCAGGCTCCGTGGCCGATTTCAAGGCAGGCAAAGTCTCAGCTCTGAACTTCCTCAAAGGCCAAGTCATGAAACTCTCCAAAGGCAAAGCCAACCCCGCCCTCGCCGGCGAGATTCTGGAGAAAAAACTCTCGTGATTCAAAAAGGGGGCGCGTCCGTTTCGGGCGCAGGCACGCTGGATTCCGAAACAACCAGAGATCGGAGTTTTCAGTTTTCAGTTTTCAGTGGCGCAGATTCAGTCTCATTGATGCTTTCACCCGCAGGATGGGTATCGGCGCCCCTTTCCCATGCTTGATCAATGGACAGCCTGGACGCGCGAAGCGATGATCTGGATCGAACAGACCGGTCCCATCGGCTGGATTTGGTTCGTCATCCTCTACACGCTCTCCTGCGTGCTCTTCCTTCCCGGTTCCGTGCTGAGCTTTGGCGCAGGCGCAGTTTACGGATTCTGGGGCGGCACGCTCCTTGTCTCCGTGGCCTCCATCGGCGGTGCGCTCGCAAATTTCCTCTCTACGCGCTACCTCCTCCGAGGCTGGATGGAGCGCCGCTTCGCCAAGAGCAAAAAATTCCACGCCCTCAACCATGTCGCTATCAAGGATGCTTGGCGAATGATCATCCTCACCCGCATTTCACCCATTCTGCCCCACAGCCTGGTGAGTTGCGCTTTTGGCCTCTCGCGAATCAATTTCTGGCGCTACATCGTTGCTTCCTGGCTTGGCTTCCTGCCAATCAGTGCCGCCTATTCCTATAGCGGGGCGGTCATCGGCGCCGCTGCCAAAGGCGGCATCAACCAAGGCCCGTGGGCCTGGGCACTCTACGCCCTCGAGTTAGCTTTCACGATTGCTGTGACTATCTGGATCACCCGCGCCGCACAGAAAGCCCTCCGCGCTGTCGCCCCTGAAGTCGTTGAAGAAGAAAAAAACAGCACCCCCTAAAAAGTCTCGAAAATTTTGTTCAAAAAAACTTGAACAAAATTGCAGTTGAGCGAGGTTTCCACTCGTCATCCCCTCTCACAGAGGCTCGTGGAAAACAATATTCTTACCATGCCGCCGGTAAAAGATACCCATTTTACCAAAGGCGGCAGCCTGTCCGTAAAAAGCTCCCGATCCCCACGGGGAGGGAATCTCCAGATATCGTCGCCTGCTCCGCTCAGCGCCTTTCAGCTCGAGTCGGTCGCCCTTTTTATTCATGTCTTTGGAGCCCTCTCACTGCCACGCTCCATTGGCGAAATCTACGGCCTCCTCTTCAGCACGCCGGAGCCCCTGTCGCTCGACGACGTGCAGATGCGCCTGCAACTCAGTCGTGGGTCCGCCAGTGAAGGCCTGCGCTGGCTCCGGTCCCTAGGCGCCGTGAACCAAGTCTACCTCCCCGGCATCCGAAAAGAACACTTCACCGCCGAGACCAGCCTGCGCAAGCTCGCCAGCGGCTATCTCCGCGACCGCATCGACCCACACCTCGAAAACGGCCCCAACCGATTGAGGGTCCTCGAGTCCAGCATCGACCCCGCCTCATCCTCCGCTCACTTCGAGAAATCCCGCCTCGGCCAAATCTCCGGCTGGTATAAGTTTTTCGCCAAGGTCCTGCCGCTCATCAAAGCTCTCGCGGGCAAATTTTGACGGCAGATTTAGTCCCCCCGGTATCAAAAAATCTTCACCAATAAAAAACGACTCGCAATTTCCCATGCAACAAACTGCCGCTGAATACGAAATCGTCATCAAGCCATCCAACAGCTGGTTCGGCCTCGACCTTGCCGAGATTTGGCGTTATCGGGATTTGTTGTTTCTCCTTGTTCACCGGGATTTTGTATCAAACTACAAGCAGACAATCCTCGGTCCTCTCTGGTTCATTATCCAACCGCTCATCACGACCATCATTTTCACCATTATCTTCGGGAAAGTGGCGCAAATTCCGACTGATGGAATGCCGCCGATGCTATTCTATCTGGCCGGATTACTGGGATGGAACTTCTTTTCGCGCACACTTAACGGCACTTCCTCCACGCTGGTATCGAATGTCGGCCTCTTTGGGAAAGTTTATTTTCCTCGCTTAGTCGTGCCCATTGCAGCCGTTGTTTCGAACTACATCGCCCTTGCCATCCAGTTGGTTACATTCCTTTGTTTCTGGACATACTTCAAATTTTTCTCTTCGGCAGGTCCCTCGATCCATATCGGTTGGGATCTCCTTGCTTTTCCGTTAGTTATTCTTCAAATTTCCGCCCTCGCGCTCGGTGTCGGCCTCTGGCTTTCCGCCCTTACAGCCAAATACCGCGACCTCGCCTTCCTCACCGCCACCATCGTTCAACTCTGGATGTATGCCACACCGATCATTTATCCTGTGTCTCAGATCCCTGAAAAATGGCGATGGGTCTCCTCGCTCAACCCCATGGAAATGCCCGTCGTTGCCATTCGAGATATGTTTATCGGTCAAAATGTTAGCGTTGCTGGTGATTTTGGTATCTCTTTCGCCATGACGCTCTTCATCCTCGCCACAGGAATCTTGATCTTCAACAAAGTCGAAAAAACCTTCGTCGATACAGTGTAGATTAAGCTTCCAAAGGTTCAAGTTTTCAATGGAGATCAAAAATACAAAGTCATTATTTAAAAACGAGCAACGATCTAATTCCGCATGGGAGGGGGGGCGTGAAAAAATCAACTGGAGGAAAAAACAAAGAGAATTGTCCATCAGTGAAAAGGTAGCGCTTTTGGGGCAAACGATTTTAGAAACACTGGAATTGGAAAAAATCAAGCGACATGCAAAAAGTTTGTGATGTTTTAGAACAACTTCTCACTGATGGTGTTGTTGAAAAATACGCAATTGGTGGAGCAACGGCGGCGGGTTTTCATGGAGAACCATTAGCGACTCGGGATATCGATGTTTTTTGCTTTTTGAATATTCCGGAGGGTTCATTTTTGCTCACCTTAGAACCTATTTTCAAAAAGCTTTCTGAGATAGGTTTTTCACAATTTGACGAGGAGGGTGTAATAATCCATGGTATTCCTGTTCAATTTCTTTCTGTTTCCACACAGCTTGAAAAAGAGGCGCTTGACAATGCTGCTGTTGTGAAATGGGATACTCATACCATCCGGGTTATGACGCCCGAATATTTGGCAGCAATCGCCTTAACAGTTGGACGACCCAAAGATCGTGCCCGCGTTGTTTATCTCTATGAATTGCCAAACTTCAGGAAATCGGAGTTCGCTGAGATCATTACTCATCATTGTCTTTTAGGAAAATGGCTGGACTGGGCTAAAGGTTTGCAACTCGATGAAAAATTAAACTGAGTTAATGTAATTGCCGCCAACAGATACCCGCCACCTGCTACTTCTTTGCCTCTTCCCATGTCGAAAACCATTTTTATCGACGAAGTGATGGCAGAAGTTCATCGAAACAAGGATGCGATCGCGGAGGAAAATGACTTTGATTTGAAGAAGTTGATCGCGAAGTTGCAGTTGCGTCAGGAAAAAAATCCCCGACTTGTTCGGTTAATGCCACCGGTTTCTCCTCCATTTGCCAGAGCGCATAACCGCGCCAGCAAAGCTGGCGGTAACGAGTAACGAGTTACTGGTTAAAAGCAATTCGCCGAAGGCGGAACCGGAGCGCAGGGGCTACGCGGAGGAAGGGTCCCTCAGGCAGGCCCGCAGGGCTGCGAGGGTCGGAAGAACAGCGAACCAAATCGCGCCGAAGTCGCCTCTGAACTCGCCACCCAGTTACCCGCTAAAAGCGCTGAAGGCGCTGAAGGCGCTGAAGGCGCTGAAGGCGCTGAAGGCGCTGAAGGCGCTGAAGGCGCTGAAGGCGCACCCGCCACCAATCACTCGCCACCCGTTATTTCTTCGCCTCTTCTCATGTCCAAACCCATTATTAAAGTCAAAGGAATCTCGAAGTGCTACAAGCTCGGGAGCATTGGCATGGGCTTGCTGGACATGAGCGATCTGTGGTAATGTTAAATTTATGAGTGCATTTGGAATCATTTTTGATAAAAGCGGGGATTTCAGAAAACTGTGCAGTAAACTGGGAGTTGAAAAGTTAGAGTTATTTGGCTCTGGCGCGCGGGAAGGATTTGATCCCGCCAAAAGCGACTTGGATTTCATCGTGTCCTTTTTTCGAGATCATAGAATGGGACTTGCGGATAGATATTTGGAATTGGCGGAGGGATTGGAATCACTTTTCTCTAGGAAAGTTGATTTGCTGACCGTCGGAGCCATCAAAAACCCTGTATTTCGAAGGAACATCGAGCGTTCTAAAAAGTTGGTCTATGTCGGAGAATGACCTGAAAAGAATTTGGGATGCGTGGGATGCATGCCGCCGGATTCTAGAATTTACAAAAGGTTTTTCTGAAGAGGCTTTTCAAGATTCGGAAATGGTTCAATCAGCAGTCGAGAGGCAATTTGAAATTTGCGGTGAGGCGCTTGGGCATCTTCGCGGTGAGGAAGAAATTGAGAGGCTTGTTCCAGGTCTGCATAAAATCATTGGCCTAAGAAACAGGTTAATTCACGGCTACGATTCCATCGACTATGAAATGCTTTGGAGTGTGGTGGTGCATAAAATTCCAGAACTCCATCGGCAACTTGCTTCAGTTTTGGAAGAAGCAGGAGTCATTGAGCGATTATAAATCAATTACTTACCGGACTCACTTGTCGAATCCGTAAAATTGCAAAAATGGAAGAAAATGCACTCTACCTCCTTTGCAATCACTCTCTGTGAACTCGGTGTCCTCGGTGGTTAAATTTAAACCTGTCCGTTAAATGCTGAAACCCCATTATTTATGCTGCCGAAGGCAGGCCCAGCGGGCTTTTGCGCTTCGGGAAATCGGGGAACCAAATTTTGGTTGTGAATGAGGTAGTGCTCGCTTAAAGTAATAAAAATATGGTTGCTGATAAACCTGTTAGTGTCCAATGCCCGTCTGAAGTTTTATTGGAGCTTCATGTTTCTGAGGAAGAGCTTGCGGAATTATTAAAAGAGAAAGCGGCTTTGGCCCTATTTCGCGAAGGTCGTTTGTCGTCCGGCCTTGCTGCGCGTTGGGTCGGGCAACCCCGCGCACTCTTTTTGATGAATGCGATGTCTCAGGGCGCGGGTCTCTTGGATCAAGGTCAAATCGATTACGACCGAGAATCCGCTCTGTGAAGATCTACAGCAATACCACGCCTCTGCTTGCATTTGCGTCGATCGAAAGATTCGATATTCTGCAAGCCGTGCACGGTCAAATCCATGTCGTTGATAGTGTCTGGAAAGAATGCCAATCTGGTATTCCGATTGCCGTTCCGGATTTGGCGAAATTGGATTGGGTTTGTTTGGTGGGGAGTCCGCGAGTGATAGATGGGAGGTTTTTGGCATTGGATGCCCGAGAACGGGATACGATTTCCGAGGCATTGAGTGATACAGCTGACCTTGTTCTGATTGATGAGAGACTGGGGCAAAATCTTGCCGAATACTACGGCCTGCGTGTTGTCGGAACGCTTGGCACGCTACTAAAGGCAAAGAAAATGGGTGTCATCCCGGAGTTTTAATCTGCAGTTCGGGCTTTGCAGGATCATGGCTTCTGGTATGACGAGAATTTGGTCCGGCGCCTAGCAAACGATGTAGGCGAATAAAAACACTGCTCCATTCGCTTTGCCCCTTTTCAATAAGCCTCTGTGAACTCAGTGTCCTCTGTGGTTAATTTTAAATCTTTCCGTTAAATGTCTAAACCTATTATTGAAGTCAAAGGAATCTCGAAGTGCTACAAGCTCGGGAGCGATCACCAAAAAGTAGCGGGTAACGAGTAACTGGTAACGAGTATGGGATTCGCAGACAATTTTGAAGACTTGCAGATTTGGCAACGCTCACGCGTTTTGACCAATGAGATTTACGACGCATTTGAGCAGATTCGCGATTTCGATTTCCGCAATCAAATTCAAAGCGCAGCGGTGTCCGTGATGAACAATATATCTGAAGGTTTCGAGCGGCGGACGAAGTAAGATTTCGCCCACTTTCTGGATTTGTCGAAAGGATCTTCTGGGGAAGTGCGCTCCATGCTCTACCTTTCCGAAGACCGACGCTACATTGACAAATCCGCTGCCGAACGGCTGCGCTCCGAATACAAAGACCTCTCCAAATCGATCGGTGCACTCGCCTCAAAATTGCGCTCGCAACAATAAGCGCGCCAGCAAAGCTGGCGGTAACGAGTTACGGGTGGAGCGAAAGAAGGCGGTAACGAGTAGCGGGTTACGGGTAGCTGGTGAAAACCGTTACCTATGTCTTGAACCCGGACCGCCGCCGAAGGTGGAGATCGCGCCGCCTCTGGACTAGCCGCCCGCCACCAGTTACCAGTTACCAGTTACCAGTTACAACAGCTAAAAACGCCGCCACCAGCCACTCGCTACCAGTTACCCGCTACTTCTCCGCCTCTTCCCATGTCCAAACCCATTATTTCCGTTCATAATATCTCCAAGTGCTACAAGCTCGGGAGCATTGGCGCATCGACCATGCGCGATGAGGTGGAGGCGTTCTTCGCCCGCTTCAAAAAAAACAAGCCACTCGACCCTGAATTTGCTGAAAACTCCAAACTGAAAACTGCCAACTCTGCCGCAGGCAGTTCCGAATTTTGGGCCCTGCGCGATGTGTCGTTCGATGTCCAACCCGGCGAGCTTGTTGGGATTATTGGTCGCAATGGAGCTGGCAAGAGCACTCTGCTGAAGATTCCGAACCGCATCGCCCCCTGCAACAAAATGCCGGCCTTCTCCTGCCCGAAACCGAGCGTGAGGCTGCTCGCCTCCATTATGTTGCACAACGGCCAAACTCTGGATGAGGAGACCTTCATGCGCGTCTGCGAAATCATTCGCAACGCAGCGCCATGATTTTCTGCTATTTGTTTTATGAAATCGATTCGGTTAACAAAACATGCTTCAGGATACCTTGATATGCGAGGCTTTACTGCTGAAGAAGTTGAATTTGCAATCCGTAAAAGTAACTGGATTCCAGTGACGAGGGGGCGTTTTGAGTGTTCTATGGAATTTCCGTTCGACTCGATATGGAACGGAAAGCCATACAAAATCAAGCAAGTGAGGCCGATCTTTGTCGAGGAAGAGCTTGAAATTGTTGTTGTGACCGTTTACACTTATTTTTATTAAAACCAGAAAATGAAAATCCAATATGACCCTGAAGTAGATGCTCTGAGCATTATATTTCGTAAAACCACTGTAACAAGCAAGGAACTGGCTGATGGAATCTGTGCGGATTACGATAGCGATGGACGCTTGGCAGGCTTGGAGATCCTTGATGCAAAGTTGAGATTCGCTGGCAACGATTCTTTCCAGAGTGTTGAGTTGGAGGGGTTGGTCTCGGCAACGGTTTAACTGGCTTGATTTCAATAAAGCTTACGATTACGCTCTCAACGAATTTCGTCAAAATCATGAATGCTATGTTAAGCGCTGGGAAGAATCTTGAGCGGGGCAAGCCGCCCGAAACATCTTTTACGGCCGGCATGACGGACGAGGAGTTTGATCGCTGGGTGGAAGAGATTGGAGGTAAACCTTGCGATAAAGAGTTTTGGAGTAAGATGGAAAGCAAAGGTTTTTTCCGGGAACTTCCGCCGACTAATTCTTCTCAAGCTGCTTGACGGAGCTGAGCATTCGCTTGAATTCTTCCGGCCGGTGCTCAGACTTGCGGTGCTTTTGCAGGCCCACTCGCAATAAAGCTTGCAGATAGTCCTTCAAAAACACTCTCCATTCGCTTTGCCCCTTTTCAATCACCCTCTGTGAACTCTGTGTCCTCTGTGGTTAAATTTAAACCTGTCCGTTAAATGTCCAAACCAATTATTGAAGTCAAAGAAATCTCGAAGTGCTACAAGCTCGGGAGCATTAGCGCGCAGACGATGCGCGACGAGGTGGAGGCATTCTTCGCCCGCTTCAAAAAAAACAAGCCACTCGACCCTGAATTTGCTGAAAACTCCAAACTGAAAACTGCCAACTCTGCCGCAGGCAGTTCCGAATTCTGGGCCCTGCGCGATGTGTCGTTCAATGTCCAACCCGGCGAGGTTGTGGGTATTATCGGCCGTAATGGAGCTGGCAAGAGCACTCTGCTGAAGATTCTGAGCCGCATCACCGAGCCCACCAGCGGCGAGATACGAGTCCGAGGCCGCATCGCTTCGCTTCTCGAGGTCGGCACAGGGTTTCACCCCGAATTAAGCGGACGCGAAAACATCTTCCTCAACGGCGCCATCCTCGGCATGACCAAAGCCGAAATCCGCGCCAAGTTCGATGAAATCGTCGATTTCGCCGGCGTCGAGCAATTCATCGACACACCCGTGAAGCGGTATAGCTCAGGGATGTATGTGCGCTTGGCCTTCGCCGTCGCTGCGCACTTGGAGCCAGAGATTCTGATCGTGGATGAAGTTCTGGCCGTCGGAGACGCGGAATTCCAAAAAAAATGCCTCGGCAAAATGAAGGATGTCGCCGGCCATGGCCGCACAATTCTCTTTGTGAGTCATAACATGACGGCCGTTGCTGCTCTATGCCAAAGTGGAATTTACATGAAAAATGGAATGGTTGATCTGGCTGGTTCCGTTGATACTATTGTCAAAAGGTATGTAGAGGAAAGCAGCGTCCGCGAGGACTCTTCAATCGAGGAGTTGCGTTTGCCCAACATGGGCGAGAAGCTTGCATTTTCAACCATCGAAATGGCCGATACGCGTTCTAATCTTTTCTATGGTGAGCCATTGGTTTTTGATCTCCACTTCCAGAGCAAAAGCGATCTTGAGGATTTGTCAGTTGCAAGCAGCATAATGAACCGCTCTGGACATTGCATCGGCACTCTCTTTTCAAAGGAGCGCTTCAGCATCAAAGCGGGTGACACCAACAAGATTCGCCTCTCAATAAAAAATCACAAACTTGCGCCAGACCGCTACTACGCAGCATTTAGTATTGGTCAGGGAGGCTTTGACAAGCAACGAAATGATTTGGATATCGTCGTCGGTCGGCCATATTTTGAAATTCAACCGCATTCTGAGAATCACACCTATATCACATGGCAATCAACCCAGTGGGGACAAATCCATTTCGAAGATAATGAGGTCAAGATTTTATCTTAAAAAATTATGAAAGCCGTTATTTTAGCTGGTGGTCTTGGCACAAGGATTAGCGAAGAAACCCACTTGAAGCCCAAGCCGATGATCGAGGTCGGAGGCAAACCAATTCTTTGGCATATCTTAAAAATTTACTCCGCCCACGGGATCAATGATTTTCTTATCTGTGTTGGTTACAAAGGATATGTGATCAAGGAGTATTTTGCAAATTACTTCCTACACATGTCTGATGTGACCTTCGACATTCGGAATAATAAAATGGAGGTCCACCAGAAACATGCTGAGCCGTGGAAGGTGACCATTGTGGATACTGGTGAAGAAACCATGACAGGTGGGCGATTGAAGCGCGTGGGAGACTACCTTGGTGATGAAAGTTTTTGTTTCACCTACGGGGATGGAGTCTGCGATGTAAACATACGGGAACTCGTGAGTTTTCACGAGGCGCACGGTAAAGAGGCCACGGTAACGGCTGTTCAACCCCCTGGGCGATATGGCGCATTGAGTATTGGTGACGGTGGATTGGTGCAAGAATTTCAGGAAAAACCTATTGGCGATAAATCTTGGATCAATGGCGGTTTTTTTGTTTTGAAGCCTAAAGTCTTAGATCGGATCGCAGGCGATGAGACATTTTGGGAACGAGAGCCCATGGAAGAACTTGCCTTGGAATCTCAACTTGTTGCCTACGAGCATCCCGGCTTTTGGAGGCCCATGGACACGCTCCGTGACAAAGTGCTTCTCGAAGAACTATGGAGCTCCGGCAAAGCTCCTTGGAAAGTCTGGTAACCTTCATGTTTGAAAATAATTTCGCAGGCAAGACCGTTTTGCTCACCGGCGGCACGGGGTTCAAGGGATCGTGGCTCGCCGAGTGGCTTCACATGATGGGAGCGAAGGTGTGCGTTTTTTCGCTGCCGCCCCCGACCGAGCCCGCGCTTTTTGATCAGCTGGGTCTGGCGTCGCGCGTGGATTGGCAGGAAGGTGATATCCGGGATGCTGCTGCCGTTAGCAAGTCTCTGCTCGACTGCCAGCCGGATTTTGTCTTTCACCTTGCCGCGCAGCCACTGGTGCGGCTCTCCTACACTGAGCCTGTCGAAACCTACCAAACCAATGTGCTCGGAACAATCTACGTTTTGGAAGCCTTGCGGCAGTTGGACAAGCCGTGCGCAGCTGTCATGGTAACCACGGATAAATGCTACGATAACCGTGAGTGGCTGCACGGTTATAGGGAAGAGGATCCGCTCGGCGGCCACGATCCCTATAGCTCGAGCAAGGCTGCCTGCGAGATTGCCATTTCATCTTGGCGTCGATCTTTTTTTCAAAATCATTCTGTCAAAATCGCGAGCGCCCGTGCCGGGAATGTCATAGGTGGGGGCGACTGGGCAACAGATCGCATAGTGCCTGACTGCATCCGCTCGCTCAAAAACTTCAAAGCCATTTCTGTCCGAAATAAAACAGCGACGCGCCCCTGGCAGCATGTGCTGGAACCCCTATCCGGTTACCTCCTGCTTGCCGCAACACTGGCCGCCGATAAGTTTGCAGCTGGCAAGCTCGATTCTGCTTTCAACTTCGGCCCGCATCTCAGCGCCAACCGCACGGTGGCAGATGTTGTTTCGGAGGCACTCAAACACTGGCCCGGCGAGTGGATCGACCAATCCGATCCCAATGCACCGCACGAGGCTGGCAAGCTGAATCTGACCACCGAAAAGGCATTTCACCTGCTTGATTGGCAGCCGCGATGGAACTTTGAAACCGCTGTCCAAAAAACAGTTGAATGGTATCGTGCCATGCACGAAGGTTCTGACCCAGTGCAATTGACGCAGCGTCAAATCAAGGAATATTTGAGCTGAAAAATGAACCGTAACGATCCATTCAAAGCAAAAAAAAGTTTGTTGGACAGAATTACAAAATGGGAAAAATCCATTGGAGAAAACTTCCAAGATATACATGGGGAGAATTTTAGATCACCAGCAAATGCTCGATCTGAAAATGTCCTCTTTTATTCGCAGTGATGATAACGAAGACGCCGCCAAGCTTTCTTAAAATTTAAATATTATGAGCATAAAAGTTTTTGCAGAAGGAAATACGCTTCGCGTCATTGATTGCAGTGGCGACATGCCACAGGGACGCGAGATCGAGCTTTTCACAAGCGAGGAGATTGAAAAGTTGGCCGCTCAGCGGATTTGGCAATCCATTCCTAAGGAAAGCCGTGAAGACATGATGTTTCAGACCCAGTCGAAGAGTTACCAAGAATGGATGAAGGAAGACTCATGGGATATTGCTACCGAGGCACTCCGAGCAGCTGCGACTCTGCCGCTTGCTGAATTCAAAGCCTAAGCTCTATGATAGGCGATGTCATTTTTGCGCAGTTTCCCATGGCGGATAAGCCTCTTTTCAAGGAGAGGCCGTGCTTGGTTATCTCAAATGCCGACGAGTGGGGGGATTTTGAAGTTCTTAAGATTTCCAGCAAGTCATTCGATACTTCTGGAATGATCAAAATCGAGCCGGATTCCTTCCAAAAAGGAAGCCTGCCGATGGAGTCTTGGATCATCGTCAACGATGTGGCTAAAACCAATGCTGCCTCGGTTACGAGGTATTGCGGTCAATTGCACATGGCTTTCGTGGCTCCCATTCTCAAACAACGAATCAGCGAAGCCACTCGCACCTACTCCCGCACATTTCATGTCGCCAACCGCCCAGGTGACGACCCTCAGCGCCCGGCTTTTATTCCTGGACAAAATCTCGTTCCCTACGCTGGCCGCGTTTTCACCGAAGACGAAGTGCAGGCCGCCGTCTCATCCACGCTGGATTTCTGGCTTACACTTGGCCCCGAGGGGGAGGCCTTCGAAAAAGAACTCGCAGCGCTTCTTGGTGTTCGGCACTCACTCCTCGTCAATTCCGGCTCCTCGGCCAATCTCGTTGCCTTCGCCGCACTCACCACCCACAAGCTGCCGCCTCACAAACGCATTCAGCCTGGCGATGAGGTCATCACCGTCGCCGCAGGGTTTCCTACCACCGTAGCGCCGATTATCCAATCTGGGGCCGTTGCCGTTTTTGTTGATAACGACCCGACCACAGGAAACATCCGTGCCGAGCAGTTGGAGGCCGCATACTCGCCCAGTAAAACCAAGGCCGTCATGATCGCCCACGCCTTGGGAAATCCCTTCCCCATCGCCGCCGTTCTCAAGTTCTGCCGTCAGCACGATCTCTGGCTCATTGAAGACAACTGCGACGCCCTCGGCTGCACCTACTCCATGCCCGTTGAGTTGGCGAGTAAACTCGCTCTCGACCACCTTCTCAAAATCGCCGAAGCCGGCACCCACCCGCTCATCCGTTTTGAGGAACTCGAAAACCGAAAACTTCTCACCGCGCCAACAGGCGTCTGGGGCGACATCTCCACCCAATCCTTCTATCCACCGCATCACCTTACGATGGGGGAGGGGGGCGCGGTCAATATCATCAAGCATCCGCCACTCAAAACCTACGCCGAGAGCTTCCGCGACTGGGGTCGCGACTGCTGGTGCGCCTCAGGCAAAGACGACACCTGCGGCAAACGCTTCGGTTGGCAACTCGGCGAGCTGCCCAAGGGATACGATCACAAATACATCTACAGCCACCTCGGCTACAACCTCAAGCCGCTCGACCCCCAAGCCGCCATCGGCCGTCAACAGCTCAAAAAACTCCCCGCCTTCATCGAAGCCCGGAAGCGGAACTGGGAAATCCTCCGCATGGGCCTTGCAGACTTGGAAGATGTCTTCGAATTCAGCCTTCCCACACACGCCACAGCATGGCAACCGCCCTCCGCTCGCAACCCGTCTCCTTGTCACGCCGGAGTCGCGCAGCGCGAAGGCGGATCGACTTATGAATGGGACTCCACCGGCTGCCGCACCGACTGCTCGTGGTTCGGCTTCATGATTCGAGTCAAACCCTCCGCCCCCTTCACCCATAGCGACCTTGCTCACCACTTGGATGCCAAAAAGATCGGAAACCGCATGTTCTTCGGCGGCAATCTGCTCAGGCAACCCGTCTTTGTGCAGATGCGGAAAGATCGCCCCGAGTGCATCCGCTTGGTCGGTTGCCACGGCGCAACCCTTCCAGAAATCAACGACTCCAGCATTGCCGCCGCATTCCCTGGAGCCGACGCTATCATGAACACCGCCATCTTTCTCGGCACATATCCTGGCCTTACCCAAGAAATGCTCGATTACGAGATGCAAGTCATCCGTGAGTTCGTGAGATCAAAGCCCTACTAAAAGTCGCACCATGAAAAGCCCGATCAGCATCGAAAATCTGCAAGCATCGATTTTGGAAATCAGGGGGAATAAAGTCTTGCTTGATAGTGATGTTGCCAAGATTTATGGAGTTGAAACAAAAAGAATCAATGAGGCTGTCCGCAATAATTTAGAAAAGTTTCCTGAAGGATACATTCTTGAGTTATCATTAGAAGAGTGGTCGGCATTGAAGTCGAAATTTTCGACTTCAACCAAAGGTGGAAAGGTAAAACCACCGACAGCATTTCCTGAAAAAGGTCTCTACATGCTTGCTACGATTTTGAAGAGTAAGCAAGCCACACAAGCGACCTTCACTATTATCGAAGCCTTTGCCAAAATCCGCGAACTCTCAAGCGCAATCAGGACACTTTCAGCGACTCAAGATGAAGCACAACAAAAGCCTTTGATGCAGCGAAGTGGAGAAATTGTCGCAGAATTGTTTGATGATGAACTTCAGACCAAAGACACGGAAACTTCTATCGAGCTAAACTTTGCTGTTCTAAAGTTCAAGCACACTATCAAGCGGAAAAAGTAAGAAATTTTAACCTCTTTAAAATCCAGCATTCAACATTCAAAATTTTGACCTCCACCTACCCCGGCTTGACCCAAGAAATGCTCGACTACGAGGTAAAAACGATCCGCGAGTTTGTCGCTAAATTCTAACGGCAACTAGTAGTAACTCACTTATGGAACTGATTTCGGAACCTCTGCCGGGAGTCAAGATACTGCGACCATTTGTTTTTACAGACGATAGAGGATTCTTTGTTAAGCCCTTTCATATAGGCAAACTTGCTGAGCATGGAATTACATTTTCTGTCCAAGAGGAATTTTTCTCAACCTCTTCAGCCAATGTCCTGAGAGGCATGCACTTTCAGTTGCCGCCGCACGCTCACCAGAAAATTATTTACTGTATTCGGGGTCGTGTTCTTGATGTGCTTTTGGATTTGCGTAAAAAGTCCCCTGCCTTTGGCAAAGCGGTTGCAGTCGAATTATCTGATATGAATCGCCATATTATTCATGTGCCAATCGGCTTCGCTCATGGCTTTCTCTCATCAGAGTCAGAATCGTGCCTTGTTTACAAAACCGATTCAGTGCATACGCCAGACAGCGATTTCGGAATCAAATGGGACTCGTTTGGCTTTGATTGGCAGATGAACGGGGCTAGTCCCAAAATATCTGACCGCGATGCTGCATTCCCACCATTATCAGATTTTTTGTCTCCTTTTTAATGAAAATATTTCTCACAGGCGGCACTGGATTTATTGGGTCGCACTTTCTGAATGCTGTTTTATCAAGGGGACACCAAGTCGTTGCCTTAAGGCGCTTAGGGAGTTGCCCAAGAGTTGCTTTGAAATATGAACCAGAGTGGATTGACGCCTCGATGGATTCATTGCCTAATGGCATTTTTGACGACTGTGAAGCTTTAGTTCACTTTGCAGCGCATTCTGCGAATTTGCCATACGACACTCTAGAAAAATGCATTTATTGGAACATGAATGTTTCACTGGATTTATTAAAGCGTGCTGCAAGTAGCGGGGTGGGACGATTTTTGGTTGCTGGAAGTTGTTTTGAGTATGGGAAAAGTGGAGAAAAATTTGAGTATATTCCTGTTAATGCTCCGCTTGAGCCAACTCAAACTTATCCTATTTCGAAAGCTTGCGGTGCAGTTGCTTTTAATGGTTGGGCTAGATTGGAAGGTGCTAGACTTAGCTACCACCGAATTTTTCAAGTTTATGGAGAGGGTGAGGCAGATAACCGCTTATGGCCTTCACTATATCGAGCCGCTGTCTCTGGTCAGGATTTTCCCATGACCTTTGGCGAGCAAGTTCGAGATTTTATTCCCGTCGAAGATGTCGCGCAAACCTTTCTGAGTTTTTTGGAAAAGACTCCCCCTGCGCCGGGCAATCCGGAAATTCACAATGTTGGTTCTGGGCAACCCCAAACCCTTCGGGAGTTTGCCGAATTCTGGTGGAAAAAATGGGGGGCAACCGGGAAGCTCAAGTTCGGGGAAATCCCTTACCGCGAAGGTGAAGTGATGCGGTATGCGCCGGAAATTTTGCAATGAATTTGATCCTTGGTGCCGGCTTATCCGGTCTCTCTTGCTCCTACCACTTGGGGCACGAAAAATGTCTTATCCTCGAAGCAGGTGCTGGCCCCTACGGCCATATCGCCTCCGAAATGCGCGACGGGTTCACTTGGGACCAAGGCCCGCATGTCTCTTTCACCAAAAGCGACTATGTGCGCGAGTTGTTCGCGGAGAGCGTCGGAGACCAATACGAGGAATACGCGGTCCGCACTCGAAATTATTTCCAAGGCCACTGGGTCGAACACCCCGCACAATCCCATCTTTATCAAATTCCCGAGCCTTTGCGCTCTCAATGCCTTGAGGATTTTCATTCGGCCCGTGCAAAGCCGGCGCCGGAATCATCCGCAAATTATGCCGAGTGGCTCGAGTATGCTTTCGGCAAAACATTCGCCGAGACATTTCCCTCCGCCTACACTCGCAAGTATTGGACTGTCGAACCTAGGGAGCTTGGCACCGATTGGATCGGCCAGCGGGTTTTCTTCCCCTCTGCGGAAGATATTGAAAAAGGCTACCGGGGCCCGCTTGATCGCCAGACTCACTACATCACAAAAGTGCGCTATCCCACCCGTGGTGGATATCAAGCCTTCGCCAAACAATTAGCGCAAGGCGCCAACATCCATACGGGGCATGAAGTCGTCGAAGTGGACTTGGCAGAGAAACGGGTGCGAGTTCGCTCGAGTGATCAATCCGAAACCAAGACCTTCGAATATTCACGGCTCATTTCCACGCTCCCGCTTCCCGAGTTTGTCAAAATTTGCAAAGGAATCACCCCAGCAGCCAAAGAAGCGGCAGAGCAACTGAATTGTTCCGAGCTTCTTCTTGTAAACATCGCTGTGCCCCATCTAACTACAATAGAAGGAAATTGGTTTTATATTTACGACGAAAAGTTCCTCTCAACCCGTATCAATTACACCGAGCGGCTTTCACCCCACAATGCCCCTGAGGGATCGAGCGGAATTCAAGTCGAGGTTTATGCCCACCCGAAAAAAGGGTTTGCCGAACCGCAGGGTGACATTGCCCGCAAAGTCGCTTGGGAGTGTGTAGAAATGGGTTTCGTCAACGAGCAAATCTTGGATCAAAATAAAGATCGCCCCCTTTCTCAAGCACTCACTGGCCTGCGATATCACACAAAATATTGCAAATACGCAAATGTGATCTGCGACCATTCCCGCAAAGAAGCCTTGGACTGCATTTTCTCCAGCCTGGAGCCATTTGGGCTCTGCCGTGCGGAGGCGGATCTGCATCCCTACACTGATTGGACTCTGGAAAATCAGCCACGCAACGGAGACTTGCTCTTCGCAGGTCGCTTCGGGCAGTGGAAATACTACTGGACCGATGACAGCGTGCTCCGCGGCAAAGCCATTTCCCAATGAATCCCGACCTCTTCGAGCTCGAAACCATTCCCAAACCACCAAAGATCGACCCGGTTCCCGAAGGCGTCGAACGGCCGTTCTTTTCGGTCATAATCCCTGTCTGTAACAGAATCAAGTATTTGCGCCAAGCGATCGAAAGCGTCCTCAACGAGAAATTTTCGCTCTCGGACATGCAAATTTGCATAGTGGACAATTCCACGGAGACCATCGACTGGACAAGTTTTTTAACTGATCAAGAAAGGCGAAGAATAGAAATTTTTAAACAACCTAAGCATGTTGGCTTGCCTGAAAACTGGAATACCTGCATCACGCAATCCCGAGGCCAGTTTGTCCATATTCTCCATGATGATGATTGGATACTGCCAGGATTTTATGATGAGATCAAAAGACTAAGCGAGATTCATCATTCTTCCGCGCTTATCGCAACAAGAAATGTTGTTGTAGATGAACATGGAACTTGGAATTTCATAAGTTCAATATTGGAAACGCATAAATCGCATTCTACTTGTTGTAAAGTCTTTTATTTCGAAACCCCAATCCAATGTAGTGCTATTGTTGTTAGAAGGGGATTTTACGAAAATTTCGGAGGATTCTTAACAAAACCTCTTTTTGTCATTGACTGCGAAATGTGGAGTCGAGCTACAAAAAATGCTGGTGCAGTGATAAGTGATAAGGTCTTAGCAGCATATCGAGTTTTTGATCAAAGTGGAACTGCTAAAATTTCTCAATCATCTGAAAATCTCAAAGACATACTTCGATTAACTCAATTATTTAAGCAATCGTATCAGGACTTTCCTTATGAAGAGGCGATTAATCGTCTGTTTTCTCGAGCCTCCGAGCAGGCTAAAAGGTTTCGGGCAATTGGAAACACAGAAGCTGCAAAAGCAGCGGAAGACTTTGCCGATGCTTTGACGCCTCCACAACCGCCCATGCCAAGCGGATTGGCGTGGTTTCTCTATGGTTTTTCAAACTTCCTGCGCCGCCAAGCCGACAAAATTTATTTGAAGAACTAAACTGTTAAGAATGAGTGTTCAAATTAGCGTAATCATCTGCAGTCACAACCCACGCGAAGACTATTTGCAGCGTGTTCTGGATGCGTTGGATCGGCAAACCCTTGCGAAGAACCATTGGCAACTTTTACTGATCGACAATGCTTCTGCGAAACCATTGAACAGCAAATACGACTTGAACTGGCATCCAAACTCTCGGCATTTGCTGGAGGAGGAACTCGGATTGACGCCGGCACGCTTGCGCGGAATTCGTGAGGCGTGCGCTGAGCTTTTAGTTTTTGTTGATGACGACAATGTTCTACCGGTAGAATATTTACAAACTGCCCTCAAGATATCTCAAGAATATCCTTTCCTCGGCGCGTGGGGTGGTGGTTGTGAACCTGAATTTGAGGTGCCACCTCCCGGTTGGATCGAGCCTTACCTTGGAAACCTCGCCATTCTCAATATCAACCGCCCGAGTTGGACGAATCAATACTTTGACTACAGATGCACACCCATCGGCGCGGGCATGTGTATTCGGAAATATCCAGCACAAAAGTATTTGGAAACAGTAAAAATGCGGAATTCATCCGAGCATCTGGATAGGCGAGGTGGAGAATTGGTGTCTTGTGGAGACCATGATATGGCATACTGTGCACTAGATTTAGGACTGGGAGTTGGACTTTTTCCGGAGCTCAAGCCGAAACACTTGATCCCAAGTTCACGGCTTGAAAAATCATACATTTTAAGGCTTTCTGAAGCTGATGCCTACTCCGCATTCAAACTTCGTAGAATCAGAAATTTTGAAGTGGAACATATTCCAATAGAAAACAAAATAATGCCATTGATGCGAGTGAGGCAATCCTTTCGAGCCTTTCTCTCTAGCGTCAAGGGACTCTTCTACACAAAGGAGAGCCCAAAAAATTTTGAGGAACTTGTCTTCGAGGCTAGAGTTCGAGGGCTGAAGCGTGCGTTTTCGGAGCTAGGAAGATGATTGGAAAAGTGCTTGCCGACGGTTTCGTTTTCGAAAACACCCATCAAAAAGGAATTCGCCGCTACATGGACGAACTCCTGCGGCGGGTGGAGTGCCCGTTTTCTCTTTTCTTAGAAAATCCTGCGGTCGGAAGTATTCCCAAAGACTGGAGCATCGTTGGTCCGCTCGGTCCATCGCCTGGGAGTCCTATGAATCTTGTCGGTCGTTGGAAATACCGCGAGCGGGCCAAAAATTGGCGCAAAGAAATTCAATCGCACTCGGTATTCCACTCGGCATATTATAGAATTTGCCCTGTTGCTGGTCTCCCAACCGTCATGGTCGTTCACGACATGGTTTTCGAAATCATGCCAGGGCAATTTTTGGAATTGGCAGGACCTTACGCGGAGGAGAAAAAGACCGCATTGGACCGCGCGGATGCGATTATTGCAATTTCAGAGTCAACGAGTAAGGATTTGCTTGCGATTTATCCCGAATACCGAGACAAGGTGCACGTGGTATGCCATGGTGCGGACCATTTGGCTCTTGCTGGTATCAAGCGCTCAGAGTGCAATCCAGAGGCGATTGAAGGAAGGAGATATGCTCTCTTTGTGGGGTCACGGAGCACCTACAAAAATTTCGGGACGCTTATGGATGCCATGGTGGAATCGGGGTGGCCGAAAGATTTGGACTTGAAAGTGGCAGGGGCGCCTTTTTCCTATGCTGAAAAGTTGGCTTTGAAATATCGTAGTCTGGAAAGCAGGGTGCATGATTGCGCTCGCACTACGGATTCTAATCTTGCTGCGTTGTATGCGGGAGCCGATGTTTTTGTCTTCCCTTCAATGTTTGAGGGCTTCGGATTTCCACTGCTTGAATCTCAGGCTAAAGGCATTCCTGTGGCGGCAAGCGATCTAGAAGTCTTTCGTGAAGTTGGCGGGGCAGCTTTTGAAAGATTTGAGCCTTTGGACCCCAGTTCGATAGCAGCTGCGGTATCGCGCGCGCTTGAACCTGATAGGGCGGCGGAACTCCGGCGAGCCGGGTTTGAAAATGTGCAAAAATTCACTTGGGCTGAGTCAGCTCGGAAAACCATGGAGGTATGGCAAACATTGAGCCTATGAAAACCAAAAATCCCAACAATCCCAGAAAAGGGATGCGCGATCTTGAGTTTGACAACTACTACGATCCGCAGGGGCGGATACTCCATGCAAATTGGGACGAGGGATTTTTCTCAAATTGTTCTACGGCATTGTGGGCCTTGGCGGATTTGGCTGCAGAGGGTATTGTGCCAGAGCGGATTAGTATGGATCGAGGTTGGGATAAGTATTGTGACAGGATTCAAGACAGGAGTTTAGATTTATATCCTGTGTTTTTTCAAAGGAATGAAAGTTTAGGCGAATTCGTTGGAAGGAGCGTTTCAGGTCGCTCGTGGCCAGGAGATCACCACAGGCGGTATGCTTTAACGAAAATCAGAGATTGGAAGGCATTCGTTGACTATTGGTTCACGCCGAGCGAGACAGTGCAGAAATTGGAAAGGGACATCTCGCGAAAATATGAATTTGATCCTGCAAAAACAATCGGCTTTTACTATAGGGGCACAGATAAGACCCGCGAAGTATCAATATCTTCATTAGAGGATTACTTAAAATTTGCTCTAATCATTTCACAGGATAAGCCAAATCATAAGATATACATTCAAACAGACCAATCTCAGGTTCAAGAAGCTTTCAAAAATACGTTTGGAGATAGATTTTTTGCGGTTAAAGAGATGCCAGTTACAAGCGGAAAAGTTGGTTTTCATTTTCTTTCCGATGATAAATTAAATATGACTAGACTTGACTTTGGGGCTCTAGGGTTGGTCGTCACTCGAATGCTGGCGAAATGCGATACTTTAATCAATTGCACAGGCAATATGGCATGGTGGGCGGCGCTCTACAGGGGAAATACTGAAAAAATGTATCAATTTGATGAAAATGGCTGTTTTGCAGACCCTAAAGGCAGAGATTTTACACGTAACCCATTAAAACGAGTAGTTCGATCAACAAAAGACTTTTTCAGATTCTGATTTTCTATGGTTATTTCTCGTCTTTTTTCGGACTCGGGAACCAGATGTTCCCATATGCGGCGGGGTTGGAGACCTTTGGCCGATCGCGGATAGCGAAATTCTGATGCCGGATGTGGTTTGTATCAGCCGCTTGTTGATCCGCTAAAATCTCGAACTTTTGTTTTGACTCTATGGCAAGCATTGCAATTCTATTCACGCCGTGAATAGAAACCATTCAAGGTGGATCGAGCCGTTGTTGGGTCGAGACGCGATTTTTATGCTGTGTCGTTCTGTAGGGTGGAACCGAACCCAGATCGCTCGGAGGGGAAATCTATGCTCTGCCGTGGAGCCATTTAGTTTGATCCTTTTTCGTGTATATCGCGTGATTCGTAGTTAAAAAATGATTGTTTCAAGATTATTTTGCGGTCTCGGTAACCAGATGTTCCAATATGCGGCGGGTTTGGCCCTAGCGCATACGCGGAATACGGTGCTGAAATTAGATGTTTCGTGGTTCTCCGAAGGCAATGCGGAAGCGAACCACGAGAGGTATGGTTTGGATTGCTTTGTGCTGGACTCCCATTTCGCCACGGAGCAGGAGTTGGTATGGTTCAGGGGGCATCAACCGAATGCTGCGGAGAGCCGGTTCGGGCGATTGCTCACAAAATTTGGATTGCGGCGCTATGCGGAGCTTTTGCCAACGGGCGGGAATTGGCACATGCAAAAGCAGTTTCATTTCTACCCTGAGTTTTTCGACTTACCAGACGGCACGGTAATCGATGGCACATTCCAATCGGAGAAGTTTTTTTCACCTGTGTCTGCGCAACTTCGCCGTGCGTTTCATTTCAGATATCCTGCAACTTGTGAGGTGGAGGCTTTGGCTGAAATGATCAGGTCGGGGCCATCTGTTGCTGTTCACTTTCGCCGTGGGGATTATCTCAAGCACAAGGGTTACTCGCAAGGAATCGGTGCAGTTGGGTATGAGTATTACGATAATGCCATAAATATGCTAAAGTCGCGGATGCCCGCTGAAACCAAGTATTATATTTTTTCCGATGAAATCGAGGCGGTCGAAAGGGAATATAAACCAAGCGTTCCAGCTACCTTTGTCAATATGTTCCAAGGTGGTAATTTTTTTGACAAAATTCGTCTCATGAGTATTTGCCAGCATAATATCATTGCAAATAGCACTTTCAGTTGGTGGGGGGCTTGGCTAAATTCCAATCCGGAGAAAATAGTCATTCATCCCGTTCCATGGTTCGCCAATATGCCAGAGAAAGATACGCGGGATTTGTTTCCAGAAGGCTGGATTGCCATTAATAGATAGCCTTGAGAGTGGCCTTAACCAGCAGTGAGTTCACCGGTTTGCCGGGAAGCGGGGGAATCGGGACCTATTTCGACCATCTGGCGCGAGGGCTGGTAATGGCGGGGTGCGAGGTGGAGGTTTTTACTTCGGGTGTGCAAGGGGATTTGCCCGAGCGTGAGGGGATTTTGTATCATCATTTGGGCAATCCTGCCCCGCCGGATTTCGCGGTTTTTGCAGGTCTGGCTTTTCGCGAGCGCCATCAGCAAAAGCCGTTTGATGTTTTAGAGTGCGGCGAGCTAAAGGCAGAAGGGGCTTGGGCTGCTCGCTGGGTGAAAGATGTCGCATTTGTGGTGCGGTTGCACTCGCCTTCGGTAATTCTCAATCGCTACTTGGACTTTCCAGTCACGCCTTGGAGCTACGCTAAAAAAATCTTTTTCCAGATTACGGTGGCTTTAGGGGCCTGGCGGCGTGGACTTCCGCTACCTCCGATTTATCTCGAGCCCTTTGCGTTTTCGTGGAACCAATTAGCAGATTTCGAGGAGCGTGCGATGACGCAAACTGCCGATATGGTTTTGGTGATGAATGAAGAGATGGGACGCTTCGCCAGCGGTGCTTGGGGAATTGCGAGGGAGGCAGTAAAAATCCGACCGAATCCTTACATTCCGGTCGAGGGGAGTCTTGGTAATTCCATTGGAGAAAAAGTGATTGGATTTATCGGTCGATTGGAACCCCGGAAGGGCGTGTTGGAGTTAGCGGAGGCGCTCTGCCAAGTCTTGCCAGACTTTCCCGAGTGGAAAGTGAAAATTGCCGGATCCAGCACGGGATCATGTATCTCTGGAACCGATCCTGCTGCTGTCGTCAAAAAAATGCTCGCTCGATTTGAAGACCAGATCGAGTTTCAAGATCGAATCGAACCATGCGATGTGTCGGATTGGCTCGCATCCGTTGGTTTATGTGTTTTTCCAAGTATCTGGGAGACATTTTCGTATGTCACACTTGAGGCGGCTCAAGCCGGTAAGGCAATTATCGGCACACGAACAGGGGCAGTGCCAGAGATTTTAGATGAGGGGCGAGCTGGTATTATCGTCCCACCGAGGGATGTCAAAGCGCTTGCTGAGGCGCTACGAAAGCTGATGGCGGATGAAGAGTTGCGGGCGAAGCTGGGAGCCGCCGCGCAGCGAAGGTTTGAGGAAAGGTTCCATCCGGATCGGGTCATGGGGGAGATTTTGGAGGTGTATCGCGAAGGGATGGAGCGTGCGAAGGAGCGCAGCAAAGAGGTTTGACCACAGAGTGCACGAACTACACGAAATGGGGGAGGCAGCAGATTGGTAAAATCATTGAAAACCACGGAGGGTGCTGCGCACAAGACTACGGGGCAAAAGGGAAGCCAAGAAAAAGCTGAAAATGTAAAAGGTAGTCGCAAAATCAAAAAAAATGAGAATTTGGTTGCAATTTCATTCTGAAACGCCATTATGAACTTATGAACTTGGAAGAAATCAAAAAAGAAATCACATCGCTCAATGATAATGAAAAACAAGAGGGTGCTCTGTTTTTGGAACAATTAAAAACTGAGGAGGAACGGGATGCCAAGCTTGGTGAGTTTCTTCACGGGCGTTTGGCCCAAGTCGAGCGAGGGGATTTTTCAAATAAGACTGTAACGGATATTTGGACGCAGTTTCGTTCAATGGTTTGATGGAGAAAATTTACCGTCTAACATCTGCCGCCGAAAGAGATTTGCTTGATATCCTAGCCTATACTAACCGGCAATGGGGATCAGCACAGGCTGAGAAGTATGTAGCGGATATCGAAGCTTGTCTTGAGGCGATTGTAAAAGGTCGGGTGCGCGGCAAACCTTTTCTGGTGCAAGAAATCAAGATTTTTATTTGGCGGTGCAAGAGCCATTACATTTTTTTTCTGGACCGAGGAGAATCGATTGATGTGCTCGCGATTTTGCACACCAGCATGGATCTGCTGTTGCATTTGAAAGATCGGTTTGCCTGATTATCGGAGCGCGAACGGTGGCAGTGCCGGAGATTTTGGATGAGACGTGCCGCGCACGGGATAAATAGTTTGGCCCGGCGAAGAATCGCCGCAAAGAGGTTTAACCACGAAGCACACAACCGAAACCCACGGCGGGGGAGAGGAAGAGCAACCTAAGGTTGGCCCGAAGGGTGAGAGAGTGGGAACAAACGAATCAAATTTACACGACAAGAGCAGAGGCAGCAGATTGTAAAAATCATTGATGGCAAAGTGATTGGAAACCACGAATGGCACGGATATACACAACCAAGCACCGGGGCAGGTGTGCGGTAGACTGCCGGAAGGCAGCCCGGAGGGTGAGACGAGTGGGAACGAGCGAATCAAATAAAGAAGGGGCGCAAGGCGGCACTTGGGCAAGCCAAGCTGGCGCTGCTTTTTTAAATCCCTTCACAAGTGAGCTTGCACGGGATTGTGAAATCGCGTCGCTCACTCGCCTCGCGAGCAGCCCTGCTTTTCGCGCCTTGCGCGAGATGAAGAAATTGCCAAGAATTGGCTTCCAGAAAAAACACGGGGCACGCCCGGCTTGCCGGGATGGCGGGGTTTTTGAAAAGACATCTGCAAGCTTGCTTGCGAGGGAATTTGCAAAAAAGCCGCTCCATTCGCGCAGCGAATAATGGGTCCGAGGCAAGTGGGAAAGACGACATTGATTCTTGAGATCGCTTCGGAATGGGCTGGGCGATCTTTATATGCCTCGGCAGATACACCTGAGGCGCAAAAACCATCGACCTTCAATCAACGCTTCATTTTGCTATCCATCCTCAGCTATAGTAATTTGCGCTATCAAGCAGGATGTTGGTGTAGTTAGTGGTTGGAAAAATGTTATGAACTCTCAAGATAATGACCTAATAAAAGCTAGAGTAAGGCAATGGATGGCAGCAACGCCCGTCTTACAAGAGGTTCGTGATAAGGACATCCAGCATGCTGATACAGCAAGAGCAATGAAATGCTTTAGCGGTGCGGTCTTGGCTGCATTGCCAAAGCACCCGCCGCAGCCGTGGTCGGGTTTGGTAGAGCAGCAAAGATTTTTTCGCAAGATGCAAACATTATGAACGAGCTATCACATTTAGCTGCGGAGTTGGGAGATTTCTGTGACAAGCGGGGCTGGCGCTCCTGTGTGATCGGGGGATTTGCCGTTCAGCATTGGGGGGAGCCAAGAATGACAATGGATGTCGATCTTTCATTACTAACGGGATTTGGTGAAGAAGAGGATTTCGTCGATGAGTTTTTACGGCACTACGATGGTAGGCTGCCAGATGCGAGAAATTTCGCTTTGCAAAACCGAGTTTTGCTACTTAGGCACTCTTCGGGGGTTGGTATCGATATCGCGCTCGCGGCTCTGCCCTTCGAGGAATCTGCGGTGGGAAGGTCTGTAATAATTGAAGTGGAGCCTAGTTGTTTTGTTCGTCTCTGCACGGCTGAAGATTTGATAGTGATGAAGGCTTTTGCGGACCGGGTCATCGACTGGCATGATGTGCGTGGAATCATTGTCCGCCAAGGTTTAGGAAATCTTGATTGGAATTACATCAACACGCAACTTGCACCGCTTTGCGAGGCCAAAGAGCAGCCCGAGATCGTCGGTAGATTGCAATTGCTGCGCCAAGAACTCGCGGGATAGTCTAATTTGATTCTATCGCTCCCGCTCCATCGCCCTTCGGGCCAAACTTCGATTGCTCTTTGACTTGCATCGTCCCCGATGCTACGCCGCTTTGGGGCCAACTTTCAGTTGCTCTTCCTCCAGCTTTCCCAAGCTTTCGGTTCTCGCACCTGCCCCGATTCTCGGTTGTAGTGAAACATGCTCCGCTTACATTTCGTGTATTTTAGCGTGATTAGTGGTTGGAAATGAATTTTCTTCAAAAAAAGCTCTGGATTGCTTGGAGCAAGTTTCGATTCCTCAGGCTGCCGGTTGAGCGGCGCGTTCGCTTGGAGGTGATTACGGATGGGCGGCATATCACCTTTATATTGGTTTCGCTATACGAGGCGGGGTATGGGGTTCAGGTAGTTGGGAGTCCGGCCGTGTTTCGGGAGTTGATATGTCTTAGGAAGTCGGCGCCGATTCCGTTTGTGATTGGGGGGAAAGAGCGGGAATGTGGGATTTCTATAACGGACAAGTCTGGGTTTAACCACGGAGGACACGGAGGAGGAAAAAGAGTCTTGCTCGACTACGATTATTTTTCGGGGTTAGCCACGAAAGGGCACGAATCTGAAGTAGAAGAATTAACCACAATCGAGCGCCAGGGCGGGCTTGAGAAAGAGCAACCGCAGGTTGGCCCGAAGGGTGAGGGAGTGGGCACGACCGAGTCAAAGATCACAGAGGACACGGAGGTTGCAGCAGGACTGCGCTTGTCAAGCCAAGCTAGCGCTTCCGAACCAGACACTTTGACAAGCAAGCTTGCCCACGCGCCTGTTTCTGAATCGCTCATCCGCTCCGCGGATGTCCCGACCTTTTTAATCGACGCAGGTGACCCTCCACTCGCAACAGCGCTCCGCATGCCCTACTTCATGCATCCATCGGTTTATCATCAAGGTTTGCACAAAAGCCAGTCAGTCACTCGCTATTCGCCACAGCGCCGCAGGCGCTTCCGCATCGGTTTCTTCGGCACGCACGAGAGGGAATTTTATACCAAGCACTACCATTTTCCGGGAATGAACCGATTTGAGATTTTGGAGGTGTTTTTGAAGCGATTCGGTGATCGTATGGTCCAAGTTTCCGGTGCGCCCGAAATATGGCCCGATTCGGAAATTGTTGTGGCGATTGATGAAAAGGGTGGCGATCGGCAGGGCAAAAGCTTCTTATCCCAAGACCATTATTTCGAGGCGTTGCGTGAGTGTGATTTTGTTTTGTCGCCGCCGGGGTGGTGCATGCCGGTCTCACACAATTTGATTGAGGCGATGTTTTGCGGGGCGATTCCGATTACAAATGGCGGGGCGTTTATGGCGGAACCTTTGGAGGATGGCAGGGATTGCTTGCGATTTTCTGGCGAGGCCGATTTGGTCGCTGCGATTGAAAAAGCCCTATCAATGTCGGATCAAGAAATCGAAAAAATGAGGGGAGCAGTTTGGAAATTTTACGACAAAAATCTGAATTCAGGGGCGTTCTGGGAGATGATAGGGGAAGCTGGACCAGATCGTGTTTTGGTGAACGCGGAGGAGAAAAGTGTGTCTTGGGACCGGGATTATCAAACGGGCGTTGGTGAGCGTGATCATGCCCTGCTATAAGATGGGGCACGGTCGGTGGCGAGTGGCGAAACGGGAAAATGAGGGCTTGACATTCATTCTGTAAAGAATATCTTTCCATATATGAAAACCATCACAGTCAATGTATCCGATCCGATTTATAGGGATTTTTCCCTTTACGCTAAGCAGATCGGAAATAGTGCTTCGGAGTTGATTCGGAGGGCTATGGAAGACTACCACCAGCGTTTTATTTTGCGGAAAACATCGTTACGGACTCGCAGGCCGGCGAGTGTAGGTTGCCCCTTGGAGCCGATTCGTCGGGCAGACGACTTGCTGGGAGAAATGCTTGATGACCGTCGCGATTGATACCGATTTTCTTGTGGCTGTGGAGATTCGAGACCATCTCTTTCACAAGCCTGCGGATGTTCTTCTGAATAACCTTCTGGATGAAGGTCACAAATTGGCCGTTGCGCCGCAAACTCTGGCAGAGTTCGTTCATGTAGCAACCGATTCGAAACGATTGATTGAGCCCTTATCCGTAGAAGATGCCTTGGCCAGAGCTGAACATTGGTGGCAAGCCCGCGAGGTTTTTCGCATTTATCCCGAGGGAGACTCTGTCACCACATGGATAGAATGGCTGAGGGATCATCGTCTCGGGCGCAAGCGCCTCCTCGATACATTGCTGGCGGCGTCTGCTTTTGCTCAAGGAATTTCAACAATCATCACCAATAACGAAAGCGACTTCAAAGTATTTGGAAAGTTTAAAATACTAACCTACCAATCTTAGGCGCTAAAAGGCCGCCTTCGGGCTGCATGAATACGTCTTGACATGGCGGGGCTAAAAAAGGGTGACGAGTCCCTGCTACAAGTTGAGGACATTCACCGGTGAGGCATTGGAATCACTCTCACCTATTCTGTGAATTTTGTTCATTCTGTCTAAATGTCGTTCAAAAGCTGGAAACGGGTTCAGTTCACTCCGAGGGAACATGAGTTCGCAAAAAGGGAATAGCTGTTCGCTAAAACAAAAAATTCGTGATCGTTCGCGCGAGTCGTGGTTGAACTTTTTTCGTGATGAAACTCCTCTACATACTTCCTGAATATCTGCCCGACTCGGGCGGGGGGATTATCACATTTTATGGTCAGCTTTTGCCGGCGCTTGTGCAGGCTGGGCATGAGGTAAGGGTTTTGGTTGCCAATCATCAAAGTCTGGACAAACCCGCTTGTGTCATCCATGGGGTGCAGGTCGAGTATCTTGCATCAAAATTCTCAGACAATGCACGCCTCGGGTGTGGGAAGTTCAAAAACCCTACCTTGTGGGCATTTCTTCCGCTGGCTTGGGGTGCCTATGAGCAGGCGCGTGGTGGTGCGGGGTATGATCTCGTCGAGGCAACGGATTGGGGGCTTCTCTACATGCCTTGGGTTGTATCGGAAAGAAAGGCGAAGGTTGTGGTTTCGTTGCATGGCAGCAATGGCCAAGTGGAGTGGTATTCGAATCCAAATAACAGAAACCTTGATGGGGATTTTGTTCGAGTCATGGAAACCGCCACTCTCGGATTGGCGGATGCCATTCATGCGAATAGTCGGTCGAATGCAAGATTCTGGGAGGCAAAAATCAATAAACCCATCCAAGTTATTCCCCCTGTTTTGGAATTACCCGACCGAGCGAATGCGGATAAGAGTTCGCCTCGCGGTCTTGTCGTCGGGCGTTTGCAGAATTGGAAGGGGGCAGAAGTCTTGTGTCAAGCGTTGGAGGAAATTTCTGATATTGAAATCGATTGGGTAGGCTCAGATACGGCATGGAACAGTTCATCGTCTGCCAGCGAATATCTCCAAAAAAATTATCCGAATACATTTGGCTCCAAATTAATCTGGAATGGGGCTCTCAATTATACGGAGACCATAAAAAAAATTCAGGAAGCTTCATTCGTGGTCGTTCCTTCGATTTGGGATGTTTTCAATATGACAGCCGCTGAGGCGATGTCGCTCAGATCGGTAGTCATGTGCTCTCGAGCCGCAGGTGCAGAAATGCTCATAAAGGATGGCCTGAATGGTTTTCTTTTCGATCCTGCAAAACCAAGTCAACTTGCCGACTGTATCCGCAAAGTCTCAAGATTATCACTGCAACAAAAAGAGGAACTGGGTCGAAACGCCCGCGATTCCATTTTGAACTCCTTGGGCAAAAGCCACATTTTATCAAAGCTAGAGAATTCCTATAAAGAAATCTTGGCAACTGATTTCAAGCCACTAGATGAATGGCTATTAAACTGCCTTCAACCAGAGATCGTTGAAAATGCCGACTCAAATGGGGTATTCCAGCGAGGGGTAAAGAAAATTAAAAGGATGATCCTGCATGGGCGATGACATAGGATTTAGTGTGGCGTGTTATAAAGGCGATGTTCCGCTTTTGCGCGGGTGTCTGGCGAGCATCAAGTATTTTGCGCCGGATGCGCCAATTTGCTTGATGATTGATGGGGATTTCGATTCGCGTCCATTCGAGAAGCGATATGGAGTGCGTTGTATCCGTAGACGCGATGTGCGACATCCAGATTTGCGAAAATGGAGTTTTGGTCCTGGCATCACAAAAATGGTAGCTTTTTGGGAGTCGCCATTTGAACGAATCTTCCATGTGGATGCAGACGCGGTAATATGGGGCGATGTGCGCGAGAACATTCCTTCCAGTAGTTGGGATGTCGTTTTCAACGAACCTCATGAAGAAATTACGGACTTTATCCAAAGAACACAGTATTTCGATCCAGAGCGTATTTTTGAACATATTGAATCCTTCCCATGGCAAGGAAATCCATACTTTCAAGCGGGGGTGCTCTGCATAAGGCGCGGGGCTTTAGATGTGGACGAATATTTGCGAATGCTGGAGGGGCAACGCAAAAATCCCGATGTTTTTATCAACATGGACCAAGGGATTTTGAATATTCTGGTGTTTCGTGCCGTGAACAATTGTAGAATTCATGCCGTATCCGCTCATTTGCAGAGTGTTGTTCCGGTTTTATCAAAAGCTGAGCTGGAGTCGCGATTCCAAATTCGCGATGGCATCCCTGTGCCGTGGGTTCAGCCAACTGTTGTGCACTGGGCGGGTCCGAAGCCATACAAGACGAATCCGAGTATTTTTTCCCTCCCGATGGATTATTTCCGCGAGATGGGAATGCGAGAATTTGGGCTTCCAAATTGCTTCCCGGCTAAGACCGCTATGCAAATCGACGAATTTCTTCATCGGGATGCTCCAAGAACAATTCTTAATGCCAAACAAACTATCAAAAGACTGATTGGTCGGAAGTAGCTTTCTAATAAGAATGCCAGTGTGTGCTGAAATCGTCCTCATTTCCCATTGGTTCGGCCATACGCCGCACTGCTTGGAGTGTATTATGCCATTCTTTTTGGAGCGGGGCTATACGATTTATCATCTCACGGATAAACCCGAAGACGCTGCACGGTATTTTTCGGAATGCGGGCTGGCGGGTCATGAAAACATCCGCCATCTTGGAGTGGTCGAGGTTCCGCCTGGAAAACCAACTCGCCGCAGGGATAGTCAACTTTGCCGCGTCGAGGCGCATTGGCAAGGTGTGCGCTTGGCTTTAGAGAAGTTGTTTGGCGAATTGGGAAGAAAAGTCGGAATTTTCCACACTTGGGTGGATTTGTATTCGCACGAATATCTTTCACGGAGAGTCATTAAACAGGCGATGACAGCTCCATGGGTCGGACTCTATGTGCATCCGGCTGAGTTAAGAATTTTTAAGACTTGGAAGCGGCGAGTGTATGAAAATGCGATGGACTTCATCAAAAAGGGGCAAATGTTCCCGAGTCGATTGAGGGCATTCGATGTGCCAAATGCGAGGAACATTTATTTCTGGGATGAGTTCATGCCTACGAAAGTGAGGCGATGCTTTAATCATCGGTGCCAGTTATCAGTCTTTCCAGAATCCATCAGACAAAATGGATTAAACCGCATTCCAAGTCCTTCGCGTTTAGAGATCGAAAGCTTTCAAAAAAGCCATGATTTTGTTGTTTCGCTTACTGGTTTTTTAGACAGGCGCAAAGGGTTTTTGACATTAATGAGGGTGGCCAAAATGAGGTCGGCTTCGAAATGGGGTTTTATTTTTGGAGGAGAAATCCGCTGGGAGGATTTCAGTGCCGATGAGAAGTTGGAGATACAGCAGTTTGTTTCGAGGCCACCAGAAAATTGTTTGTGTCTGGCGCGCAGGTTGGATGATGCTGAATTTGATTTTGTGGTTCAAAAATCAGATTTAGTTTATTTGGCCTATGAAAATTTCTTTCACAGCAGCAATGTTCAAGTCAAGGCAGCCTATTTTCAAAAACCGATGATTGCAGGACCGCGGCATTTGATTGCCGAGCGCACGCGGCGTTTTGGCACGGGATGGTGTTTGCCCGAAATAACCGAACAGGCAGTCGCTGATTTACTGAATCAAATCGATAGAAAAGAAATTCAGCATGTTATTGATAGAGCAAGATTTGAAGAATTCTGTAAAGAGCACTCGCCTGAGCGATTAAATGAGTGTCTTGAGGAAATTAGCCTGTTGGTTGGATAATCGAACCACAAAAAACACGAATATTCACGAATGAACAGTTTGTTGAAAATGGGTTGCGCCTTGCACAATCTAAGGTTGTGCAGTTTTTTACAAATCCACTCGCAATAGACTATGCAGGTGGGCTTTTAAAACTCTGCTTCATTCAGTTTACGAATGCCCCAATTTATTTGGCAGCGGATTGTTAATAGTCGTGTATCATTATTTACTGAATGGTTTTAATAGACGCATTAGATGCATGGCTTGCCAAGTTTGGAGCAGTTTATATAAGGGCTGGGCCTCTGGCTTCTGTTTCTATTTCGTGTTTTTTTATGTTTGATTTGTGGTTAAAATTCCAGAAATGAGTCGAGTTACCGTCATAATCCCCATTTTAAATGCGATGCCGTATTTGCCGGAGGCATTGGCTTCGCTGGAGGCGCAGACTTTTCGGGATTTTGAGGTTTGCCTTTGGGACAATGGATCGACAGACGGCAGTGTTGAAGAGGCAAGATGTTGGATTCCTGATCGCTTGACTGGTTGTGTAGTCACCGGAAATCCGCTGCCGCTACACGAGTGTCTGGCGCGTATGGTCGAGGAGGCTAAGACGGAGTTTGTCGCAAGGATGGACGGAGATGATGTTTGTGTGCCGGAGAGGTTTGAGCGACAAGTCATGGCACTTCAAGAGAAACCCAGACTTGCGGCAGTGGGGGGGCAGATGGATTTAATCGACGAACTGGGAAAACGGATTGGTGAAATTTCGAATTATCCTGTCCAGCATTTAGGTTGCATTTGCAGGTTGTTGATTCAATCACCCTTGCCGCATCCGGCTGTGATGATGCGCCGGGATATGGCTCTATCTGCAGGAAATTATTCACGACCAAAACCGATGGAGGATTTTGATTTGTGGTTTCGCTTGGCGCGGGTGGGATTGTTAGAGAATTTGCCGGGAAAGCTTCTAAAATACAGGATTACCGCCACCAGCATCACGAACCAAGCGAAGAAGCAGGGTTGCCATCTAGAGGAAATGCGCCTTTGTCTCAAGGCCAACTGCCCTACGGCTTTCGGAATCTCCGAAGGTGTGTTTGATTTACTGTGGGCTAAAACGCATCCTGCGGCATTTTTGCCAATGCGCAGGTCGGCAAAGAGTATTGCAAAATTGAGCGGGGTTGGGATGCAAAGCGTGCTTAGATGTCCAGAGTTTTTGTTCAGCGCAAGGTGCTACACCGCGAAATGGGATATCTTATCCAAGGCCGTTTACAGATTCTGGAGCAGAAAACTTTAAACCACGGATGGCACGGATATACACGAATGGGAAGGCCTGGGGCTGCGTTTGGGCAAGCCAAGCCGACGCTGCTTTTCAAATCACTTCACAAGCGAGCTTGCACGGGATTGTGAAACCACATTGCTTACTCGCTTCGCGAGCGGCCCCGCTTTTTCGCTCTTTGCGCGAGATACTTGGAATATGGGGAACGAAAATACAGGGATGCGATTGGCTTGCCAAGCGGGAAGAGGTTTTGGGACAGCATCCGAAAGCTAGCTTGCGAGTGGTTTTTCAAAACAGCTTCAGCATTCGCGCAGCGAATCAACCCCGGGTTTTCCGGGGAAAAAACTCGTTCAGCCATATCCGTGTTAATCCGTGAAATCCGTGGTCAAAAAAATTTGTAACTATCTCCATGCAAAATACCGGGCGTTTGCTCCCTTATCCTGCTTTGCTTCGCCAAGGCCCGATGTGGTTTGGGGTTTTGCAAAGTGGAAGTGGTTGGTGGATATGCGGCGCTCTGGAAGGTTAGTGGATCCATCGGTGGAGTTTCGCTGTCTTGTAGGTTTTCGTCATCGTTTCTATCTCGGCGAGGGAAGTGCTCTCGACAAGGGGTGCATTGTATCAATTTCCGACGATTGCGGTCTGCGTGCTGAAATCCATATTGGGCAGCGCGTTTACATTGGGCCGAATTGCTTCTTAGGCTCATGCCATAGCTTAGAAATCGGTGAGGATACGCTGATTGGTGCAAACTCGTATCTCATCACGGTCAACCATCGCACGGACAATCCGAGTTTGCGCATAGGTGCCCAAGGGTATCGCGGCGATAGCATAAAAATTGGTAAAAACGTCTGGCTTGGTGCTCATGTCGTTGTTCTCCCCGGCGTGGAAATCGGTGACAATGCGGTGATTGGGGCCGGTGCGGTGGTGACAAAGTCTGTGCCATCTGGCGAAATTTGGGTGGGCGTGCCTGCTAAAAAAAAGTGATGAACATTTCTGTTATATCTAACGTCGCAGGTTGCTCATGGGCTGGGAGTGAAGAGCTATGGCTTGCAACTGCTATTGCGGCATTGCAGTCGGGACACCATGTCACGGCTTGCCTGCATGGCGATTTGCATAGCGCAGAGCCTCTGAAGGCACTCAACAAGGCTGGCGGTGATTTGATCGGTTGGAGGCGGCTTCCAATAGCAAGGTTTGAAAACGCGAGACAGTTGTTATTTCCGCAATTTACAGCAAGTCGGCTTGGTAATCCGGAAGTTTTGCTAATCTCACTCGGGGCACTGCAGGCAATGAACTATGTTCCTGGATTGGTTGAATATCTGCTTAAAACCCAAACGCCATTTGTTATAATTTGTCAGTTTAATTCAGATGCTTTAGCCATTTCTCCTTACGAAAGACATGTCACAAGAATGGTTCTGGAGCGGAGCAAGGCTGTTGTTTTTGTATCCGAGCAAAATCGCTGTCTTGCAAGGCGGCAATACGCTCTGGAGCTTTCAAGCTCGCAGGTTATTTATAACCCAATCAGGACAAAATTAGATTCACCTCTGCCGTTGCGATTTACTGATAAGCAAGTCGTATTCGGATGTGTAGCCCGATTTGAAACGCTTTGGAAGGGCCAAGATTTAATGCTTGAGATTCTAGCAACGGAGCCTTGGAAATCCCGCAATTGGAAGCTGAAGTTTTTTGGAGATGGGCCAGATCTAGAGCATGTAAAAAACTACGCAAAAATGCTTGGATTGGAGGGGCAAGTGGCATTTAAAGGCTACGTAAGAGATGTTCAAAAAATCTGGTCCGAAGCTCATATAATGGTATTACCATCTCGTGGCGAGGGGACGCCACTAGCCATTCTCGAGGCTATGATGTGCGGGCGCCCTGTGGTAACAACCGATGTGGGTGGGAATCTTGAGGTGCTAGAAGAGGGGATAACCGGTTGGATCGCAGATGCTGCAACCCCGCGTTCTTTTGCCCAAGCAATGGAGAGGGCTTGGGGCGATCAAGACGACTGGTCAGCGATGGGAGTCTCTGCCCATCAAAAAGCATTGAAACTTTGGGATAATCCTCCTGCCAATGCCTTACTGGATATTTTAACTAAGACCAGCATCTCTTAATCTTAAACGCAATCCACCCGATTTTGAATATTTCCAGATTGCCATTTGTTCTTTTTCATGCTGGATGGACTCGTCTTGGAGTTGCCATACAGTCGGTATTTTGCTTGGTTAATCCCAAACCCGTGCGCTTGAGAGCGCTGGAATATCTTCGTAATGGGGCAAAGCTTCGCTCGATGCGATGGCATGGTGCGCAGGATTATCCGGTGTATGTCATTAATCGCTCGAAGGATACCGATCGCATGTTGCGATTTTCCGCATCTTGCAGGAAATGGGGAATTAGCTTTGAGCGGCTGGAGGCAATCAATTGCGCTGATCCAGTATTTGATTTTTCTCCATATGAAGCTGAAATCGCTGAAACATTCTATGGTAAAACGCAATTTCTTCGTGGGGCAGTCGGCTGTTTTTTAAGCCATGTCAAAGCATGGAGAAAAATCGTCGAAGCAAATATCGCAGGGGCAATAATCTGCGAAGATGATGCTCAGTTTTTGGGGCCTATTCCTCGCAAATTTGTCGAATATAACCTTCCGTCATGTGCTGATTTAGGCTTTGTTAATCAAAGGACAGCTGCTGGCATTCAGAACCTTTTCAATAATTCCACCGAATCTTCTTTTGACTTCTTCCAAATAAACGATGCAATATTATATTTATTAGATGCTTGCTCTGTAATCTCGGCCATTGGAACCGATGGTTATATTATATCCCGTCAAGGCGCTGAAAAACTCCTTGTGATTTTTCAAAAGGCTGGCGTTTCCATGGAAGTTGATTGGTTTCTTTTTTTTCACTCGTTGTCTCAAGCAGAGCGGGAAAAGTTTATCAGTATAGATGGGACGGGCCGGTTTGATATGCTTGAGTTCGAATCTGAAAAGTTAAACACTTATGTAATTCTTCCATCGTTTGTGGAGCAGAGTTCCATGGATTCCATTATCGGGTTTGACAAGGCTGGAAATTACATTGAAAGGCATTCAATGTTCGAATGCGATAAACCTTAAATTAAAGAGAAATGAATTCACTTTTGTTTTACTCAAATCTTATTCTTCTGAGTTTTTTTCCATTGCTAAGTCTTCTTGTCGCCGGGGCGTCACTGGAAGTCTTTTTTCATCGATTTTTTGGGTCTGGAAGTCGGCCAGAATTGCGCTTTGCAAGAATCCTAGCATTCGGCTTTATCTGGACTCTTATTTGTTTCGGAGCGGCATTAGGGTTTTTTTACAAGGGATTTGTGCCAACAGCGACTTGGAGCCTTATTTATGTGGCTTTCGCCCTATGCCTTGCGGTGCTCGCTATTAAATTTTCTTCCTGGCGCAGTATTGTTGATTCTCACTTTGTATTCTCCTTCTCGTGCATAGTCGGGGTCGCGGTTGTTTTTCAAATAATCTCGGTGATTTGGTTTCCGCATGTGATGGATTCGACTCAACTCGGTTGGACGAATCGGTTTACTGATCCATTAAGTATCAACTACGGAGTTATGAATGGCGCGGCGGGTTATTCTGGGATGATCTTTTTTACGGGATTGCTTGCTCCCCATATGCCTCTGGCTGTCTCCGCGGCGGCTACCAAGATTGTGTTGTATTTTCTGCTTGGCGTCCTATGCGTGTCGATTTCCCGCGTTTTTTATGGAAAAAATTTCATTTTTGGCTTGCTTTTTTCCGCTTGCATTTTAGTTGGGAGTTCATTTGGAATGCTCCTCTTTGCATTTGGTAAAGATTCGCTCCTCGGAGTTTTATTTGCGCTCCTTTATTTCACGCGTTTAGCTGATGACGAATCGCCAGACTCCTATCGCACGGCAGCACTTCTTTGTGGCGCAGCGGGATTTACGGGTGTTATCACTGTTCCTTACATGGCACTGGCCGCTGGCTTGGTCTTTCTGTTAATCTCCGACTTCAAAAGGAAACTCGAATTTGCGGGATCCCA
>Ga0209189_1000079_pt1 | contig 79557 bp, 71 predicted proteins | sample C_130820_EF_Meta_FD_187308 | JGI IMG/M metagenome (GOLD analysis project Ga0209189, IMG submission 187308) | Freshwater microbial communities from Lake Croche, Canada to study carbon cycling - C_130820_EF_MetaG (SPAdes) (version 3) | ecosystem: Environmental > Aquatic > Freshwater > Lake... | reverse complement strand
AAAAATGCGGCGTAGATGCTGTAAGTGTCGTGGCATTCGCCTACGACTCTTACACCAACCCCTCAAAAAACAACGGGGTGCTCCGCGCAACGCTTACGCTCGATGTCGTCGTCACCGTCGTGGAATACGGCCACGGCAAACGGCGCGGCGTCCTGAGCGACTACACCTTCGCCGTGCGCGATGAAAAAACAGGCGCCCTCGCCACCATCGGTAAAGCCTACACAGGCCTCACCGACCTCGAAATCGCCGCCCTCAACGACGAGTTCCTCTCGACGGCCCTCTCACAAACCGGCAACCGCATCGAAGTCGAACCCCTCATCGTCCTCGAAATCGCCTTCGACTCCATCCGCGAAAGCCCCCGCCACCCCTCCGGCCTCGCCCTCCGCTTCCCACGCATCACCCGCATCCGCCGCGACAAGTCTGCGGCAGACATCGACACCATCGCCACGGCGAGAAAGCTGCTGCCCTGAAGTCAGGCAAACCGCGCCCACCATCACGCTCCGCTTGAATGAAGACTGGTGAGTTCGGCGACGAGGGCGTTGAGGAGTTTTTCGGCGATGGCGCGGGAGGCGGCGAGTTGGGTTTCCAATTCGTCCACCAAGGCCATCAGTTCGGAAACTTTGGCCACGATCCGGCGTTGTTCGGCAAGGGGTGGGAGGGGAATTGGAACCGATCTAAGTTTGGGCTGAGAGATATTCACTTGGCTTGCTGCCATTCCTGACTTCAGACCTTCCACAACGCTGCTCGAATGCCCTGCGTTCATCGAAAGAGCTGCAAAATCAGGATCGATGCCCGTCACCAGATGGAACCGGATAATCTTGTCGGAGATCATCAGCTTCTTTCGAGTCGGTCGCGCTACGCAGAGAATGCCGACGCGATTCATTGGGCCTGCCCGCGTGAAGAGAATGTCGCCATCCATGACTTCGTGTTCGGGACGAGGCTCAAGGTTTGGCGGGAGCGCCTTATTTTGCTCCTCTTGATATTGGAGAGCTTGGACAGCGGTAGTCTTCAGGACGCCCCATTCACCTTTTTCCGACGGCTCAGGAATACATGCTGGGCTCCACCCTGAGTCCATGCGTGTCGCAATGCAGCCGAGGCGCGCCCAAACCCAGTGAGCAGGAAGGTCTGGCACATCATCAGGGCGCTCTGCTGAAACACCGGCCTTTTCCAAGATATCCGACCCCATTCCTTCGGACTCGATGCGAGGGACGAGTTTGCCTTGGACGGCGAGGGTGAGGATGGATTTTCGCAAGTCGGATAGCGAAATGGGGAAGGAGGAATGGAAGAGGAGGTTGAGGTTGGCCGGGGTGGGCGCGTCGGCGAAGCGGGCCAGCGACGCGCGGGCGAGCTGTCCGGCCTGCGCCTCCCGCTCAAGCTGCTGCGCCTCCAGCCGATCACACAGCGCCATCAACTCATCCACCTTCGCCACGATCCGCTTCTGCTCGGCAAGGGGCGGGAGAAAAACTGGCATGGCGTGAAGTTTGTCCACGGTGATGCCTTTCACGGTCACTCCTGAGCCAACCATCTTGAGCGACTTGAAAAGCAGGTAGGCGAAATCGAGGTCGAGAGCGCTCGTTGGCTCGATAGCTCTCAAGTCCTGATTGATCGCAACTAGGATCGTGTTGATCGCCAGTTTTCCGAGGCCCATGCGGGTAACCACGAGGAGCCGATTTGGTGAGATCAGATTCGAGCTACTCTCCCTGAGGCCCTCCTCAGAAATCGAGTCGATTGTCGAAACGAGATACTTTTCGCTTTGAATATCTTTGACGCTGGCCCATGGAATTGGGCCATTCCAGTAACTTGGATTTTGTTTGGACGGAGTTCCGCCCCCGGTGTTGGAGGCGATGAGACATCCGAGCGGCAAGGCGACCCATCCTGCCGGAGTTTCAAATAACTCATCAGGCGCGACATCAACGAGAGGCTCGTTTGCCTTACGAATGCACTCTCTTGCCGAAAGCTCCATCGTCTTTTGTTCGACAAGCTTTCCCTGCACCGCAAGTTGCAACACCAACTCCCGCATTTTCGCCACCACATCTGGCGCATCGGCAAAGAGGTCGAACTTTTCGAAGAAGGTTTCCAGCTTCATGTCTGGGCGGTGAGAAGGTTTTTCCAGAGCGGGCGGGACTGCCAGTCGGTGGGGAAGCCCATTTCCGGGATGAGAGCGGGAGCGAGCGAGCGCAGAAGGCTGATGAGGCGGGCGGGCCAATCGGTGTCAGGCTCGATGCAGGTGGTGAGGTGGATGAGCAGAACGAGGGTATTGTGTATTTTTGCTTCTTCTTTTGGGAGGGCCGGATCGATGAAGAAATTGGGAAAGAGATGTGCAGGTTTTTTTCTGGGGAGTTTGAACTTGAAGACAAAGCTGCGATTCCAAAGGCGGGAGTGATGCGCGGCGCTGTTTCTGAGCACGGTGAGATGGTGCATCAACGAGCAGAAGGTTTGCTCGTCCATCCCAAACGGCTCGGCTACGGCCTGACGGATCGAGGACTGGCGCAATTGACTGAGCAGGGTGGAGACATTCCCAAAGGTGGCAATTTCGACAATGACCCAAGCCGGAGGCCATGGCATGGAGAGATGGTGGCGGTGGTGCTTGATGAAGTCCTCTTTGCTGCGCTCCATCTCTCCGTGCAGCTTCACAAGGGTCGAGGCATGGAGGAGCTGGGATGTAAAATGGGTGTTGTCCAAGTAGCCAAGCGGGCCGAGCGAATGAGCGACTTGGTAGGCCCAGCGGAATCTCAGCGAAACCTCAATGCTCTTGCAGGCCTCTATGACGAGGTGCCGAAGCTTGCGATCGAAGGCATACAGATTCCAAAGTTGCTCGAAGGTGGTTCCGGGTAAAAATGTGTCGCGATTGCCAGGATGCGTGAATGGAAATCGATAGGGGGAAATCCGGTAGTAGTTATGATGCTCCAGGCAATGCAGGGCGAAGTCCTCGTTGCTCACCACCAACCCACGCGATTTGAGGAGCTCGAGCTGCTGAAGATAGGTTTTGGCAGGCTTACTCATGGGTTTGGAATTGTCCCAAACGGGATACCCGCTGAAAAAAGAAACCTCTCTTGGTGCGCATCGTGGAGAGGCGTGAGAGGTGTTGTTGAGAAAAAGGTGCCAGATTACTACAGCCGGGCAAGCTCGAATTTCGCAAGTGCGGCAAGCGGCCGTAGGGGTATTTTTTAATCTTGCGAGTCGGAATGGTAAGCCGAATCTGATGGAGGCTCTGCTTCATCCGAAGCCTGACGTCTTGCGTCAGAGATTCATGTAGGTTGGACGGGGCCTTTTTCATCGGTTCAACGCCTCCATGAGCTGCGCTTTCAACTGGCTGCGGGTCTCGGCGATCTGGGCGAGGAGTTTTTCGTATTCGGGCAGGAGGTGGTCCACATCGCCGGGGCCGTCGTCTTTGCTGTGGGGGTTTTTGAGGTCGAGGTTGAAGCCGCCGGCGCGGATTTGGTCGATGGAGACGCGCCAGGCGTGCTCGTTTTGCACGCGGGAGGCAAAGCCATCGGCCTCGTTGCCCCACCAGGCTTTCTCGGGTTCGAATTCCTCGATGCGGATGGGTTTGCTTTTGTTGTAACTCTTGGCGCCGGGCGGATAGGGATGCTCGTAATACCAGACTTCCTTGGTGGGCGTGCCTTTGGTGAAGAAGAGGAGGTTGGTCTTTACATTGCTAATGCCGAAGAAGACGCCGTTGGGCAGGCGGACGATGGTGTGGAGATTGCACTCGGTGAGGAGGGCTTCCTTGATGCGGGTCTTCACCCCTTCGCCGAAGAGGGTGCCATCGGGTAGGACGATTCCAGCGCGGCCGCCAGGCTGGAGGATTTTCATGATGAGCACGAGGAAGAGGTCGGCGGTCTCGCGGGTGCGGAACTCGGCGGGGAAATTCGCCTCGATGCCATCCTCCTCTATGCCGCCGAAGGGCGGGGCGGTGGCGATGACATTCACGCGTTCCTTCGGACTCCAGTCGCGGAGCGGGCGCGCGAGGGTGTTATCGTGCCGGACATTCGAAGGGACATCGATGCCGTGGAGCATGAGATTCGTCATGCAAAGGATGTGGGGCAGGTGTTTTTTCTCAATGCCGGAGAAGCAATCCTGAATGAGGCGCTCATCGGCTTGGGTTTTGACCTGTTTGCGGAGATGCTCGATGGCGCAGACAAGGAAGCCGCCGGTGCCGCAGGCGGGGTCGAGAAAGCTTTCGCCCAAGCGCGGGTCGAGGCGGTCGATGACGAACTCGGTGGCGGCGCGCGGGGTGTAGAATTCGCCGGCGTTCCCTGCGGATTGGAGATCCTTCAGGAGCTTCTCATAGATGTCGCCGAACATGTGGCGGTCGTCGGAGGTGTTGAAATCAATGCCGTTGATCTTGTTGATGACCTGCCGCATGAGGGTGCCATTCTTCATGTAGTTGTTGGCACCGTCGAAGGCGGCCTTGATAAGAACGGCGATCTGGCTGGAGCCGGAGATGTTTTTCAGGCTCGGAAGGAGGGCATTATTGCTGAAATCCAGGAGAGCGTCGCCGGTGATGCCCTCGGCGTCGGCGGCCCAGTTGCGCCAGCGGAGTTCCGGCGCGAGCGGGGATTTGTAGGCGTCGTCGAAAAGCTCCAGCTGGGTCTCGCGGTCGTCGAAGATTTTCAGGAAAAACATCCAGCCAAGCTGGGCAAGGCGCTGAGCGTCGCCGTCCACACCGGCGTCTTTGCGCATGATGTCTTGGATGGTTTTGATGAGGTTGGAGACATTGGGCATGGGTCAGGCGGCTTCTTGGGATGGTTGGTAAAGGGCGGTTTCGAGTTCTTGGATGGCGGCGAGGTAGGCTGGCTTGCCGCCGAAGAATCCGACGATCTCCAGCGGGGTGCCAATCGCGGAGAGCGGATCGACTTTGAGGATTTCGAGGGATTCAATACTGGTGATGCCGGTATCGGCATACTTCGCGAGGAGGGCATCGAGGACCATGCGGGCCTGGTCGCCATACTTCGCGAAGACATGGCGCTTCTTCACTTTCTCAGCGCGCTCGCGGCGGGTCAGGGGCGGTTGGTCGAACGCCACATGGCAGATGAGGTCGAAGGCGTCATAATCGCGGCCGACCTGCTCGGCGAGCTCGTCAAAGAAGACGCCCCGGGCGGAGAGTTCTTCGATGATCGCCTGCTTTTTCTCGGCGTCATTCCAGACGGCGAGGAAGGAATCGAGCGACGCATAAGATTCCCGAACAGCTTTGCGGGAGTAGTCCTTCAATGACTCGGTGATGAGCTTGCCTTTCGCATCGAGATACTGGACTCGCTCGGTGGCCACGCGCACCTCGACATTGTGGACGAAGTATCGGGTGACGCCTGTCGGACCCGCATTGTAGGGAGTCGGATCTTCTCGGATAATCGACCCGTCTGCTGTGTCGTGCCTATCGACCTCATCGGGAGGAGTAAGTGGATCGTCCTCGCCGGGCTCGAAAATCTGGACGGGGTCGCCATCGAAGTCCGGATCGGCAAAGAGGGCGGTGGCCCGCCTGAAGTCCATGATGGTGAAGAAGAGCTTGCCGTAGTCTTCATTGATGCGAGTGCCTCGGCCGATGATCTGCTTGAACTCGGTCATCGAGTTGATGGCGCGATCGAGGACGATGAGTTGGCAGGTCTGGGCATCGACGCCGGTGGTCATGAGCCGGGAGGTGCAGGCGATGACGGGATAGAGGGACTCTGGGTCGATGAAATTGTCGAGTTGCGCCTTGCCTTCGTCATTGTCGCCGGTGATGCGCATCACATATTTGCTGTTGGCGGCGGCGAGGTCGGGGTTGGCATTCACAAGCGCCTGCCGCATCCTCTCGGCGTGATCGATATTTTCACAGAAGACGATGGTCTTTGCGAAGCGGTCGGTGGCTTTCAAAAACTCGGTAATCTTGGCCGCCACGGTGGTGGTGCGTTTTTCGAGGATGAGATTCCGGTCGAAATCGCGGGCGTTGTATTCACGATCCTCGATGAGGTAGCCGAATTTATCGGTCTGGCCGTCTTCAGGCCGCCAGCCGTCGAGGTCTTTGTCCAAGCCGATGCGGATGACTTTGTAGGGGGCGAGGAAGCCATCATCGATGCCCTGCCGGAGTGAGTAGGAGTAGATCGGCTCGCCGAAATAATCGATGTTCGAAACATCCCTTGTTTCCTTGGGAGTGGCGGTGAGGCCGATCTGTGTGGCGGAGGAAAAGTATTCCAAAATTTTGCGCCAGGCGGCGTCCTCGGCGGCGCTGCCACGGTGGCACTCGTCCACCACGATGAGGTCGAAGAAATCGGGCGAGAATTGTTTGTAGATATTCTGCTCCTCCTCGGTGCCACTCACCGCCTGATAGAGGCTGAGATAAATCTCAAACGATTTGTCCACACTGCGGTTTGTGATCTTCGTCATCGCCTGGCCGAACGGCTTGAAGTCGTTCGTCTTCGTCTGGTCGGCGAGGATGTTGCGATCCACGAGGAAAAGGATGCGTTTTTTCGCACGGGATTTCCAAAGACGCCAAATGATCTGGAATGCCGTGTAGGTCTTGCCAGTGCCGGTGGCCATCACCAGCAGGCAGCGTTTTTGCCCCCTTGCTATGGCTTCGACCGTGCGGTTGATGGCATTGAGTTGGTAATAGCGCGGGGACTTCTGCGAGCCGTCATTGTAGTAATCCTGCGTGGCGACTTTTTCTTCGGCCTGCGTCCAGCCTTTGGCCGCGCAAAACCGGCTCCAAAGTTCCTCGGGCGTCGGAAACTGGTCCAAGGGAATCTCTCGGGTCACAGTCCCTGAAGTGGACGTGCGGTCGTGCTCCAAAAAGGCGTCGCCATTCGAGCTGTAAGCGAACGGGACATCGAGAATCTCGGCGTATTCCAATGCTTGGCTCATGCCTGCGCCGACAGAGTGGTTGTTGTCCTTCGCCTCCACAATCGCGAGGGGGAGATTGGCTTTGAAGGACAAGATGATGTCCGCTTTTTTAGCTTCACCGCGTTGCACCCTCTTGCCACGAACGATCACCCTGCCCTTCGTAAAATAAGTCTCCTCACGAACCTGCGTCATCACATCCCACTTGCTGGAAACAATCGCTGGCAAAATGAACTTCGTGCGAATGTCGGCTTCAGTGAGAGATTTTTTGTTCATGCAGGTGTGTTCAAATCAGCAAGCACATTTTGGTTGGCGCATCTTTGAATTGTAAAAGAAGAGTAAGCTCATTGGGTGCATTCCAGACTTTCTCATACCTCTGGGCAATTTATTTCGGGAAATTGGGAATGGCGACCGAGCAAATTTGAATGCTATTCGGTAACAGGCAATAACAGCGCGAAGCGCATCCTGTGTTTCCCACGCATCACCCGCATCCGCCGCGACAAGTCTGCGGCAGACATCGACACCATCTCAACAGCGAGACGGCTTCTTGTGACATAATTGTTACAAATCTTAGAGTGCATCCTCTGAGGAGAATCATCGAAGTGGACTTTCAATAATGATGTCTAGCGCCAACACCTCTTCTCTATCTTCGCGCTATCAATTTAAATTTTTGCTTGGAGAAGGCGGGGCCGGGCAAGTCTTCACGGCGTGGGACAACCACTTGCGGCGGACTGTTGCCATCAAACAGATCAAGGTCGGGAACCTTGAGGGAAATGATGTGCGCGATACCTGGCAGGAGGCCATGTGCTTGGCCACGCTGAGGCATTCCAACATCGTTACAATCTACGATCTGGGCATAGATGGCGAGACGCCCTACATCGTCATGGAATACATCCAGGGCGAGACACTGGAGCGAGCGGTGGAAACGAGTCCCCTCGACACAGCTACCTTTATTGAGATCGCGCGGCAGTGTCTCGACGGGCTCTCCAGCGCACATCATGCAGGATTGATCCATCGCGATCTGAAGCCTGCAAACATTATGCTCTGCCGTTTACCGAGCGGATCGTATCAGGTCAAGATTCTGGATTTCGGAATTGCTTCTTTTCTCCAAGACGGAAATCCAGAGGAGGCAAAAACCAATGATTCGATTTCCGGATCGATCCATTGGATTGCACCAGAACAAATCGAAGGGTATTCCGCGACCGAGCAAAGTGACCTCTACTCGCTGGGCTGCTTGTTTTATTTTGCTCTGACAGGGTTCCCCCCATTCACCGCCAAGTCCACTGAAGACATCGCGAAGGCGCATCTGACGCACACCGTCAGGCACCTCGCTGAATTGCGCAAAGATCTGCCACCCTCAATGGCTGACTGGATTATGGACTTGATCGCCAGAAATCCCTCCGAAAGGCCGACTAGAGCAACGGAAGCTCTCGAAGACTTTGAAGTGATCACGGGAAGACGCCAAGTCTCCACCCGTGCCATGAAGTTGCCGACCATCCCACTCGAACCATTGGAGGTTCCAGCTGGCGATTCGACATGCTTGTTTAATTTCAATGAAATCGTCGCAGCACCACCCGTGACAAATCCGAAACCTCCGGCCCCGCAACCTGTGCCAACGCCCGCTCCGGTCTCTCCCAAAGCGGATTCTAAGCGCCACTGGCTCGTCTGGATTGGTTGCGCCGGTATTCTGGCCCTCGCTGGTCTGCTTTGGTTGGTTACAGATTCAAAGTCCGAGCCGAAACAGGCAGTCGCGAATGTCGCAGCGGGTGTTCCGATTTTACGACTGCATGGTTCCAACACGGTTGGCTCCAAAATGGGTCCGAGTCTCATCCAAGAATTTCTACAAACGAAAGGCGCCTCTCAAATCCACACAGAACAAGGAAGCGCGCCGGTCGAGCGCCGTATCACATTTCTCCTGCCAAAGGACTCTGCACCCAGCCTCGTAGAGGTGCATTCCCATGGATCTCGAACCGGTTTTGTAAGCCTTGCCAATGGCACTTGCGATCTCGCGATGTCGTCCAACGAGGTGAAGGACGAAATGCACGAGGAATTATTAAAAAAAGGTATCGGCGACATGCGAACGCCCGCATGCGAGCATGTGATCGGCTTGGATGGTCTAGCTGTGATCGTCCACTCGAGCAACCCAGTTTCTCGAATGGGCAAAGACCAGATCGCGGATGTTTTTTCAGGAGCCATCCGCGACTGGTCGCAGTTGGGCCGCGAAAAAGGTGGCCCGATCCACTTATATGCTCGAGATGCCAATTCGGGCACTTTTGAGTCATTCCAAGCGATGGTTCTGGGCAACAAAACGCTGAGCCCTGAGGCGCGCCGTATTGAGGACAGCACGGAACTCTCGGAGGGAGTCTCCAACGACCCAGACGGGATCGGTTTTGTTGGCCTGCCCTACATCAAAAATTGCAAAGCCGTAGCTGTCGGAGACGGCGAGTGTGCTCCGCTCATTCCGACACCATTTACGGTTGCTACCGAGGATTACGCACTCTCACGACGCCTCTATTTTTACTCTCCTTCGACTCCCAGTCACCCATGGGTTCGAGAACTGGTGGAGTTTTCTCTGGGACCGGCCGGCCATGAAATCGTGAGCAAATCGGGATTCATCAAGCAATCGATAGATCCACATCGCATCAATGTGCCAGCCAGTGCCCCCGAGCAGTATGTGGCGCTTTCCCAAGGAGCCGAACGACTCAGCCTGAGCCTGCGATTCAATTCCAACGAATCACAATTGGATACCAAAGCCTAAAGAGATTTGGATCGTCTTGTCGCCGCGTTGCTCCAACCTCGGTTTGAGAAAAGTCAGGTTCTGCTCATCGGGTTTTCCGACGATTCGGGCGATGTTTCAAAGGATATCGAACGCTCCAAAAGATTTGCCGAGATGGTCTCCAGCGAGTTGGAAATGCGTGGCGTCAAAGCCCAAGCCGTCGAGGGTGTGAGGTCTGTTTTGCCGATTGCCAGCAATGCAAAAAAGACTGGACGCGCCAAAAACCGACGCGTTGAGGTCTGGCTCAAGAAGACGGGAAATTAAGCACGTCTCGCCTTGGCGCGCTGCGAAACGCTTGCGCCGCAATCCACGCGATTGCATCATGGGCTGACTGTGAATCAACCACTCCTCATCGCTGGCCGATCTTTTTCATCTCGACTCCTCCTAGGCACAGGCAAGTTTTCCTCGAACGAAACCATGCGGGATGCCCTGGATGCCAGCGGATGCGAAATCGTGACGGTTGCGCTGCGGCGGGCCGATCTGAGCGGGAAAAAAGACCCTTTCGCGAACATCCTAGATTTTATCGATCCGAAAAAATACCTACTCCTGCCGAATACCAGCGGAGCGATGAATGCCGGGGAGGCGGTGCGACTCGCAAGACTCGCTGCCGCGGCAGGATTACCCCAGTGGGTGAAACTCGAGATTCACCCCGACCCGCATTATTTACTCCCGGACCACATCGAGACGCTGGCGGCTGCTGAGATACTTGTTAAGGAAGGCTTCACTGTTCTGCCTTACATCAATGCCGACCCCGTTCTCGCTCGGCGGCTTCAGGATGTTGGCACGGCAACCGTGATGCCGCTTGGTTCTCCCATCGGCAGCAACCGGGGGCTCGACACCCGCTCTCAGATTGAAATCATCATCAAGCAAGCCACCGTCCCGGTTGTCGTCGATGCAGGGATCGGTGCGCCCAGCCACGCCGCTGAGGCATTGGAGATGGGGGCGGATGCCGTGCTGGTGAACACCGCCATTGCCGCCGCAGAAGATCCCGTGCGCATGGCAAGAGCCTTCAAAGCCACCGTCGAGGCGGCACGCGAAGCCCACGAGGCCGGTCTTCCGATGCGACTCGATCACGCCTCCGCGACGAGCCCCCTCGCGGCATTTTTGAAATCGGCTTGAACCCTCAAAAAGAGGCGTCAACCGTGAGTCTGGCTTGCCTTTGATTACTGGACATGAGCTGATCCCCTTTCTCTACTATGAAGCTGACCAACATTTTCCTAGGCCTTGCATTTGTTTTCCTTCTTCGGCTGCCAGCGCATGCGGAGCACGAATGGCCAATGCCACCGGCTTCCTATTTTATCCAACGAATCCCAGCACCGCCCACCGAGGGCGATGCGACTGATATCAGCGACTTGGATTATGTTTTGGCTGTTCAAGCCTGCGCCACGAAGGAACAAATCAAGCACTCCAAGCTCACTGACAAATTGGATCCCTTCACAATTTTTAGAGAAGTGCTTGGGCGGGGCTTCACCGCATCAAAGTATCCCCTGACGAGTGAGCTTTTCACAAAACTTTCGGCCACGGCAGAAAAGATCAAAGATCAGCTCAAGGCGCACTACGCTCGGAAAAGACCCATCGATGCACACGAGGAAAATGGGGTCATCTCGTATGTGCCAAGGTTTACCAGTTTCTCTTATCCGAGTGGACACTCCTTGCGCGGTTGGCTCTGGGCACTGGTGCTTTCGGAACTCGATCCCGGAAAGAAAAACCAAATCATCTCTTGCGGAGCCCGCGTAGGATCAGACCGCGTGGTGGCAGGCGCCCACTACGAAACGGACATCATGGCCTCACGAGCCTTGGGAAGGCTCATTTTTAACAAATTAAAATCCGATCCGGATTTTGTGAAAGAACTCGCCGCTGCAAAAAAAGCCGAGTGGGCTCTTCATTGAAGGTTTCGCCTCACAGTGATTCGGCAGCCGTTGAGTTTGATAGCTGCGTTGTCACGCGCCACAGCCAGCGGTTTCAAACGGCTCTTGCATCCGAGCTGAAAGTGTGAAAGGTTTCTCGTTCTTCCACGCCGACATAGCTCAGTGGTAGAGCAGCGGTTTTGTAAACCGCTGGTCGTCGGTTCGAATCCGACTGTCGGCTCCCCCACTCCATCTTCTTTACAAGACCTGTTGCACCTCGTGCAACAATGGAGAAAGTAGTAGTTGCGCCCAACGTCCGAACCACGACCTCCTACGTCCATTCACATATGTCCAACAACGATACTCTTGATCACTCCGCTTCCGAATTCGGCACCCCCTTTCAAGCTCTCGTCGACCACTGCGAGGCGAATGAACTCAGCTTTGCCATTTTCCGAGAGGAAAAACGCGTTCGCCTGAACATTTGCCGCAAGCATGCGCTTTATACCTGCCACTTGCGCATTTCAACAGACGACGAGATTTTTCAAATCCACCTTAATTACCCGGTTCTAGCGAAAGATGAAAAAATGCGCCCGAGCGTGACGGAGTTCTTTACCCGAGTGAACTACGGTCTTGTCCTCGGCGCATTCGAGGTGGACTTGCGTGATGGGGAGGCCCGCTACCACATTAGCCACCTGATCGGCGAAGGGCGCTTGGAGGATGAGGTGATCCGCCGCATCATCGGCTCAGCCCTCTCCACGGCAGACCGCTATTTCCCAGCTTACATGCGGGTGCTCTTCGGCGGTGACACTCCAGAGGATGCCGTTTTTCTGGCCGAACTGGATTTGAATACCCAAGACACGGAAAGCGAGCCCGCCTCGGCGGAATCGCCCACTCCCCCGACACCCAAGGCTTCCAAAAGAAAACCCCGTAAAAAGCGCGGCAAGCCTAGCAGCTCCGATACTCCTGAATCCTGATCAACAGAAGTTAGGGGGCAGTGCTGGAAGGCTGAAACGAGGACAACTCGGCGAACACATAGCCAACGAAGACCTGGACCTCGGCTCTTAGGAGGATGCGCTCGGCGTCGTTGCTGAGCCAGAGGGTGCCAGAGCGGAATTTGTGGTGGGGCTCGAGGGCGTTGCCTTTTTTGGTGTTCACGCTTTGGATTTTAATGTCGAGGCGCAGGGCGTCCCGTGGGGTGCCAGAGATGGAGATTTTTTCGGGTCCGAGGGATTCGATATCGACGAGAAAGGGGAATCCTCCTGGAAAGACAAGGGTGCGAACTTTTTCGCCTTTGGCGAGGGATTGGCTACGGATGAAGAGGGCGGCAGCGAAGAGGTCGCGGATGGGGGAGATTTTGACCTGTTTCCACTTGCCGGGCTTGGAATCGGGGGAAATCCATTCGCGGAGGCTGGTGAGTGTGCCGTTTTTGCCTTCGATGCGTGTCGAGAGGCTGCGGGTGGCATATTTTTCGAGTTGCTCGGAATGAACCGTTTGGAGGCGATCTCGGACGGCGCAGGCATTGAGCGTGGCGTCGAGTTGGTAGAGGGTGCGGGCAAGACCGGTCGTTCCACCGGAGCTGGTGAGAATGGCGTTCTTTCCCTCGTAGGAAATGGCGGCGTGGGCTTTTGCAGCCTCAATCTCGGCCCAACCGAGGCGGTAGTCAGCTTGGAATGGGCGAATCTCTGGGAATGGCTGGACGGCAAGCGTGGAGACGGTGGACTCCCAAGCACCTGCGATCGGGAGCACGAGGAGAAAAGCGGCGAGGAAAGCCGTCACGGGAGTCAAGGTGCCGAGCCAAACCAACCGAGCGGCTGCGGGTTGATGCAGTGGTTGATCTGTTTGACTTCGGTGTAGGCCTCGTAGCCGTAGGTGCCGAGCTCGCGGCCCATGCCACTCTGTTTATAGCCACCCCAAGGGGCTTCGTTGAAGGTGGGGTGGTAAGTATTGATCCAAGTGATGCCTGCGCGGAGGCGGCGGACGACTCGCTGGGCCTTGGCGCCATCCCTCGTGAAGACGCCGGCGGCGAGTCCGTAGGTGGTGTCGTTTGCGATGCGGACAGCTTCTTCCTCGGTGTCGAATAACTGAACCGTGAGGACGGGGCCAAAAACCTCTTCCTGCACGATGCGCATGGAGGGTTTGGCTCCAATGAAAATCGTGGGCTGCACGAAATTCCCAGCATTGCGGTGGTCATTGTAGGCGCCGCCGCCCGTGAGGAGCTCCGCTCCTTCGCAACATGCGCTTTGGATATGATCGAGAACTTTTTTCTGATGAGCGCGGGAGATGAGTGGGCCCATTTCCGTGGTTTCCTCCATCCCGGAGCCGACGACGATTTTTTCAGCGGCGGCAGCCAGTCGGGGAAGGAAGGAGTCCGAGACACTCCGCTCCAGCAACAACCGGGAGCCGGCGCTGCAGACCTCTCCTTGACCCGCGAAAATCGCAAAAAGGGCATACTCCAAAGCGTAGTCGTGATCGGAGTCGGCAAATACGATATTCGGGCTTTTGCCACCCAGTTCGAGCGACACTTTTTTGAAATTTGAAGCGGCTGCGGAAAGGATTTTTCTCCCGGTCACGCCACCACCAGTGAAGGCGATTTTATCGACCAGAGGACTTTCGGCGAGGCGCGCGCCGACAGGGTCGCCCGGCCCATAAAGCAACTGCACGACGCCGGGAGGGAATCCCACTCCATCGATGAGTTCGAAAAGAAGTGAGGCCGAGAGGGGCGTGAGCTCGGAGGGTTTCAGAATGCAGCAATTCCCCGCTGCCAGGCCGGGAGCGAGCTTCCATGCCGCCATGAGAAGCGGGTAATTCCACGGGATAATCTGACCACAGACTCCGATCGGCTCGCGAACAGTCTGGCAGACGATGTTCGGATCACCGACTTCAAATGTCTGCCCCTGGGGTTTGGTGGCAAGCCCGGCGTAGTAGCGGAAGCAGGCGGCGGCATCCGCCACATCGAAGCGGGATTCGCGGAGCGGCTTGCCGCAGTTGCGCGTCTCCATTTCGGCAAATTCCGCTGCGCGCGACTCAATGAGATCGGCCAGTTTGAAAAGACGGCCAGCCCGTTCCTGAGCTGGAGCGCGCGACCATGGACCGTTGTCGAAGGCCTCGCGGGCGGCGCGGATCGCTTTGTCCACATCCTCCACCGATGACTCAGCGACCTCGCCGAGTTGCGAATTGTCGGCGGGGTTGTGAAACGGCCTGACATTTCCATTCCACGCGGGAACAAAGGCACCGTTCACATAGTTTTTGAGACTCATGACATCCTCCCGGGTTTCCAGAGTGCGGCGTTGATGCAGGCCCAAATATGGATCATCCAGCCCAGCATGCCAAAACTGATAAACCAAACGACGGCGGCGCCGACAAAGAAGAGCAAGGCCGCAAGCACGCGACCTTGAACCAACTGCCCGAGATCTGGAAAAAAGAAGCTGCAAACAGCAGCGATCACATTGCCAGCCGATCCTTGGTTTTCGTTCATGAAAAAAATATCCGGCCTCTAGACGGCTTTCGCAAGCGATTCCCGAGCTGCGGGCATCAGGTTTTTACATGACATGACACGTTCTTTTTGGGATTGGTCGTTGGTGTCACGCCCTGTAATGACGACGGAGTGGATGATGACTTTCCTGAAAGCGGGTGTCATTTTTCTGGCCTGCTTTTGGATTTACTCGCCCGTTTACCATGGCGAGTGGCTCTGGGACGACGATTACCTGCTGACGAACAACGAGGTGGTGCAGTCACCCGATGGACTTGGCAAATTATGGTTCGCGCCTGCGACAGCGGATTACCTGCCACTGACGATGAGCGCGCTTTGGCTGCAGTGGCGCTTCTTTGGACTTGATTCCACGGGATACCACATCGTCTCAATCCTCCTCCACGGGCTTGCCGCCTGCCTGCTTTGGGGGCTCTTGAAGCAAATGCGCATCCGGGCCGCATGGCTCGCCGGACTGCTCTTTAGCGTGCATCCGCTGTGTGTGGAATCCGTGGCCTGGATTTCGGAATTGAAAAACACACTGTCGCTACCGTTTTTTCTGGCTGCGGCGTGGTGCATCGTGCGCTTTGAACAGGGTTCAGGTCGCCGATTTTACTTGGCCGCACTGGGATTCTTTCTCGCCGCCATGCTCGGGAAAAGCTCGGTCGTCATGTTCCCGTGCGTGATACTTCTTCATGCTTGGTGGCTGAGAGGCAGAATTACTTGGCGCGATATCCTTCACAGCGTGCCGTTTTTTCTCGTTTCGCTGTTGCTTGGGCTTGTGACGCTCCATTTTCAACTTAGCAGGGCGATAGGCGATGAACCGATTCCGATTGGCGGCTTTGCCTCCCGACTCGCCATCGCCGGGATAGCTTTGCTTTTTTACCTCACCAAGATTGTGTGGCCAGTCACGCTTCTTCCAATCTACCCGCAATGGAAAGCCAACCCGCCTGAAGCTTACCAATTCCTGCCTTGGCTGCTCATTATTGGAGCGTTTGTCTTTTTCTGGATCCGGCGAAAAACTTGGGGCCGCCATGCGCTGATGGCGTTCGGATTTTATTTCATGACACTCCTGCCAGTGCTGGGTTTCGTGTCGATGTCTTACATGCGAGTCGGCTGGGTGGCGGATCATTTTCTTTACATTCCTCTGATTGGAGTGCTCGCGTTGGCAGCGGCAGGAAGCGGAAAGATCCTTGCAAGGGCAAGCGAAACAGGAAAACAAATCCTCTTTAGCGTAGGCATTTTTGTTGCAGGCGGGCTGACCCTTTTGAGCCATAATTATGCCGCTGTCTGGGAAAATGAGGATAAACTTTGGAGCTATACGCTCGTGCACAACTGGGACTGCTGGCAGGCACACAACCGACTTGGCGCAAGAGAATTCAATCGAGGAAAAATAGATATCGCGCTGCCGCATTTCCGTGAGGCGGTGCGGCTCCGGCCAGATCTCGCGGAAACCCGCAACAACCTCGGCTCCGGCGTGCTGGCAACTAAAGACACAAAAGCGGCCATAGCAGAATTCCGCGAGGCTATGCGGTTGTCGCCTTCGATCGTAGCCATTCAAGCCAACCTGGCCCGTGCGCTTTGGTTGGACGCTCAATTCCAAGAAGCATCGGAGATTTACGCCGATCTCGTTAGGAGATTTCCCGAAAACCCTACTTTTCTCTGTAACCTCGGCGTGAGCCTGTTTCGCGAACAGCGAATGCAAGAAGCAGTCAAGTGCTTTGAGAGGGCCCTACAGATCAACCCTGCGCTGCAAGATGCTCAACAGAATCTGGAAACCGCGCGTAACGCATTATTGAAGAATTAAATCCCGAATTCTGACTTCCTCAGGCTTTTCAAATGCAGCCAGTTTAGCAATCAAGCCCGGCCATTGGAAACGGTGCAAATAAACGCGCCGCCCATCGAGGTGGCCCTCCGATTCACCCAGAATCCGCGCGCGGTCCAGACCGCCGGAAATTCCTGTTCCCTCCAACTTTAAAATAGCCTCCTTAGCAGTCCAGAGCTCCAAAAAATATGATCCGGCATCCTTACCAGCAGCCACTATGGCAGCGACTTCGGTCGCGGTAAAAAATCGCTTGGCCAGAGCAAGGAAGTCGATCCGTCGCTCGGATTTTTCCATGTCAAATCCAACGGGCGAGCGCGAGAAGACGAGCGCCACGTTATTTCCCGTGTGGCTTAAACTGAAATGCAAGTCTGGGATATTAATGAAAAAAGGCTTACCTCCAAGATGCGTATCAACCTCACCCAGAAAATCAGAATTGTTTGTATAATATTTTACTATACTGTGAATTGCGCATCTACTTAACAAAAAGGTTTCACGCGCATTTTGACTTGAAATCGCATGAAGTCGCCCAACTTCCTCCGGACTTAAAAGATTGATATCGGAATTTCCCTTAGCCAACCATACATCAAACTGCCCATAATCAAGCATGTTGGGTTCTATTTTAAAATTTGCCACTGGCATATTTTTTCTTGCAGCACACTCAAGTTTCTTGTTTTTTAAAAGCCCTAATGAAAGTAACAGACATCAATACACAAACTTTGACCGCACTTCTTTCCCTGACCAAGAAAAAAGAAACCCTGCTGGCTAAAGTGGCCCACGTGGAAAAAGAAATCGCCGCGCTGGCATCTGGAGAAGTCCTTGCCGCAACCCGCATCCTTCGCGCAAAATCCATCAAAAAACGCCGTGGTGTAGCCAAGGGTCCTAAAAAAGCTCGCTCGCCCAAGGGCTTTATGCAGGAACAAGTCATCAAACTACTCCAAGCCGCTGGCGAAGTAGGCGCGGGCGCCAAGGAACTTGCTGAAAAAATCGGCAAACCAACTACCCAGATTCATGTATGGTTCAGCACCACAGGCAAAAAGCTTGGCCAATTCCAAAAACTCGAAAGCGGCAACTGGCGGATTCTCTCCAGCACGAACCACCAAGAATAACGCTTCATTAAATCAACAAAAAAAGGCGTTTCGCAGAATATGCGGAACGCCTTTTTTTAGTTTGACTCAAAAGGCTTGCGCGACTTCCTCGCCGATGATTTTAAGCCCCGCACGCACATCAGCATCGCTCATGGCGAACGAAATGCGGAGGCATTCCCGGCGGTGACGCCAACCCTGATCCGGCAAGCCAAAAAAGAAATAATCCCCAGGCACAATGAGAACTCCGCGTTTTTTCAGGATTTCATACAGCTCGCGCGATGTCTTTTTTGCTCCATCCAACCAGAGCCAAAGGAAGAGCGCACCCTCGCTTTCGTGTAGGGCGTAGGGAGCATCCGCGGGGAAAAACTCCGCGATCGCCTCGAGTGCGGCATCCCGTTTTCGAAGATAGAAGGGCCGAATGATCTCGCGGCTGAGGCGAACGATTTCGCCACTGGCAAAGAGCGGACCCACTATCGCCTGACCGAAGTTTCCATTCGCGAGGCCGGTCACCGCCATCATGGAGGAAACGGCAGCGGCTACCTTGGGAGGAGCCACAACGAATGCTGTGCGCGTGCCAGGCAAACCAAATTTGGAGAGGCTCATCACATGCACAGTCTGCGCGGTCCAGAGCGGCTTGGCCTCGCCGAAAACGATACCAGGAAATGGCCACCCATAGGCATTGTCGATGATGAGCGGGATGTCACGCTGTGCAGCGATATCAGCCAAGTGCTGAAGCTCGGCATCAGAGATCAGATTCCCACTGGGATTCGTAGGCCTCGAGACACACATGGCAGCGACATCGGAACCGGGGCTCAGATTTTTAAAATCCACATGGTATTTGAAACGGTGCGGGCCGGTGTGCGAGATTCCGGGCTGGACTCCAGCGAACATTCCCGGCTCGAGCGCCTGATTCGCGTAGCCGATGTATTCCGGCATAAGCGGAAAAAGAATCCGTCCAAGTGTGCCATCGCCACGGCGCCCCCCAAAAAGATTGAAAAGAAAGTAAAATGCCGTCTGCCCACCAGGTGTCACCGCAATGTTCTCAGGCCCAACAGGCCACCCGAACTCCTTGCGCAGCAAATCTGCGAAGGCCTCCAACACACTGGAATTGCCCCGAGGCGGATCGTAAATCGACAGTGTCCGCCGCAACACGGCAGGATCGGCCGTGATTTGTTCCATACGGGATTTCCATACAGCCTCCATTTCCGGGATGTGCGCGGGATTTCCTCCCCCCAGCATCAGCGGGGCCGGACCGACGCCGGAGAGCGCCTTGCCCAAATCATCCATGAGGCTTTCGATTCCGCTGCCACCGGAGAGGTTCCGACCGAGTGCTGAAAATTTCATGCGCGCCACGATGTGTGATGATCGCGTGCGGTTCAACACCGCGCTTTTGAATCTTGAGGGCAGTGGTGCCATCTGTTTCCCTGTCCCGCCTGTTGAATTTCGACGCCATTCCAATCCGCATAAAAAACTCACTCAGCAAGGCTGCTCAGCTGATCTTCTTGGCTGGGTTGTCAGTCTGCTTCGCATCCTGCGCCTCCGTGAGCGTCGACAACATCCGCCAGACAAGCGCCAATCCGCCTAGCATCGCTCCCGACGAAATCCTCATCCTTCCCTTCGCCCTCAACGATGACGGCCTGCGCGTAGATAGAACAGGCAAGGACTTTGAAACATTCCGGGATGAACTTCAGGCCCGCCTCAACAGGCATCTCATCAAAAAACTCGGCACTCATGTTGCTCCAGCCCGAGTCATTTCCCCAGAGGATAGCCTACCTCAGGGAAACTACTGGCTCCTCACCGGCCGCTTCGCACGGATCAACCAAGGCAGCCGACTTCTTCGTAGCACGCTCGGACTGGGAGCAGGCGGAACAAAAATGGAAACCATCGTCATCGTCCAGGAGCTATCAGGGAAAGTTCCCAATAAATTTCTCGCCTTCGAAACCACAGGTGGATCGAACATTTCCCAAGGCATAGGAGGCATTGTCACACTGCCCGTGAGCGGCCCAATGGCTCTGACCTCACTATTCAACGCGGTGGATGGCATTCGCAGTGGCGTCAGCTTCGACACGATGCGCACAGCCCACGAAATCTCAGCAACCCTCTCGGACTACCTTCATCAGAGGGACGCACTCGGCAACAAAATCTACGTCAAACCCAAACGCCTCGGAGAAGTCCCCATTCACCTGCCTTTAGGAACGACGAAGAAAAAACCTGCCGAAGTGAGCAGCACTCCCTGAGATTACTCTCCCAGCAGGCAGTCCAAGACGCGCTCGGTATCCGAGAAATCCTCGAAAAGGAAATCCGGAGCATGAGCAGCCAATTCGGGCATGGAGTAGTGACCCGTGGCTATCGCGACAGTCTTCGCACCGATCGCGCGCCCGCACTCGATGTCCCGGGGCGTGTCGCCAATCACATAAATCCGCTCGGGCGGGAACTCGATTCCATGCCGCTCAAGTGCCCTTGACCGTGCAAATTTTCCCAGCTCATTGCGGTCGTGGTGATCATCCGCAAAGGCGCCAAACTCAAAAAAATTCCACACGCCGTAGTGGTTGAGCTTGATCTCCGCACCGCGCGTGAGATTGCCCGTAAGCAACGCCAGGACGGTTTCTGGGTGGCTTTCAAGAGCCTCCAGGACAGGGATAATGCCAGGGAGAAGCCTGCCATCGTGCTGTGGCATACGCCTTACAAGATGGTGAAGATATTCATCCAAAAGAGCCGCCACATTTTCAGCGCTGGCTTCGATGCCGTGCTTCGCCAAAAGCTCGCGGGCGATTTTGGCATCAGTAGCGCCAGCTAGGAGAATGCCCTGCAAATCCTCCTCCACGCCGAAGCGCCCCTTCATGGCATCCTTCAAGGCCCCCTCGCCCGCGCCGCCGGATGTGATTAGAGTGCCGTCGATGTCAAACAGCAGGAGACGACGCTCAGTTGCCATCCCTTGTAGGCACATCGTCCTCGTGGTCGTCATCCTCATGAGGAGCCTCTTCGGGCTCGGGCTCGAGAATTTCGCCGTGTTTGGTAAACTTGCGGTGACGCTTGTTTGCAGGAAGGGGACTCAGTGTCATGCCAACGGCACGTCCCACAAGTTTGGGCTCCATGTCTACGTGAGCCATTCCTGCCAGATCATCCCGCACACGCTGGACAACGAGCAACCCGAGATTCTGGTGGGCCATTTCGCGGCCACGGAACTGGAGTTGGATTTTCACCTTGTTGCCCTTGTCGAGGAAATCCTCCGCATGCCGGATCTTGGTGAGGTAGTCATGGGCGTCGATGTTAACGCGGAATTTGATTTCCTTCACCTTGCTGACCGCGTGTTTCTTTTCTTTCTCCTGCTTGGCCAGATCGTAGCGGAATTTCCCGAAATCTACGATGCGACAGACAGGCGGTTGGGCATTGGGAGCAATCTCGACAAGATCCAGTCCGAGTCCACGGGCGCGACGGATCGCATCGTCCAGGCGCATAACGCCAAGCTGTTCATTGGTTGAGGCAAGAATCACGCGCACCTCGCGGGCGCGGATCCGTTCATTGATACGAATGTCCTTGATATTAATAGAAGCTCCTCTGTGAGGGGTGTGTGTTCAGGGCACGAGTAAAACTCATCGTGACGCCGGATGGGTGAATAACGAACGCATGCCGCGCGTTGAATAAAAAGTAATCAAGCGCCGCATGCAGACGAAACAAAAACAGAAAAATGGCAAATCTCTTTACGAGGCATCATTTGTGCGAACAGGTAGATAGCAAACTGCGCTTCTCGGCAAGGGGAATTTGGATTTTTTTTGTTTTGTTACATTCTCAACCTCTGCAGACCCGAGTCCAGTTTGCACGGTTTTAAGAAAATGAGGCATTTTTTTACCCCACCAAAAGCCCCAAGCTCGATGTGGCAAACGCGCTCCGGATGGACTCCAATGCATCTTTCGAAAAATCCCCTGGCACTTTAAAATCAGTATCCATGATTTTCCTCAGCACTGCCAAGAAGACACCAGGCTGCTCGTCAAAATCAACTTCCAAGTCCTGCGGAAACGCGGCATCCAAGATGGCAACCCCAAAATCCGTCTCTTCCAAAAGCTCTTCGCCCCAGCGCATGATGGTATCAACGGCCGACACCTCCGGGAAGCGCTGGACAACGAGGGAAAAGAGATCGCCCCGCGTGCGAACATTCAAGAGTAGTGCCAGAAAAAAACGATGCTCGGGGTCTGAGATGCGACCCCTCATCGCCTTGATGCCATCCCGCAACCGGCACTCGTCCAGAGTGGATTCGATACCAGTGGAGAGCACGCCGTGTTTTTTTTGAAAAGCGGCATGAACACTCTCCCATGCCCCCAAATTCCGCAGGTGGTCCATGCAATTTTGCAACGTGTAAAAGCCTCGCTCGAAGTCCAACTCCCCGACCATTTCCAGCGCGAGATCAACATAAGCGGGGTCCTCGACCTGCTCGAGCAAATCAAGCACCTGACGGCGCCTCAGAGTGAGCGGATCACTGAAAACAGGATCATATGCGACATGCGGTGGAAGATAGTTGAATTGCGGGCCCGTGCCCGGATCATGCTGCGTGCGCACAACAACCGTGATGGATGGCGTGTCCAGATGAAAAAGGGAGTGGATGCAAGCCCGACCCGAAACAATAGGCACCGTGCACCCCGTCTCGAGCAAGGAGATGTCGCTCATACGCAAATCACCCACTCGGAAATGCGGCGTGATAGCAGTTTCGTTTTCAAACTTGAATTGCGCATGGATGCTCGACCCGGACATCACATGAAACGCACCGGAAAATTCATGCTGGTGAATAGCCGTCGTGCCATCCATCCAGAAAAGAAGCTGAATGTAGAAGCGGGCATTTTCATAAACGATGATCTCCGGCTCGCCAAATCCCGATTCCGTCTGCGAAGGCTGGGCATCATCGAGCAAGAATCCGCGCAGAAAATTCTGCATGTCGACCTGTTCGGCAGGGGAACATTTCCGCAACTCTTCCTCAGCAATGCTTGGAAATTTCTCCAACGAAAAATTCTCGTGCTTCCAGCGTTTCAGAACAGCGTTACCGAGGTTTTGAAAAAATAAATCCATCCGAGCACCTTCCCACTGCTCTCGTTCAAACAACAAGAAGGATCGTCTCACAGCGGGCTCATCCCAGCCGCGGGTTGAGTTTCAGATCTTGACGGATCCTCGGAAGCCCCGCACGCCAAAGTAAGACTGGGGGCCGTTGTGATAGGTGAAGATACGACCGAACCGGCGATCACAAAAAATCGCGCCGCCGAGCTTTCGAACATCGGGAGGCGTTATGACCCAGCTCGATGTCTTGGTGTCGAACTCACCCAGATTTTGCAGCTCTCGGTATTCCGCCTCGGTCAAAATCTGAATCCCCATCTCAGCTGCCATGTCAATGGCGTTATTATGCGGCCTGGCCTCCTTCCGCGACTCCCATCCCGCCAGATCATAACAAACGCCTACACGACCCTTCGGCGTCTGAGGCGAGCAGTCCATAAAAACAATCTTCTCCGTCACCCCGTCACGTCGGACCACATCCGGCTCGCCACCGGTGCGCTCCATTTCGGAAAGCGACCAGAGCTTTTCAGGAGCTTCCTCCAACCTCGCGAGAACCTCGCTCCAATCCATACCGGGATGGCGTGCCATGTTTTTCACGAAGCGAAATTCCAGTGCCCGCACGAGGGTGCCACACTCGTGAAGCCGAAGTGTGTTTTTCATTTCATTAGCGAAGTTGAATTCCAACCAGCGATGATTTGAGAAAAGTCAAACTTTCGCGTAAACTTCGGCACCTTTCTCGACGAACTCACGACTCTTTTCCTCCATGCCTTTCGTGAGAACCTCGTCCTCAGCGAGGCCCTGTTCTGCCGCGTATTTACGGACATCCTCGGTGATTTTCATCGAGCAAAAGTGCGGTCCGCACATCGAACAGAAATGGGCACTCTTTGCGCCTTCCTGCGGGAGCGTTTCGTCATGGAATTCACGCGCGGTTTCAGGGTCGAGACCTAGATTGAATTGATCCTCCCACCGGAATTCAAAGCGGGCTTTCGATAGCGCATTGTCGCGGTATTGAGCCCCGGGGTGGCCTTTAGCGAGATCAGCAGCGTGGGCGGCAATTTTGTATGTGATGACGCCGTCCTTCACATCCTTCTTGTTCGGCAAACCGAGGTGTTCCTTGGGCGTCACATAGCAAAGCATCGCGCAGCCATACCAACCGATCATGGCAGCTCCGATGCCGCTGGTGATGTGGTCGTAGCCAGGGGCAATGTCGGTGGTTAACGGTCCGAGCGTGTAAAATGGAGCCTCGCCGCACCACTCGAGCTGCTTGGCCATATTCTCCTCGATGAGATGCATGGGCACGTGGCCTGGGCCCTCGTTCATCACCTGCACGCCTCGATCCCAAGCCCGGCGGGTCAGTTCGCCTTGCACCTGAAGCTCGCCGAATTGCGCCTTGTCGTTGGCATCGGCAATCGCACCGGGGCGAAGTCCATCACCGATCGAAAAAGAGACATCATAGGCAGCCATGATCTCGCAGATGTCGTCCCAGTGCGTGTAGAGGAAGTTTTCCTTGTGATGAGCGAGGCACCATTTTGCCATGATACTGCCACCACGGGAAACGATACCGGTCATGCGCGAAGCGGTGAGCGGCACGAAGCGGAGGAGCACGCCAGCGTGAATCGTAAAGTAGTCCACACCCTGCTCGGCCTGCTCGATCAAAGTGTCGCGGAAAATTTCCCATGTCAGGTCTTCCGCCTTCCCTCCCACTTTCTCCAGAGCCTGATAAATCGGCACTGTGCCGATCGGAACAGGCGAATTGCGAAGGATCCATTCGCGCGTAGCGTGGATGTTTTTTCCCGTGGAGAGATCCATCACGGTGTCGGCGCCCCACTTCGTGGACCAGCGCATTTTTTCGACCTCCTCTTCGATGCTCGAGGCGACGGCGCTGTTACCGATGTTCGCGTTGATTTTTACCAAAAAATTCCGCCCGATAATCATGGGCTCGAGCTCGGGATGGTTGATGTTCGCAGGAATGATGGCGCGTCCTGCGGCGACCTCGGCGCGAACAAATTCCGGAGTGATCTCGGCAGGAATGCGCTGTGGAAAGCGGCGGAAAATGGAAGGCGTGAATTCGCTCTCTACGCGCTGCGCGGAGCCTGAGTGCTGCTTGTCCAGACGATTGCGCAAGATGTCATCAGCTAAATCCGACATCTGCGCGCGGCCCATGTTTTCACGGATCGCGATGAATTCCATTTCGGGAGTGATGATTCCTTGGCGTGCATACCAGAGTTGAGTGACTGGATGCCCTGCGGAAGCGCGTAGCGGCTTGCGGCGCAGACCTGGAAACTCCAAGAGGCGATTGCGCTCCGCTGTGCTGGCATACTCAGCGTGATTGCGCGAAAGATATCCATTGTCCTGTGGTTTGACTTCGCGACCTTCATATTCCTCAACATCTTTCCGATCTTGAATCCATGAAGATCGAAGCGCAGGCAGTCCATTTTTCACATCGCCATCGAAATTGTCATCACCCCAAGGACCAGCGGCATCGTAAACACGAACCGAAGCATTTTTTTCCAGCGAACCATCGAGGCGCTTGGTGTCTGAAAGTGAGATTTCACGCATGGGCACGCGGATTTGAGGATGAATTTCTCCTTCCACATAGACGCGGGTGGAATTCGGAAGCGGGTCGGAGCTGCTGGGTTCAAAGGCTTCGGCAGGTGCAATCATGATCAGTGGTTTTTCGTTTATTGGATTTCAAAAGCCCTAAAACAGTTCCCAAGCAAAAAGGCAGAGCACATCGAAAAACTTGCGACTTGCTGCTCCCTCCGCCGGTGTAAACCGTCTCAGGTTCAAAGGGTCTTCCGGCACGATTTCGCGAACCAGAACTCTCAGCCCTCACGGGCTCCCCTGCATGTCCGACATCTTTCGCCCACCCACCACATTGGTCAATCGGGAAAACGAACGAAGGAACTAAAAAAACATAAAAAAATTATTGCATTGGTGGGTAAAAATGGGTAATTGTGGGGAGCAGTGGCGAATTTTGTCATAGCATCTCAAAACCTATAAATGCCGCAAGAGCCTACAGCACCACCCTTTTACTCGGGGACTTACGAGCGCGCGATTGACGCCAAAAATCGCGCGGCGGTGCCATCGGCATGGATCAAAGGCGAGGGGGCGGAATTTTTTGTAATCCCGCACCCTCAGGAAGGATACCTCATGGTGATGCCTCAGGAGGAATTTCTCTCCACTGAGCAGCGGATTCAGAGTTCCAACGCAACGGCTCAGGAAAAACGCCAGGCAATCCGTCAGTTTTTCAGCGCAGCACACAAAGTCGCCACAGACAAACAAGGCCGCATTTTGATTCCCGACTCACACGCCGCCTCGGCAGCCCTTTCGGGCGAGATTGTCTTCATCGGAGCAGGACGCCGCTTCGAGCTGTGGTCTAAGGCTCGCCACTCTAGCGCCTCAGCGGTGAACGATGAAATCTACAAACGCGTGGCCGTCGATATCGGCCTCTAATTTTCCGAATTCCCAAAAATAAACACCTAATGAAACAAAACTAAAAATCCACAGATGAATCTCGGAGGCCCTTTTCGGAAGAGGGTGAATCCAGGGTCAAACATGTGGATGAGCAATGAAATTTCCCAGTATCCAATCCTATGCGAGATCTCGATTCAGATATTCATTTGGGAATTTTTTCAGGAGGCCTTGATATGACAGGCAGCACCTACCATGTGCCGGTGATGGCAAAACAGATTAAAGCCTATTTGCAACCGGGTCCTGGAATGTTGTTTTTGGATGGGACGGCAGGTGGTGGAGGACACTCTGCTTTGCTTTTGCAAGCAGGCGCGGAGGTTATCGGACTCGATCAGGACCCCCAAGCTCTTGCAGAGTGCCGTGAAAGGCTCAAAGCTTTTGAATCCAGCGCACGCTTTGTGGAATCGAATTTCCGCGATGCCTGCGAAGCACTCGACAATATCGGAGAAGAACGCCTCCTGAACGGCGCGCTGCTGGACATTGGCGTCTCCTCACATCAACTCGATGAAGCCGAGCGAGGATTCTCGCTCATGCGTGAAGGCCCGCTCGACATGCGGATGAGTCCGCGCGCGGCACAATCGGCCGCAGATGTTGTGAACACGCTTCCAGCGGCAGAACTCACTCGAATTTTCCAACAATACGGCGAGGAGCAAAATGCCCGGCGCATCGCGACTAAAATCGTCGAGGTTCGTGCTACCCATCCCTTCAAAACCACATTCGACCTCGTCAAAGCAGTGGAGAGCGTTTCCCCGCGCCGCAGCGCGAAGCACCCCGCGACAAAGATTTTTCAGGCACTGCGTATTCATGTGAACGATGAACTCGACGCGCTCCGCCATGTCCTAAATACCCTGCCTGCGCGTCTCGCACCGGGGGCTCGCCTTGCGGTGATCACATTCCACTCTCTTGAAGACCGCATCGTGAAGGTTTTCTTCCGCGAGCACAGCCGCGAATGGATCGACCGCCCCGAGTGGCCAAAGCCACGCCGGAACCCAGACCGTCTTTTCAAGCTTCTTACCCCTCACCCGATCGCCCCAAGCGAGGGTGAAATGCAGCGAAACCCAAGATCGCGCAGCGCCAAGCTGCGTGTTGTCGAAAAAATATAGGAGTCCAACAATGAACACCGAACTAACGACACCCACTAATTCCAATCCCATCCAGATAGGAAAAATTCTCTGCGTCTCGGCCATCGTAACCATCCTTCTTTCTGTAGGGCTTGGTTTCGTCTACATCAAAAATCAACAATTTGCCATCGGGGAGCAAATCCGCCAGACAGAGCGCAAAATCCAGCAGGTTCGCGCCGAGAATGACGTCTTGCTTGCCAAGGTAACTGAACTCACATCCCGCCCGGCGCTCCAAGCGCGTGTAAAATCCGGATACATTGCCGTGGTAAACATCACAGGTGACAAAATCGCGCGTCTCACACCTCCCGTGCAAGCCACCGAGGTTGGAACCCTTCGCACAGCATTCAACGAAGTCGGCCGGCAATGAAGTTTACGGCGAACACACGCATAGGAATAGCCTGTGGCATCGCCGCCAGTATCTTCACAGTCTTTTCAGCCAGACTGATAAATCTCCATGTAGTCAAACATGACGAATACTCACGCCTTGCAGCCCAAAAACACCTGACCCGCCAGATCATTCATGCCAAGCGGGGCATGATCCTTGATCGAAACGGAGAAATCCTTGCTGCAAACCTTCCCGTGCGAACGGTGTTTGCCGACGCCTCACGCATGAAAAAACCAGAGGCCCTTGCTGCACTAGTCGCAAGCCATCTGGACCTCGACGCGAAGGAGGTTCTTGAAAAATTTTCCACCGGCAAAAAATACATCGTCCTCAAGCGAGAGGTTCCGGAGGAGACAGCCGTGGCCCTCTGGAACGACATGCAGAAACAAAAACTACGGGGGATTTTTTCAGAGCAGGACGCTGTCCGCATCTACCCCAATGGAGAGGTTCTTGGACATGTCCTCGGCTTCCTCAACCACGAGGGTAAGGCCGTGCAGGGCGTAGAACTCTCGATGGAAAGCCAACTAGCCGGCAAGGATGGCTATCGCTTCATCGAATGCGACCGCACTGGCCGTGAAATAGTTCTCTACCGAGGCATCGAGGAGGAACCCGAACACGGGAAAAATGTCCGCCTCACCATCGACATGGGCCTTCAATCCATCGTGGAAGATGAACTGGATGCCGCCTACAAAGACCTCAAGCCCGAAACAGCCAATGCCGTGCTTGTGGATCCCAAAACCGGAGCTGTTCTCGCAATGGCCTGCCGCCCCTGCTTCAACCCGAACGAACCGGGCAAAGCCCAGCCAGAGCAAATGAAAAACCGGTCCATCATCGACATGGTAGAGCCCGGTTCGACATTCAAAATCGTCGTTGCTTCAGGCGCACTCAATGAAGGCAAGGTCGATGAAAAGAGCACCATCTTCTGCGAAAACGGCCGCTTCGCTTATGGCGGCCGCATCCTCAAGGACCATCACGGCTACGGAAACATGGATGTCCACGAAATACTAGTGAAATCCTCAAACATCGGCTCCGCCAAGATGGCACTCATGATGGGCGGGGACAAATTCTACGAGTATGTCCGCCGATTTGGATTCGGAGAACGCCTCGGAATCGAACTGCCGGGCGAAATCCCTGGGCTCGTGCATCCACCGGCCCGCTGGGACAAACTCACCATCACCCGCATGCCCATGGGCCAATCGGTTGCCGTGACCCCCCTTCAGATCACGATGGGAATGTCCGTGATAGCAAACGGTGGGCATCTCATGGCTCCGCGAATCGTCCAATCCGTAGAGAAAGAAAATGGCGAAGTCGTGATCAAAAAGGAACCCACTGTCATGCGCGAGGTTGTTCCGGAAAAAACCGCTCACTTCGTAGCAGAGGCGCTTATTGGAGTCACTCAACCCGGCGGCACAGCTGCCTTTGCAAGGGTCAACGGCTTTCAGGTCGCAGGCAAAACAGGAACCGCGCAGAAAGTCAGTCCCCATGGCGGTTACGCTGCCGGGAAGTATGTTGTTTCGTTTGTCGGGTTCATGCCAGCGGAAGATCCGAAGTTCGTTCTGCTGGTCATGGTCGACGATGCCAAAATCGCATCGAATCTGAACTATGGCGGTCTTGTAGCGGCGCCCATTTTCTCACGCATCGCGGAGCGCGCCGCACGGCATCTGGATCTCACCCCAAATATGCCGGCCATTCCTCTTCAACCAGCCCCGATCGCCAGCACATCAACGACGGAGGAGCGCAGCAACTGATCCGATGAATCTGAGAAAACTTCTTCAATCATCGGGAATCTCGCCTGGTCTGGCTGACCATGAAATTTCCTCGCTCTGCTTTGATTCCCGTGAGGCAACACAAGGCTCCTTATTCTTCGCTCTGCCGGGGAAACACTCGGATGGCACCGCATTCATAAAGCAAGCCGCAGAGAGGGGGGCTATTGCCGCGATCGCCGAAAAAGAGGTTGCTGACAGCCCTTGCCCGATTGTCGTTGTTCCTGACGCACGGGCAGCCATGGCCGATATCTCTGCAGCGTTTTTTGAGCACCCCGACCGCGCGCTCAAGTGCGTGGGAGTGACTGGCACCAATGGAAAAACAACCACGACCTACTTGGTTCGTCATATTTTTGAGCACGCCTCACAACGTTGCGGCCTAATTGGAACAATCAAATACATCGTCGCGGATGAGGAGCACCCTGCCCCACATACGACACCCGAATCGATTGATGTCCAAAAAATCCTCTCCGAAATCCGAGATACAAGAGGACGCGCTGTGGCCATGGAGGTTTCGAGCCACGCGATCGTTCAAAACCGCGTCAGAGGCATCGAATTCGATGCGGCCGCCTTTACGAATCTCACACAAGACCACCTCGACTATCACGGGTCGATGGATGCCTACTTCGAGGCCAAAGCAGGTCTTTTTGAAGCGCTCGCATCCCAAAAACATAAGAAAGGCCGAGCGATTGTGAATCTCGATGACCGATACGGCCAGAGGCTCGTCGATCAATTTTCAAAGCGACTGAAAATCCTAGCCTTTGGACGTAGCGTTCATGCCGAGTTCAGAGCCTCTGCCATTCGCCAGGAAATGAACGGAACCACATTCACTCTGGAGGCTCGCGGCAAAAGCTACCTCGTCAGGCTGCCGCTCATCGGCTTGTTCAATGTTTACAACGCACTCGCCGCGATTGCGCTCACAGTAACATGCGGCGTTGAGATGAGGGCCGCGATCAACGCACTCGCAACCGCTCCCCAAGTCCACGGACGCCTTGAACGCGTTCCGGCGAAGCGTAACTTCCAGGTTTTTGTGGATTACGCGCACACCGACGATGCGCTCAGAAATGTCCTGCGCACATTGCGCGAGTTGAATCCCTCCCACATCATCACCGTATGTGGATGCGGCGGCGATCGCGACCGCGCGAAACGACCGCTCATGGCCGCAGCCGCAGCCGAACTTTCGGACCATATCATCATCACATCAGACAACCCGCGCAGCGAAAATCCAGAGGACATACTCAAAGATATGGAGGCCGGCCTGCGCAGCCGGGCACATGAGAAAATCACCGACCGAGAAACAGCAATCCGCCGCGCCATTGAGCTCGTAGGCCCCGGTGGGATTGTTCTCATAGCAGGCAAGGGACACGAAAAATTCCAGGAGTTTGCCGAAACCAAAGTCGCCTTTGATGATGTGGCTGTCGCGGAAAGAGCGATCACAGAAAAGAAGGGAGCGGAATCGTAAAATGGATAAAACCTCTCTACTAGAAATCGCATCCATGTCCGGCGCGAAGATTTTCCGTGATGCTCCAGGAGTCACCATTTCTAACATTAACAAGGACACCCGCACGATCCGTCCCGGGGATCTCTACATCGGCCTTCGCGGAGAGAATTTCGATGGGAACATTTTTGCCTCGCAAGCGATCGAAAAGGGAGCCGCCGCTGTGCTTCTTGATTCACCCGAGGAGGCACAAAAACTTACGGGGTCCGTTCCCGTTCTCCTCGCGGAAAACAGCCTGAGCGCCCTCACAAACCTTGCCGCTGCATGGCGTGCAAAGCTCGATCTCAAAGTTCTGGGCATCACCGGCAGCAGTGGCAAAACAAGCACCAAGGAATTCGCAGCCGCAGTGCTGGGTAGCAGATTCAAAGTGGTGAAGACCCAGGGCAACCTGAACAACCATATTGGAGTTCCCCTTTCCATTCTAGCCGCAAGCTCAAGCGATAAGGCGGCAGTCTGGGAAATCGGGATGAACCATCCGGGCGAAATCGCCCCACTCGCTGCATTGGCCAAGCCAGACTGCGCAATCATCACCAACATCGGCACCGCGCATATCGAATACATGAAGAACCGCGATGCCATCGCCTTGGAAAAAGGCATGCTCGCAGAGGCGATCCCGGCTGAGGGAAGCGTGATTCTCTCAGCGGATGACGATAAGAGCGACTCGATAGCCGCGCGCTGCCGCGCGAAGGTGATCCGAACCGGCCTGAAAGATGGAAGCCTCATAGCCACGGAGATTCTTTCCAACACAGTAGGCACGGCATTCAAAGTAACTCTCCGTTCGGGTGAAAATGCGACTACAGTTCAGGCATCCATTCCTGTTCAAGGATTGCACATGGTCCAGAACGCCCTCATGGCCATTGCTGCAGGCCTGGAATTGGGGGTCCCTCTGGAATCAGCTGTCAAAGGACTCGCACGCACGGAACTAGTCACTGGAAGGCTCGAGCAGCGCACACACAAGGGCGTGACATTCCTCGATGACACCTACAACGCGAATCCCGATTCCATGGAGGCTGCATTGAGCACACTCCGTCTTATGCCGAGCAGCGGGCGCCGGATTGCCGTGCTCGGTAAAATGGGCGAACTCGGAGAATATGCTACTGAAGGATATTCACGCACAGGCTGTGCCGCAGCGAAGTATGCCGATGTGCTCGTCACAGTCGGCTCCGAGGCCCGTCAAATCTCGGAAGCAGCCCGGGGAGCGGGGTTCAGTCGTATTCACGAGGTGGATGACACCTCTGCGGCCGCCCGAATCATCGACCAACTGGCTCGACCAGGAGATCTCGTCCTCGTCAAAGGCAGCCGCTCCGCACGAATGGAAACACTTTTTCAAAAACTCCAAAGCTGATGCTCTACTACCTATCTGAACTAAGTGACTGGGCTGCCAAACAAGGCATCAGCAATGACCTCCTCAAGGCATTAAATGTTTTTTCCTACATCACATTCCGGGCGATCTGTGCAGGCATCACAGCGTTTCTCATCAGTGTGCTCTTTGGAAATTTCGTCATTCGAAAACTCATATCGCTGAAGTTCGGCCAACCGATTCGCACAGCCGCCGAAGTGCACAAGCTGCACGAACTCCACGGAGCGAAAAAAGGAACCCCGACCATGGGTGGCATTCTGCTGATCGGTTCGATAGTGATTTCAACCCTCCTCTGGGCAAAACCTGAAAACCCCTTCGTCTGGCTGGTCCTGTTCAGCGCGGTTTTCCTCGGCGCCATCGGTTTTTACGACGACTGGCTGAAGGTCACAAAGAAAAGTTCAGACGGCATCAGTAGTCGCCTCAAGTTTGCTCTTCAATGCCTCCTTGCTGGCATTTTCACATTTTATTTCCTCACAAACCCGAAGCTGTCCGTCACCGCACAACAACTCTTCATCCCTTTCCTAAAAGATCCACTTTTTCTCGGTATGGGGGCTCTGACTTTTATTTTCTACCTCCTCGTAATCGTGGGCACATCGAATGCCGTGAACCTCACCGATGGACTCGACGGTCTTGCAACCGGGTGCACCGCGACCGTCGCGGCGACTTATGCTGTGCTGGTCTATGTCGCAGGGAATATCAAAACCGCGACCTACCTTCAGGTTCCTTTCGTCCCATATGCCGGAGAATTAGCCGTGCTCTGCGTCGCGCTGCTCGGAGCTTGCCTAGGATTTCTCTGGTGGAACGCCCATCCGGCTCGCGTATTTATGGGCGACACAGGCTCCTTGGCGATCGGAGGAATGCTCGGCGCCGTGGCGATCTGCTGCAAACAGGAACTCCTGCTCGTGATTGTTGGCGGAGTTTTTGTCATGGAAGCGATGTCTGTGATTCTCCAAGTCGCTAGCTTCAAAACGACAGGCCGCCGTATTTTCAAGATGTCACCCATTCACCACCATTTCGAACTCAGCGGATGGAAGGAAAATACCGTCATCGTCCGTTTTTGGATTCTCTCGGTGCTCTTCGCCCTCCTCGGTCTAGCCACTTTGAAACTGCGTTAAAATGATCTACAGCGGCAAAAAATTGGTTGTCCTCGGTCTCGGCCACAGCGGAGAGGCCGCTGCCGCCTTGTTACGCGAAGAGGGGGCCGACGTAACCATTTGCGAATCTTTAGATAATCCGACCCTTCGTGAAAAAGCCGCTACATTGGAGAAACAGGGAATGCGCGTTCTCCTCGGAAACGCGGCTGATGAAGACTCCTCGATCTACGACCTTGCAGTGCTCAGCCCTGGGATTGATCCCGCCGCCCCTCTCGTGAGGAATGTAATCAAAAAGAACATCCCACTCATCGGGGAACTGGAACTCGGATTTCAGGAATGCACCTGCCCAGTGGTAGCTATTACTGGGACAAACGGAAAAACGACCACGACCGAACTCACCGAAAAGATTCTCAGCGGTTGTGGCGTCCGAACCATGGCCAGCGGCAATATCGGCCTGCCTTTTGCAAGAGCGGTCCGACAGAGTCACCAACTGGATGTGATGATCCTAGAAGTGAGTTCCTTTCAACTTGAAACGATCCGCACCTTCCATCCAAAAGTGGCCGCCTGGCTGAACCTCAGCCCGAACCACTTGGACCGTTATCCCGGCATTGAGGAATACCGCGCAGCGAAGCTCAGGATTTTTGAAAACCAAACGGCTGACGACGTGATCGTGGTAAACGCATTAGCCGACCTCCCGCCACTTCCAGCGAAGAGGATCACTTTCAGCGCGACAGATCCGAATGCCGATTTCATGCTCCGGGGACGCGAGATTTTCTTTCAAGGCAAGCGCCTGCTTGATCAATCCGATACACTGCTGCCCGGCGTTCACAATGCAGAAAACATCATGGCCGCACTCGGGATAGGTCTCGGTTTGAATCTCGATCTAGATGACCTCGTTAAGGCAATAGCCAACCATACACCGCCGGTGCACCGCTGCGAATTTGTGCGCGATCTCGATGGGGTGCGCTGGATCAACGATTCCAAGGCCACCAACCTCGATGCCATGGAGAAGGCTATCCTCTCTCAGGATCGTCCAATTATCCTCATCGCCGGAGGAAAAGACAAAGGCGTGGAATTCGACGGCAATGCCGACCTCGTCCGCAAAAAAGTCCGCGCCGCTGTGCTCATCGGTGAGATGAAGGGGCGCATCGTTTCATCCTGGAAAGAGACGGAGTGCCACACGGCAGCCAACATAGAGGAGGCCGTTATCAAGGCCCAATCACTCGCACAGGCCGGGGATGTCGTTCTCCTTTCCCCAGGAACGTCATCCTACGACATGTTCCGCAACTACGGGGAGCGTGGAAATATTTTCAAAACTCTCGTTCAAAACCTCAAAAACAACCCATCCAACACACCATGATGTTCAAAAAAAACACCACTGCTCCGCGCCGTCCCGCACGGCGATTGGTTCCAAGAAAAACAATGCACGCTAGAGCGGCTTCGAGCCGTGAGGAGGTCGAGGAATATGAAAGCGAGTCGGAGCCAAGCATGAAGCTCTCCCAGGCTTTCATTGTGGTTCTTGTTCTCCATGTCGTTGCAGTCGCAGGCATCTATGGGTTCAACCAACTGAAGGAGAAACCGGCACGCCCCGCCACAGCGAAAGCAGAAACCCCCGAAGCTGCTGTGACTGAAAAAAAAGCCGGGACCGCTGCAAAAATAGAAGCTCCAACTCCTGCAAAATCGCAGGAGTCACAGACCACCTACACCGTGGTGGCCGGTGACACGCTGAAACGCATCGCCTCGAAATTCAAAACTAGCATCGAGTCACTCGAAAAGGCGAACAACCTCACCAGCACATCCATTCTCAAAGTTGGACAAACGCTGGTCATTGGTTCTTTGCCCAAAGCCGCCGCAGCTTCAGCGCAGGCCGTTGAGTCAACAACGAAATCTGCTCCGACACCAGCAGTTGTGGCAAAAGCTCCACCGGTCAAGCCCGCCGCCGTGCAGGAAAAAGCCGAGGCCAAGCCGCTCGAAAAACCCCAAACCAGCGAAGAGAAATCCTATGTCGTCGCCAAAGGAGACAATCCCTACTCGCTGGCTAAGAAATTCAACATCACCCAGGCGGCCTTGATGAAGGCAAATAATATCGATGACCCAAAAAAACTGAAAATCGGTCAAAAGCTCGTCATTCCTTAAGTCCAACGAAACACTGGGCGGTCTCCAAGTTTACGAAATGCACAGAAATGCCATCTATGTCCTAACCTTGTCCGTGGCAGGCCTCATCGCTCTCGGGCTGGTGATGTTGTTCAGCACAAGCGCGTTTGCAGAGGAAAGCCATTCGGATATTTATTTCTTTGTGAAACGCCAAGGCATGTGGCTCTGCGTCGGGCTTGTTGTCGCAATCGTGGCATCCTTCGTGAATTACCATTTCTGGGTCAAATACTGGTGGGCTTTCTTTGCTGCCGCCGCACTTCTTCTAATCCTCTGCTTCATCCCCCCGATCGGCCTTCGAATCAATGGATCACACCGCTGGATCAACGTGGGCTTCGGTGTCGTGCAGCCCAGCGAACTTGCCAAGATCGCCTCGATTTTCTTTCTAGCTTGGTGGTTCTCCCGAACCGATATCAGCTTCTCAGCTTTCACTACAGGGCTCGTTTTTCCAATGGGCATATTGAGCACCCTCATGGGACTGATCGTTCTTGAAGTGGATATCGGAAACACCGCCCTCATAGGAGGAACCGCTGTGGCTGTCCTATTCATCGCCGGGGCCGCTCTGCGCTGGCTGGGCACCATCATAGGCTGCGGCCTCGGCGGCATCTTTCTCATCGCAATGAATGTGTCGGAACGCCAAGGACGCCTGCTGGCATTCCTACATCCTGAAAAATACAGCCTTGGCGAGGGTCTCCAGCAATGGCAGGCACTCATCGCATTCGGATCCGGCGGCGTGGATGGTCTCGGACTCGGCGAGGGACGCCAGAAAATGCTTTACCTGCCCTATGCCCACACCGATTTTATTTTTCCGATGATCGGCGAGGAACTCGGCCTTTATGCAACCCTCCTTACCGTGCTCGCCTATCTACTCATCTGCCTCTGCGGATCCCTAGTCGCTTCGAATGCCAAAGACGATGTAGGCCGCCTACTTGGCATCGGAGCAGTGATCATGATCACCCTTCAGGCTTGCGTGAATATCGGCGTGACCACCTCGCTTCTTCCGAACAAGGGCATGCCGCTGCCATTCATAAGTTATGGCGGCTCCAACATGGTCGTCTGCCTGTTTCTCATCGGCCTTCTTGTAAACATCCACAGACAGGGACGACCGCTCGTCTCCCACTTCGCCCCTGCGCTCACGCGTCCGCACTTCGAGCCTCGCATATGACCGACCAAAAACCATTCCGAGCTATTATTGCGTGCGGCGGCACAGGCGGGCATCTTTTTCCCGGACTCGCCGTCGCAGAGTCCCTCCACGAACGCGGTCATGAGGTTTTACTTTTTGTATCAGAAAAGGAAATCGATGCCCTAGCACTCAAAGCACACACCCAGTTCCGCGCTGAAAAGCTCCCGTCAGTCGGTATGCCGGCCATGCTTCTCTCACCGGCATTCGTGGGATTCCTTCGCCGCTGCTGGGACAGCTACCGCCAATGCCGCGAGATTTATCGAAAATACCGCCCCTCCGTGGTTCTTGGAATGGGCGGATTCACATCTACCGCGCCGATTCTCGCCGCGCGCATGCAGGGCCTACCCTGCTTCATCCATGAATCCAATGCCATCCCAGGCCGAGCAAACCGCTTGGCCGCCAAGTTTGCATCCCGCGTGCTTCTTGGCTTCGAAGATTGCCGCCAGAGGTTCCCTGGAGCGGACTGCGTCGTCACAGGCACACCAGTGCGAAAAAACTTAGGCCAACCGATGGATCGAAGCGAAGCGATGCGGGTTTTTGGCCTCGATCCCGCACGCCCCACGCTCCTCGTTACCGGCGGTAGCCAAGGTGCAAGCGGAATCAACCAGATTCTCTTCCGCACAGCCCCGCTTCTTGCCCAATCCGGCGTCCAAATCATTCATCTCACGGGAAAAAATGACGACCGTCTGGCCGCTGCGAACTACCAACGTGATGAAATCCCCCATTATGTCGCGCCATTCCACCACCGTATGGAAGAGGCCTACTCAGCGGCTGATCTAGTCATTTCACGAGCAGGTGCATCAAGCCTCAGTGAATTGTCTCAATTCGGCCTCCCCTCCATCCTGATCCCCTACCCCCATGCGACGGACGATCACCAAAAAGCCAATGGGGAAATTTATGTGCGGACCGGGGCGGCTGTGATGGCGGAGGAGAAGGACATCGTTCCCGAGATTTTTGCTGCTACGATTTCGAATCTTTTGAATGATCCAATGCGCCGTGCCGCTATGGCCGCCGCCGCGAAGAACCTTATACCGGAGTCGGCGGCAAAGAATGTCGCCGATGTCATGGAAAGAGCCGTAAGAGAGGGCGTCAAATGACAGCGGCCGAATTGCGAGAAGCCCTCAAATCGGCAACGCCGAAGCATATCCACCTGATCGGTGTGGCGGGGTCCGGCATGAGCGGTATCGCCGCTTTGTTGCTGGGACTCGGACACAAAGTGAGCGGATCCGACAAGGTGCATACGACCGAGCTCGAACGCCTCATCAAAAAGGGTCTTCATTTTCACTGCCCCCACTCGTCAGAGTGCGTGCACGGCGCCGATGTCGTGATCTACTCGTCCGCGATCAAAGCTGGAAATCCCGCCTACGATGAAGCCGTGAAACTCCGACTACCTCTAGCACGCCGGGCCGATGCGCTGGCGGCGATCATGGATTCCAAGAAAGGAATCGTGGTCTGTGGCATGCACGGCAAGACAACCACCTCCGCCATGATGGCCCATGTGCTGCGAGCCGGAGGATTCAAGCCCTGCCACTATGTCGGAGCTGAAATTCCAATTTTGGGAACAAATGCACGATGGGATTCCGAAGGCGAGTGGTTCGTGGCCGAGGGCGATGAGAGCGACGGCACACTCATCAATTACCACCCTGAACATGCCATCGTGCTCAACATCGAGCCGGAACACTTGGATTTTTACAAGGACCTCACCGCGATCGACGCCGTTTACAAACGCCTCATCAATCAGACATCGGACAAAGTTTTCTACTGCTCAGATGACGAGGGGGCTCGGCGAGTCTGCGCATCTCATCCCAATGCGATTTCTTACGGTCTCGGGGCTGAGGCAAATTACCGGATCACCAATCTCACCACGGAAAATTTCAAATCCCACTTCACGGTCAACAAAGACGAAAAAGCACTCGGTGAAGTCGTCCTAAACATTCCGGGAGCCCACAATGCGGTCAATGCGCTGGCCACAATTGCCCTAGCCTGCGAAGTCGGACAGTCCTTTGAATCCATTGTGAGCGCACTCGAGAGCTTTCGTGGTGCCAAGCGCCGCTTCGAAATCATTCACGAATCGCCGCGCCAGACGGTTGTAGACGACTACGGACACCATCCCACGGAGATTGCCGCCACACTCGCCACCGCGCAAACCGGTGGCCACGAACGGGTGATTGCGATGTTTCAACCCCACCGCTACACGCGCACCCAGGCGCTGAAGGGCGAATTTGGCAAAGCCTTCGCACTGGCGGATCATGTTTTTGTTTCCGACATCTACCCCGCAAGCGAAAAACCGATTCCCGGCATTTCGGGCCAGACAATTGTCGATGCCATGCTCGCCGCCGGACATTCATCGGCCATCCATGTGCCCGAGATTTCCCGCATCCATGAAGCCGCCGCCTCTGTAATCGAGGATGGCGACCTGATCCTGAGCCTTGGAGCAGGGAACATCCACGAGGCAGGCCAGCGACTCGTTCAGGATCTCAAAATGCGCGATACCCTACAGCAAGTGATGGGAGCCGGACGCATCAAACTTTACGAACCTCTCTCCAAGCACACGACCATGAAAATTGGTGGCCCCGCCCAGTTCTGGGTTGAGCCCGAGAGTGAGGACGGATTCGCCGACCTCGTGAGGCATTGCTTTGACGAAAACATGCCTCTCATAGTCATGGGCCGCGGCTCGAACCTTCTTGTGCGCGATGGCGGCATCCCTGGCGTGGTAGCACACCTTTCGCGTGGTGACTTTCAGCGGCATGAAGTGAATGGAAACGAGATCACGGCCGGTGTGGGAGTGAAATTCAAACAACTCAGCGCACTGGCACGATCGGCGAATATTGCGGGTTTTGAGTGGATGGAAGGAATTCCGGGCAACCTCGGTGGAGGCTTGCGGATGAATGCAGGGGCCATGGGTATTCAAACATTTGATCAAGTCGTAAAGGTTCGCTTCTGCGACCAGGATGGAAACATCTTCACCCGCACTCCTGCCGAAATGGACATTCATTACCGCAGCGTTCCCATGCTGCGAACAAACTACGCACTTTCGGCGGTTATTGCCGGAAAACCTGGCACACAGAACGAGATCGATGCGGTTATGGCGGAGTCCGTCGCCAAGCGACGCTCAAGCCAGCCTGTCGCAGCCAGCGCGGGATGCATTTTCAAAAACCCCTCAACCATTCCTGCAGGCAAACTCATCGAGGAACTCGGCCTCAAAAACTTCTCCGTTGGCGGAGCCCGCGTGTCCGAAATTCACGGGAATTTCATCGTCAACGATGGCGGCGCGACCTCTACGGATGTTATGACTCTGATCAAAGAAATCCAGACCGCCGCTGAGCGAACACGAGGAATCCAGCTTGAAACAGAGGTTCAAATTGTGGGGATAGACTTATGAAGCAAAAGCATTCTGGCATTCTGAAAGACAAAACCATTGGCCTTCTCATGGGGGGACCAGGCAAGGAGCGCGATGTTTCACTCCGCTCAGGAGCAGCTGTTGCGAAAGCCCTGCGAGCCGCTGGAGCCAGGGTCGAAGAGATCGATGTCACAACGGCTGATATCGCACTACCCGGTTCTCTGGACCTCGCATTCAACATCATTCACGGCACATTTGGTGAGGACGGCCAACTCCAGTCGCTCCTCCATGATCGAGGCATACAATACACAGGCGAAGGAATCGATGGGAGTCGCACGGCATTCGACAAAATCCTCTCAAAAGAGGCCTTCGACCGCGCCGGCGTGCCGACTTCGAAATGGGAAAAAATCCGCCGAGGCCAGAACCCAAGCCTTCCTCTGCCTTATGTCGTGAAAGCTCCGCGACAAGGTTCCAGCGTGGGAGTTCATATCATCCGCGATGCCGCTGCGCTTCCCGCCGCACTCGAGGATTGCTTCCAATATGGCGACGAGGTGCTTATCGAAAGTTTCTTTGTGGGCAGAGAACTGACCGTCGGCATTTTGGGCTGGGAGGCACTGCCGGTTGTGGAAATCGTGCCACGTGACGGTTTCTACGATTACGACCACAAATACACTAGTGGAGCCTCCGAATACTTCGTTCCCGCTCCGTTGGCGGATGCTGAGTCCTACAGCGTGCAGTCCACCGCCTGCGCGGCGCACCAAGCTCTCGGACTTGAGGTTTATTCCCGCGTGGACATCCTCCTAGCAGCGGACGGCTCGATGAGTGTTTTGGAAATTAACACGATACCCGGCATGACAGAGTTGAGCCTTCTACCCAAGGCGGCAGCCGTGGCGGGACTGGATTTCCCCTCACTCTGCGAGGAAATTGCTGGGCTATCGCTTACGAAGAAGAACCCGTGATGAAATCAGCATCCGCAACAAAGAAACGAACGCCAAACGGTGTGCACTATCTGAATGTGAAGATGCGCGCCAGGACAGCGCAGCGAAAACGCCAGCGCTTAATTGGACAACTGTGCGCGCTTTCACTGATCGTCGCAGTGGCCTGCGGACTGATCTGGTTCGGACTCAACAAAGCTCTCGATAAATTCTTTTTCTCGAATCCCGCCTACAACCTCTGCGAACTCGAACTCGAACTCGATGGTGTGATGACCCGGGAGGATCTTCTGGCTGAGACTGGCATTCAATCCGGTGACAACATTTTTCGCATCGATATCGCAGGCATCGACCACAAACTCCGTGAAATCCCGATGGTTGCGGATGTTTCCATTGAACGCATCATGCCGGATCGCATTGAGATCTCACTCACTCGCCGGATTCCGGTGGCATGGGTTTCAAAGTCTGCGGATTCTTCGGCAGATTATGATCCAAGCTCGATGAGGCTGGTCGACGACTCCGGATTCCTCATGAAGCCGAGGCTGCTTCAACAGGAATACCACCAACTCCCGATTATCTACGGCGTGAAAGTAGAAAAAATCCAGGAAGGCAGCCTCCTCGAAGGAGATGATCTAAAGAACGCTCTGACCCTTCTGCGCGAGGCCCGAAACCAAACAAAATCCCTACTCGTCATACGCTCACTGAACATCAGCAAAGGCTATTGTATCGATGCCCTCACGGATCAGAGTGCGCGTGTCAAATTCGCTTCCGGAGACTTCCCCACCCAGTTGATGAAACTCCAGCGCCTACTCGAGCACTGCCGCGATACCGGTCGGGAAATCGAGTCGGTGAATCTCATGGTGGCAAAAAACACGCCTGTGAAATTTGTTATGGCCGCACCGCCCGAACCTGTTTCAGACAAGCAAAAGTCGATCCCTCAAAAATCTAAACCCAAGAGAAACTGATGGCCCGCGAAAAAATACATGTCGGACTTGAAATCGGAACCACCAAAGTATGTGCCGTCGTGGCGGAATGCCACCGCGACGGAGAAATGCGGATTCTGGGCGTAGGAGAGAGTCCGTCGCGCGGAGTCCGGAAAGGCGAAATCGTCGATTTCAAAAATGCCACCCAGTGTGTTCACGATGCCCTAGCCGATGCCGAGGACCGCAGCGACCATGAAATCAAAGGCGTCTGGCTGGCCATATCCGGAAGTCACATCAAGAGCTTCAATAACCGCAGCGCCGTTACACTGCCGGAGGAATCAACAATCACGGCCAAGGAGATCGAGAGTGTTGAATTCAAAGCCAAGGAGGCGGGAATCCCCAAGGAGGATGTAATCATCCACTCAGTCATCCAACGCTACTATGTCGATGGACAGGAGGGCGTTATCGACCCTCACGGCATGATGGGAACAAAGCTGGAAGCGGATTTTCACATCATCCACGGTGTAACCAACCGCATTCAGAATGCGATTCGCTGCGTTAGGGAGTTCGACATTGATGTCGAGGACATCGTGGTGAACTCGGTTGCGTCAGCACAGGTCGTTCTGGACGAGCAACAGAAGCAAGCCGGGGCGGTGCTCATAGATATTGGCGGCGGCGTCACCGACTACATCGTTTACAAGGACGGGGCGGTTTGCCACAGCGGAGTCATCGCCATCGGCGGCGACCACATCACAAATGACCTTTGCATCGGCCTCCGCATTCCCATCGCCCGCGCCGAAAAGCTGAAAATCGAGGAAGGCTCGGCTATCACGGAAAACATCTCTGCGAACGACAAAATCACGCTCAAAAACGACACGGGATTTTCCGGCAGGGACATCGACCGTCTCATGCTAAACATGATCATTCAGGCCCGCCTTGAGGAACTCTTTGGCATTCTCCGAAAGCGCATCCAAGAAGTCGTTCCGGAACACATCCTCGGAGCAGGCATCCTGCTCACGGGCGGCTGCAGCCTTCTTCGCGGAATCCGCGAAGCAGCGGAATCCGTGTTTCCGGGAACCCCAGTTTATCTGGCTCATGCGCAAGCGGTCTCCGGTCCGATGTCGGCGTTCGAAAACCCCCAGCTCTCAACATGCATAGGCGCGGCGAAATACGCCCAGGCCGTGCACGCAGAGATGCCAGACGAATCACTCCTCAACCGCCTGAAGGGATTTTTCAGCGGCAGAATGTAAGTTTTCTATGATTACCTATCCCCGTTGGCTCGATCGCGGCACCGGCAAGGAACCGGTGCTCAGACTCCTAGGCATCGGCAATGCCGGTGTGAATATTGCGGACCGCATTGCCGTCCGAGCATCCCTGCCCCTTGAAACTGTCGCTCTGAATTCCGACCAGCAATCGCTTAATGCCTCGGTGGCATCCAAAAGAATAGCGCTCGGCCCGATGACAACGCACGGGCTTGGAGCGGGAGGAGATCCGGAGATGGGCTTGGAAGCCGCCCGCGAGTCCATGAGCGAGCTGCGCCAGTCGGTCGAGGGAGCGGATGTCATATTCCTTTGTGCAGGTCTCGGCGGGGGCACGGGCAGTGCTGTGACTCCTCAAGTCGCGGAATTAGCGCGGGCAAACGGATCTCTTGTGATTGCGGTTGTGACGACGCCGTTTCAATTCGAGGGACGCCGGAGATCGCAACAAGCGCAGGAGGCCATGCAGGGCATCTCACGCCATGCGGATGCGATCGTGCATTTTGAAAACGACCGGATGGCAGAAATCACCGCCCCTCGCGCCGAGGCGGAGGAAACCTTTGCCGCATGCGACAATATTCTTTTCCAAGCGGTAGCGTCCCTGACCCGCCTGATTTCGTGCCCCGGCCCGATGGCGGTGGCTGTTCCTGACCTGCTTGGCATCTTGCACAGCGGAGGCGGTGGATTTTTATTCGGCAGCGGCGAGGCAGATGGAGGTAACCGCGCACACGAGGCTCTTGAACAAGCGCTGCGAAGCCCTCTTCTAGACCGAGGACGGCTGCTGCACGAGGCCAGCAAGGTGCTCGTGCACCTCTCGGGCCCCCGCTCGCTCACCTTCGCGGAAGTGGCTGCCATCATGCAGGAAATTTCTAAAAATACGGCACACACATCTCTGCTCCACCTAGGAGTGAGCGTGGCGCGGGATGAATCAGCGCCACTTATCGTCACGATTATCGGACACTGCGGCGCAGCTGCGAGGGTCGAACCGGCAACACCGGCGCTCAAGGTAGAGACCGTGCGGGCTAGCTCCCCCGCCCTGTTTGTAGAGGACGCCGTTCAATTCACCCCGCCTACGCCCTCACCCGCCGAACCAAAAACAAGCGCTCCCAAGGTGAAACAGGAGGACCTTCCTCTTGAGCCCATCGCTCGTGGACGCTTCGAAAAAGTCGAGCCGACGATTGTGGAAGGTGAGGATTTGGATGTCCCGACCTTCCTTCGCCGGAAGCTCAAAAAATAGTCTCCGGCGACCTTATTCCACCGTCACGCTCTTGGCGAGATTGCGGGGTTTGTCCACATCACAGCCAAGTTCCACCGCTATGTAATAGGCCAGCAGTTGCAAGGGAATGACGCTGAGGATCGGCGACAGATAGTGAGGAGCGTCGGGTATCAAAATCACATCATCGCAGATTTTTTTCAGGGAGGTGTCGCCCTCGGTTCCGATGGCGATCACCGGGCCTTTGCGGGCCTTGACCTCCTCGATGTTGCTAATGTTTTTCTCAAAGACGGCATCCTGAGGAGCGATAAAAAGTGAGGGAGTGTCCTCGGTGATGAGTGCAATCACTCCGTGTTTGAGTTCGGCGCTGGGATAGCCCGATGCGGAGATGTAGCTGATTTCTTTCAGTTTCAAGGCACCCTCGAGCGCGATCGGGTAGTGCGCCTGGCGCCCCATGAAGAGAAAATTTTTCGCGTGCGCGTATTTTTTAGCGATGGTGGCGACTTGTGACTCCAACTCGATCGTCCGTGCCACTAGGTCGGGCAGTTTTTCCATCTGAGCGATCATATCACGCCCCTCGCTGTGTGAGAGATGTCGAATACGGCCAAAAAGAAGCCCAAGGAGGGTGAAAATTGTCAGCTGCGAGGTAAAGGATTTCGTGGCGGCGACGCCGATCTCCGGCCCAGCGTGCATGTAGACACCGCCATCGCTTTCGCGGGCAATCGTGCTGGCGACATTGTTACAAATTCCAAGCGTGCGATGTCCTTTGCGCTGGCTCTCTCGCAGAGCGGCAAGCGTGTCGGCGGTTTCCCCGCTCTGGCTTATAACAAAAGCGAGCGTGTCGCGCTGGAGGGGGATGTTGCGGTAGCGGAACTCGCTGGCGAACTCACACTCCACGGGAATATGCGAAAGCGACTCGATGATGTATTCACCCGTCATGGCGGAATGGAACGCTGTTCCGCAGCCCGCGAGCACGATGCGATCAACCGCGCGCAACTCGGAGTTCGTCATATTGAGCCCGCCAAGCTTGGCAGTGGCCTCTTCAAGTGAGAGTCGCCCACGCATGGCATCACGAACGGTATTCGGCTGCTCATGGATTTCCTTGAGCATGTAGTGCGGGTATTTTCCCTTGTCCACCGACGAGGCATCGAACTCAACCCGGCTGATCTGAAAGCCTGCTCCGCCGCCCGAAACTGTGGAAATCTCAAATCCCTCGGACTGAATCGCGACGATCTCGTAGTCGTTCAGGTAAACCACATCGCGAGTATGGGCCACAATCGCGCTGACATCACTGGCCAAGAAATGTTCGTCCTTGCCAATGCCCAGCACGAGAGGGCTTCCGCGCCGGGCTCCGACGATGACGCCTGGGACATCCGCATGCACAACCGAGATGCCGTAGGTTCCGATAACCTGACGCAGGGCCGTGCGAACGGCCTCGACCAGCGAGCCCTTGTCCCGCGTGGCAGACTGGTCAAACGCCTCGCCGACGAGATGGGCCAAGACTTCTGTGTCTGTTTGGGAATGGAATTCATGCCCCCGTTCGATGAGTTGCTCACGAAGAGTCTGGTAGTTTTCGATGACACCATTGTGAACGAGGTAAAGACGGCCGGAACGGTCCGAGTGGGGGTGCGCGTTTTCACGCGTCACTGCGCCATGAGTCGCCCAGCGTGTGTGACTGATGCCGACTTGACCAGAAACGGGATTTTTTTCGATCTCCTCAGCCAGATTGGCGATACGGCCAACGGCTTTCCTGACATCAATACGCCCCGGTTGAAGCAATGCCACGCCAGCGGAGTCGTATCCGCGGTATTCCAAGCGGCGCAGGCCATCGAGGAGGACAGGGAGAGCGTTTGAGGATCCTATGTAAGCTACAATTCCACACATAAAAGCAACGTGACAAAAGGAAGGGTATGACGCAAGGATTAGCCCCGCTATGACGCTCCAACCCTCCTCCTCTTTTAAGTCCGACACGCTGGCCATCATCATGGGTGGCGGTGCCGGCACACGACTCTTCCCGCTTACCAAGGAGCGCTCGAAGCCTGCCGTTCCGCTCGGTGGCAAATATCGACTGGTGGACATACCGATCAGCAATTGCCTGAACTCGGGACTGCGCGGTATTTACATCCTCACCCAGTTCAACAGCACTTCGCTCCACAGCCACATCAACGAGAGCTACAAATTCGATAACTTCACTCCCAGCTTTGTTGAGATTCTCGCCGCCCAGCAAACACCCGAGGGTGCGCGATGGTATCAGGGCACGGCAGATGCAGTGCGGCAAAACTTGAGATACTTTCTCGAGCACCGCTGCAAATATTTTATCATCCTGAGCGGCGACCAGCTTTACCGGATGGATTACCGCGAGATGATCCGCCAACACATCGACTCTGGAGCGGATCTCACGATCGGAACGATACCGGTCGATCGCAAGGCAGTGCCCGGATTCGGTATCATGGCCACAGACAGCGAGCGCCGCATCACTCGCTTCGTGGAAAAACCCAAGGATCCGGCGGTGATCGACTCCCTACGGATTCCCGGCGAGCTTCTAGGCCAGATTGGGCATTCGCCAGAAGAGGAACTGTTCCAAGCTTCGATGGGCATTTATGTTTTTAACCGCGAGGCGCTCATTTCGAGCCTCGACAACGATCTTGTGGACTTTGGAAAAAACATCATTCCCGCCGCGATCGAGCATCGCAAGGTCATGGCGCACATTTTTGAAGGCTACTGGGAGGACATCGGCACGATCCGTTCATTTTTCGACGCCAACCTCGAGATGGCCGACCGGAACCCGAAATTCAGCTTCTATGTGGCAGGAGCACCAGTTTACTCGCAACCTCTCTGCCTGCCAGCCAGCGTAATTGAGGGCGCCAATTTGAAACGTGTCATGATTTCCGATGGCTGCGTGCTGGGCGACGCCACACTCGAGCGCTGCGTGCTCGGTATTCGCAGCGTCGTCGGATCATGCACAACCTTGAAAAACACGGTCATGATGGGAGCCGACCTCTACGAGTCGCCCAAGGACGAGCGCCCAGCCGGAGTGCCGCCGATCGGCGTGGGAGCGAACTGCTCGATCGAGGGGGCCATCATTGACAAGAACGCCCGTATCGGCGCCAGCGTAGTGATCACTTCCAAATCGGAATCCGAAAACTTCGACGGTGACGGGTATTACATTCGAGACGGCATCGTAGTCGTCCCGAAAAACAGTGTCATTACCGATGGAACTCGGATATAGCGCTGGGATGAGGATTTTTTCACGACTGGCCCTGATTCTCCTGCCGCTTTTGCTGGTAGGATGCCGCTTTGAGAACCCACTGACGACTCAGCCGTCGGAGGACTTGAACACCTGGCTTCTCGGCGAGTGGGAGTTGAAGGAAAAAGGGGGCACATCCACCGCAGTCGTGGCACCCCTCTCGCAAGACCGCTACAGCATACATGTCTCGCTTGCTCCTAAAGGTGGAAACGGCAGGCGCGAGTATGAATTCGAAGCATGGTCTTCGCGGGTTGGGAATTCACTTTTCTTCACGCTGCGCAGTTTGAAAAATTCCCCAAACCTGCCAGAGGGCGCCCATGTTTTTCTGCACGCACAGATGATTAATCAGGTCACCGTGCGCCTGCGTCCGCTCCAACTCGACTCGCCTGAGAACGCCACCGGACTCGAACTCCGCAAGGAAATCCGTTCACGCCTCAAAGATGGAACCCTCTATGCGGAAGACAGCGCGAAGGACTGGAAGCGCGTGGCTGATATTTACTGGACGAAGGAAGGCGAGACCGGTCTCTTCAAGCCCCTGCGCTATGCCACGCCGCCGCCGGTCAAGAAGCCTTGATCCATTCCGCCCAGGGAGTGTCCGCACTTCAGAGCCGCTTGGGCGATGAGCTTTACGCGAAAAGACTGAAGCGCCAGCACGACAAGCTCACGAAGTTCCTGCATCAGGGACGAGGTATTTTCCGCATCGAACGCCTCCTGCCTTTCGATTTGTGGCTCTCTTTCATCCTGCACCTTACGGGCCTAAAAAAGCGGATGCTGGCGGACTTTTTGGATGTTCGCTTGGTGGAAAAGGAATGGTTTTTTTCGAATCTACCCCTGTCCTTCGAGGGATTTCGCCTCCTGCATCTCACCGACCTGCACTGCGATCTGGAACCTGCCCTCATGCCTATCGTGATTGATTTGGTCCATCGAACCCAGCATGACGCGGCTGTCCTCACAGGCGACTACCGGAACGGCATGGATGGAGACCATGGTAATGCCATGAGGGCGATGGCGGAGCTCCGGAAGGCGTTGGCTCCGGATTGCTTGGGCATCCTTGGGAATCACGATCCCTTGGAAATGGTATTGGACCTCGAGCGGGATGGGCTTCCTATTCTCCTGAACGAAACAGCGGAAATCCGGCGCGGCCGGGATTCCCTGTGGATCGCTGGAGTGGACGACCCTCATTATTTTCAAACACACGATCTCGCCGAGACGCGAAAAAAAGCTCCGGCGGATGCTTTTGTGATCCTCCTCTCACACAGTCCCGAAACCTATGCCGAAGCCGAAGCCCAAGGTTTTGCGCTGCAGCTGAGCGGGCACACGCACGGGGGTCAAATTTGCCTACCCAGCGGGCGACATATAGTCGTTCCGTGCAAGGCTCCCCGCTGCTTCATTGCGGGAGCTTGGCAGCATGGATCGTTGAAAGGCTACACTTCTCGTGGCACCGGTGCCTGCGGCGTTGCGGCGCGCTGGAACTGCCCACCTGAGGTCACCCTCCACACACTCCGATGCGCAAAAGCGTAGACAGGTTATGCGCGGAAGATCGCGCCGAGTTTTTTTCCCAGAATGAGGCTGGTTCCGATGATCGTGATGGCCAGAAAGGCCATGGCCCAGACCCCGAGCGCGCTTGCCACGAAGCGTCCCTCACCGAGCAGTTGATAAAGCTCGTAAATGGCCTTGGTGATCGGAAAGTCCTGCTGTTTTTGGGCGAGTATGAGCGAGTCGCTGACCTCCAGCATGGCGAAGGAGAAGGCCAGCAATCCGCCCGCGAGCAGGTTCGCCGCGATGAGTGGGATCGTGATCCTGCGAAGCGTCCGTAGCGGTGGACATCCGAGATTCTGCGCGGCCTCTTCGAGGGTGACACTGGTCTGCTGAAATCCTGCCACCGCCGAGCGGACGACATAAGGTAGGCGCCTCACCGAGTAGGCAATGACCAGAATGATCAGCGGGTCGATGGTGGGATTGAGAAAAGCAAAGGGCTTTCCCTCTTGAGTCATCGCCAGATACCCGAACGCTAGAACCAAGCCCGGGACGGCCAGGGGAAGCATGGCCATGGCATCAAGAATCTGCCGCCCCGCGAGACGCGTCCGCACCACGACATAGGCGATAGCCACTCCGAGGATCAGGTCGAGAATGGTCGCCAGTCCGGCGTATTTAAGGCTGTTCTGGATCGAAGGCAGCGTGAGGTTGTGCCCCAATGCTGCCTCGAAATGCGAAAGCGTCCAACCGCTCGGCAGGATCGTTTGATACCAATCCGTGGAAAATGCGACGAGGATAACGCCGATGTGTGGCAAAACGGCGAGGAAAGTCACCAAGCCGAAAACCCCCGAGCAGACAAGCCCCATGGCCAGTCCAGTCTGGCGCGGACCACCCTGACTCGTCGCCTTGGCCATCATGGCATAGGAATCACGCCCGAAGAGCAACTTACTGCCAGCATAGAGTAGAACCGTAGAGCAGAGCAGGACGACCACCAGCGCAAAGGGAAAGGGATTTCCCCCGATATCCTTGATGCCATAAAAAATCTGCACCGAGGTGACGCGGGTGAAGTCGAACATGAGCGGCACGCCGAGTTCGGTGAATGACCAGATAAAAACAATCGTCCCGCCAGCGAAGATGCCCGGCATGATGAGCGGAAGGGTGATGCGGCGGAATTTACGGAATCCGGTGCATCCGAGATTCTCCGCCGCCTCCTCCATCGCAGGGTCCACATTCGCGAGGGCGGCGAGGACATTGAGATAGAGGATGGGGTAGAGGTGCAGGGCGTTGAGAATGATCACGCCCCATATCCTTCCCTCACCCAGCCAGTCGATCGGATGAGTAGAGTCGAGCAGGCCGATATCTTCCAACAGCGCATTCAGCGCGCCTTGTTGGCCGAGGATTTGCTTGATGCCGATCGCACCAACGAACGGCGGCATGATCATGGGAACCAGCACAAGAGCACCAAGGAGGGTTTTTCCGGGAAAAAGAAAACGATCACTCATCCAAGCCAGCGGGATGGCTATGAGAGCTGCCAGCAGTGTGCTCCACACACCCATCTGGAGAGAGTTCCAGAGTCCCTCGACATAGAGCGGATTCCGGAAAACCTCGGTGATATAGTCGATGGTGAATTTCCCATCCGATCCAATAAAAGCCCCGCAGAGCGTCTCGCTAATCGGCCAGAGAAAAAAGAGCCCAAAGAAAACGGCGGTGACGAGGAAGACGAGTCTGGAGAATTGTTGGCTCATTTTCCCTCCCGTGCCAGCTTGGCAGCCTCCTGATATTGATGGCGAAATTTGTCCGCGAGTTCCTTGGCAAGCCGCACTTCGTCGAGGCGATTTTTAGAGGTGAGGGCTTCTTTGAGGGTGGTCTTTGCAGCAGTGTAATCCACAGCGCTTAAGTCGGTGAATTTTTTGTAGGCCTCGCGGGGAAATCCGGCTTTCACAAGCTCTTGCCAGGCCTCTGACTGCTCGTGGTGGAGATCCAGACAGATGACCCTAATGATAAAAGCCATAACTCGAAAAACGGGTGCTGTCCAAGCAGCGGTGTAGGTGAAAAGCCGGGCCTCATCATAGGGGTGGACATCAGGATCGGAGCGGAGGGCGGCATATTCCGGCGAGTAGAGTTCCTTGAGGATCGGAAGACGACGCAGGGCATATTTCGTTGGCCCACCCGGGGCGCCCACTTTGAAGTTCCAGAGTTTTTGCCCGTCGAGGGAGAGCACGAAGGCGATGAACTCCTCGGCTGCGGCGCGGTTCGGAGCGCCACGCAAAAGCGCTATGGGATCGACTCCCACGGAGGAACCGCCAACCGGAGTGAAGTATTGAAGGCGCGACGGGGCGTTGCCGATTTTCACAGCCTCACTTTGGAAGCGACCGTAAAAATCAATACACATCCCGATCGCTGCATCGCCAAGTGAAACATCGAGCGGAATTTTCGGTGCGGAATCCGTAAAGTAACGGGCATTAGCGGAAGCAGATTGAATGATCTCCAACCCGCGCTTCCACCCGAGAGCCAGAATGTCTTCATCACTGCGACCGGTGGCCCGAACGAGTTCCTGCATTTGCTGCTGGATAAGCATTTCAAAAGCCCGCGCGGCCGATCCGCTCTTGGTGGGATCGGCAAGGGCGACCTGACGGTAGAACACAGGATTTGTGAGGTCTTTCCACGATGAGGGCATCTCCCGAACTCCGAGGCGTTGCAGGGAATCGGTGTTGTAGCATATGCCGAAGGAGGAAAGGCACACACCGATCCATAGGGCGCGGGGGTCGTAGAACTGCTCCCCGGAGACGCTTTGGGGAATCGAATCCTCGCCGAACCATTTCGGGTGGTTTTTGATCACATCCGTTGCCACAAGACGTCCGGCTTTCGCCTGCTGCTCGAAATCGTAAGACCCCCCACCGAAAAAGAGATCGATGCCAATGCCAGTGCTGGAGTTCAGAAAAGAGCGTCGCACCGCCTGCTCGGGCGTGTCTGCTTCCGGATCATCCGGGAGTTTGATTCTTGAGTTGTCGAACGCGGCGGCAACTTCCGGCGTCCAAGTTTTGCCTTGGGAGGTCCATGCGTATTCGAAGGCGGCTAGGTATTCACCGGCAAGGAAGCGAGAGATTTCGCTAGTTCCACCCGGCAGGCGCCAGTCGATGCGGATCGAGCGGCCGGTTTTGTTTTGATAGTGCCGCGCAAAGGCGACGCTGAACTCGTGGCGGACGGCTTCGTTGTGGGGGGAGATGATCACCAGCGTCTCATCGGCGCTCGCGAGGAGATTTTGGCGCGGCTTGAGTAGGAAAGGAACTGCCAGCACGAAAGCAAGAGCTGCGAGCACCAGAAGGATTCGTGGGCTCATGAAGGGCAGGAGGCTTTCATTTGTGGCTCACGGTTTGAGCACCACGACATCATCGACACTCGCGACGGCGAAAAATTCCTGCCCTTGGCCACGGGCGGAGATGTGTGGATTCAATTCAAAAACCTTCAAGTCGTGAGCCGAAGCCTGAAGCCGGTATTGGGCCACCTCGCCAAGATATACCGACTCGCCGATGCAACCCTTTACGGAGTTTATCGCGGCAGGAGCCGAGCGAAGCGACCAACTTTCGGGACGGATGCTGAGCGAAACCAAATCCCCGGGGGAGGGAGCCCACTCCGGATCACCGAGGAATCCCTCGAAAAGGCCCTCGTTTGTTTCAACCAGAGCTTTCGAGCCATCCAGAGATTGGATCCTGCCATTGAGGAAATTGGTCTCGCCGATGAAGTCCGCAACGACGCGTGTTCTGGGGCGGCGATAAACTTGCTCGGGAGTCCCGATCTGAGCAATGCGCCCGCCTTCGAGCACGGCCATGCGATCGGAAATCGAGAGGGCCTCCTTTTGGTCATGCGTGACATAAATCGCCGTGAGTCCGTTCTCCTTGCAGACACGACGAATCTCGGAGCGCATCTCCAGACGGAGCCGGGCGTCGAGGTTGGAAAGGGGCTCGTCGAGAAGAACGCAACGGGGGCGGATCACCAGAGCACGGGCCAGTGCCACACGTTGCTGCTGTCCGCCGGAGAGTTGAGCGATTTTTCGTTCCGCATACGGGCCCATCTGAACAGATTCCAGCGCAGCTTGGACGCGCTGGCGGATTTCTGCTTTGGGAACCCGGCGTTCTTCAAGCCCGAAGGCAACATTTTTAGCGACCGTCATGTGAGGCCAGAGCGCGTAGCTCTGAAACATCATCCCCGTGTTACGCTTGTGAGGAGGGAGGTTCGTCACATCCTCGTCGCCAAAGAAAATCCGCCCCTCGTCGGGAATGTAGAAGCCGGCGATATTACGAAGGAGTGTCGTTTTTCCACATCCGCTGGGGCCGAGTAGAAAAAACAACTCGCCTGGTTCAATGCGGAGCGAGATGCCGTTCAATGCTACTGCGTCACCGAATTTTTTTACGAGTTTGTCGATGGTGATCGCGATCATGATCAGATAGGATTTCAACTACAGTAGGACACCAGTGCACACCGATTATTTCCGTGAAACAAATCTGCCATCATTTTGGCAGATTCAGCACCACTATTGCTGCGGCGCAGTTGGAGCCCCTCCGCCAAGGCGGGAGAGTTGCCCAGCAGACATCCTAGCGGCGGGTGATGCCGGAAACTGTGTCACAACCATGTTAAAACCACGGCGGGCCTCTTCGATCTGAAATCCGCGAAGAAGGATTTCGGCTTCGGTGTAGGCGGCAAAGGGAGCCGCGTAGCTTTGCGGAAATTGGGTGACGACCTGCTGGCAAGTGGCCATGGCTGATTGAACATCCCCCGACGCATCTTGATTCATCGCGACTCCGAGAAGCGCACCACCTGCCAGTGGATGCTTGGGAAAACGGTTGAGGAATTCCCGGAAGGCGGCGGTGGATTTTTCCATATTTCCGGCCTCCCGCTCCGCTGCGGCGATCTGCATAAGCGCATCGGCTGCGGGCATGGTTTTTGGAAACTTGTCCACCACGGCTTGAAGACCGGAAATTCCCTTCGCCTCAGCCAGGAGCGTTTGCGCAGCGGCATTTTGACTTGACGAGTAGGCGAACCATGCGGCCACACCCACGCCTCCGACAACGATAAAGGCAAGGATTCCAAGTATGAGGGATTTGTTTTTCTCCCAGAAGAGATCCAACTCCAGCGAAGAGTCTTCAAGGACAGGACCTTTAAGAACAGGTTGTTGGTTGGGTTCCATTAGGCTCCCACCTCCGCGCGGGCTTCGTCTGCAAGGGCAGTGCTGAGGTAGCGTTCGCCGGTCGAGCAGCCGATGGTGACAATGAGCTTGCCGGCATTTTCAGGGCGCTTCGCGACTTGGATGGCCGCGTGAACGTTAGCGCCGGTGCTGATGCCACCGAGAATACCCTCCTCCTTGGCCAGTCGACGGGCCATGGCAAAGGCCTCATCGTTTGTGACCTGAATGCACTCGACGATCTGGGATTCTCCGGCGGAATTTTTCAGGTGGAGGTTGTTGGGAAGAAATCCGGCGCCGGTGCCTTGGATTTTATGCGGGCCGGGCTTGAGAGTCTCGCCGGCGAGAGTCTGGGAGATGACAGGCGAATCCTTCGGTTCGACAGCGATGGCTTGGAGAGAGGCTTTGCGGGGCTTGAGGGCTTCCACGCAGCCTGTGATCGTGCCGCCGGTCCCGACCGCCGAGACGATAATGTCCACTTTTCCATCCGTATCGCTCCAGATTTCCTCCGCCGTGGTTTTGATGTGAATGGCGGGGTTTGCGGGGTTGTTGAATTGCTGGGGCATCCAGGAATTTGGGGTCTCTTGAACGAGTGCTTCCGCCTTCGCGATCGCGCCGCGCATCCCCTCGGAACCCGGCGTGAGAACAAGCTTCGCCCCCAGCATGGCGAGGAGTGTCCGGCGCTCGAGGCTCATCGTCTCGGGCATGGTGAGGATCATTTTGTATCCCTTGGCGGCCGCCACGAAGGCCAATGCGATGCCGGTGTTTCCGCTGGTGGGCTCGATGATGACCGTGCCGGGCTTGAGAATGCCACGCTGCTCAGCGTCCTCGATCATGGCCATGCCGATGCGGTCTTTCACGCTACCGAGCGGATTGAAAAATTCACACTTGAGCGCAATCGTGGCGGGAAGCCCGGCGGTGACGCGGTTGAGCTTAACGAGAGGTGTGCGGCCGACTGTTTCGACGATGTTATTGTAGATGTTGCCCATGGGTCTTGGATTGAGCCAAAACTCTACACAGGCGGGAGCGGGCGGTGAAGTTTTTAGTTTGGCCTACCCAGTTGTGCGAAGGCCACTAGCAATGGCATTAATGCTGAGAAGAACCTCGGGAAGAAGGCGGTTTTTCGCGGCAGGCTCGGCGGCGCGCCACTCGGCGAGAAGCTTTGTCTGGTGGACATGGAGTGCACGGAGGCCCGAGTCGCGCAAGGCAAGCGTCTTCAACATACGGGGACGGCGTTTCTCCAGAGCGCCGCCAAACACGAGGGACATCATTTCGCGGGTGGAATCAAATTCAGTCAGTATCATGTTCAGAATCTCCTTCCGCACCTTCGTGTCGCCCACCAATCCGGCGTAGATGGACATGATCTCGCGATCCGCACTGGCTAGGTTGGTTTCCACATTGGTCAATACATAGTAGAGGAATGGCGACTTTTTGAGGTTGGCGCGCAGATTTTGAAAAAGCTTGGGGCGCTCAACCTGGAGGCGCTGTAGAGCTGATCCGACACCGAACCACCCGGGAAGATAATGGCGGCTTTGGTTCCAGCTAAAGACCCAGGGAATTGCACGGAGATCGGCGAGCGTGCGCTGACCAGTGCGTCGGGAGGGACGCGAACCGATGCGACTCGTCTCGAGGGCATCAATCGGCGTGGCTTCTGAGAAGTAGGACATGAAACTCGGATGACTTATGAGCGCGGTGTAGGCATCCCGGCTCGCAATTGAGAGAAATTCGCAAGCCTCGCTGAATTTGCCGTCAATGGGAGCAGGCTGGTCGTTGAAGGAAACAGCCGCAACGCCCGCTTGAAGCAACTCCAAGTTGTAAACCGAAGAGGAAATGGTGCCGTATTTTTGGGAAATAGTTTCGCCTTGCTCTGTGACGCGCAGGTCTCCGCGTGCGGAACCCTGCGGCAGAGCGGACAGAAAACGATGGGTCGGTCCCGCACCTCGGCTAATCGTGCCGCCGCGTCCGTGAAAGAATCGGATTTTGACTCCTGCGTCGCGCCCAACCTGAGCTAAGGCGCTTTGAGATTGGTGGAGAGCCCACTGGCTGGCGAAAATGCCACAATCCTTGTTGCTGTCGCTGTAGCCGATCATGACCTGCTGCACGGGCAAACTGGACTGATTGGGGGATTTTATATTTGCGCTTTTGCGGTGGAAATCAAGACTCCTCTCCGTGACCGGATGTTTGAGAAATTGCCTTACAATGCCGGGCCCTTGCTCCAAGTCATCTAGGGTCTCGAAAAGCGGGACGACCGGCAGGTCACAAACAAGACCATCATTTGTCCACCGAGCCAAGCCAGCCTCACGCGCGAGTAGATAAACGGCAAGCAGGTCGGAAAGACGGCGTGTCATACTAACGATCAGGGATCCGATGCCTTCGAGTCCGTGTTTGGCGATGTGGTTGCGCAGAACATTGTAGCAAGCCAGGACATCATCCGCCTCTCGACCAGCCGGAGTTCCTGCACTCAGAAACGGGCGCGGCGAACGGAGTTCTTCTTCCAAAAAAGCTAGGCGTTGATCCTCGCTCCACTCGGAGAAATTGTGGTCATCCGCACCTCCGGCCTTGAGGAGTCCATCAATCGCCAGATCGTGGAAGCGACTGTTTTGACGGATATCCAGATTCGCCAAGTGAAAACCGAACGTGTCAAGAGCGCGACGCACGGGATTCAATGCAAAGTCGGCAAGGCGTCCGGCGCCACCGGCATGGAGCGCCTCGGAAAGTTGTTTCAGATGAGCATCGAGTTCGGCCGGGTGTTGAAAACGAACGCCACTTTCCAGAATTTTTGCGTCTTCGATTTCCCCGGTCGAAACGGGTAGACGGTTCTGAAGGTGGAGCACAAACTGACGCCACGGTTCGTCGGAATACGACTGCGACAATGTTTGAGCGAGTGCGGGCGTTTCACGACGGAACTTGTCGAGTGCACTTTGCAGTTCCTCCGAGAAGTCCTGAAAATTGCTGGAGAGTGGAAGGTTGGCCGCCAAGTCCTCCAACTCGCGGTGCAGAACAATCAAGGCGCTGAGGCGAAGCTCGCGGAGCGTAGTGTCAGTGACGGCCGCAGTAACAAGCGGATGGCCATCCCTGTCGCCTCCGACCCATGTGCCGAAGCGGATTTTAGGCATTCCCAGCGGATCGGCAATCAGCGAGTGATCAAAGCCCGCGCCGCGCCAGGCTTCACGAAGGCGGTGATCGAGACGCGCAAGTGCGGGAGGAAACACCTCGCGCAAGTAATAAATAACCCCACGGCGTTCCGTTGCGACATCCGGCTTTTCGAGCAAAATTTCACCGGTCCTCCATAGGCGTTCTAAAATGACTTTAAACTCCTCGCGCAAGGCCTGCTGCTGGTTTTCCGAGAGCGACTGGCCCTCGCGGGATATGAGCAAACGGTAAAGAGCGCGGTGTTGCTCGAGGACGGCCGCGCGTTTCGCTTCGGTGGGATGTGCGGTGAGAACAGGTTCGATGCACAGAGTTGGTAGAAGTGCAGCGATGTCCGAAGGCGACATTCCGGAAGCGGACAACTCCGCCAACCGTCTTTGCCAGAGGCCCGGCTCGGCTTCGCCACCGGATTCGATTTCACGAAGCTGGCGAGTGCGTGCCGCCGTGTTCTCCTCAACCATGTTTAGTAACTGAAAAGCGATCGATGTGGCTTGTTCAAAGCCCTCGCAACCCGCCTCCTTGGAACCCACCCAGGGCAGGCGGTCGGCCACCGCATTTTCCCCCAACTCTCTGAGAACCTCTTCCAAGCAACCCATGAGAAAATCGAGGTCGTTGGATATCTTTTCAAAACCCTGTGCGATATAGTGCGTCGTCTTTTTCACCCTGACGCAGGACTTTTACGGTTTTGTAAAAAATATCAATCGCAGGTTTTTATCCGACGCTTGGTCGGTTGAGAGTGGATGCAGTCACTCGTCCGCTAGGAAATTAGGATTTTTTTTCGATGGCAAAGCCTAACATCAACATGGCAGCGCCGCTGAAGATCGACTGGATACCGTAAAGCACGCCAATGACCCATTCGGAGTCAAGTGGCCAACGGGCATAAATCATGCCGCCAAGGACCAATGCAACCACGCCATTAAGGAAAAGCCAAATCCAAGCTGAGTTCACGCGAAGGCGAAAAGAAGTGATTATGCAGACAATGCCTTCAGCAAAAAAAACCGCTCCGAGAATGAGCGTAAGAGTCTCCATGCCCGACTGAGTAAAAACAAAAAGCGCGCAACCGGCCGCAAGGCGTATCACAGCTGACAATGCAGAAAGAATGCGGTGTGGCACATCTCTTCCGAAGAGGGCTTGAAAAAAACCAATTAAGCCGCTTCCCAGACAGAGCGCGCCGATGAAGGCGGTAATGACATACGAGAACAATGCCGGTGCGATGATGGCGAAGAATCCGACGAGGATGGACAGAGCACCTCCGAGGAGCATCCATACTTTGTCGGGTGATTGAGAAGTTGTGGTGATCATAAGCTATTACTCACCATAAACGCCCTTGGCGCCATAGGAACCGTAGTATTTACCCGAATAGTAGTAGGCATAGTAGCCACCGCGTCCGCTTGGAAGGAAGTTAAGGATCAGGCCTGCGGGCTGGGTTTTCGTTTCCTCGAGAGACTTGATAGCGCGCGCCACCATTTTGCGCGGCGTGCCGAAGGCACGGACCACCAGCGTGCAGAGATCAGTATGCGGAGCCACCAGCAAAGTGTCGCTCACTGCGAGCAACGGCGCGGAGTCCACCACGATGCGGTCGTATTTTGAAAGCGCCTCACTCATAATACGCTCGAGATTTTCATACGTCAGCAACTCGGAGGGGTTCGGAGCTCGGCCACCGGCAGTCAAAACACTGAGGCCATCAATGTGCGTCGGCATGACTGCGTTTTTCATAGCACAGGAACGCATGAGCAGTTCGGAGAGACCGGGCTTGCGGTTCTCACCGTAAAACACAATAGAGCCGCCGGGCTTGCGAAGGTCGGCGTCGATGAAGAGCGTTTTGAATCCCTGCTGGGCGAGCGTCACAGCAAAGTTGGAACTGCAGAATGTCTTACCTTCACTCGGCATTGAGCTAGTGAAAAGAAACGTGCGTGCGCTTTCGTTGAGGCGATGGAGCGTGAGGGAGGCACGAAGAGATCGAAATGACTCGGCGACGATGCCCGAGCGTTCCTCGTTGGCCACAAGAACGCTGGCACGGCTGGAGAGGCTGAGTTTAGGAATAGCCGCAATGACATTCACGCCGGTAAACTGCTCAACTTGGTCAACCGTCTTGATACTGGTATCGAGCATGAAAATCGCAATGGCGAGGCCGATACCCGCAGCGAGACCACCCAAGAGGCTCTGAATCCAAGTCTTAGTTGCACTAGGACGGATTGGGGCCGCTCCCACGGCAGGCTCGTGAATGCGAACCGGAGACTCCGTGAGCTGCTTGGTGATGTCCACTTCCTTCAAGCGAGAAAGAACGGAGTTGTAGAGCGCCTGATCGGTCTCCTGCTCTCGCTTGATATCATTGTATTCAATTGATTTGGAAGTTACCTCCAAGAGTCGTTCCTCGGCCTTTTCTCGGGCGACCTTTGTTTCATTCGCCTGGACTTCGAGTCGATTACGGGCTGTTTCGAGAAGATTGACTGCATCATTGAGAACCCTTCGCAGATCAGATTTTGTGAGGTCAATCTGAGTTTTAATGGAAATGTAGGCGGGGTGCTTCGCACGATAGCGCTGGGAGAGGATGGTCAATTCGCGCTGACGGGCATTGAGGGACTCGGAATATTGGGCGACCTTCGGTTCGGCAGCCACACTCGGCAGGAAGAGCAACTCCTCGACGGCGCCTTTGTTGGCTTTCACGACCGCCAGATCGCTGTCGATCTGCTGAATGCGTTTCTGAATTTCAGCTTGGACATTTGAAATTTCCGAGACTTGAGCCTGTGCCGAGCTGAGCATGTTTTCGATCGAAGCGGCGCGCTCCCGCTCGCGGAAACTCTGCATGGCCTCCTCGGATACGCGCATTTTTTTTCTCAAGCGATCAGCCTCCTCGAGAAGGAACTGCGTGGCGGATTTGGAGGCATCCGAACGCCGCTCAAAAACATAACGAATATACTCGTCGCAGTAGGAATTGGCCAGCTTCACGGACAAATTTGGATCCGCCGTAGTGATCATCAAATCAATGAGCCGGGTATTCGTGCGATAAACCGCCGCCGACATCGAACTCAATGCCGCAGCCACGCGATCCGGAGAAGCATCGCGGGCAGAAATACCCGCAGCAGCAAGAAAGCGGGGATCCTGATCGAGTTTCAATCGAGCGGAAACACGCTGCGCAAACGGGTAGCTGCGAAGCAAATCTACCACCGTGTTGATCATGTCGATACTGCGAATCTGCTCATCACGGACCTGCTCCATTTTCGAATCAAGAATACGGGCCTTGTCTTGCTCAATGAAAAGCACCGCGCGAGCCCGGTATTTTGTTTCGACTTTGGAGAGGTTGACTCCCGCATAAATACCTCCCAGCACGACACAGAGTATGACAATCCATAGCCTGTCTACAACGGCATGAAAATACTCGCGCCAATCGATAGCCTCCTGAACCGGAGAGGGACTGTGAGCGGGTGTTGTTTTGATGTCGATTTCCTTGTTCATCCGAAATGATTCTCCAGTTCGTGCTGCGTGGGGTTAATACCAACTCTCGCCGACTGTTAGAATGTCGCCGGGCAAAACTTGAAAACTACCGCCCTCCGGCGACTCCAAGCGCTTGGTGTTGACTTTGATGGTCTCGACTTTCTCACCGGTGCGTCGTTTCACGACAACATTTTTTGTATCGGCAATTCGAGTAAAGCCTCCCGCCATACCGATGGCCTCCAAAATGCCGAGTGATTCGTTGCCTTGAAGTTCATAACTACCGGGCCGCGAGACTTGGCCGATCACGGTTATCTTTCGCTGTGTATAGGAGGCAATATTTAGATAAATCTGCGGATCAACGAGATAATCGGCATCATAGAGTTTGCGGATATGCTCCTGTGCATCGCGCACACTCATGCCAGCGACTTTCACCTCGCCCAAAAGTGGTAACTGAACCCGGCCGTCGCGAGCGATTTTAGATCTCATTCCCAAGTCCGGTTCACGATAGACCATGAGATCCAAGGTATCGCCAGGAGCCAAGATATAGTCGCCCTCCCCCGCCATCAAAGAGGGGATAGGGGCATCCACACCCATCGTGCGATCAGAAGCAACCGCTCGGGAAGGGGCCGCAGGAGATTCCTGCCGAAACGCAGCGGGAGTGGCCGAGGTCGGATCGGATTGGGTTTGAGGAGCAGGAAGAACAGGCGGAGCGGCCAGAACAACTTGACTCATCGTTAATCCCGCTGATGCGAAAACAACCAAAGAACGTGGCCGAAGGGAAAAAAATGCTAACATTCGATCAAGAGACTAAACGAGAGAGATCAGAAGGTCAAATTCAAGCTGGTGTTGAATGTCGTCTGCAACTGGTCACTGTTCCCCTGCCCTGTAGAAAGTTGGAATACATTTTGCCAGCCGAGCCACTCCCGGAGACGCCAGTAAAGAGAGGCATTCGCCAGCCAGTATGAAGCCGGCCCCTCGACCGGATTGTTTAGATTTTCGCTCGTGAGGCTTACGTATTTAGATTGCTCATAGCCAGCCGAGAAAGAGAGATTGATTCCTTTGATCAAACGCTGCGCGACCGTCCCTAGAATGCCTCTCGTGATGTTATACTGGTCGGGCGATAGGCTAGAGAAACCTTGATTCTGGTAAACGGAAAGAGAAAGCCTTGTCTTCTCCCTCGCATCCCAGCCAGCCACGAGACTGAAATTCGGTTTCACATCAGCACCCTGCATTCCAAATTTGGCTTTAAAATAAGTCTTCTCAGTCGGAGTGTAGTTGATTCCCAAGTTATAAACTGGACGCAAGCCGGTGTATTCGGGATCAGGAATATTTTGATCCAACACATAGCCGGCGCCTCCACCGGCATCCACAGATAATTTCGGAGCGATTTGATAAGTCAGCATAAGCATCGCGTCGAAATAACGGCGCCCCTCAGAAATGCCTCCCTGAAAATCCTGCAAATCCTCACCCGCGCTTAATACAAAACGCAGGTTCGTTTTAGGAGTCACCATGTAGTCGGTGAAAAAACTTGCCCCTGCATTAAGACTATTGCTGCTCGGTTGGGCCGTCTCGCCTGGCGCCACCTGCGCATCGGCAGTGTTCGAATAGGTCCCGGAAATCGCACCACCCGTGCTGAACTCTTCACTGATGATATAGCGAATGGACAATCCGCCAGAGGATGTGGTCTGCCAGTTGTTAGCACCTGCCACAGGGTCGTAGCCGGTTCCAGAGGATGCACTGGCATTCAGATTCACGGAGAGCCGACTGGTGTTGTAGCCGATATCAACGCCACCCGTCATAGACAGTGGATTCCTTTGGTTGCCAGTTCCAGCCGCAGTGTAGTCCGGGTTGTAATAATAGCGGTAGCCGGACCCGTAGCGGGCGGAGACATTCCAAACACCGACCTCGCGTTCATAAAGAATGCCGACCGTGGGTGCGGAGTAGAAACTGTTTGAGTTATTGAATCCAGTGTCACCGCCAAACGAGTTTTGAGAAGAGTATTCCCAGCCGTTGGCAAGACCTAGATTGAAATCCAAGGGACCAAAGCGAAGTCCGCGCTGGATGTTTTCCGCCATTTTGTCGAGGGATTCTTCGAATCCGGGCTCTGCTTCCGCTGCTTTGTCTTTTTTAGGCTTGGCCGATTCATCGTCCAAGCCCCCGCCCGGTTCAAAATACTGCGGAGTGGCAACCCGATCCTCCTGCGGCCCTGACCAACGATTCCGGAACTCGGCCTCGCGAAGGGTGAGAACGCTCTGCTGAGCCGAGGCGGGAGAGGCTGACAAAAATATAGCGAAGACCACCAAAGAGATAATAACAATCCCACAGGAGCCTAGGTAAGGATGTCCTGATTTCTTTTTTGCGAAAGAAAGCGTTCCGCAGGGTTTCACGGGATCGCTTGTTAACACCTAAGGTAGATTTGTCAAACGACAAAAAACGCCAATTGAACTAAGGTTCAACGGGCAGGCACTTCAAAAATAAAAAGAAGGAAGTGGAGCGGGTGACGAGACTCGAACTCGCGACATCAACCTTGGCAAGGTTGCACTCTACCAACTGAGTTACACCCGCAGAGAGGAGTATTTTTCTACAGTGAATTTAGAGGCTCGTCAAAGCTTTTTTAAAAAAAATACAGCATGCTGCAGAGTCAGCTCCTCGATCGCTCAAGCTGACGGAATAACCGGCGTGATGCCTTCTTGGAGAAACCATCCGCGCTGACCGCCTAGGAGTTCGACATGAAACCAGCGTCCACGGGCGGAGAGAATTTTGACAGTGGAGCCTTGGTTGAGTGTTGTGATTTTTTCAGCGGCATCCTCAGACGGCACTTTGAAGAGTGACGTGCCTGAGAGGGTCATGACCATAGCCTGCCGGGCTTCTAGAATGCGAGGATCCGTGAATGCAGCAAGGATGCAGGATGCGAGGCCGACAACGAGCAGCACGGAGGCAAGGGAAAAAAGTAAAGTGCGTTTTTTTGAAAGAGCCAAAGCTGAGAGCAGAAGAAAGGCCCCGAACCAAAAGGCGACGGCCGCAAAAAGCACCGTCGGATCAGAGGGCACTTTTTCAGCCCAGCGGGCCTGCCAAGTGGAGGCAGAAGGAGAAACACCAAGACGGGCATTGGCTTGGCGAAGCGCTTCAGCTGCTGGAGCAAAGCGGGGGTCGAGAAGAAGAGCGCGCCGATAAGCCAGGGCTGCTTCAGCCTCCTTATCGGATTTTTGAAGAGCCTGCCCGAGTTCGTAGTAAGCAGAGGAGGAGGGTCGTGCAGACTGGAGGTGTTTTTCAAAAAACGTGACAGCGGACTCGTTTTCTCCATGCGCGAAGCGGTCGCGGGCCTGCTCGAGGTCATCTCCTCGCATGGGTAGAACCGTGGAAAAAATGCAAAGGAGGGCGATGAGGGCAATGGAACTTGATTTTCTCATGAGGGGATTTTTTTCAGGGCTGAAAGAATTTTTGTCCGCGTGTCCTGATCAGGAACCATGGCTCCGCCGACGGAATATTTTAACTCCTCATCACGCGAAAGAAGGTTCGCCAGTTGCGCTTTGGTCTGATCATCCACCGCGAGGCTGACAAGAAGAGCGCCGGCTGCGAGCGGATTAGACTCCGTGTCGAGAGCAGTGAGAAGGCAAGCCACGGCGCGAGAGGTGAATTCTTTTTCAGGGCAGGATTCCAAGACAGCAAGAGCCGCTTTGATCCTCTGGATTTTTTTTCGACGGAGGCCAGAGGGGGAGGCTGCCTGACGCCTGATTAAAATCACTAGGAGGACAAGAATCCAAATCACGGCCAGCGAGGCATTCGCAATCAGGAAAGCGGGGTGGACGAGGATCGAGGTCCAACTTGAAGCGCCACCGGCCTTGCCTGCCGGAGCACGGTTGGGTGTCGGAGCAGGCTCGGGAGCGTCGGTTTTTTTCTGGTCAGGTGCAGCATCTGTCGTCTGTGCCGGAGATTGACCTGCGCGAGCCTGCACCGGGAGAGGATTCTGTGTGAGAATTTCGTATTTGCCAGTGTCTGGGTCGAGATAGCTGAACCTGACGCCTGGCGTCTGCTGCTGGTCTGTGCGTGCCACGAGGAGAAACTCATAGACCTTCTCGCCTGCATAGCTGATAGAGTCGGATGATTGAAATTTCTCGCTCGGAGGGTAGGAACGCCATTCGTCATCGCCGACAAGAGCCGGTGCGCCCATGGCCTCGAAATTCCCCTGTCCGGAAATGACAACTCGCAAGGTAACGGGATCACCCGGTCCGGCTTTTTTGGGGCTCACACTCGCCTCCATTTTGAATTTACCGATCGCCCCCGAGAAGTCATCCGGACGACCCGGCTTGGGCAAAGGAGAGATTTCCAGGGATGTCGGCGCAGTCTCGATGGCCACCTCCTGCATGTTGGTGAACATGCCAGGCGGGGCTACGCCGCCGAACTGCCGGAAGAAATCATCAAAGCCCGCGGGGGCGCTGCCGGGAATCTGTAGACGTGCCTCAAGCTTGGCGGGAGGGATTTCAATCGGCCCGGATTTGGCGGGAGTGATTGCCGTCTGGAAGGCAAAAACGATGTAATTTTCGCCGTTCACGATCTGCTCGCGCTTTGGGACATTAGCGAGTTTTTGGACAGTGAAACCCTCACCAACGAGATTGGGACGGTCACCGACTTCGCCGCCAATGGAGGAATTGAAATAATACCGGAATTCCGCCGGAATGACCTCTCCGACGTAAGCTTTTTTCTTGGAAAGCACGAGTTCGCCGAAATAGGGCCGTCCGTTGCTACGGGGAGCCTGCCCGCCCGAAGGAGGCACCTGTGGTGAGGGGGCGCTGGGCAAGCCTTGCGGCGACTGTATAGCGGAAGCATCGGCAACGCTCAGTCGAAGCGGATTAGTCTTAAGCGTCTTATCTCCCACGCGAACTTCGACAGCGGGGATATCAAACTCACCCGCCTGCTGGGCAAGGACAGAGTAAGTGTAGGTGAGCGACGAGGTGATTTTAAAATTATTCATCTCGAAGCGCGTCGAGCGCCCAAGTAGCTCGATACGCAGCCCAGGCAAATTCAGGCTTTGAGGAACTTCAGCCGAGCGCGCGTCGCGCACGGTCACCACAATCTCAACAGGGCGACCGACAACTGTAGCAGGACTGCTGAGCCCAGCAGTGGCGTCTTGGGCTAAAAGCGAAACGCCGAAAAGGAAAAAGGCAAATGCGGCGACAAAAATTGTGGAAAGTCTGTGCATTGGAAATTTCTTACCAGTCGCGGAGGACATCTTGCGAGGATTGCTGTTGTTCGATGAGATTCACCTTCTCTTCCTCACCGCGCAGGGAATTAAGAAGCGCACGCGCCTGACTCGGGCTGATCTGCCCCTCTTTTTCCTCCTCGGCTGCATCTGCCGGCTGAGGCTGCTGGTCTGGTTGAGGAGTAGGTTGGGCCTGTTGCTGTTCGTTCGAGCTCTTGAGTTCACCCTCCTTCTTGTCTCCGGGAGTGGGCGATGGAGCAGGAGTGGGCTGGTTTTTTTGGTCAGGTGAGTTTGGCTGCTTGGACTGATCCGGTTTATCGGACTTATCTTTTTCTGGGGAGTCCTTCTTCTGCTCGTCCTTTTGATCTTTTGAGTCCTGTTTTTGCTGCTCGTCTTTTTTTTGCTGTTCGTCCTTTTGATCCTTTGAGTCCTGTTTTTGTTGGTCTTTCTTTTCTTCGTTCTTCTGTTGATCCTGCTTTTGCTGGTCTTTTTGATCCTGCTGCTTGTCCTGTTTATCTTGCTTGTCCTTTTTCTGGTCTTTTTGGTCTTTCTGATCCTGATTTTTTTGATCTTTCTGTTTTTGCTGCTGCTCCTGCTTTTCGAGGTCTTCAAGGAGCTTTTTGGTGATGTCGCGGTTTTGGGCGGCGAGTTTATTGTCTGGGTTCAATCGGAGGGTTTCTTCGTAATGCTCGAGGGCATTTTTCCAATTGGTCTTCTTGGCCTCGTTTTCCTTGGCAGCTTCCCCTTTTCGCACGAGGGAATTGGCGAGGTTGTAAGAGGCGTCCTCGCGTAGTTTTTTGTCTTCCGCGAGTAGGGCATCAGTGAAGTGGGCGATGGCTTTTTCAAAGTCGCCGCCCTTGAAGGCGGCTGCCCCGGAGTTGAATTGCAAAGCTCTGGATTCTGGCTGTTTTTTGAGCTGCTCTTGAAAGGCGGCTCCTGCCTTTTCGAACTCACCATTCTTGTATTCATCCAATCCCGATTGGGCCTGGGCGTATGGGCAGAAGCCCAAAAGCAGGGCAACAATGACGGAAGATCGACGGCGGCGGTCACCCGGCAAAAGGGAAATGGCGAGACACACCATGGCTGCAGCAAGAGGCCACTGGTAACGCTCAATGGGTTGACGGGCGCTAAAAACCCCGGTCTCGCTGAGCTCCATCTGCTCGATGCCTTTTTGAAAAATCTCACGAGCGGCATCCGGACCGATGAGTGTGAAAAAACCACCTGTCGCCGAAGCGATTTCCTTCAACCGAGAGTCATCGAGTTTGGATGTAACCGGCTTGCCCGCGCTATCTCGGACGAAATCCGAGCGTCCACCATCAAGTCGGATCGGAATAAGCGAACCTTCGGGCGACCCAATGCCGACTGTAAAAATACGAATCCCCTCGCCTGCGGCTTGCTTGGCAGCGGCGATTCCGTCAGCTGTGAGTTCCTCCCCATCAGTCAGAATGATGAGTGCGCGGGTTTGTCCCTCGGCTTTTCCAAAAGCCTCGCGGGCTGCGGTGATGGCAGCCGCAATATTGGTTCCGCCTTTGGGTATGACGGTTGTATCGAGTTCGTCGAGAGCGTTGGTAACGGCACTGTAGTCAAGCGTGAGCGGAGCCTGCAAAAACGCAGAACCAGCGAAGGCGACAAGGCCGATACGATCACCTTGGAGAAGGCGGACCAAATCTTGGGTGAAAAGTTTCGCTCGCGCGAGCCGAGTAGGCGCCATGTCCGTCGCCAGCATGCTGCGCGAAGTGTCAATAGCTACAATGACGTCGCGTCCTTTTTGCTTCGTTTCTTTTTCAAGGAATCCGTAGCGAGGCTGGGCTAACGCCACGATGGCAAGGGCGATAGATACGAGAAGCAGTGAGGCACGCAGGATGCGGCGCAGGGGGCTTACGGAACCGGAAAGTTGATCCCGCAGGCGCACTGCGACGATTTTGGCAACGAGAGCCTGACCGCGCCTGTGGGACCACACAAACAGTCCCGCCATCAGCGGCAATACCAGAAGAGCCCAGAGCCAATGCGGGGCACCAAATGTCAGGGCAGTCGTCTCCATACGGTTTGGGAAAGTAGGATTTCAATTGCCAGGCAGGCTAGGCCAGGGATGAGGAACCACATAAAGAGGTCACGGTATTGGGCGGTCTTTTCCACCTCGACCTTCGATTTCTCTAACTTGTCGATCTCTCCAAAAATCGTGCGCAGCGAGTTGGTATCCGTAGCCCGAAAATACTGACCGCTCGTCATGGTAGCGATCTCTTGGAGGGTCTTTTCGTCAAACTTGACCAAAACATTGCGATAGACAGTTCGACCGAACTGATTGGTGAGTGGAAACGGCGCTTCGCCCTCGGTGCCGGCTCCAATAGTATAAATACGAATGCCCAGAGCCTTGGCGGCTTCGGCTGCGGTGAGCGGCTGAACTTTGCCGGCATTGTTGTCGCCATCCGTAAGCAGCACGATGAGTTTGGTCTTCGCTTCCTTGTCCTTCAGACGGTTTGCAGCGGATGCGATCGCCGATCCAATGGCTGTGCCATCTTCCACCAAGCCGATGCGAAGACGCTCGAGATTCCGAATCAGCCAGTCGTGATCAAGTGTGAGGGGGCTGACGAGATAGGGCCTCCCGGCGAATGCAACAAGGCCAATGCGGTCATTCGGCCGCTCGCGGATGAACTGTTCGGTAACCAGTTTCACGGCATCGATACGGTTGGCCCGACGGTTGCCGATAGTGAAATCCTCCGCCAGCATCGAGCGCGACACATCCAGAACGAGCATGATATCCACCCCCGTGGTCTGCACCCGCGTGGTGACGCGTCCGAACTGCGGACGGGCCAAAGCCACGATGAAGAGCGCCAGCGCCAGATAGGTCAGAGCGGCCAAAAATGCCCCCGCACGGCTGCGCCGACGATTACCGATTTTCGCCAGCATCGAGGTATTGGAGAAGGTGACTCCTGCCGTGCCTCCGAATTTGCCTTTGAGCCAGGAAAGAAGCGGGATGACGAGAAGCAGAAAAAGAACCCAGGGATGGGCAAATGCGAAACCTGAGAGAGCACTCATGCCGAACCTCCGGATTTCTCAGACTGCGCCTCGCCTCGCACCAATCGAGCGGCGATGTCGAGGAGGTCCAGCATTTCACGCTCGCCAGCCTCCGCTCTTGCAAATTTCAGGAGATCGGTTTTTTCCAGAAAGACGGTGAGTTCAGCCTTCTCGTTATCGGTGAAAAGTGAATTGCCGCGAATGGAATTGAGAAACTCCAATGAAGTCTGCGTGGTCGCCCCCAACCGATGCTCGGCGCGGATGTAGCTGCGAATCGAATCCGAAACCGTCACGCCAAAGGCATAGGGGTCGGCTCCTGCGATCCCGCTGCGCAAAGCCTCCAGCGCGGCAAGAGCTTTCTGTCGATTGGTAATCGGCACCGTCTTGCGGGTGAGAAGTTTTTTGAGCAACCACACAAATCCTGCAAGGATCAAGAGCAGAACAAGGCCTGCAACGAGAGTCATCCAGAGCGGATACGGCCAGAACCAGACAGGTCCGACGATATCGTTTAACGGGGCGGGAGTAGGACTTGGTGCGGCAGGATTCATGCAGCAAGTCGGCGTTCGCGTTGTTCAAAAAACGCCCGGAGTGGAATCAAATAGTCCTCGGCTGTGGAAAGTGGAACGACATCCACACGTCGGCTCCGCAAAAGCCGGCCCAGCGCCCTCATTCGCTCTTCGTTGAGTTCAAAAAGCCCGCGCATCACGGCCCGACTGGAAGTGTTCACATCGATCTGCGCGCCTGTTTCCGCGTCCTCCAGAGTGACGATGCCGACATCGGGCAAATCGCTTTCACCGGGATCGGTGACCGGCATGGCCACCAAGTCATGACGCCTGCTGGTGACAGTGAGCGCCTTGGTAAAATCCGGTGCCATGAAATCCGAGATCATAAAAACTACAGAGCGGCGAGAGATGACGCGGTTCATGTAATCCAGCGCGCCAGCGAGGTTCGTTCCCCTCCCCTTGGGCTCAAAATAAAGCATTTCGCGGATCAAGCGCAGCGTGTGCAGGCGACCCTTCTTCGGTGGAATGAACAGCTCCACCTCATTGGTGAAAAGCAGCAAACCGACCTTGTCGTTGTTGTTGATGGCGCTAAAGGCCAGGATCGAGGCCACCTCGGCGGCGAGTTCGCGCTTGCTGAGCTCAATGCTGCCAAACAGCCCCGAGGCGCTCACATCCACGAGAAGCATGACAGTCAGCTCACGCTCTTCCGTAAATTTCTTGATGTATGGCCCATTCATCCGCGCCGTAACATTCCAGTCGATAGAACGAATTTCATCACCTGGAGCATATTCCCGAACCTCCTCGAAATTCATGCCTCGGCCCTTGAAAACGCTGTGGTATTGACCAGCAAAGATCGAGTTCACCAGCCTGCGGGTGCGCAGCTCGATAAGGCGGATTTTTTTGAGAATTTCCTTGGGATCTCGCGTCATGGTTTGTTTGGGGAAAAATTTCCCAGCTCGGAGCAGAAAGATGCCGGTTTTTCCAAACTCAGGGCACTGGAACTCCGGCGAAAATTTGCTCGATGACCATCTCGGTCGTTACCGACTCAGCCTCCGCCTCGTAGCTGACTCCAATACGGTGGCGGAGGACATCAAGGCCAACGCTCTTCACATCCTGCGGCGTCACATATCCCCGGCCGGCGATAAATGCATTCGCCTTCGCTGCCAGCGTGAGGAAGATCGTTGCGCGCGGGGATGCACCATAACGAAGCATGCCGTCCAACTTGAGCTTCGCCGCTGCGGGATCGCGCGTCGCCCAGACGATGTTGACGATGTAGTCTTTCACCCGGTCATCCACATAGATGTCATTGACGACTCCGCGAGCTCGAATGATCTCCTCCGGGCCGACCACCGCGTCCACACCGAGGCGGGGCGACGAGGTGGCCATGGCATCGAGGATGGACCGCTCCTCCTCACGGGTCGGATATCCCACATGCACCTTGAGCATGAAACGGTCGAGCTGAGCCTCGGGGAGTTGATAGGTGCCCTCTTGTTCGATGGGGTTCTGCGTGGCCAATACCAGGAAAGGATCCGGAAGTTTGAAGGTCTGCTCTCCGATCGTGACCTGGCGCTCCTGCATCGCCTCAAGTAATGCGCTTTGCACCTTGGCCGGAGCGCGGTTGATTTCGTCCGCAAGGATCAGGTTTGAAAAAATCGGCCCGAGCTTCGTGCTGAACTCACCGTCGCGAGGATTATAAATCAGCGTGCCTATGAGATCCGCCGGAAGCAGGTCGGGAGTGAATTGAAGGCGTTGAAAGCCAGTGCGGATCGAGTTCGCCAGCGTGCGGACCGTTAGCGTCTTCGCCAGTCCGGGCACACCTTCGAGCAGGACGTGACCATTCGAGAGAAGGCCGATAAGGAGGCGATGGACGAGGACTTTTTGCCCCACCACCACGCGGGAGACTTCATTAACGAGGGGTTCCACCCACTGGCGGTTTTCTTGAACTTGTTGGGTTAACTCGGAGGTATTGATACTCATTGAAAAAAATCGAGAATAGTATTTTTGCGGTTGCGATGGAATGTGACAAGCAGCCTCTCACATTCGTTCAAAAACAAAAACTCGTTTAGCGTCGAGTCTAACGCACAAGGTAAGGACCGACATCGAAATTATCCCCCACCTTCACAGAATCGTAGCGAGCCTTTTCATTCAGCCAAACCGTGTAGGATTTCTTCGTCCCGTCCTTCTGAAGCACTTCCACTGTGATGATATAGTCACCATCCACCTTGTCGCTTCGCACATCGCCGCTTTTATGAATCGTGATTTGCTTCTCCGGCTCAGCCATCGGCTTGAAATCCTTGGCGACAACGATTCCTGTCATCTTGGCATCCGTAATACCCGAGCCCATTTGCCAGACCGCAAAAAGAATGAACGCCAAAACCAATAACCCGCCCGCAAAGGCTTTGATCCACATCGAAGCTGGAGTCTTTGGCTTGAAAACACGCGGTGTCGCTTTTTCCACAAACCTAATTTAGCACAGCCCCCAGAGCAGCCAAGAGGAGTTTTTTTGCCAATCCCGAGACGCCTTCGACAAATGCACCAAATCTACTGGCGATAAATTCTTGCTTCCTGAAAATCGCCATCATAGAGTTGATGTTTCCTTCACGGCTGGATAGCTCAGTTGGTAGAGCAGAGGACTGAAAATCCTCGTGTCCCCGGTTCGATTCCGGGTCCAGCCACTTCCCCTTCCTGCCTTCCAAGGCTTATCAGCACTGAATCTGCGGCCTTTCTCCCAACTCAGCACCTGTTTTCTAACGCACCCTATCGAACCCATTCGATCCGGTTTAAAATTCACCGCCAGTTGTCCGCCGCAAAAACCGTCTTATCGATGGAGCGTTGTTCTCGGAAATTTGCGGGAGTATGCGCTTGGTCGCAGCGCAGGAGCGGCCAATCTATTTACATTTAGTCAGCCAATCTGGCGTCTGAATAATTTCGATATCGTGCGAGACAAAAGAGATTTTTTCATCGCAGGCCCAGGCGATCGCGGTCAGATCCGGAGTAGCAGATGGTCTGAACCCCCCAGTCAAAAAAATATCGCCTCGGCTGAGGATAAATCCGCGAGCCCACCCAACGCGGAAAAAAATCTTCCCACGGCAGCGCGCGTAAACCGAAACGACTTTGCCCTCTTCTGCAACAACAGCGAGGATTCCTATCCCCGCTTGCACAGCGAAAAAGCGGGAAGTGCAAGTTTTTCAATCTGACCGCCAGGCCGAACGATGATCACCTCACCGACTTGAAGGGCCCGAAGGCAAGAGGCTTCAACAAGTTTTCCAGCCTGCATCGGGGCCAGATTCGCTGGCCTCCAGCGGTTGGGCGCGGCAAAATCGTAGTTGGGCAACCGCCACATGGGCGGGGATGGACGGTGTTCATCGCGCATGATTCGTTCGAAAAATTCAAGGGTTCCGAGGCAGTCGCTGGCCATAAAAATTTTCGTGCAGGTATTGTTAAGTAGATGAGTGGTCCGGGAGCGGTCACCCATTCGAGCGTCGATCGCCGAGATGCCCTGAGCGCTCAGGATGCAACCGACTTTCACTTCTCGTGCCTTATCGAAAAAAAATGAGTCGCCGTCATCTGCATGCCCGGGTGAGAGGATCGCGGGGAACTCGTCAGCCACGAGGAATGCAGGCCGCGTGCGATTGATCGGGCGAACCTTTTCGCCATCGAAATGGGAACGGGCGAAGCGCTGCAAGGCGCAACTTTGGAAGGAGGACTTGACCATTGTGCGAAAAATCTCGGCCTCCGGACCATAATGCACCCGGCTGAGCGACACCAAGGCCACCCGACCCTGATCGATCACCAAATCTGGTGTAAATAATTCTTTTCCCTTGTTTTCCAGAATCGACGCGATGGAATTTGTCAAAATCGATTCCAGATAGGTTTTGCCATAATTGAAAATGATTGATGCCGTATTTTCCGCGAGGCGCTGGAGGTCGGCCATAAGATACGAGCGGGCCATCGAACCATCCTCGTGAGAAATCCAACCCGAGGATTCCGCGCCATAAACCTGTTGGCTCCACCCGTTGAGGATTTTTTCTTTTTCCTCGTCCTGATTCGGAAGTGCGAGGATTTTTTGGAGCGCCTCGGCTATACCTGCGAGTCCCCCCGAGTCACCGCAAGCCTGGATTTTCGAGAGAACTGCGCAAACGGCCAGAAGCCTCTTCAGGTTTTCGAGCCAGAAGTCATCATAATTGCCTCCAACCCTGTTTGCATGGATCGAGCGGACGATTTCTACGATCCGTTCAGCGATGCTGCGGCTATTTTCAATCCCCTCTAAGGGATCGATACAGGCGTTCCCGTTCCGGCCAATTTTGAGGATGGGATCGGTGCGGCCGGCAGCCGCCATGGCATCGAGCAGATGGTGCTCCATGTCGCCTTTGACGTCAAAAACCAGCGCGCCGGACCGCATCTCCGGATCGTCCGCGTTTTCCCTGAGAATCCGCTCCAGGAGCGGAAGAATGACATGCCGGGTCTTGCCGCACCCCGTGGACCCAAAAACAATCAGGTGCCGGTAGAGGTCGTCGTTGGAAATCATCTGAGCACCTCCTTTTCAGGGAGATTTTCTGGATTGAGGTCGTCTGGATCGAGGGCACAGCAAAGAACCGTGCTCGTCACATCGAAAACCGTTCTCGGGCACTCCGCAAGATGCTCCAGGATCGAGCCAATCTCGCCACAGTCGAGTCCAGAGTTCCTGATCTCCACGAGCACATCGGCGCTGCGGGTCCCGATTTCGGCGAGGAGGCTTTTAGAGTTTTCGATTTTATCTTCCGACAAATCGAGATGGTAGCCGGGCTTGGCGATTTGGCACCGCGTGGCAACGAGCCAGATGCGGTAGTCGTTAATTTTATTTCTCATGGTTTCAAGGGATGTTTTATTTTTTTTCACAGGATGTGGTCGATGAGTCCGAGTGAGAGGGCTTCCTGGGACGAGAGGAATTTTTCTTTTCCCAAGAGGGCTCGAATTTGGCGTTTGGGGATTTGGGTGCGGGAGAGGATGAGGTCCTGGAGGTCGCGGTCGATTTGCCGGTGCACCGAGACCGCCGAGGAGATTTCGTGGAGTTTGCCCGATGCCCCAGCGCGCGAGTGGTGGAGCAGGATGCGGGTGTGCGGCAGAGCGTAACGGTTTCCGGAAAAACCATTGATCAGAAGCAGCGCTCCCATGCTGGCCACCGATCCGACCGCCACGGTGAAAATCGGGGCGGTCACATGGTTCATTGTGTCGATTAGCGTAAAACCCGCCGATACACATCCCCCGGGACTTGTGATCTGGAGCACAATTGGATCGTCACTCTCGTTGGCGAGCGAGAGGATTTTCGAAATCGCCGGGAGGATGGTCTCGAAGTCGATCTGACCCGAGAGGACGACCAACCGCCCTGGATCGCCCGAAGGGGTGATTTCCTCAATACTCATCGGAACACCTCCGACTCTATTTCTTCGGTCTCGGCCTCAAGTGGCCATCCGATCAGATGGATGATCGAGAGGGCCGAGGCGACGGAAAGGGAACCGTCGCCATCGGCAGAGCGGATTCCCGCGTTGTAAAGGCCATCGGAAATAAGAACCAGAAATGCGGTCAGCACCTCGAACGGCTCCAAATTCTTGTGTCTGTCACAGAATTTGTCGCGGAGATACTGGAGTTTCAAAATTATCAAAAGATCCTCATTAAGACGCCTGTGGACTGCGATGAGCTCGTCTCGCTCGCTAGTGGGCAGATGGAAAAGGTCGGCGAAAAAATCTGGACTCATCGCGCATCACCCCCTTTCAGTGCGAAAATGCCGTGGCCGACACGGCGGATCGACTCGTCGTGCGGATTGTTCAAAATGTCCCCAACTTTCGCGATCAGCTTGTCGTCGGCCTCCTCGCCGCGCGCCGAGGCCACGGCGGCGATCACGGCCGCGCGCCGCATCGGCCCGGTGGACTTGCACAGAATGCCGTGCACAGTGGCACGCAGTGACCCCGGCTTCGGCGGTCGCATGGGAGCCCGCCTGAGCAACGAAGATCCCCGCTCCGCAAGCGGCCTTGCCGCTAGTGTGGGCACGGATTCCGAAGGTGGCGGGGCCTGTTGGAATTTTGTTTTGAGCCGCTGAAGTTCGCCGAGAAACTCCATGTGTCGCTCGAGTTCGGGTGGACTGAGCCTCCAGTATTCCTCGAAGAGGTCGGTGTTGTTGTTCGTGGGTTTGGTCGTGGTGGGTGGTATCATAAATATTTCTGAACGAGTTTTCGCAGGGAAGGCTTGAGCTCGTAGGCAAGCGGGTTCGCGGACCCCGCCGCGTCGAGTCGGATTTCGTGGGTTTCGGTTTTTCCGTCCTCGGGATGGAGAAAAAATAGGGTCTGGGAAGGAGGGCTTGGAACGAAGTTCAGCCCGAAGGGATCGGCTCCCACAAAGCTCCCGTTGACCACGAATGCCCCCCGCCCATAGGGCAGGGAGGCGCTCGAGTGCTTGTCCCCCATCACAAAATAGGTCGGTGCGCGGCGACCGGCCTGAAGATTGCGTAGTGAAGAGTTCGTCACCTCGCGGTTCATCCCCCCGGTGCAAAATCCCCCTCCCCGCACCTCGTCGCCATGCTGGAGTTGGATCGTGGTCGATCCGACATCGATCAACCGTCGTGAGCTCAAGCGCTCCTCGAAAGTGATGTTCGGAATTTTTGAAAAACGCAGAGCGCTTGCGAGGGCTCCGTAAAAAATTCCATCGAGGTTCGAGTAACGCGCCGACGATGGCATCTTGCGGCTCCCCGGCCAGCGGCCGTGGTTGCCGACAACGCCGTGTATTTCGATTTGTGGGACGACCTGCGAGAGTCCCGTGAGGAACTGGAAAAACACATTGAGTGCCAGATCGACCTGAGCCGCGATCGGCGAGACCTCCTCCTCGAGACTGTGGCCGAGGTTGCCGTGGACAAGGTCCCCGCCAAACAAGACCAGCAGCCGATTGAGAGAGGGTTTCGCCCGCAGGATTGCCGACGCCTTTTCCTCCAGCAACCGGATGCGGGCCACGGCGACCGCCGGGTTGTAATTGCCAAGTCCCTCGACCTCGTCGGGATCAACAACCTGCCCGATGTGCGCGTCGGAAACCACCAGAACCGCTGTCAGAGCGGTTCCCGGGTCGTCAGGAAGTGGTGGAGGAGGTAGGATCGAAAGGCTCAGCGGGAAATCCCGCAATTGCTCTTGGAAAGCCTCGACAATCCGCTGCTCGAGGATCTGGTCTTTCGCGTCGTTGACCCGCATCCGCTCCGAGCGCCTCAGTTCATCAACCTCGAGCTTTCGGGTGGCCAGGAGATGGACCTCGTCCTCGCATCCCTCTGGCTCCGCAGAAAACTCTTCGAGCGGAATATCACGAAGTTCGGAATCGCTCTCCAAGTCAGCGTCTGCGCCGGGGTCCCGTTGGCTGGACGAATAGCCAAGGGCCAGAAGTTTGAGTCGAACGGCCGTCTCGGTCCGCCCGGTCATGCGCGAGATTTCCCGGGCCGGGAATCCTTGCCCGAGCAGTCTCAAGGCCAAATCTTTTTCCTGTTCGCTCCAGCGTCCCGAGGCATTCATCGGCCACCCTCCTCACGTTGGATTTCCGGCAGAATCGAAGTGGCCGCGAACTCGATGGATGTCGCTGCGATCGCGATCACCGAGTCTAACAAGCGCTCACAATCGCGCTCCTCGCCACGCAGAAGCTCGCCGGAAATGGCATCGAGTTGCAGGTGGATTTTGCCAAGCGCTGTTTCCGCCTGGATTGGTGTTGGTCCGCAGAGGCGCTCCCCGAGCTGCTCGCCGAGCAGCGCAAGGAGCGTGCGGGTGTTTTCGTTATGGGTTGATGAGTTCATCTCACTAATCAACACGCCGCTCACGCTGGATTGTTAAGGGACTTTTTTTTTAGACGGACTGGTTTGTTTGCAGTGCCGGAGCCGAGCCCCTTTCGGGGCACGGCACTAGGTGGGAGGAATCCCCTGAAATATGAAAATCAAATCCATATCCACTAAGACGAACAACAACCTGGCGGTTCTCTATCTAGACATCAAAAATCCGGAAGCCTTCACCGAGGCTGTTTTTGGCGAGATTCGTAAGCGGGCCGGCAAGGGCCGAGGAATTTTGCGGCAGAAAATCGACGAAGTCGAGTCCACCGCAAACTGCCTCTTCGAGAAATATCTCAACGGTAATTCGAAACTGCACCTCGCTATTACAGCGAAAAACCGCCCGGAAATCAGTGAGCAAATCGAGCGCACCATGAATGCGGTCGTCCAAATCGCCCGTAAACGCACTCTTAAAAAAGACCTTAAGGACCGCCATATTTTTATGGCAGACTTGCCAGACGTGCTCGTTCAGCATCCGTATCGATTGGAGCTCGCGGACCTGCCAGTGGATATTAAAAAAGAAATGGTCCGCCTCGCCGTCGAGGAATGCCGAGAGGAGCTCGGACACAAAACCGCCGACCTTCTTTCCGAAATCCTCGAGCGCTCTTGCCCGATGGCCGAAATCGCCGTCGGTTTAGGTGTGACCCGACAGGCGATTCACATGCGGCTCGCCCCGGCCATAAAAAAAATTCGCAAAAAACTGGAGAGCATGGAAATACCGAATCTTGATCAGTTGTAGGTCTGCGCCTTCGATGGGATTGCTGGCATCGCCGGGTCTCTCCGAGCACTTTCGAATACCCGCGAGATGGTATGCTGATCAACCGGCACTCAGGATTATTTGCCCTTCAAGACATCGCCCAAACACTCGATCAACTCCCCGAGTGCCACACGTGTCGAAGCATTCCGCCCGCTCCAGACAAGGCAGAGGGTGAAACTTTCGGGCAGTCGGAGGGAATGGAATTGCACAGGATCGAAATAGGGCAATGCGAGATCAGGCAGCACGGCAGCGGCGTATCCCGCTTCCAAGATTTTGGCAGCGTGAAGGTATGAAGTGCACGCCACGGTGGGGTGCAGGGATTTGCCGCCATTTGCCGCAAGCCCGTTGAGGTATTCCCTCATCCTCCCGCCGATCGGCAGGGCAATGGGCAAATGGGCCAATGCAGACACGATGTCCCGCGGGCGCTTGGGACAAATCTTCTTGGGCACAAGAAGCGAATGACCAACTTTTCGGAGAATCCGGCTCTTGAGCCCCGGCAGGATCGCATCCTGCCTGATGAATGCGATGTCATAGACGCCCTCGCGAGTGGCCGTGGCCATCTCGCGGGTCTGCTCATGGTGGATTTCGATCCTTACATTGGGCATGCGCTCGCGCACTTTCTCGATCGCGGGCAAAACCAACCAAAATCCGACGCTGTTGGAGGCAACGATCCGCGCGGTCCACTGCGTGTTTTCACACCGGGCGAGGAAGTCATTGAGTCCGGTGAATTGGCTCCTGCCGATGGCGGCGAGTTCCCGTCCCGCGTTGGTCAATTCCAGTCCTCTGCCCTTCCGCCTCACTAGTTCCACGCCGAAGAATTCCGAGAGGTCGCGGATCTGGTGGCTGATCTGCGACTGGCGCACCACATCGCCTTTCGCCGCTTTCGCGATCGACCCCTCGTCTGCAAAAAGGCAAAAGTTCGCCAGCCGGTCGAGCGAAAGCCCAGTTCTCGAAAGCAGGTTTTGATACATGACTATTTATTCATACAATCTGAAATCTCCACGGATAGTCGATTTTCCAACCAGCCCGTAGCTTGGCCGCGTGAAAACGACAAAACCCAACACCACCGGAAAAAGAATCGGACTCGTCGCGGCCAGCCCTGCTGAGTTCCTCGTCCACCAACGCCTCGGAAAAACCCTCTACGCCGGAAGGGGACGCGCCGCGTTCGTCCTGCCGGGCATCGACCGCGCCTACCTTATCCCTTCGACCATGCAGTCGGTGGCCTTCCAGG
>Ga0209189_1000078_pt1 | contig 79715 bp, 117 predicted proteins | sample C_130820_EF_Meta_FD_187308 | JGI IMG/M metagenome (GOLD analysis project Ga0209189, IMG submission 187308) | Freshwater microbial communities from Lake Croche, Canada to study carbon cycling - C_130820_EF_MetaG (SPAdes) (version 3) | ecosystem: Environmental > Aquatic > Freshwater > Lake... | reverse complement strand
CGACCGCTTTCAAATTCCTAAGGGCTACAGCATTGTTCATACTGGTACGGGAATAACCCGTAACGGGGATATTCAGGACCCGTTGTTTATTTCACTGCTGAAAAGAGACAGTGACGGGTATAACGCCGGGTCAATTCATTGGGATTCTCGTACGGGGCATGTCCGAGGGTTCTATATGGACCCGGATATGTCAAACTACGCGTCAAACCTTTTAACCGCTGCTCACGACCACGCAGCCAAAGAGGGTGTCGACGGTCCAACTAACTCTAACGAGATGACCGACTACAGCTACAACATGGCAAAACGGCTGGTCCCATCGAGTATTCCAAAAAATTCGACCGTTTCGGGAGCCCCAATACAATTCCGTCAAGAAGAGTTCCTGCGTAAACTTCACGAGGTACATAGCCACGCGCATCTCCTCGAGGCGGTCGGAGGGCAGATGCACCCAGCGCTAGCTCGGCTATCGGTTGACGAGCGTCCATCTGCCCACTTGGGAGCCGCACTTGACGCTCACCACACGGGATTCCATGCGGAGATGGGTGAACACTTTGAGAACGCCAAAGAGGCAGCCGTAACTCTCATGGATAATATTGACCAAATAGACCACCCGCACTCTCAGATGCTAAAAGACAAGTGGAACGGGCTACTCAATACAATGTCTGAAAACAGGATGAGGTATTAAGCATGACTGAATCACTCAGTAACCAGTTCCTGCCCGGCATTGACTGGTCTCATTATGGACATGACGGCAGTGACCCACTTGGATTTAAGGACTCTTCAAGCGTGGTCGCGTCTATCCGTGAAGTGGACGACTCTGTCCGACGTAAAGAGAGCAAAGAAATCGCAAATGTTCCTCTCTCCGGTTTAGAAAAAGTTTCGCAATTCTACGGAGACAAGCAGTTAAATCAACAGACGGATGTTCTTGAGAAAATGAAGAATAACATCGTTAAGCGACCACTGCCGGAGGGATTTTCTATCGTACATTCAACCTCAGACAACCAGCCTGATGGGTCAACAAAGCACTCCCTCGTGCTGAGGTCCCCCGATACCACCAAGTTCTTTGGCGAAGAAGTCGGACGTATGATGTGGAACGGAGATACCGGGCGTGTTTCTTGGTTTGGCATCAATCAGGCGCACCGCGGTCTTGCAAGTCACATGATTACACGGGCGCACGAGCTTGCATCAGACGCGGGCGACGTGGGACCAACCCACTCGGAAGACCTTAGCAACGACAGCTATAACTTGATGAAGCGCTACGCCTCAGCATTTATGCCTAAAAACGCGCTTATTCATGGGCGCACTCCTGAAGAACAGGAGATAGAGCTTCAAAAACGTAGGAGACACCGATAGTGCGCGAAAATAACCCTATCCGTGTGTATCGAGGCATTCAACGACATGCGCCGTCTGGTCGTGAGGGCTCAAAAGTGGGCATGCACTGGACTAGAGATATTCATACAGCTATGGAGTTTGCCAAACGAGGCGGTCTTGAGGCTATTGGAGAAGCGGGACCGGCTACAAACGGGTATATTTTAGAGGGGCTCGTAGACCCGCAACATATACTTTCGCCATCCTCACGGGCGGATGAGCGCATTTTGGGACGAAACAAGGTCTTGGACCAAGACACGGAGCGAGAAATTTCCGTGCGACCGGGGTCTCCGGTCACTGTAGTTGGGCATCACCGCCTTTTATCCATCGCACAGATGGGCAAAGGCATGGGAGGAACGCAAATTGAGCACCGACCTATTGTTCCGTATCAAGGAATTGCCTAGGAGGACAAGATGAATACGTGTAAAACCTGCAAAAATCAAGCAGATAGCCTTTGGTTTGGGGAATGTGCTGCTTGCTGGTCTACTGAACTACTCGACTAAGCGTGGCGCTTACCCATTCCCCATTAATTTTGTTAGGATTCCTGCATGACACTGTACATTGGAACAACAAGTCCCTATAAAGAAGGGGACTCAGTTACTGAACACGTATTTTTTACCAGCATTGACCTCGCAAAGGAGCGGGCGCAACGGCTGGCAACTGAGGAGGGCACTCTTTTTGGCATGGTTTACGAAGTTTCGAGCAAAATTGACGAACTTACAAGCCGTCGAGAACCCAACACCATCATTCGTCAGGTTGACTGGTCAATTTAGACTAAAGTGCCTGATTTTGAAGACCCTATTTACCCCGGTTTTCCCGTTTTAACGTGGGGAAAGCCAAAAACTTCTCAAAACCCCTCCCCGACTACCGTCACCATACAGAAAGAAGCCCCCATGAGCGACACCAACCGTCCGTCTCCATCCGTTACCCCTGTGTTGCGTCCGTCTTCATCCGTAAGACGAAACCGAACAGGCGCATCCGCCCGCATCAATGCCGACAACATCTGGTTGTACCGGTTTATCGCACTCGGCGTTATCGCTGGGGCACTTTCCGCGTTCGCTACTTCATGGGCTGGTCTGCTCTATGTAGCCGGTTGGCAGGCGCTATCAGCAGAATGGCAGTGGCTTACCCCCGTCATGATTGACATCCCCATCGTTGTGTTGACTCTGGGAGCCCTTGCGAAGCGTTCCCGCGGGGAAAACCACCGGTGGTTCTTGTCATTTGCCATTTTCCTGACGCTTTTGTCGTCGGCAGCTAACTTTGCACACACGGTAGCTGTACGAGGACTAAGCGATTACACGACGTGGATTGGTGCCATCCTCAACGCTTTGGCTCCGGCATTCGTTCTTTTGACTACTGAGGTACTCGGTAGCCTTGTTACGCGTCCGGCGGTTAGCCGTAAATCAAAGTAGTTCTTTGACACACTATAAGTGTGGGTTCTTCTACTAATGGGCAGTTCGAGCTTGGCGTTGCCGAAGCTCTCCGAGCTGCACAGCGGAAGGCAAACGAAGAGGGTCGCTCCGTAAAGGTAGGCGACCGTTGGGTGAACCCATCATCAGCGTCCTTGGCTCGCAGACCGAAAGAGCCGGGCAAGGCATGGGGACACTTCACCAATGACATCGGAAAGTAACGCCAGCAGGCAGATACAGCCATATCTGCCGGGCATGGGAAATGGCTCTGCCATTATGCGTGCCGCCCGCGCAGAGAAGTTCAAGGAACCGCACCAGATGAGCCCCGATGAGTTTGCAGCCCATCCCTACGCAGTATTCAGCAGTAGCCACGTTCCTTCCGAGGAGTTCTGGACCAAGCCACGGTTTGGTAAGACTGATGTCATCCATCTCGGTACGGAACAGGCTGCTTTGGATAGGCACCGCCACACCGCGGTCCGCCCATCGACTCCGGATAAGCCACGAACTACAGATGCCCGCATGCATGTGTTTTGGCATGTCCCCGAATCTGAAGACCTTCCTATGGGCAAAGACAATGAGGAGAATGACTTCACTCCCGGAACACGGTACTACCCAAACCGGGTAGAGGACCGTGGCTCTTTGTCAATGGCGAGCAATGAACCGGCTAAGTTCAAGCGGCAAGCCGACTATGTCCGTGAAGCGATTGCCTCAGGCAAGGGTCACGAGGTTCACCCCGTAACAAAAGCTATGTATGACCAAGGTGTCCTCGACAAGGGCTTCTACCTTCCGCTGAGGCACACCCTTCAGTACACCAAGCCCTACACAGGAACCGACAGCTACCCTATGCTCCTGCAGTTCCCTGATTCGGAAACTACCGGATGGTCTGGCACGGGTGGGCGACCAACCCCGACGACTAACCCCAAGGTCAGCGATAATGGTCCGAACCTCGAGCGGATTAAGAATCAATTACGGAAGGATGCGAAGCGTGCCAAGAGAAGCTAACTTCGTCAAGGGGAGCAAAGAGCACCAGATGTGGCATGGAGACTATCCCGAAGTCGTGGAGCATGAAAGTGGCTACGGCAGTAAGACCGAGTATCCAATGATGCCATGCGCTTCTGGTGACTGCCCAGCCAAGTTCTGGAACGAGAACAGCCGCAATGCCCATATCGATTTCCGCCACAGCGAGTCCCCCTCGCGGCAGAGCCAAAATGACGAGTGGGCTAACGACTATCGTGGACCCGGCGAAAAGTAATCTGTTATAATCTCCTTAGACACGCCAACCGGGTGTCATAAAACTGCTGGTCTTCGGACAGCGGAGACTAGCAAATCTACGTCTAAGGAGTAGAAATGTATTACAAGCAAGGACCCAACCAGTGGGAAGTCCCAGACCCCCACAAGAACCCGTACGAAGTCAAGAAGAAGGACTGGTACGGAGTTCCCACCCCTCCGGAAAAGCCCAAAGTCCTAACTATCGCGGACATCTTCCCCAACCTTGACCGTTGGGCAATCGGGCTAGACCCGCTCTTCTCGGCACTCGAATCAGCCAAGTCAACCAAGGCTCCTTCGTACCCGCCCTATAATGTCATCCGTACGGGCGATAACTACGTCATTGAGATGGCTTTGGCTGGGTTCAAGAAGAAGGACATCGAGATTACGGTCAAAGACCGTACCCTGACCATCGCTAGCAAGGAAGACCTTGTTTTGGGTGATGAAAAGGTCGCCAAGGTGAACGAGCAGAAGAACGTGGAGGTCGTGCACAACGGCATCGCTTCTCGGTCATTCACTACCAACTTTGCTCTTGGCGAGTACATTGAGGTCACGGAAGCCTCGATGGAGGACGGTATCCTTACCATCATCTGCAACAGCATCATTCCGGATGAGAAAAAGCCAAAAGTAATTACCATCGACTAGAGCTCACCCGTTCTCTGAAACTGCCTCCCGGTACACTTTACTGGGAGGCAGTTTTTATGAAGGAGAATACTCTTGGGAATGCCAAATCCCTTTGCAGGCTATCCAGTTACTGATGACTGGGCGGCTCACCGCGCACGCGGGTCTCTCGGCGGCACCGACTACGGAACTCCCGTTGGTGCCCCGATTTACGCACCTAATCCCGGCTATGTAAGCTACGAATACGGCTCTGGCTCTGGCGGGTACATCATCACCCTTGCCCTTGCCGACAGCCCCGGCTACAAGATGCAATTCTTGCACTGCTCATCTTTTGAGGGCACTAATCGCAACGTTAATACGGGAGACCTCCTCGGTTACACCGGGGGAGCAGCCGGAGCACCGGGTGCTGGTTCCTCAACGGGACCTCACGTTCACGTTCATATCATCAACCCCAACGGTGGACGTGAGGACGTACAGCCATGGTTTGGAGATTACGGAATATCTGCCGGTGGCGGAACATCCGCACTATCTGTTGACGGCGACTTTGGTCCACGTACCCGGCGTGCTCTTCAAACAGCTCTCGGTGTAACGGCAGATGGTGACTTTGGTCCTGCAAGTACCCGTGCACTCCAGTCTTTCCTTGGAGTCACTGTTGATGGTTCATGGGGTCCTGCTACCACTCGCGCTTTGCAGGGATTCCTTGGCGTAACAGCGGACGGCAGCTTCGGTCCTCAAACGGTTCGTGCTCTTCAGGCAAGCTTGAATGCCGGAACGTTTGTTAAGCCCGCTCCGGCACCCGCACCTAAGCCTCAGCCAAAACCCGAACCTAAGCCCGAGCCTAAGCCCGAGCCTAAGCCCGAGCCGACTCCGGCACCGGAACCTCCTAAGCCGGTAGTTGAGCCAGTAGTTCCCACCCCAGCCCCAGTAACCCCACCTCAACCTGTAAAGGACCCAGTAATGCCAGAAATCACACCCATCCCTGACGCAGCTAATACGGCTGCAAATGACTCGCTCGGAATCCTGATTCCGGGCGCGAAGAACCGCAAGCTTGCCTACGCGCTCTATGGGCTTGCCTCTCTTGTTGTAAGCAACGTCGCGGTAGGTATTCTTGCCAGCGGAGTTCAGGCACCGGTCTGGTTGGTCATTGCACTCGCGGTCGTCGGTAACCTTGCGGCACCGTTCAGCACGCTCGCCATTGCTAACGCCGGAACCAAAAAGTAACAAAAATACGAAGAAAGCCCCTCGGTAGAAGACCGGGGGGCTTTCTGTTTTGCTACACTGGATACTCACTCACCCTCGTCCTCGTGGCGGGGGTACTTCCATCTATATAGAAAAGAGCGCAGCATGGGAATTTTGGGAACCGGCATCCAAGAAGGACTCCTTCTGAAGCCTGTCAAGTACAAATGGGCAATGGACCTTTATGAGCAGGCAGTAGCCAACACATGGTTTCCAAATGAGATTCAACTTGGGGAAGACATCGCCGACTTCAAGAAGATGACCGACGAAGAGCAGCACGCGCTCACATTCCTAATGAGCTTCTTCAACCCCAGTGAGCTCATAGTTAATAAGGCACTCGCCTTTGGCGTTTACCCGTACATTAACGCTCCCGAGGCTCACCTGTATCTTGCCAAGCAGATGTGGGAAGAAGCGAATCACTGTATGAGTTTCGAGTACGTCCTTGAGACATTCCCGGTAGACCGCGAGACCATCTACGCTCAGCACGTTGAGCACCCCGCCATTGCTGCCAAGGAAGCATTTGAAACGAAATTCATCAAGCGGATGTCCGAATCCACTCTCGACATCACCACGGTCGAAGGCAAGCAAGACTTTGTCCGTAATCTCGTTGCATACAACGTCATCATGGAAGGTATTTGGTTTTACAGCGGGTTTATGGTCGCTCTGAGTTTTCGCCAACGTAATCTTCTCCGTAACTGGGGCTCGTTGATTGACTGGGTAGTTCGCGATGAGAGTCTACACCTGAAGTTCGGAATCAACCTCATCCTCACCGTTCTTGAAGAGAACCCCGAGATTGTCACCGACGAGTTCGTGGCTGAGGTCAAGCAGATGATTCTTAACGCAGTAGACATGGAGGTCGAGTACAACAAGGCTCAATTCCCCAACGGCATCCTTGGTTTGAACTCGGATTACGTAAGCCAGTACACCAAGTACCTTGCCGACCGTCGTCTTGACGAGCTGGGCTTTGGTCCTCACTACAACGTCGTCAATCCCGCAAAGTGGATGGCTGCTGCCAACGACACTCTGCAGTTGGTCAACTTCTTTGAGTCAACCAACACGTCGTACGAGTCAAACGCCAAAGCATCGTAAGGCATACTAGGGGTATGGGTTTAGCGCATTTTGCTGAAGGTGCTGGAGAAGACCATCTCCATCTACTTGGAGTTTCAGCGCCCCGGAACGTGAACTCCGAGGCTAATCGACTTTACGATGCTGAGCTTGGTACTTGGAAAAACGGAGGTCGGTTACCTAACGGGTGGGTACAGACGGACCCAGAAGCATCCAAAACCATTAGCTTAAATGGTGCCCGCGACCTTGTGGGGGAAGCTATCCATCATCCTGCTATGGATGTTATTCCGGGTATCGAGAATGTTCGGGCAAACTACAACCCTAAGACTGATGTTGTTTTTACCAAAAGATTGAATTGGAAAAACTCAGAAGGTAAAAAAGAGACCACCGGAGCAATGGTGACCGATGAGCGGTCGTGGGCTGGAAAACCTAACCGCTTATTGATTAACTCTAAGCTTGTTGGTCCTGCAATGGATGTCGGAGGCATTACTCATGAGGCGTCCCACATGATTACTCATGGTTTAGGAACACTCGGGCATAACTGGGCAATGGCTCGTCTGCACATCCACCTTGCTAGAAATGTGCTTGGGGATGCGTCCGCAAACGCGCTGATTGAGCATTACAACAAGCACGGCGTTGATTTTGGCGGAAAAGGAATATAAAGCTAAAGCTTCGTAGTAGTATCTATATGCGGACCTGCTAGCTAGCGTGTGTTGGTCTGCTTGACCCCGTCTATTCGTATGGATAGGCGGGGTTCCTCTTTATCTGTCATACTTTTTGTATGGCTGCCCACGAATCTTTGAATCCAGAACAATTCAAATTGTATCGCGGTACTCTTTTTGACCACCATGAGATTGGGGATGAAATTACCCCCCATGAAGACAGCACTCGTGGGCTGGTTTTTGCTACCACTGATTTGCCCTTAGCTAAGTACTACGCAAATATAGGTAACCCTCTAAAACTGGAATCCCCTGTTGAAGGTCGTGTTTACGAAGTCGAGCCAATTGACAAGACAGACCTTAGTCGGGGAAATACTGACGTTGAGTTTGTTAGTAAGCGTGGATTTAGAGTTATAGGCAGGACTCACTAATGGGTCGTAAATCAGAGTTTGAAGCTGGACATGGGTTAACCCCTGAACAAGCGAGTAGTTATATCCCCGACGTGTTGGACATCACGCAAGACTTTCAGGGGGGTAAAACAAGCGCTGGGATGGTTCCACTGAGCGTTGTTGGGCGTTATCAGGAGTTTGACCGAGAAAAAGAAAACCCAGAACGCATCACCCGCCTAGCTAAAGACATCGCAGAAAACGGTATCCGTACCCCCCTAGAACTCCAGTATGACCACGAGCGCGGGTGGGGAACTCTGGTTGAAGGAAACCACCGTCTTGCTGCGGCTCGTCGTTTGGGATTGACTCATGTTCCTGTCGTGGTCACCTCTGGCATGTGGAACCCTGAGGTCGGCGCTCCCCTTACTTTGCGCGAAGGCATGGCGGTGACACCTCCGACGTGGATGACTCACCGTCAATTCCCGTACTTCCGTCAGGCTCATCCCTCCGCTTTCCGAGAATTGACTGGTCAATAATGGGGCGTAATAACGCAGACTTTGAAGAGCAAGCCCTATATCACGGCACCCACCACCCCTTTGAGGTAGGGGACGTCATAGCGCCCTCTAAAATTTCTCGTGGTTATGGTGACCATTTTGCCTACGCGACTCCTTTGAAACGCATAGCTGAGGCTAATGCAAAAAAGAGAAGTGACAGCGGCACCGTATACACAGTAGAGCCGCTTGATAAAGACGAAGCAAAATGGTCAGAAGATAAAGCCGTAGTAACTAGCCGTCACGGGTTCCGGGTCATAGGTAAGGGTGAATAAAAAGTTTCAGAATAATTTGACACAGTAGCCAAAACGTGTGTTAGACTCTCTACAACGCAAGGGCGACGGCTCAAGCGGAGTGATGGCTGAATGTGTCCCTCCAGTGGGGAACTAAAGCACAGTTGGGCTTAGCGGCTTTCCCTAGCGGGAGTAACGACTGGTCGGGTGCGGTACAAAATATATCGCTGGGAACCCGTTCGAGTAAAACGCAATCTCGACACTCACCACCCCCCACTTTTAGTGGGGGGTTTTACTTTTATGGGAATCCAAGTACCTAATAGCTGATTTAAGTTTATCTACGTCGTCTTTGAATTGCCCAATCCCACGGTTACACCCGTGGCAGAGAAGTCCCCGGATGCAGTTTCCGCAAGTTTGTTCTCCGGGACAACATGAGTGGTCATGGTCTACTGTGTAGCTACTTTTTTTCTCGTGACAAATTCCGCATAGTCCGTTTTGTTGGTCCAGTATTTCTTTGTATTTCTCCATAGTTAAGTTGTAAAACTTTTTAAGATGACGTTTTTTAAGATGAGTGGGGTCGGATATAAGTCTTTGCTTATACCGACAATGATGACACACCGGAATTATGCGGCGAGTAACTTTGTCTTTTTTGTAGCCATTAAAAAATTTAAATAGAGGTTGTTCAACACAGCACTTTGAGCAAACTTTTGTTTCCATGCTAAAAGTTTATCACACAAGAACTCACACACCCCCTCTCCGGAGGGGGTTTCGTGTTTTCTGTGGTAGTGTCTCTGTCATGGGAAAAAACCAAGAAAAACGAATTGAGAAGACAGTAGCCCATGCCCGCATGGTTTGGGCTCGCGAACAAATTCAAGCCGCAAGCGCCCAAAAAGCTATTGAAGAAGCATGGGAGCAGATTGAGGCTAACCGCGCCGAGATGGACACCGTCCTCTTTATGGCGGTTGAACATGAGAAAGACGAGCGCCTCGAGGAAATCAAACGGTTTCTTCTAGATGCCCGGGATAAATTTATTCAAAAGGTCGGGGAAAAAAATGCCGACCTCGGAGTGGACTTTAATGTACAGGCTTAGTCAGCAGCCAATCCCGGTTACTTTGTCAAACGAAGAAGTCCAGCAGAGTTTAGAGTTCATTGAGGCACTCCGCAAAGACAAGGAGCAGCATGGAGTCACAGACCGGATGTTCGACAGGAACAACACCTCCGAAGGAATTAACATCATTGGGCACCTCGGAGAACAAGCTGTCGGCAAAGTTCTCGGACTACCCGTTGATACCACTGTTCTCACTGGGGGCGATGTTGGTGATGATATGTACATTGGTAGTACGTCGATTCAGGTAAAGACAAGTGAGCTAACAAAGCTCATCTTCAATGCCAAGCACCTGTTTAAGTCAGACGTTGCCGTCTTGGCGCAGTTTGTCGGTAAAGACAAGCGCAAGGCACAGGAAGACCCGCGGTTCCTCGTTTGGGGCTGGATTGAGCGCGAGAAGTTCATGAAGGACTATTACACTCACGACTTTGGCTATGGTCTCCGCCTCATCGTTGATGCCGAGTACATGCACACACTGGACTCGTTAGTAGAGGAAGCTCAGTAGTTTTCTGCGACAATAGGTATATGTCCGCAAGTTTTGATGAGTTTTCTACCGGAGCCATGCATGGTCGCTTCGGTCAAATTGGTGACCAAGAAGGCAAAAGCAACAACAACATCAAGTTTGTTGGTCTTGGTGGCGATACCGCTAAGTACGGCGAAGAGGGCGCAAATGACGACCCCACTGAAAACCAGTTTGCAGCTAATGCTCATAGCAAGCTTGCCTATTCGGGAACTTCATAATGGACAAGGTCTATCGAGAAGGCGATTACGAAATCGTTGTGTTTGACGACGACGAAGAAGACGACGGAGAAGACTAGTGCTCCCCTCCCCCGAGCAAGCTCAGCTATTGAAATACTACGAAGCTGAGATGCGTAAGTACGGACGACAGAAGCCTGAGAAGGGGTTTTCTGGAATGGGGTATTGGTTCCCCTCCTATCCGGTGTACATCGGAGCCCTTAGCGGATTTGGAAGTATGGCGTCTGCGCTTCCGCCAACCCCAGAGCAGGCGCAGCCGGATGCGGATTCAAAGATTGCATCCGTCTCCCTCGAGGCTGGAGCCACTTCTGATGGTCAATCTATGGGCGCTTCCGGAGTTTCCCCCGCATAATCTTGTTGATGCCGAGACATCAGTCTCGTTGTTTGAGACACTAGATAAGTGATGAATCGGAAGCAGGTCGTACCGCAGCCTCGGCGCAGTTTGCGGTCAGAATTTGCCTACACTCCGTTCCCCAAGTCTAATGAAAAGCCATCCATTGCGACGTGGTCATCCCCCGGCAAGGGGCAGCGGGGAGAGTCAGTCACCGGCGGTACTTATCGTGCTATTAGCATCGAACACCAATTCGGTACCCGTTAGTTTTTATTTTATCAGCGAGCACAACAAGGACCTGAGGACATGACACTACTCGAAACAATAGCCACCGTAGTCGGAATTATTGGTGGAACCGTTGCTTTGATGATGGCGTTGTTTAATCCTCTACTCAAAAAAACTCGAGCCATGTTTGACGCTTGGGATGGATTTATGAGGGACTGGAATGGTCAACCGGCAGAAGCGGGTCGAGACGAGACCCCGGGCGTTATGGAACGCCTGAACAACATCGATGGAGAGTTCAAGAAGAACAGCGGGTCTACCTTGAAGGATGCCATCGCGCGAATTGAGAATAAGCTTAATGAGGTAGATGATAGACTTAAAGAGGGCGATGAGCGAATGAGCCGCATCGAAACAAAGTTGGAGAAGAAGTAATGCCAGACGTTCCCGGAGCTCCGGACCCTAAAGGATTTCAAGCCGGAGAGGGCGGTAAGGTAATTCTTGAATCCACGATTAAAGGCGTAGGAGAAGTTGCCAAAGAAACAGGGCGAGGCATTAAGCAGCACTTCAAAGATGCCGCCGACCACAAAAGAAACGTTCAAATGCGGGCATGGGAGATGGCAACTCAGCACCACTACGCACGCGACCTTGCTGAACAGGCTCACGGGTTTAACCTGCAAACTAAAGTTCTGGACCACGTCACTAATACATTGCAGACCAACAACGAGGGCAGGCAGACTCGTCTAACAATAGCAAAGTCTGAGGAGGAGAGGCGCAAAATGATAACCCATCTCAATGACGCCGCGCACAGCCAAGCTGACCGCAACGCTACGGAATTTAACGCAGACGCTAGTCAGGGTAGTATTGGAGTCAAGTACGGGAATACTTCCTCCGGTGCTCGAGCACGCCCTACCCCACCTACGCCAGCGTCAGCCTCGGCTAAACCCGCCGCTAAACCCGCTGCAAAGCCAGCTGCCGCAAAGCCAGCTGCCGCAAAGCCAGCTGCCGCAAAGCCAGCTGCCGCAAAGCCAGCTGCCGCAAAGCCAGCTGCCGCAAAGCCAGCTGCAAAACCGGCTGCCGCTAAGACTCCGGCTAAATCAACTACTAAAACTCCGGGTGCTACGCGTGCGCGTGCGACCCGAACCAAGTAAACTAGTCTTCCTAACTACTTTCTAAAGGAGTATTCCTATGGCTATTTGTGCCAACTGCGCCACCGAAGCATCGTTCGCATACCGCACCCCGGGACTGGACGTTCCCTACTGCGACCAGCACCTTCCGTCATTCTTGCAGCACCCGGACTACGCGTCCGCGCTCCACACGCTTATTCCAGACCTAAACGAATCGGTTGAAGAACCGGTCGTAGAGGCACCGAAGCCATCTTCTAAGAAGAAGGGTGCCGACCCCGAGCCCGTCATTGACGAGCCGGTTATCGAAGAAGCAAGCAAGGATGTCGAAGCGGAGGTGAATGAGTGAAAGAAGCGGAAACGGTAGGCGGGTACGCCTGCCCCATCGACCCCATGGACGCACTGCAGTGTGACAGCTGTCAGTAAGAGGTCTACTTCATTGCCTTAGCCCCCCGAAAGGGGGGCTTTGTGCTTTTATTGGAATATCCCTATAACCCGAAAGTATCGTGATATGCCGATAATCCGCAAGTTTGCCGTTCAAGGTCACGCCATCCCGTCGCATGCGTATGGCGCTCGAGGTCTTGAGGGAGCTATTGACCGCAAAGTCATGAATCAAGCCGGTGTCCACTATGACGAGCCATCCTACGGCGACTCTCTGCACCCCGGTCTTGACGACGTTAGGCTGTTTCGTTGCAAAGATTGTGCCACCATTTTATATGAGGACGAGTTATCTTCGCACGAGTGTGAAGATGACGAATCCATCCCCAACGCGTAGGGGAACCACCTCTTAAGAGAAAGATAATTATCATGGCAACAAATGAGAACGGAAACCTGCTGGATTCAGCGGGCAACGTAGCCGTTGACTTCGTGTGGGGTAACCTGCCCATCCAGCCGAATGACGTTCGCGCAGAGAACGGTGGAGGACTTCTGTCCGCCTCTCTGGACAATCACAGCACTGCGTACCAAGGCTACAACGGATACCCTCTGTACACCCCTAATACTCAGGGTCTTGAAGGTGCTGGCTACATCGTAGTTCCGAGTGTTCTTGGTTTGGCTACGGCTGTAGCAACTCGTCTCCTTACGGATGACGGGCTTGTTGTTACCACAGCTACTGCTGCAACTAACACTGCTACGCAGCCTACCCGTGTTAATGTCACGGCAACGACTGCTGCAACCATCACAGTTGCTGGTGGAACGAGCACATGGGCAGTTGGAACCAAGGTCACTATCGCAACTGGTACGGGTATCCCCGCCGCAGTTGTTGGTACGTGGACTGTTACAGGCGGTAGCGGAACGACCCTCGTTATTGCTGGTACTGGCTGGACCGTCGCAGATTCGGGCGCAATTACGCCGGGAACGAAGCTCACTGGTGCAACCGGAACCATTAAGTCGCAATCGGTTGCTGCTGGTGCTGACAACATCGCAGTCGGCACGGCAATCACGATTACTCCTTGGGCTTAATATAAGGACTAGTCAATGGCAAACACACCGCAACGCATGCCCCACTCAATGCCCTCGCAGGCAGAGATGGAAGCACGCATGGCTAATGTGAGTGCCAATGACCCAAGGAACCGTCTTTACGGTTTTAACAGGGCTGCGGCGGATGAGGCGTTTCAAATCAGCCGCCGCAGCCATGTCACTCCTACGGGAACTCCGGTGGTTGGAATGTCCCCCAATCCCGATGTTATTGACGAATCGTTTGCGGCAGCTCTTCCAATTGCTTCTGGTCGCGGAGAGTTTGCTCGTACCACTACCTATAACGCGACTGCTCGGCGATACGGCTACAACGCCTTCACTACGGAAGCGTACGCGCTTCTGACAGACCAAACCTCGGATGCTGAGGCGCTTGGTTATGACGTGACTTCGGGTACGTATTATTCGCCAACGCAATACGCAAACCTTGCTGCGGACCCTCGTGACCACCAGTTTGGTCCTGCGCCTATTACCGTGCGCCCAACTTCTACAACAAACCCTAAGAGACCGCGGACTATTGCTGCCGGTTATGACCCAGACAGAAAAACTTTGACGGTCATTTTTAGAGATGGCACCTTTTATAACTACTACAATGTGGGTCGTCAGGCATGGGACGGGTTCAAGGCTGCGGCATCTAAAGGTCGTTACATCCGACGTTATCTTGACCAAAAGCCTCGCGGATATGCGGAGATGTCGTACTTGTCGCAACAAGCTCAGGAACTCTTCTACCGAGTCTCTCGTGTAAACCAACAGCTGTTTGCCGGAGCACAGAGCATGCGCCCGAAGCGCCAACCCAAACCCCGTGTCAACAATCATCGAGGCGGAAAACCACCAATAAGAAGGCGTAAACCCTAGCTAATGCCCAAGGTACACAACATCGGCTCAAATCGGTTCATTCAATTTCTTAACTTCCCGGCTGACTGGGGATGGCGCGTTTGTGTGAAAGGTTGGACCCAAGAAATTGAAGACCCTTTTCGCTTCTCTGAGCCATACATACTGAGACTTCCTTTTCGCAAGGCGATAGTGTTTGGTCGTTGGTTGGGCACATGTTCTGAGGAGGACGCCCTTGATAAAGCAGTTCAGAGAAGGGACTTGACGGATGACGATTTTCAAGAAGACAAAGGATGGGTACCAGCCCCAGACCAAGATTCAGAAGAGAGTGGCTGGTATTTCGACCCCGGATTTGGTGATGTGGGCTGAAAACGCCCTCTTTGTTGTTGGCAAAGATATAACCGCATATCTTCGCACTCGAAATGAGGAGTCATTACAGGAAGCCGACCTTGGGGCGGAAGCGTTGTACGCAATTACCCAAGAACTAAAACGAAGGTCACAGCATGGATGATGAACTTGAGGAAAAGTTTGAAGAGATAACTCCGGAGTTCTATCAAGAAGAGCACGAATCTCAAGAGTTTGAGGATTTAGAAGACGAGTTAGATGAGTTATCTCAAGATTTCGTAAACAAATTAATTGACAAAATTATGCAGTTCATGGTGGTTCTAGTAGGGCACGACCTGCACTCATACCAAAAACCACTAGCACGTCGGATTATTGAATCCGTCATAATTAATGACGGCGAAGAGATTACTGCGCTAGCTTCACGGCAGTCAGGAAAAACAGAAACCGTATCTGACACACTCGCAACCCTGATGGTTATTCTTCCATTGCTATCTCGGCTGTACCCCGACTTATTGAGCAAATTCAAAAACGGTCTCTGGGTGGGGATGTTTGCGCCAACAGAGGCACAGGCGGAGACGTTATTTAGCAGAACTGTTACTCGACTAACCTCTGAACGAGCTACCGAGATTTTAGATGACCCGGAAATTGATGATGACGCAAAGCGCGTGGGCGGTGTCACTAAGATGATTCGCCTTAGTAAATCTGGCTCTACCCTCACAATGATGACCGCGAATCCTCGCGCCAAGATTGAGTCTAAATCATTCCACGTCATTGTCATTGACGAGTGTCAGGAAGCTGACGACTTTGTTGTCTCCAAGTCAATCTCGCCAATGCTTGCGTATTACGCAGGAACAATGATTAAGACTGGTACGCCTACTACTTCTAAGAACAACTTTTATAAAGCTATTCAACTTAACAAGCGTCGGGCTACCGGACGAGCAACCCGGCAAAACCACTTCCAGTGGGATTGGAGAGACGTCGCTAAGGTAAACGAAAATTATGCCAAGTTCATTAAAAAAGAGATGCTTCGTATTGGCGAGGACTCCGACGAGTTTCAGATGTCCTACAACTGCAAGTGGTTGCTTGAGCGCGGAATGTTTGTTACTCAAAGCCTTATGGATGAACTTGGAGATGTTTCACAAGAGATTATTCGTTCGTACCACACAACACCTGTAGTGGTTGGAATTGACCCCGCTAGAAAAATGGACTCTACCGTCGTTACTGTTGTATGGGTAGATTGGGACCGACCAGATGAGTTTGGGTATTTTGAGCATCGTGTTTTAAACTGGTTAGAGCTTCAAGGGGACGACTGGGAAGAGCAATACTTTCAGATTGTTAACTTCTTACAAAACTACGATGTGTTAGCTATTGGGGTTGACGCTAACGGTGTCGGTGACGCGGTTGCTCAACGACTCAAGGTCCTGATGCCTAGGGCGGAAGTCATCTCTCTTACGTCAAGTCCCTCAGAACAATCAAAACGATTCAAGCACTTACAAGCCTTGATGCAACGCCGAATGGTGGGGTTTCCGGCGCATGCAAAGACACGTCGACTTCGAATATGGAAACGATTTATGCAACAAATGGTCGATGCTGAGATTCAGTACAAGGGTCCTAATTTTATGGTTGCCGCCCCGGATGAGAGCTACGCCCACGATGACTTTGTTGATTCACTGGCAATCGCATGCTCAATGACGGTTGACTTAGTAATGCCGGAGATTTCAGTTACCTCAAACGTGTTCTTCAATTAATTTGAGTTTGAGGAGTTTTGCGGAAGAAAACTCGTCAAACTTGTAATTGAAACGCGCATTTCACCAATTAAGGAGTTACATCATGGGCATTGGACCCGCCCCCATTTTCCCGGAGCGTTCGCCTCAGAACTACGACATGAAGGGTGCTGGCAACCTTGAGCGCCGCGGTCCCCTTCGTTTTGAAGAGGGGCTTGCCACCGACACGGATGTCCCCACCGATTTCCAGAAGGGCATCATGAGTGGCTTTGCCGCCGCTCCCGGTCGCCCGAACCGCAATGCACCTGTTTGGCAGAAGCCCGCAGCAGAAACGATGTCTGAGCGTGCCCATGTCGGTTCAGCGGCGTGGATTGAGGCACCGACGTTCCTCGGAGAGTTTGCTCACGGTTCCTTCTCGAACTACGCAGAGCAGACCGTTGAGGTTGTTGCTCGCTCGGGCGCTCGCACACTGCGCCTCAACCCGACCGTAGTAAACGACTAGATTCTGACGAGGGGCTCCGCCCACCTTCGGCTGTATCTAAACGGTAGTAGCTGTGGTGGAGCCCCTCTCAGATTGGAGAGCAAATGTATTCCCGCAACGAACGAGGAAGCCTCGTCCACAAGAACGACCACGAAACTGGTCACAAGGTTCCTACCAACCAGCGTCTTTGGAGCATGATTATCATGCAGGCTAAGGCGCGATTTTCTAAGTACCCGTCCCCCGGGGCTAGCCACTGGGTGCACGACCAGTACATCAAGCACGGCGGACAGTTCGCGACGGTATCAGAGGAAACCCGACGACAAAAACTGGCAAAAAAGCATTTTGAGGCAAAAAAGCGCGAAGAGCTTGCTAAAAAGTCTAGTAAGACTGAAACCTCTAGTAAGAACTCCAAAGAAAAAGGTAAGAAGTAGTGTCCTTCGCTGACTTTTCTCCCGCCAGCTATCGCGCAGCGTCCTCTGACCTCACGATTAGCATCTCGCCCCTTGGGCTTGTAGAGCTGGCTGACGAAGAGTTTGAGGTTCACGGTCCTCGCCTAAACCGCTACTCGCTTAACTGGGCTATGTACCTCGGTCACCACTGGGGCTACCGCCGTGAGCAGGGCGAAATGCAAGTGTCGGTAAACTACTACCGCGCTTTTATTGATTACCTCTCTAGGTTTGTTTTTGGTAAGGGCGTACACTTCCGTAGCCCAAAACTGACGGAAGCCATTATCCCCAACCGACTCGAACGGGTTTGGGAAGTCGACAACGACAAGCAACGCGTTCTATTTGAAATGGCTCAGGTTGGCTCTATCACCGGAGATTGCTTTGTCAAAGTTGCTTACGAAGAGGCGTGGGAAGACTCAATTGGTCGGGTACACCCGGGACGCGTTCGCATCCTTCCCCTGAACAGCGCGTTCTGCTTCCCGGAGTTTCACCCGCACGACCGTACCCGCCTCCTGCGTTTCAAGCAGAAGTACCGCTTCTGGGGTACCAGCCTTGAGGGTACTCGTCAGGTCTTTACTTACACGGAAATTATTACCGACGACATTATCGAGGAGTACATCAACGATGAGCTTATTGATTCGCGTCCTAATCCTCTTGGACAAATCCCGGTTGTACATATTCCTAACATCCCTGTTTCTGGCTCCCCTTGGGGTCTGTCTGATGCTCATGACATCATCTCGCTAAACCGCTCGTACAACGAAATCTCCACGGATGTCGCGGACATCATTAACTACCATGCCGCACCGGTTACCGTCATTGTTGGCGCAAAAGCTTCGAACCTTGAAAAGGGTGCAAAGAAGGTCTGGGGTGGGTTGCCTAAAGACTCGCAGGTATTCAACCTCGAGGGTGGCTCGGCTGGTCTTCAGGGTGCTATGGATTACCTAAACATGCTCAAGGTCTCAATGCACGAGATGATGAACATCCCCGAGACCGCGCTTGGTCAAACCCAAGCGGTTTCTAACACCTCGGGCGTAGCCCTTTCGATTCAGTACCAGCCTTTGATGAACCGTTGGTCACAGAAGACTGCTCAATATGGTCTTGGTCTCGAGCGCATTAACGAGTTGGTCATTCTGAGTTTGATGGTTAAAGAACCAAACGTGATGGTCTACGACCCCACCCTCGATGGTCCTATATCGGCAGGGCAGGCGACTCAGATTGACCCTGCTGACCCGCTCAGCTACCAGAGCCACGCCCAGTTCCCCCAGCCACTCCCGCTTGACAAGCTGGTGCTCCTCAACGAGCTTCAGCAGAAGATGGGCATGGGGCTCGAATCCAAGGAAGGTGCACTCCGTGCCCTTGGCGAGGAGTTCCCCGAGGAGAAGCTCGAAGAGATTCGTTCAGAACTCATTGCCGACGCGGAAGCCGACGGTGCTCTCAACCTCGTAAAGATTCAAATCCAAAAGCAGATTATGGACATGACCGGAATGATGTCCGGACCAGAAGGTTCTGCAATTCCAATGGAGCCCACCATGCTTGGCGATGGCGACACCATGGGAGATGGCATTCTTGGTCCCGCGACGCAGGTATCCGCTAAAGACCCAAACCTCAACGCCGGACCCATTGAAGAGCAGGGTGAAGCGGCACTTCGAGAGAAACTTGTTACTGATGCATACGGAACAAAACTTCCGCAACGTAGAACAGTTGACAAGGACAACTAAGTAATTCAATGGAAACATTGTTTATAGAGACAAACTGCATTTTTTCAGTTTGACTTACCGTAACACCCAGCAGGTCATGTGATACGCCCTCGGGCATTTGGAAAACGACCAAGAGAATGAAAAGAGAAATCATGCCGGAAGACGCTATTGAAACAGCCGACGAGGCTGTTGAAGCAACACCAATCCCCGAAGCCGTTGCCGAAGAGATTGCCCAAACTCAGGTGTACACCGCTGAAGATATTGCTAAAGCTCGTGCACAGGAAAAGGACAAGCTTTACGGAACGCTTAACAACCTGAAGGAAGAGCTCTCAGTTCTTCGCAAGGAACGGGATGAGGCAGCCGCAAAGGAAGCCGAACGAAAGGCACAACGTGCCGCTCGTGAAGCAGAGCTGCAGAAAAAGAAGCAGGAAGAAGCCGAGGCTGAACTTGGCTTCAAAGAGCTTCTAAAGAAGAAGGAAGAAGAACTCGAAGCAAAGCTTGCCGCAGAGCGAGCCGAGCGGGAACGTGCTTTTGCACTTCTTGAAAAAGAGCGTGAGTTCACGGAACTGCAAGCTTTCCGCCAGCAGAGACTTGAACAGGAACGTGAGAACATCATTCCAGAGCTGATTGACCTTATTCAGGGAAACACTCGGGATGAAATTGAGCAGAGCATCCTTGCCCTCAAGGAGAAGTCTTCTCGAATTTTTGACTCTGTTGCACAAGCTTCGCAGCAGACTCGTAAAGAAATGGTTGGAGCACGCGTTACCGCTCCTTCCTCTGGACCCCTCGATAACGACCCGGCGCAAATTATGAACTCCCCGGATGACCTCCGGAACATGTCTATGGCAGATTACGCGAAAAACCGAGCCAAGCTTCTTGGTTCGACTAACAACAACCGTGGTCAGGGATTGTTCGGGTAACCCCACAACCTCTACCCCCTAAGGAGAAATCATGGCAGCATCTGCCATCACCGGTTCCGGGCAGCTTGCCTCGGCACCTACCGCTTACTCTGGCTCCAACAGCCAGCTCTCGCAGGCAATCCAGACCATCTGGTCGAAGGAAATCCTGTTCCAAGCAATGCCCATCCTCCGCTTCGAACAGTTCGCTGTTAAGAAGACGGAACTCGGCGTTGCCCCCGGTCTCCGCGTGAACTTCCTGCGTTACAAGAACTTTGCTGTTGACCCGACACCCCTCACCGAAGGTGTTCGTATGACCACGAACGCTCTGACGGCTGAGCAGATTGCCATCACCGTTGCTGAGCACGGCTACGCAGTTGCAGTTTCCGAACTGCTCCTGAACGCTTCGTTCGACGACATCATGGCTTCGGCTTCGCGTCTCCTCGGTCGCCACATGGCTCAGTACCTCGACGTTCAGGCTCGTAACACCCTGTCGGCTGCCACCTCGGCTGTCTTCGGTTACGACCGTTCGGGCTTCTCGTCATCGACCACCTTCAACACCTACGCTGAAGGTACGGTTGGAACGGCTATCTCGGACCTCGACGGTAACCACAAGCTGACGACCGGAACCATCAAGGATGCTGCTCTTACCCTCGCCGGTAAGAACATCCCCCGCATTGGTGAGACGTACGTCATGTTCATCCACCCCAAGCAGTCGCGTGACCTTCGTTCGAACCCCGAGTTCATCGAAGTTACAAAGTACGCTGCTCCGGGTAACTTCATGCTCGGTGAAATCGGTCGTCTGTACGACGTCGTTTTCATTGAGACGACGCAGACCCGCCTGCTTGCTGCTTCCGGCACGTACACCACGTCGACGCTGGTTGGCGCTCCGGCAAACCAAGTTGAGGTTCCGGTCAAGGCAAACACGTCTCCCGGTTCGGGTGGAAACCCCGTCTCCGCTGACTACACGGCTGAGAAGGGTTACCTCACCTCGGCAACCGGCAACAGCGCCGACGTGTACGAGTCCATCATGATTGGTGACAACGCGTTCGGTCACGCTATCAGCCTTCCGGTTGAGCTCCGTGACGGTGGCGTTCTCGACTTCGGTCGTGAGCACGCTCTCGCATGGTACGCCATCTGGGGTCTTGGTGTCATCACCGACCAAGCCATCGTGAAGGCTTACACCAACTAATCACGAACCACCGGGGGGAGGGCTTCGGCTCTCCCCCCATTCAAAAACACAAGGAGAAATGAAATCGTGGCAAATCTACCCACTAGCCCGTTGGATGCAACAGGCGCAGCAGCCGAAAAGGCAATGAAAGCCAACGCTAAGGCGTTGAAGGAGCGAGCTGAGGAAATCAGCATTGCTCGTCAACAGGAGGAAGTCGAGCTGGAGACGCAGGTCTTTGACCCCAAGCAGCCTGATGCCCCCATCCTTATTGACGAAATTGAAGAGGTTGGCGTTTCGGTAAACAACGACAAAGTTGTTATTCGAACCATCACCGCTATCGAAGACATGACTTACGGAGTCGGAAACAGCTACACCTTCAAGCAAGGTGTTAAATACTCCGTACCGCGTGACCTAGCCGCATATCTTGAGAGTCTTGGATATATCTGGCGACAGTAACGCCCCATAAACTGTCCGTCCTGCTGGTTCTCGCCCTCCTCCCAGCAGGGCGGACTTATTTGTGCTGTATTTCCGGCAGTAATCCGGGAACATAGATAAGAGGAGTTTACGGAGGCTTTGTGGCTACCACCAGCAGTTTGGTTGACCGAGTCAGGTTTGAACTCGGAGACATGGGCAAGTCTTTTGTCACGCAATTTACTGCGGACGGCACGACTAACCGATACCGTCTTCATTACGCACCTTTGGATGGTGCCAGCGTAATTGTTACCGCAAACAACGTGGACATTACTAATGACTGCTCTGTTGAAGAATCGACGGGTGTTCTTGTAACTGACAACCTTCTTGCTGATGGGACCATCCTCGCAGTTAGCGGAACCTATTTCCGATACTTCACTGCTACTGAGCTGGCTACCCTTGTAGCCACCGCCATTGGCGAACACAGTGCTCGTTCTACCGATGCTCTTGGCAGAGAAATTACGGTAAGTAATCTTCCGGCTGTTGAGGAATACCCGGTAGCTATCTACGCAACAACTCTGGCGTTGTACACGCTAGCTACAGACGCCGCGTTTGACATTGACATTCAAGCCCCCGACGGAGTCACTATCCCCCGCGCTGAACGGTATCGCCAGCTTATGGAGATGATTCAAACTCGTCAGGCGCAATACCGTGACTTGTGCGTACAGCTCGGAGTTGGTCTGTACAAAATCGACGTGTTTACTTTGCGCCGAATTTCTAAGATGACCAACCGGTATGTCCCTGTGTACAAGCCCATGGAGGTGGACGACCGGTCGTTCCCTCAACGGGCAAATCTTCCGGAACCTACTTACGGAGACCAGCACCCGAAGTTCCCCACCGAAAGTGGAGACCTCACTGCATACCAAGGCAGAAAGTTTGCAACCAACGTTTCCTTTACCGGTAACTGGGCGGGTAACTCGTTTGTTGCTCGACTGTACTACCAACGAGGTAGCGTGCAGATAGTCCAAAACTTTGCCATGGCGGTTACTTCAGACAAAAACTCTTGGATAGTCAGTGGAGCTTCGCGCACCGCTGGAAACGCAAAAATAACAATAACCACAACAGCAACGCATGATTTTACATCCGGGCAATCGGTGTTTTTAACGGACGTAAATGATGCAATTAACGGTGAGTATCTTGTCACTACGCCAATTACTTCAAATACATTCTCGGTAGTGGGGACAGCTACAACGGCGTTGTCTCTCAGTTCTCTTAACGGGTTGGCGGAGCACAGCGCCACGCAAAATTACATTGCAGCAATTAGCTTGACTGCGGACCAAACATTCCGCTTAGCAAACCGTACGTGGTGGAGAATTACCGCCATCAACAGCCAAACTAATGAGAATCTTGAAGTTATTGAAGGAAACTTCTTTACGGTTCGGGCTAGCGAGGTCATCCTTTGATTTATCAGGAGAAGGATGTAAACGAGCTAGACGTACAGCGCGAGTACAACGACCAGCTCCGGGTGTACGTTACAGGCAATGTTTTTGCGACGCCAGACAGTTAGCCAATAACCCTCAAACGATTCCGTCAAAATAGAAATAAGACTTTAGGAGAACAATGGCTGCGAACTCTGGATACACGACCATCAAGCTGCGTCGTGACACCACCACCAACTGGACGACCGGTACCAAAACGCTAGACACAGGCGAGGTTGGTCTCGATACCACTACCGGAAAGATTAAGTTTGGTACTGCAGACGGTCAGGCATGGGCGTCTGCTAAAAACGTTGCTGTTATTCAATCCGACCTCGCAACCAGCGTCAACGGTGGTTCCGGAGGAAGCGTTCTGTATCAAAGCGCCGCGGATACTACAGCCAAGCTTGCAATCGGAGCATCCGGAACTTTTTTGTATTCAGATGGAAGCGTCCCAAGTTGGACAAAGCCAAAGTTGAGTGCGTTTGCCGCAACTACTTCTGCGGAACTTATTTCTGTTGTGTCGGATGAAACTGGGTCCGGGGCACTAGTCTTTGGTACGTCTCCTTCAATTACATCCGCCACACTGACTACTCCCGTTATCGGCGGGGCTGGCGTCACGTTTAATGGCTCAAGTTCAGGAACTGCGGTGTTGCGAGCAACCGCAGCAAGCGGGACTACTGTACTCAATTTACCCACGGCGGCTTCAACCGAGACTCTGATTACTTCAGAAACCGTGACTGCTAACTATGTAGCCAAAGCAGGAAGCACGATGTCCGGCACTTTGAACATGGGGACAAACGCCATCTCTAACGTGACTACCCTCGCTGCCAGCAGCACCATTACCCTTACGGGAGTTGGCGGAGCAAGCACCGGGGTTGCTAAAGTTGCCGCAAACGGAAACCTTACCGGAGGTAATAAGGTAAGTCTTTCTGCCGATGTAGATACCGCTACAACTCTTCCTGTTGCTCAGGGAGGGTTTGGCTTAGATGCCTCATCTAATCTTGCCGGTGCTCGAGCTGTGCTTCGCATTTACGTGCAGTCCGCGCAACCATCAAGCCCTTCGGTAGGCGATTTGTGGTTGTGGTGAGCTAAATGGCAAGGGCTCAAGGCACATTTTCTGGAAGGTCAAACTTCCGCCTTATTATGGACACTAGTGAAACTAGTGTAAATACCGCCAATAACACGTCCGTTATTTCGTGGAATGTATATATCTACGAAGACAGCAATACAGCGTCGTATGACTTAGGAACAACGTCCAACTGGGCGGCGTCTATCAACGGGGTTTCGGTTGGAAGCGGAAACTACAGCTATGATTTTCGTGGAACTTCCGCCGGATATAGCCTTGCTCTAGGTAGCGGCACGTATACCTACACTCACTTATCGGACGGTACGGGTACCCCCACTATTGCTGTCTCGTCTAACGCAGCTAGTCCACTTGGAAGTGCAAGTGGCTCAAGTACCCAAGCCGTCACCAACATCTCTCGTCCCCCGCAAGCACCCGCAGCCCCAAGCATTACTCGTCCAAAAACAGGAACAAATCAAAACGGTACGACAATTACTGTCTCTTCACAGGTAGCGAGTTCGGCAACAGGCAGCCCCGCGCCTCCTGCCATTACGGATTACAAGTATCGGTATAGCACGGATAACTCAACGTGGACCGAGGTTACCGGAATGGGAACCGGTCGAGTTTCAACCTTTGGACCCACCGTACCCGCTATTGTTTCCGGTACACAGGTCTACTATTTTCAGACTGCCGCATATAACAGCGAAGGATGGGGGGCATGGTCCCCAAGCGGAGTTGCGTACGCGGCTCCTACAATTAGCTCACTAACCCGGTCGGGGGCAGCCGTCACTGTTGCAGTCACCCCGGCGTCTAGTAACGGTGGCTCAACAATCACAAGCCACGTAGTTGAGTCAAGCAGTGACCTTAGCACATGGACCTCGCAAACTATTTCCGGAGCTTCCGGAGGGACCACTACGTTTTCCGCGCTGTCCCCCGGTAAGACGTGGTACTTTCGGGCGTACGCTACTAATGCCGCGGGGATAAACTCTCCATACACTGACAATCAAAGTGTTTTTGTGGCTGCATACGGAAAACGGTATTCAGGAACTACGACCGGGGCAATCACCAACATTACGACAACCACAAAATACGGGGCAATAACTTATGTTTACGGCGATGGCGAGTCGGGGTTTACACGATTTACAGTCGGTTCTAATTCAAGCCTTGTAGCCGGAGACCTCGTTACTGTATCAGGCATTGCCGCGCCGTATGCCGGACTAAATCGTACCTATTATGTTTCTTACTATTCTTCTGTTGATGGATACTTTGAAACTAGTTTTGGCTATGACATAGACACCGGAGTATCGGGAAACTATGCCACTGTTGGGGGGGACATCACCTATACCGCTTCTAATGAGTTTGTAGCTGGGGACGCTGTAAACATAACTGGGGTAACCCCCAGTCAGTACAACTTAACAAATGCAACTATTAAATCGGCAACATCCACTCAGTTTGTAATCACCAACTCTGCAACGGGAGTAATACAGAATCCTAAAACAGGTACAGCCGCCAACGTTAACCCACTTATTTGGAAACCCATTAACACCGGAAAACGGTATGACTCAAGTGGCGGTGGAGCAGGAATCCCGGGTTGGGTAGACATTCAAACTGCAAAAAAGTACGCTAGCGCAGCTGTTGTGGCTCCCGGAGTATCGGGTACAGGCTCTGTTGTTACATACAATGCGACTGCTCACCCATACTCGGTCGGTGATGTCGTCAGCATTACCGGAGTAGCCCCTACCGCGTACAACTTAACGAACGTCACTATTACAGCCATTGCAACCAATTCGTTTACCGTCAATAACGCCGCTACGGGGGCGTACTCCAGTGGTGGAACTATTGTCGGCTGGGCAACATTTAAGTAGGGAGTGATATGCGCGGTCAACAACTTCAAGGAAGATTCAACATTGATTACGAATCAAAGTCAATGTGGGAGGGCATTTCCGAAGACCTTGGTGGAACGGTTGGTGTGGACGTCAGCTGGTTTGAGTGGGGCGAGGAATACTTCTTAAACAATTACAGCGACATTGTTGATGACATTTATGACACATCCAGCCCTACTGCTGGTAAGGGAAGGCGTTGGCAAAAACCAATTAATCTTCCCGTAGTTATGGCTCAAATCATTCGTTCAAGTAACGTTATGAATGAGCGCGGTTTCTATGTAACAGATACATTGCGACTTGTGGTAAACGTGGGAGAAATTCAAAGGTTGATTCCGGGAGTTTTGGTAGACCCATCGTCACACATCAAAGACCGAGTTGTTTATCGAGGTGAAGTGTTCGTTCCTACGCGAGTTCTTCCTCGAGGGTCCTTTGGCTATAACTACGCGGTTGTCACCATTGACTGCAACCAAGTTAACTCTGAAGAGCTTGTCAATGACCCGCAGTTCCAGTCCTACGCATTGCCCCCGGCTACGGAGCCACGTCTATCAATTTATGGAGCCGGTGAATACGGTTCCGGAAACTATGGAGATTAAAAATGCCACTTGTAAAACCAACTATTGGTCAAAGCGGTTGGGGCACTACGCTCAACACCGCGCTAGACTATCTAAATACAAAACCCAGTGCAAACTTTACCGGATACGACTACGAAATCCACGTTAGTCAAATAGACGGAAATGACACTACTGGTAATGGTGACCTTCTAACCCCGGTTGCTACTATCACTAAAGCCTTGACTTTGGTTACTGGAACCCGTAGGACAATTATTGTTCACCCGGGAGGTTACACTGAAAACCCATCAATAACTACTCAGTTCACAACCATAACTGGTCCGGGGCTTATTGGTGGAAACATCGTAATCTATGGAACTTTGAGCACAAATACTGGGTGCACTATTTCTGGCATAAAAATGACAAACTTAACTGTGAATACGCCGACTGGTACGGGAAACGTTAACATCCTAAACTGCGAGGTCTCTGGAACTTTTACAAAAACCAGCAATGCTACTTACGTTGTTGCTCGCCTATGTGACATTAACGCTGCAGCTGTGACTGGAGCTGGATTGCTAGCTTTCTTTGGTGGCAACCCAAACTTCATAACGGTCAACAACGCTAGTGCAAATGTGATTGTAAAAAGTGCCGTCACCGTTGCCCCTGTTTTAACTGCTGGAACTCTAAGCCTTGTAGACTCCGTGGTAAGTGCTGCCGTGACCAATGCGGTTACATCTGCTGCCTCAAGCATCATTACATTAGCGAACTGTCAATTTCTAACTTCCGCATTGACAGGCGTTGCTCCAGTTGTTTTGAACGGGTTCTACTCAATCCTCAACTGTGTATTCGATAAGCCAAACTCAACTCTAGTTGCCCTTTCAGGGACTGGCGGTTCTACAGGCTCTATCGACTACTTCCAGTACATCAACGCAGACCGACTCCTAATGCAAAATGGGACCGCCCCCTCTGTCAGCCTTTCTGGAGGAGGCATTCTTTATGTAGAAGCAGGAGCACTCAAATATAGAGGTTCTTCGGGGACTGTAACTACACTGGGCGCAGCATAAAGCGCGTAAAGAAAAATGAGCGAACCTAAAAAACCAAAACCACAGAAGATAGCTAACCCCGCTTACGCGGAGGGCATGCGGCAAATCCGTCAAAGCAACAAAGCTGGAACTCACGCGCAGGGAACGCCGCGTGAGCGTAGCCGTAAGGACGCCCTACGAGCATCAATACTTCGTTCTCGAAATGAGGAGTGATGGTTACCAAACGGTTTGGTCCGTATAAAGGCTCAAAGCAAAATGGTGGTCGACCCATTTACGTCTACAAAACCAAAACGGCAGACGGATGGAAAACCACTTCCTCCAATAAAGCTCGCGTGGACTACGAAGACGGACACAAAACAAAGCTGTCGGATAAGACGGATGTGGACCACAAGGACAATGAAGGTCGTAAAGGTCACGACGCACTTAGCAACCTTCAAGCCATGTCTCATAGTAAGAATGTAGCTAAAGAAAACAAGAGAAGGGCGCGATGATGTGCAACGGAAACTGCACTTGCGGAAAAGGTAAAAAGTAAATGGCAAAGATTGTAGCCGGTGGCAAAAAGCACACCGTGACTAAAAAGACCACTGACAAAGGTGTTGGGAAAAAGGGAGACATCATTGTTCAGCAAAACAGCAAATCTGGTAAAAAAGAACAAATGAACTTGACAAAATTGTCCGGGGCTAAGACTGTCGCTCAAGGTGTCAAGGATACAAAGAAGTTTCATAAAGAGCACCCAAGGATTAAGTAATGGCTGAGAAAAAGAAAACCAAGTCTCGGGTAAACGAAGCTGGTAACTACACCAAGCCCGCTCTTCGAGAGCGTCTGTTCAAGCAGATTAAAGCCGGAACCAAGGGCGGAGACCCCGGAGAGTGGTCTGCCCGTAAAGCTCAACTGCTGGCTTTAGAGTACAAGAAAGCCGGGGGTGGCTACAAGTAATGGCTAAAGCAGCACCTCAAAAGTCACTGGATAAGTGGACAAAAGAAAAGTGGACAACGTCCGACGGAACCCCGTCAAAAGGAAAGAAGCGCTATCTTCCCGAGAAAGCTTGGTCGGCACTAACACCGGCAGAGAAAGCCGCAACTAACCGCGCAAAAGCTAAGGGTGACGGAGGCAAAGCAGGAAAGCAAGTTGCCCCTCAACCAAAAAAGATTGCTAAAAAAACCGCCGCATACAGAAGGAGTAACTAATGGCAAGTGAAGCATGGCAAAAGAAGGCTGGTCAGAACGCTAAAGGCGGGCTAAACGAAAAGGGGCGCAAGTCCTACGAACGAGCTAACCCCGGCTCTGACCTCAAGGCTCCGGTAAAGTCCGGCAATAACCCACGACGAGCGTCATTCTTGGCACGTATGGGCGGGTCTCCGGGTCCCGAGCGCAAGCCCAACGGTGAGCCCACCCGACTTCTTCTTTCTCTCCAAGCATGGGGAGCAAGCAGCAAGGCGGACGCCGTAAAGAAGGCTGCAGCTATCCGCAAGGCAAATGAAGGCAAGAAGAGTGGCAAATAAGCGCCCCACTAAAATAAAGCCAGCTCCCGTACCATACCCTGACGGCGGGGGAATCAAAGCGGCTAGTACCTCCCGAAGCAATATCAAGCAAAAAGAAATTGAGTTGGCGGAAGCCAAACACAAACTCGAGCTTGCCAAGATTGAAGCAAAGCACAAGACAACCAAATCCTAAGGAGAAACAAATGGCGGCAGCAAAAAAACCTACCAAGGGCAACGACAAGATTGGCGTTGTTATGAGCGAGTACAAGAAAGGCACCCTGCACTCAGGAAAGCCCGGTCCCGGAAAAGGTAAAACAGTTACCAGTAAGAAGCAAGCAATGGCGATTGCTATCAGCGAGCAAAAGAAGAAAGAAGGAAAGAAGTAATGGCTGCATGTAAGTGCGGAAAATGCGCGGAATGTAAATCGCGTAAAAGCAAAACAACAACTAAGAACACAAAGCTTGCCGCAATGTACGGCGACAAGACCAAGGTTACTCGTGGCGATGTAATTACCGCTGCGAAGATGAACAAGAAGAAGGGCAAGTAATGGCTACCGCAAAGAAGTACATTGGAACTGCTGCTGACAAGAAGCAGGACGCCAAGACCATGAAGGGCATGACCCCTGCTCAGAAGGCGAAGTTCAAAAAAGAAGACGCCAAGATGGACAAGAACACCAAGCTGACCAAAGCGCAGGACACCAAGAAAGACAATGCGCTTGCCAAGAAGATTAAATCTGGCAAAAAGTAATCCAGCTAATTTATGCGGGGGCTGCGTTTGCAGCCCCCGCTTTTGCATCCGTAAGGTAGGCTTTGTATCCGTAATGAAAAAAAGACGGCATCTCCTAACCGGAATAAACCCCGAAGAAAAAACCGGGGTTTGCTGCATTGACGGCTTGGTTTCCATTACGCCCACGGGAACCTATAAAGAGGACGGCTCTATTTACTGGAGATGCGCCCCCCAAAAAAATTGGCTTTCTCACGTATCTAAAAGACCTTACATTGTTCATAAAAAAAGCCAGTGTGAGCTATGCGGGTTTGTCCCAGAAAACCCCGTCCAGCTGGATGTTGACCACGTAGACGGCAACAATGCTAATAACAATCCTGACAATCTTAAGACTCTTTGCGCCAACTGCCATCGTCTAAAAACACACCAGAACAAAGACTGGTTGCCCACGGTTTTACCGGATATTACTGAGTAACTTTCCCTATCCTTGAAGTGTAGGTATCCGTGCGGGTACTTACCTAGCTCCGGCTAGAACCTGCGCCTCGAATGGGGATTTTGCGAAATGGCTTACCGCTATTTGACGCTCGAAAATACGAGCGCCTATTTTCTGCATACTGCAGGGTTCTACCGGTCCCATTTCGACAAAATAGCAGGTTACTCTCATGAAACTTCTTAAAGAAGCGCTCGAGAAAGCCGCGCACGATACCGCGGCTTATGTTACTGCTGACCTCCGACACACTGCTCGAGAGCACGGCTGGGACGAAGACGTCGTCAGCACAATGCATGTCTCCCACGGAGAAGACGGATACAAAGTCAATGTGCCGGACCACTTACGGGACAAAGCGTTTGTCCACGAGTTTGGTGACGAAAAAACAGCTCCTACTGCAGCTATCCGAAAGTACAGCAACAACCACGCGGTGGCTGCTCAGGTAATGCTTAAAAACCTTGAAAAGCACTTAGGGGGCAGACTGTGACGTTCCTACTTTCCGAAGACAAAGCTTTGCGCGAAAAACTTCAGGGCATGGTCGTTCAAGACCAGAAAGCCACCGGTGACGATAAGCCTCGCTCGGTAGGCGTATGGTTCGGGCAGCCGGACCAAGAAATCCGTAATCAGTCGTACCCCTACATCACTATTGACATGATTGATGTTCAGCGAGACCAAAGCCGTGAAATGCGCGGTCTAGTTAGCCCCGATTACCTCAGCCCAGACGGGTCAGCAGAGCACAAAATTATTGATATGCCCATTCCGGTAACAATTGATTACCAAGTCACCTCTTATGCACGTCATCCGCGGCATGACCGAGAGATTATCAGTCAACTTCTTCACACGAAGTTCCCCATTAGGTTTGGCTATCTAGAACTTGACGATGGAACTCGTCGACGACTAGATGTCATGGACGTCTCAAAGCGAGACGTTACCGAGCAGGCAAAGCGTCTGTTCGTAAACGCAATCACTGTACGTGTCTCTAGCGAGGTCGTACTCGGAACACTAAAGACTCTTCCGGGAGTCGACACTATAAATATCAACCTTCCCGGTCTTACAGAGAACAATCGCCCCGGCGACCCGTTCTATGTAGGAATTGGTCAAGCCACTATTACGCCCTAACTCGGACCCCCCAGAATCAATAACCACTATCTAAGGAGATAAAATGGCAGCCTTCGGTCGCCCCGGCGTTTACGTAACTGAACGCCTCCTCCCGTCATCCATTACCGGAACTACCGCGACAAATGCCGCGGGAGCTATCGTCGGTAAGTTTGCTCAGGGACCCACCACCGTTACGCTCGTGACCTCATGGTATGAGTTTTCGCGCACATTCGGTGGATACGACATCGCCTACCCGGCAACGTTCGGTGTAGGACTGTTCTTTAAGAACGGTGGAACTGAGCTCTATGTTCGCCGTGTTCTTAACTCAAGTGCCACTGCAGCGGCAACCAACATTGTCAACGCTTCGGCTGCGACACTGGGAACAGTCACCCCGCTAGCTAAGGGTGCGGACAGCAACAACCTTCGCATCCAGTTCACTTGTCGTGATGCAAGTCCTACCACAAGCAGCTACTGGGACCTTGCGGTTTACAAAGAAGCCGGAACAGATTCGGCAAGTACCGCTGATGACATTCTTCTTGAGCAGTTCCCCAATGTTCTTCTTGGGTCTACGACCTCAAAGGATTACATTGTTTCGGTAGTTCAGGCAGAATCTCAGTACATCAGCATCGCCATTACTGACGCAACTAAGTTCCCGGTTACTACCGTAATCCCACTGACCGGGTCGTCTGATGGAACAGCAGTTTTGGTTGCAGACTTCCAGACTGCGGTTAATGACTTTGCATCAATCGAGCGCCCTCTGGTGCTGTTTGCTCCAGAAGTTATGCGTGTTATGGGAAGCACAGACGGAGCTACTATTCAGGGCTACCTTCTCGCTTTTGCCGAAGCTAACGCTGGCTTTGCGGTTCTCGACACGGCGGCAGACTTAAGCGTCTCGCAAGCAACCACCTACGCAAGTGGATTGGCTACTTCAAGCTTCGCGGCTGTCTACTACCCAAACATCTACATCTCTGACCCGCTTGGTCGCAACAGCACGTCTGTCCGCAAGGCTGGACCTGCCGGAGCGGTTGCAGGTCTGTACTTGACGACTGACCGTGACTACGGTCCCTTCAAGTCGCCTGCTGGTCTGCAGTACACGGTTGGTGGCGCGGTTGCTCTTGAGCGTCGCTTTACCTCGGCTGAACTGGACACCTTGAACAGTGCGGCTAAGCCGGTTAACGCTATCCGAGACATTCCGGGTGCCGGAGTCGTTGTCATGGGTGCCCGCACCCTGAAGCAGGATGGCACGGCTAACCGGTACATCTCGATGCGACGTTCGCTCAACTACCTGAAGAAGGAGCTCACGCAGCTGACACAGTTTGCACTGTTCCAGAACAACGATGAGCGACTGTGGTCACAAATCCGTGCCACGGTTTCTGTGTTCCTCAACGACTACCGTAACCGCGGGGGTCTTGCCGGTGGAAGCCCGGATGAGGCTTTCTACGTCAAGTGTGATGCAGAAAACAACCCCGACACCAGCGTTGCTCAGGGTGTCGTAAACATCGAGGTTGGCGTCTCGCTCGAGTACCCCGCCGAGTTCATTTCCATCACTCTCAGCCAGAAGACTGCGAACTAACCGAAGGAGAATACCTAATGGCAACCGTCATTAACAACCGGTCCAACCTTGCGACCGACCCGATGAGGAACTTTCGGTTCCTCGTCGTATTCAAGCCTCACAATGCGGGGCAACTTAACCTGACTGGTGGGACGGTCCCCATGGGCTTCACCTCCGTCTCAGGCATGTCGGTTACGACCGACAGCATCCCCTACCGTGAAGGTGGCTACAACACCACTGTTCACCAGATTCCGGGACAGACCACGTTCTCACCGATTACGCTTCAGCGCGGTGTGATTCTTGGTACCGACCAGAACTGGGAATGGATGCGGAAGCTGTTCCGCACGGTGCAGGCAGCCGGAAGCTCGAACACTCTCACGGACTTCCGTGCAGACATCGAGATTCAGGTTTTGAGCCACCCCATCTCGGGCTCGGGCGCGAACGACACCTACGCAACGGCAAACGACGACCATGTAGCAATGCGGTTCAACGTTTACAACGCGTGGATTACCTCGGTCGCGTATTCTGACCTCAACGCTGGTGACAACGCCATCTTTGTTGAACAGATGTCTTTGGTACACGAAGGCTTCGATGTCAACTGGGCGTACAACTTGACTGAATCGGCTGCGGGATTTGATACTCCCGCTCCGGCATCGGCAAGTTTGACCAAGCGTGCAAACAACAGCGGTCGCAATAACCCAAGCCTTCGCGCACAGGTTCTCTAACAACGATAAGGAATAGAACATGGAAGAAAATACCCTCAAGGCAGCAGAAAACCCAACTCTGGCTACAGAGCTGGTCAATCAGGCACTGTCAACAGTTGCACAAGAAGAAGCAGAAGACGTAGAGCTAAAACTTCCTTCGGACACTACGGTTGACCTCCCCGGTGGGTACATCACCCTTGAAGGGGAGGTCATCCGTACCGCGGAAGTTCGTGAGCTCAATGGTAAGGATGAGGAACTTATTTCCAAAGCTAACTCAGTGGGCAAGATGCTCAACACGATTGTTAGTCGTGGCACGGTCTCCATTGGTGGTCATCCGGCAAATGACGCCATGCTTGACCGCATGTTTGCCGGTGACCGTGATGCTCTACTTATCGGAATTTACAAAGCTACTTTTGGAAATCCGGCTGAGCTGCAGGCTTGGTGCAACGGCTGTGATGCGTTTAAAACAATCGCACTTGACTTGGACGCGGACATTAACAGCCGCGTACTTGCCAGCCCGATGGAGGACCGCGAGTTTACGGTAGAAGGTCGAGACAAGGAATACACAGTAATCCTTCCGACCGGTACCACACAAAAAGAACTGAACGTAAGCACGGATAAAACACTTGCCGAGCTGACTACCGTCCTGTTGCAGAGCTGTGTAATTGCTATTGATGGGACCCCTATCTATAACAAAAACATGGTTGGCAATATTGGTCTTCAAGACCGCCGAAAGATTGCAGAAGAAATCTCAAAGCGAGTTCCGGGACCAAAGTTTGAAAACATTACAGTCACTTGCCCGGACTGTGACAACGAGGTGGTGGTTCCGATTAGTCTCGGAGATTTGTTTCGGTTCTAAAGTTGCAATTTACGCGGACCTAATTGCTCAATGGACAGCCCTAACCAAGCTATACCCGGGCTGGACATTAACTGAAATAAAAGAACTAACGGTAAGTGAACGCCACAATTGGCTGGCAATAGCTAAGAACTTCGGAAAGGCATAACCCCATGGTAGACACAAGCATTTCCTCGGTAATCCGTGAACTGACTCGAGAGATGGAAAAACTCGAGAAAACGTTTGAGGGTGTGGCGACGAAACTTGCGTCTACCAAGGATGCCGTTGGAGGGGTCGGCAAGGCTGCGGGGGGAGCCGTTTCTGGCGGACCCATGATGTCCGGTTCTCTCGCAAGTTTACCCCCAGCTCCGGGGTACGGCTCAGGCATGTCCGCTGCGGGCATGGTTGCCGGTGGCGTTATGAGCACGCTGGGTCTTTTTGGTTCACTGGCTGGGACTACCGTCAAGACCGCGTACAACATGATGCCTAATACTCAGGCAACTATTGGAAGAGAAACGGGCTTTTACAACGCTGCTGTTATGCAGGGTAATGGAGCGACCCGTCAAGGTATGCGTAACGCCACCTTTGGCGCAATGTATGGCGGAATGACTAGCGCGGGGTCCGACCAAATGGTTGGAGAATACCTGAGCAGCCGAGGAATGGCGTTCAGTAATAGCGCAAATAGTACGTATATGCAGACAGTCCGTAGCGTAAGTAACGCCGCCAAGTACATGAACATGAGCAATGAGCGCTCTACGGTTGCCCTCGAAGACCTTACCTCGGGTAAGACTTCACGGGGGCTTATGCAGAACCTTGGCATATACACCTCAGACCTTGGCACCGGCAAGGCAAAGAGTCAAGGACAAATTATGAGTGAGATTGCTGACCGCTTAACCGCTGGACGAGGAAACGTCAGCGAAGACCAAATCAACGAAAGCTTCCGTAGAGGAAACCTCGGGGCATCACTTGAGGGCTTGGGGCTGTCGGGTGACCAACAACAAATTATGAAGCAGTTCCTCATTGAACGGTCCAAAGGTAACTACATGGACCTATCTAATGACCAGCAAATGGCGGAGCTTCAGAAAAAAGCGGGAATTAATCCCGCACAGGCTGGCATGATGAGCAATACCTTTGATACTCGTGCCATGAATGACGCGGCAGAGGCTTACATCAAGGGAATGAATAATGCTGTTCCAATGCTTGATGAACTTAGTAAAGTATCTGGAGCGCTTGCTAAAAACTTTGGTGAGTATAAAGCGTTCTTTGATACCATCTCCGGAGGCAATGCGGGCAAAGCACTGATTGACGGTATTTCAGAAGCTATTGGACAAATTGGTAGTTCCATTGTTGGTGCAATTACAGCGCTCATCAGTACCCTAACTGGTGGAGCAATTGTCAAATCTATTCTTGGGGCGTTGGGCGCGGGCGGTGCCGCTGCCGAGACTGGTGTTGCGGCAGAAGCCGTTGTGGGGACGGCTGCAGCTACTGCTGGTGGCTCAGTTGCTTTGCCTCTAGCAACTTTGGGTGCCGCCGGACTTGCTAGTGAGTTCATTAGGCGGGATGCTACAAACGCCATTGTAGATAATGCAGCCAAACAGCAGAACTGGACTTCTTCTCAAATTTCGGCAGCAAAGGCAACTACGCTAGGTGCTCAACAAGCAGCACAAAATGGCAGTGGCTTTAACGTCCCGGGAATGACTCTTGGCGATATGAAAAACATTGATTTACTAAAACCAATCTCTGATTGGTGGAACGGGATGTTTGGCGATAAAGGCTCTAAAGGCGGTCCGTCAAGCACCATTTCTACTGGAAACTCCACGGGTTCTGCAAAGAACGCAGGAAAGATTACATTCATCTACCCGATTAATGGTGCAAAAATTACGGATGGGTACGGACCGCGCCAAGCACCTACAGCAGGTGCCAGCACATTTCACCGAGGTATTGACTTTGCGGCAGCTCAAGGAACCCCAATCATGGCTTCCGCTCAAGGAACAGTCACCATGGCTGGGGACAATGGTGGTCTTGGAAACTGCGTAAAGATTAAGCACCCCAATGGAATCACGACCGTGTACGGTCACCAGTCTCGTCTGGGAACGACCGTTGGGCGTGAGGTTAAGCAGGGTCAGATTATTGGTTACGTAGGTTCGACTGGAACTTCAACCGGTCCTCACCTCCACTTCGAAACACATGATGAAAGTGGAAACGCGTTTGACCCGATGAAGGTTCTTAGCGGGAACGGAAGTCCTATCAGTGGTGATGCGGCAACCGGGCAGCACAAAACTGCAGGAGGAGCGGGGGCTTCCCCGGCACTAACGTCCATCATTGACCAGCGTGCCAAGGAAAAAGGACCCTCACTGCAGGGATTGAGGATGGGGTCTAACTCAGGTCAAGCAATGGGAACCGCAACTCCACAGGGTGGGGGTGCTTTGTCGGGGATAATGGGCGGAATCATGGGAGGTCGCTCCGTGCAAACTGGTATGAGCGACAAACCAAACATTTTGACCAATAACCGAATGGGCGGGTATTTGGCTGGAGCTCGTCGAGCAAAAGGCGGAGACCCGTACGTCGCGCAGGACGGACCGGTCAACGTCCACGCGGGTGAAGCTATTCTTACCTCAGAACAAGCTGAGGTGTGGCGCACGGCGCTCAAGCAGGGTGGGCTAGGCAAGAAGGGTGGCAATAACGTGACTATTAACTTGACTATTGGTCAGGCGTCTGACTCAGAAGCCAAGCGTTTTGCGGGAATTGTGAAAGACATGCTAGAGAGTGACCACATGATTGACAAGATGGGAAGACTATAATGGCAGACCTTTTTAGCAGCATCATAAACACAATAAACACCGGGGGCAAGATACTTAACTCCATCATAAATCCTGCAAAACCGCCTTCTCGGTACGTCTACAATAGACCGGCTGGCACCACTTTAAGGAGCGCAGACTTTGCAGAGGCTCAAGGCATAGCAAAGGCTACTGGGCGGTCTTACGGCGACGTATACAGGAACGGTCTTGCGGGAAGCGGAGGAGGTAACGGAGACCCGGGACCTCAGCCGGGACCTCCGCTTAACTACAGCAATAAGGCGTTTGAGTACAATGTTGGAGCAGTACGAGACGCTTATTTTAGCAAGGCTGTTTCTTTTCACAAACTTTTGACTCCGGGGTCTACAACAGTAGTCAGCGACAATCCGACTACTATTGCTAGCCCCGATGAGTTGTGGAAGGGTGCCGGAAAAAACAAAGGAATGATTAGCTTGTTCCTTCCGTCTACTAGCGGAGCCATGGACGGGGTTGTTCCAAACGTAGACAGCAAACTACAACCCGCAGAGTATGCCAAATACGGATTCCAGTTTCATTACAACCCCACCTCTATTGGCATGAACTATGCCGGTGCGCCAAACACAGATGTTGGTTTGGAAGTTTCTGGTCAAGAAGGCTTCAACCTTGTTGGAGCACAAGTTAACCAAAGCACTATTACTTTTCAAATCATCATTAATCGTGTAGCGGACATGAAATATTATGAATTTGTCGACGGAAAGGGGCGTTTAAAGTCAGGCATTGACGATAACCTCTATTCCCCCAGAAAGCCTACCCCCGCAGAGCAAGACCAAATATATCGCAAGGGTACGATGTACGACATTGAGTACCTTTTGTCTACCGTTATTGGGTATCGACTCAACACCAAATACCGGGGAATGACGGCTGACGTCGGTTGGATTAGTGGTCGACCGGTTCAGTTGTATCTGGGTCAATCTCTTAGGTACCTTGGATTTATCAACAACTTTGGCATCAATCACACCATCTTCAATGAAAGAATGGTTCCGGTGTTTACTACAGCAGAGTTGAGCTTTAACCGAATCCCCGATTACGCAGGAATCTAGGAGTAGTTGTGATTTATAGTGACAGCAGGTACTCGGACGCAACACTGTTTAAGAGTTACAACAATGCTACATCTTCGTGGGAAGTAACTGCGTTTAGAACTTTCCCGATTACTCGAGCGTCTTACTTTCTGTATACGTGGGAAGAAAATGACCGCATTGATTTAATCTCTAAAAAGTTTCTTGGAACAGCCGCATTGTGGTGGAAAGTAATGGACTTCAATCCGGAGGTACTCAATCCTTTTGATGTAATGGTAGGAACACAGATTCGAGTTCCTCATGTCCGATGATTTTAAGGGAACAAACAATCCGGGGCAAAAGGTACGTAGGTCCACTTCTTTTTCTATTAATTTTCCAACAATGCCTAGCTTGAAAAAACAACCACGTCTTGTAGAGCTGTATCAAAAACAGGGTCAGCATGATGTCCTTATTATGCAGTTTTCTAGCACGGGTGAGATGTGGTTTAACGACATCCCTACAGGTCTCCCTATCAGCCTAACTTGGCAGCAGGGCATTACAACTAGTGAGTGGTTTGGGTACGTATCTTATGTATCAAAAACTGTAGCTAACTCCCAGCGAGAAAAGATAATGGAAGTCCATTGCGTGGGGGCAAGCTTTCCTCTAAAAGACCGGTCAAACCGAGTTTTTGCAGACAGCACTATCCCCGAAGCGGTAGAGGCTATCGTCAAAGAACAGGGCATGAACTTTATTGGAGACACTCATTCCCGAAGATTCCCCCAACTCACGATGGCGGGGCATTCATACTGGGAGTGGATTCAGGAGCAGGCTAAGAGAATTGGGTTTGCTACCGTAGTTGATGGAGCAAATTTTTACTTTCGACGCATAGATAGCCTGATTGACCAAACAATTTCTTCCATACCTTTGCTAGATGCCGGAGATACCCCTAGCCCGTACCGTGGGCAATACTACGACAGGACTTTGGATTTCTTCCGGGTCCTCAAGGGTGACCACATTGAGTCCGGTAACAACTTGCGTACAGAAAAGTCAACAGCCGGAGTAAACCCACTTACTTCGGAGATTCACGGGACTTCCGCCACACCTATGGACGTGGGCAATAACCTTCGCAACAATTCTAATTCTGTTTTATTTAGCGAATACCGCTCAGACCAAGTAATTGACCACTACTCAGACAGCGCTCTCATGTCAGAAGGAGCGGCACAGATGGCACGTATGACAATGCCTGCCAAGGTAAAATGTCAGGGAGACGGACGTATCCGTCCGTATACCCCTGTTTACATCCGTGGAACGGGAGAACTTACGGATGGATATTGGATAGTAAAAGAAGCCAAGCACACATTTCAAAAGTTTGGCGACTACACAATAGAGATGACAGTAGTAACAGACGGGCTCGGCAGCAACCAAGCCTCCGGTTACAGAAATAAGGACTTTAAAAACGTGAGTATGGTAAACATCGCGGAACGGGTTTCCCGTCCGGACTCATTGGAGTCTTCATCCCTAAAAGCAGGCACTGTGCTTCAAACAACTGGGGCGATTATTTCTGTAAAAAATCAGGGGTATGTGAAGACCCCCACCCTATGGCAGTCGAGCGGGAGGTAGAACATGCCAACAAATATTTCTATCATCTCAGAATCTGCCATTGCTTTGCCATTTCGATTCACCGCGGCAGGAAATGTGCAGATTGAAACTAGTCAATCCGCTATCTGGTCCGACAGGGTAAAGTCTGCGCTTGGAACAATTCAAGGTCAACGACTTCTTTATTCAGATTTTGGAACAAAAATTCCGGCAACGGCATGGGATACCCGCACAGTAATGCAGGAGGTTATCTCAGATGAGGTTAGCTCCATGTTCTTGTCGTTGTTTCCGACACTGATTCTTGACGAAGTAAACATCTCTGTAGATGAAAAAAACAATACGATTTATGCGGATGTGGTTTACCGACTTCCTAATCAAGAAGTAATACGTACTCAAACCGGAATTGCTGCGCTTTCCGGTATCTACCCGATATATGAGGAAAACAAATGAGTGATTCTAGAGACACAACCCCAGTTTCAAAAACCCCTGTGGTGGTTGACTACACCAACCGAGACTTCTACTCCCTGCGGCAAGAACTCATCTCGCGGGTCAAGGACCGCGTCAATAACAACGGTAGTGCAAACAAATGGTACGGAAACGACTCTTCCGATTTTGGCGTTGCACTGGTTGAAAGCTTTGCTTATATGGGCGATATCATCGGCTACTACATTGACCGCATGGCAAACGAATCCACGATTATTACCGCAACACAGCGAGAGAGCATTCTTAATCTTGCTCGCAGTTATGGTTACAACCCATCTGGATATAAAGCCGCAACGACAACTATCCAGTTCAGCAACAGTACCAGCGCAATTAACTTGCCTACAATCCCCGCTGGAGCGCAGGTTAGCGGGAGTATTACCGACGGAGACACTGTCCGTAAAGTCATTTTTACAACAACCGATGCGGTAGTTATGTCTGCAACTGCATCCGTCACCAACATCTCGGGTAGCGGAACAGTTATTACATACACCGCGGCTAATACATTTACTCAGGGTCAAAAGGTTACCGTAACTGGAGCCAGTGTTGCCGGGTACAACGTCACCGGCGCAACAATTGCATCCGCCAACTCAAGTACATTTACTGTAGCGGGCTCAACTACTGGTGCATATACCGGAACCGTTACCGCTTCGGCAACCGTTCCCGCTCAAACAGTTGCCGCATTCCATGGAGAAGACATCGCTCTTCGTTCGGCAAACTTAGCGTCGGGCGCGGGTGATGTTGCGGGAGAGGCTCTTGGGGCATCCGACGGTTCTGCAAATCAACTATTTAGATTGAAAGAAAACCAAGTGGTTCAAGACCGGATTACGGTCTATGTTCAATCGGGAAACACGTATGGTGTTTGGAAAGAAGTGCTGCACCTCACGGACTACGGAACTACAGACTCCGTTTACAAGGTGGTGACGGATGCTAACAACAACGTTTACATTCAGTTTGGAGACGGGGTATCGGGAGCTATCCCAACTACCAATGCCACTATTAAAGTTCGATATTACGTTGGCGGAGGATTGTACGGGAATGTCCCGCTAGACACGCTGACCAGTGTTTCTTTTGCCGGAATTGGCGGGCTAACCACCGCCGACTCAAACGCCCTTACCGCAGCGGTACGTGTAACAAACACGGCGTTGGGTTCGGGGGGAGCTGAGCCGGATAGCCTCGACTCCATTCGAATAAACGCTCCCGCTGCGTTCTCGGCACTGAACCGGGCGGTGACTCTTGATGACTACGTTGGTTTGGCGCTATCAGTATCCGGAGTAGGTAAGGCTAACGCAATAGCCTCTGTTTGGAACTCCGTTACGCTATACGTTGCTCCATACCGAAGTGACCTCAGCACTGACCTATATCCCGGTAAAGACGACAGCAATACCACCATACTGACGGAGTTGACGGACCTTCAGGCTAAGGTGCTAAAGGAGCTGTCGCCTAAGCTTCAAATTGGAACAACCCTTACGGTATCGCCTCCGACGTATTCCCCAGTTTCTTTGGCAATCAAATACAGTCGTCGAGAAGCCTATTCTCAGGCTGAGGTTGAGTCGGGAATTAAGTCGTACATCACGGCGTATTACTCTTACACTCAAACGTTCTTTGAACAAGTAATCGCCCCCGAGGAGCTCGAGTTCATTCTTCGGTACGTGCCGGGAATCTACAATGTCCGTGTTACAGCACTGTATAGGTCAGCAGAGGCAAACTCCCTAACTACTTTAATTGGCGCACCGGGTGAGGTGTTCGTATTTACGGCGGCAAACACCGTCTTGACTCCGTTGCTAACGACAGCTACTTTGTCTGCCTTATCAGCAACCAACTCCTCGGCAGGTTTGAGCCCCACGTTTGCAAGCACCTATACCGACTACACCCTGACGGTGAACTCTGGAAGCTCATCAACAGACATTACCGCGACGGGAAGTACCGGTACGTCCGTCCTCATCAACGGCTCGGCGTCTCCCAAGACCATCGGTATGTCTGCATCCGTCTCATCCGTCTCCGGTTCTGGAACGGTAATGACCTATACCACTTCTGCTGCTCACAACTTTGCGGCTGGTCAAAAGGTTACGGTTACGGGTGCAACACCATCTGGGTACAACGTCACCGCTGCCACGATTACATCCGCATCCGGCTCGACGTTTACCGTTGCCGGAACTACCACGGGAAGTTCTTCGGGAACAATTGCCGCGACAATCATCGACGCAAAGATTACGGTCATGGTCACGGCGGAAGATGGAACGACCGTCAACAAGTACACCATTACAGCTAACAAGTAGGAGAACTAGTGATTACCGACGAGTACGGTAACCGAAGATTCTTCGGGCTTTACCGAGGGGTCGTGCAGGAGAACGCCGACCCCCTTGGTAAAGGTCGCGTAAAGCTACGCGTTCCGCAAGTGCTCTTTGATGCTGTAACTGACTGGGCGTGGTCAAAAGATACTAACGGAGTGCAGGTAGACCCTCCTGTAGTTGGTCAAGGGGTCTGGGTTCAATTTGAGGGCGGAGACCCTTCTTTTCCTGTGTGGACGGGGTTGTTTGGAAATAACCCCAATCAGATTCAACTTGCTCTTGATGACCTGACAGATGTAGATACTTCCGGAGTGTCTAACGGTCAGACTATTGTTTATCGAGCTTCTGACCAAACGTGGATTCCCGGAGCTGGGTCTGGTGGTGGGGCACAAGGTCCGCAAGGTCCACAGGGTCCGCAAGGTGCTGCTGGTACAAACGGTACTAATGGAACTAACGGCTCGCAAGGACCGCAAGGAACTCAGGGTCCACAAGGAGCGTCGGGAACTAACGGAACGAATGGTTCACAAGGCTCTCAAGGCTCTACTGGTCCTCAAGGTACTCAAGGTCCAACTGGCTCTCAAGGCGCTACCGGTTCTCAAGGACCCACTGGACCGCAAGGTACGCAGGGTTCAACAGGACCACAGGGACCTCAAGGTGCTGCATCAACTGTAGCTGGACCTCAAGGTTCGCAAGGACCTGCTGGTCCACAGGGACCGCAAGGACCTCAAGGCTCTCCGGGAGCACAAGGTGACACGGGAAGCCAAGGCGCAACTGGTCCTCAAGGTACTCAAGGTCCACAGGGTGTACAAGGTTCAACTGGTCCTCAGGGTTCCCCCGGAGCGCAAGGAGCCACAGGTAGTCAAGGAGCAACAGGACCTCAAGGAACACAGGGTCCTCAGGGTCCTCAGGGTGCTGCGGGTACAAATGGTACAAATGGCGCTCAAGGAACTCAGGGACCGCAAGGAGCTGCCGGAACTAATGGTACTAATGGAGCGCAGGGAACTCAAGGTCCGCAAGGTACTCAGGGAACACAGGGAACACAGGGTACTCAAGGTGCTCAGGGTCCTCAAGGTGCTAGCGGTAATGGTTTGGTGCCAGTTGTTCCCTCAGGTGCAACTCCTTTTGCCACTGTTGGCGGAAGCGCGTCAATGAGTGCTGCTGGTGTTATTACTTTTTCTGGAGTAACCACGATTAGCGTAAACAACGCTTTTAGTTCTTCGTACACTAACTACAGAGTGATTTTTGACGCGTATGGTTCCGCCGGTTCGGGTGACAACAGCTCCCTAGCCTTTAGATTTAGGGCTTCTGGAACTGACAAAGCAGTCGATGGTTATTACCAAGGAAACTCCTACGTAATTAGCAACTCGTCATCAATTACCGGCTACGCCGGTAATTTTGTAGCACAAATTTATTTGGCATTTATTCGAAATTCTGACAGCGTAGTTGGCAACCTTCAAGTGTTTGACATTATCAAACCAGCCGTTACTGCCCCTAGTGGCGTGATGGGATTTGGTCAAGGTTGGTCAACACAACCAACTTTATATTACCTCAATGGGCAATTGCGTAATTCACTTTCGTATGATGGTTTCAGCATCATCTCTTCTTCGACCCCAATTTACGGAACTATTACTATTTACGGGTATAAGTAGGAATAACTATGAGTGATTATATTTTTGGAACAGGTATTGCAGGTCGTGAAGAAACCAATGAGGAACGTGCTGAACGGGAGTTGTTACATCAAGAAGCTCTTAAACTTTTGAATGAAGAAACTGAACGTCAAGCTGCAAAAGAATCTGCTTTAGCAAAGCTTGCAAATCTTGGTCTGACAGAAGAGGAAGCCAAAGCTGTCATAGGTCTGTAGACTTAGTGCATGATTTCAATAATTACACCGGCATATAATACTCCTCCAGATGTACTTGCCCGTACATGGGCATCTCTCAAAGCACAGACTTATACCGATTGGGAGTGGGTTGTTTGGGACGACTCCACTAAGCCCGAGACGTGGGCACAGCTTTATGGCTTTGCCTCTGACGAGAGATTCCGGCTTATTACACATCGTACCCACACTCATTCCGGTTCTATTGGGGAGGTGAAGCGTCGTGGGTTTATGGTTTCCGAAGGTGACATTTTGGTGGAGCTTGACCACGATGACGAGTTAACCCCAGATGCACTTGAGCTGATTGCCAAAGCATTTGAGGACAAGTCGATTGGTTTTGTATTTTCGGACTGGGTGGAGATTCTTCCTGACGGTCAGTCCGGTAAGTACCCTGATGGTTGGGCGTTTGGATACGGAGAACATTATTGGGACGAGGAATTTGGGGTATGGGGTTCTCGGGTTTCAGAAATTAACGCTACCACTCTGGGACACATCGTCTCGGCTCCTAATCACGTCCGTGCTTGGCGGGCTTCTGTTTACCACGAACTAGGTGGTCACAACCCCAAGCTAGACATTGCTGATGACTACGAACTTGTGGTTCGCACATCGTTGGTCACGGAGTTTGCACACATCCCCAAAGTTATTTACAAGCAGCACATTGGCGGTCATACGGCTCAACGACAAAAGAACGAACGTATCCAAGAACTGGTAGCCGGTATTTCTGAGGAGTATAAAGACCGTCTGGAAGCCAAGTTCCCTTTGCCCTATATGTCTGAGGATAATCCGTCAAAATAGAACTAAGACTTTAGGAGACCACCATGGCAGCTAACTACCCGGGTAATACCGTTTCGTTTACTCAAAAAGTTGACGCCGTCAGCAACGTTAACGCCGGTGACGTCAACGTTATTTACGATGAAGTAAAGGCTATTGCTGACGAGCTGGGGTTAGACCCGTCAGACCGTAGCGGTTCAGCATCAGGTACATTTGACGGCTCAACAAGCTCCTTTGACACGGTAAAGCTTCGTCTGGACAACATTGAAACTGGAGCTCGGGTGGCAAACACCCTACTGGTTAGCAACGTTGGTGGTTCCACTATTTTGGCATCCGGCGCTGCGATAAAAGGACTTGTTATCAAGGCGGCGGCTAGTCAGTCCGCAAATCTTATGGAGTTTCAAACCAACGGCTCATCGACCCCTGTCAGTTATGTAACGGCTGCGGGAAACATCTATACACCAACCATTGATGGTGGCGGAGCATAACTTAGGAGAGCACTTAAATGGCACGCTATAGCGCCTTTAAATACGGGGTAGGAATTAAGTATGGAACGTCTACGGACGTTGCGTATTCAGTTGCGCCATTCGATGTGGTTACTCTAAACCACAACGAGGTATTCCTTACGTGGAAAGAGCCCCTCAACCCTGACTCAGGTACAGGAAGGTTTGCTCGATTCCGTATTGTCCGTAATCAAACAGACGTTCCGGAAACTCCAGAGGACGGCATCATTCTTGTCGATGTGGCTACCGGATTCTCCGCCGGACAGAAGTATGCCATTGATGGTTCAGGAACTGAAACTAAAGACGTCTACTACGAATCTGATTTGTCCAATACCAAATCGGCTACGTACCTAAATCCTTCTAAGCCATTGCTGCAGGGAAAAATAACATACTACGCAGCATGGATTATGACAATCGATGCCGCAACCGAAGCGAGAACATGGATTTTGGTTGGCGTGGTTGACACGCTTGTTGCCAAAGACCACTCGACTATTTTGGGAAATACGGATGATACCCCGGCAACTCCCAATGCAAGGCGCACACGAACCCGTACGACGCACGAAAAGGTGATTGACCTTCTCCCTCGAGTGTTCACATCCTCTACAGAAAGTCCAATGGACACCGCCGCTACGGGCTCCGACCTTGACTTGTTCTTGCAGGGGTTCTCTTACACTCTTGATGAACTCATGACGTATACCGACCTGTTGATGCCTAATCACACCGCAGAGAACTTTAGCCCCCAGCTTTTATCAACCCGCTCATACGACTACAACATCTCCCCAAACAACAGCGACTATACCGCGGCTCAAAGACGGTTGGTGCGGGAGGCTCGTTACATAGCTTCTCATCGAGGTACAAAGCTCGGCGCTGAGACCGCCATTGAAGCAACTGTCGGATACAACGCCGTCCTGTCGGATTCGCCCAACATCCTCCTCTCTAATCAAGACAGCTCTTTCCGTGGCGGAGTCGGTAACTGGCAGGTACTTGGCAACGCGACAATTACAGCAACCCGAGCGGTGCTTCCTCCACAAACAACCTTTGCCGCAAGCGCCATATCAAATGCCGGAGGGACAATCACCTACACCTGCAGTAACAACCTTGCTGCAGGTGAGGTAGTCACCATCACGGGCGCAACCTCCGCCGGATACAACTTGACCAATGCAACCGTTGCCTCAGCCTCGGCTTCTCAGTTCACTGTAACTAACGCAGGCACCGGCTCTACGTCCGGGGCACTGGTTACTCAGGTAGCTAACTCTACGGACCTTGCATCTTGCTTGGACTTTGCTTACTGCGCCAAGGTAGCCGTTACTGCTGCCGGAGCTCGTATTGTAAACGGACTCAACAACCCTGTGACTCAAGGAACCCCGGTCACCGCGGGGTCTACCTACACGCTTTCTTATTACGCAAAAGACGATGGTTCCGGAACAACTACGGTTTCGCTTCTTTGGTACGACTACGCCGGAAATCTAATCTCAACTAGCGTGGATACTGGTCGTAGCTTTACCGCCGGATGGGTAAAGTACAGCTTCAATGCAACGGCACCCGCAACAGCTGTCTACGCCGCTATCGATATCAAATTTAGTGCTGCGGCAAACTACTACTTTGATAACTTCCAACTGGCGTTGTCTAGCGTAAGCACCTTTAACGAGGCTCGAGGAATACAGATTCTTCTTAGTCCAAAGAAGACAAACTTTGTCAAAAACCCGGGATTTGAAACCAACACAACAGGTTGGACAGCGACATCATCTTCACTGCAGACTGACTCTCCTTATGGTTTAATTTCCGGAATCTCTACAGCCAAATGTATGCAGGCAACCATAAACAATTCCGCAAAGGTAATCAGTACCAGTACGTCTTCCGGAATTGCATCCGTCTCCCCCGGAAACCACTATACGTTCTCTATCTATGTCAAAGCCGCAACCGGAACTCCAACAATCAAGCTTGCACTATCAGCGGCATCTTCCGGCTTGACTACCCTGACCAATGAGGTCTCTTCTACGATATCTACCTCATGGGCTCGTTACTCTGTAACGCTTTACATTCCGACAACGTATGTATCTCCAACGGTCACGTTCACGCTATCTGGACCGGCAACCGACACAGTTGTCAAGGTAGACTCAGCTCAACTGGAAGACAAGTATCTCGCCAGTGATTATTTTGATGGCTCAAACCCAGACTGTGTATGGCAGACCGCTCACAACTCGCCCTCGTACTACTACCCAAATAAAGACCTTGTATTAGCTCGGTTGTTGATGGACATTAAAAACTATTTGCCCATCAATACGCCGTACATCGTAAAACTAGATACGGATACGGACCCAATTGCCATGGTGAATGGCACCAACATCGCGGGGTACACCAACTAGACTGTCCGCATGGACATTCTAATTGTTGTAATAATCTCTGCACTGTCTGGGGGGTACCTAGTAGAGCTTATAGGTACCGTAATCGAGCGGTTCACTATTTGGAACGCCAGTATAATTTCTCAATTACTGGTCCCGTTTGTTGCGGCGGGCTCCGCAGTTTTACTTGGGCAAACTGGCTGGGTACTAATCCCAATCGGATTGGCGAGTGGTTTCTTGTATCTTGTGGTTACAAAACTGTTAGCTCGACCGGTTCAGATTCAGCAAGTCGTATCAAGTCGTCGACTGTAGGTGTATAGTCGAGGGCACATGAAACTACCATCCGAATTATTTGATACACAGCTGAGCCATCCGGAGTTCCGACTTCTTACCTTGCTGTGCCATCTAGCAAACTCTGTGGGGCACGTAGACGCCACGCAGGAAGAACTACGACTGCTGACCGGCATGAGCCGTGAAAGCCAGCGTACGGCTCTCAGAGGGCTGGAGGATGCCGGTCTGGTGGTTACCGACCGTGCAAAACGCAACCTCGGAAAGCTGCACAAAAACATGTACACGCTACCGTTTCTATGCCAAGAAAATCAGGCATTGAACCCCGCACCATGCCAAGAAAGTCGGGCATTGAGCGAGGAACCATGCCAAGAAAATCGGGCATCAACACATGGTCAGGTGGCTACTGTAACTAATAAGTTAAGTAGTACCACTTATAGTCAAAATAACAGGGTAGAAGATACTACGTATCTTCTGGTGCTCGCCGAAGGCGAGTCACCGAAGGAGGTCTCAATGGGAATTGAAAAACGCTGGTCGCCAAAGGGCGAAGACACATCGGGAGATGACAGCATTGGTGGCTTTGGTCTTTTAGACGAACCGATTGATGTCAACCCAGACAAGGCAAAGGTCAACCGAAGAGACGTACGTACCCGCGGTCGCCGCCCAAAGCACGAATGGACGACTTACGATGTCGCCGCGGAGTTCAGCTACGAGATTGGTCGTCGCTTCCCATACACCCCGGGTTTGATAAACATCAAAGACCTTGAGGGGGCTTTACGTCGGCAGCGGTCGAAGTATCAACTGAACCCGCTTGTTGAGCTCGAGGTAATGCGAATATTCCTCAGCGATGAACGGAACCTGTACGGAGTCACCGACGCCCCAGAAAAGATTCACCGCAAGTTCTTAAGCAAGTTTGGCGAGTACCTTCCGCGAGCCTATGACGCTCTTGGGTTTGACAACGACCAGCGTGTCGACCTCACTGCTTCGACAGCTACATCCGCTAGTGTGGCTGACAAGTTCATCTTTTCGTCAGACGGTCGTAAGTTTGATAACTCAGTTATCGGGAGGCGACGACGCGACCAGCACGAAGAGTCTTTGAAAGGAAACCAATGAGTTACGATGTCACAGCCCTTCCGCCAAACCAGCGCCACTGGATTGTTCGAAATAGTAATATCCCAATGCGGTTCTTTGGTCGGGACTTCAAAGACATCAAGAACGAGACGGGTCAGGATAGCCCCGAGATTATTCAATGGGTTGAGGACGTTCTTTCTGGGCAAATCATCCGTCACCCCGGGGGACTCCTTACGACTGGCGTAGGGCTTTTGCTCGAGGGTCCCCCCGGTCGTGGAAAAACCACCATGGCAGTTACGGCAGCCATGGAAGTAGTCCGAGGTCTTCCAGAAGAAGACTCCGAGGTCCGGAAACTGTTTCACATCAATCCCCAAGACCTTGACCTAAACTTCCGCCCCATCTACTACCTCACCGTCGCAGATTTCATTGCACGCAAAAAGTCGCTGTTTGATGATTCCTCCGAGGAGCGGGCAGACCGTCAGTCTCGTGTTGACGGGCTCCACGGTCGTTCTACGGTCGACGCCTACAACGTCTGCATACTTATCCTTGACGACGTAGGAAAAGAGCAGGGGTCTTCCTATGACGCGGTCTCTATCGAAGAGCTTCTTCGCTCTCGTTACGATGCCGGTCTTCCCACTATCCTGACAACCAACCGAAGCCGGGAAGACTGGGCGGGGACCTACGGAAAAGCAATGAAGAGTTTTGCCTACGAAGGGTTCAGAACCGTTACACTGGAGGGAGAAGACTTGAGGAGCGGAACATGAAAGGTGACAGCGTGACCGGACAGTGGCGCACCCTCCAGATGTTTCTTTCCGAAGACGGGGTGCATGAGGTTGAGGCTGATGTCGACGACTACGCCAAGATGAAATGCACCTGTACCGCGTACCAAAGTTCACGTAGCCCAAAGAAGTGCAAGCACACTCGACTTGTCCGTCGACGCATTGACCTCAATGGTGGAACCTATGCAATCAAGATTCCAGACGACGTTCCAGACACCGTGGTTGACGAAGCACTGCTCTCGCCTAAAGGTTTTCGCGACCTGCTGATTCGGTACGCCAAGGTCGAGTTCCTCAAGTGATAAACGGGGACATCTCTAACGAGACCCCGCCACGAATCATCGTCAACATCGACACCGTAGTAGTTTCTGAGGTGGACGAGACCCGGGGATTGTTTAGGGGGGCTAAACTTCAGCGCAAGGTTACGAGTCTGCAAAACGCGATGCTCTCACAGGTTTGGAACAAGTCATTCCAATTCGGTCTGTCCGTTGAGCTCGCAGCATTTGAGGATGAGCACTGGACGCAAGAGCACCTTGACAAACTGATGGCTCGGCTAGATGGGCGTGGCGCGAACCCGTTTAACCACGCAGAGTTGTACCCTAGCCTTTCTGAGTTCGTATCGGAGCTTCCATACCGGTCCAACCTCAAAGGTGTGGTAGACATACCGGAGCGACTTCTTCGCTACGGTTCTTGGGGATTAGATTTAGACTTTTAGAAAATCGAAGGAAACATGGCACACGATAACGAATACCGGCTAGTCAGCAAAGTAATCATCGACCGGGACATCATTCCGGTAATTGAGGTGGGTATACAAGACGATTGGATTATTGACGACGACCTGCGCCGGGTCTGGAAGTTTACCCGTGAGCACTTTTCCAAGTACCGCGAGGTTCCGACGTACACCACCGTTCGCGATAACTTCCCAAACTTCAAAGCCCTCAAAGTCGAGGACAGCCTTGATTATCTGATTGACCAGATGGTCTCCTTCCGTCGAAAGTCGCTCACCCTCAGCGGTGCCAGTGTTGTGGTTGAGAAGCTCCAAAGTAACGACCATGAAGCCGCACTGACGGAGATGTCAAAGACGGTCACCGTTGTCAACGAGCAGGGCGTCGTAGGGACTCACCACGTCGACCTGACCAAAGACCCCGACTCTCGATTTGCTGAATACGAAAATGCACAGAACCACATCTTGCTGGGAATTGGTACGGGGTTTGCCAAAATTGATGAGGCTACGGCAGGGCTTCAGCCGGGTCAGCTGGTCACCATCATTGCTCCTCCCAAAACCGGTAAGTCACAGATTGCGCTTCAGGTTGCTATCAACATTCACGAAGCTGGTCACACCCCAATGTTCCAAAGTTTTGAGATGACAAACCACGAGCAATCCCAGCGTCACGATGCAATGCGGGCACACTTGAATCACAAAAACTTGAGACTGGGAAAGCTGTCAACCGTTGAGGAAGACCGCTACGCCGACATGCTTGACACTCTCAAAACCTCAAAGCCGTTTCATCTTGTTGATGCAGTTGGTGGGCTGACTATCGATGCCCTCGTAGCAAAAGCGGAACAGCTAAAGCCAGACATCATTTTTGTTGATGGCGTTTACCTCATGTTTGACCAAGTCACCGGAGAAGCTAATACCCCGCAGGCATTGACTAACATCACCCGTGGGCTGAAGCGGGTCGCCCAGAGCATGAAGATTCCTGTGGTCATTACCACCCAGACGCTTCTTTGGAAGATGAAAGGTGGAAAGGTAACCGCCGATTCCATTGGCTACTCGTCCTCATTCTTCCAAGACTCAGATGTCATTCTTGGTCTTGAGCCGGTAGAGACGGACCCGGGGCTACGCCTTCTCAAGGTCGTGCAGTCCCGTAACTGCCCACCCGAGACAACCTCCATCACATGGAGTTGGGACACCGGGTGCTTCCACGATGAGACCAAGCAAAAAGACTGCAAGTTCTGCGTTCCTTACTCCCTCACCGCGGCACCCGGGGGTTACTAATGGCTGTTGTGGATATTGAATCCGTTCTAAGCGAGCTAGGTATCTCCTATGAGACTCGAGGTCACGAAGCTTCATCACTATGCCCAATGCACAAGAAGCGCACCGGCAAAGATGACAATTCCCCGTCATGGTGGATAAACCTAGACACCGGAATGCACAATTGCTTTTCTTGTCATTACAAGGGCAATGTTGTTCAGCTTGTGTGCGATGTCAAGGAGTTTTACATCAAGTCATGGGGCGACCTTGTTGACTATGACTATCAAGCCGCTAACGGATGGCTCGCATCCGTCTCATCCGTCTCTCCGGAAAAGATGTACGAGAGGCTAAAGTCGATGCCCTCGAGAATCGAGCGGTATGAAAAACCAGTAGAGATGTCCGAGGCACGCCTAGCAATATTTGTCGACCCCCCGGAAGACCAGCTTGCCTCGCGCAACATTACTCTTGAGTCTGCCAAGGCATACGAGATTATGTGGGACGCAAAGACCTGTACTTGGATTTTCCCGTTCCGAGACCCGGAGACTAAAAGGCTCATGGGATGGCAAGAAAAAGGTACCCTGAACAGGACTTTTATGAATCGTCCCCCGGGTCTTCCCCGCTCAAAAACCCTGTTTGGGTTACCTCAACTTCGTGAAGACGTGGTCTACCTTGTTGAGTCCCCGCTGGATTGCGCTCGGCTGTACTCCGCCGGATTTCCCGGTGCGGTAGCGGTCTGCGGCTCAACTATGAAAGAGGAGCAAATAAAGCTTATCCGCACAGCTGGTCGAGTAATCGCCGCATTTGATAATCCTAAGTTGGATGAGGCTGGCAAGAAGGTGTCAGAGGATGTCCGTAAGCTTGCCCTGAAGTACAGCCTGAACCTGTCGTACTTCAACTACGGTGAATCAGGTTGTAAGGACCCGGGAGATATGGCTAACGACGAAATCCAATGGGGAATTGAGCACGCCCAGTCGTTCCTCCTCGGGCAGGCTGCCTATGTTTAGCGGCACCCTTAAGCCGTATCAAGTTGAGGCTGTCGAGAAGATGGTCGATAAGAAAAAGATTCTTGTGGCATACGAAATGGGTCTGGGAAAGACTCCTATGACCATTGCCGCAATTGAGTCACTTCGAGAAAAGGGCGATATTGAGGCACCCGTACTGGTTCTGTGTCTAGCCAGCTTGAAGTATCAGTGGCAAAAAGAAGTCACTAAGTTTAGCGATTCAAACGCTCTTGTAATTGACGGAACCCCTAAACAAAGACAGGCATACTACGAGTCATACTTAAAGTATGACTACATTGTAATGAACTACGAACAAGTTGTAAATGACTGGGAAACTCTGAAGAAAATGACTTTCTCCGCAATCATTTGCGACGAGGCAACAGCAATCAAAGGTTTTCGAGCAAAACGAGCAAAGAAAGTAAAAGAACTTGGAAGAAACATACCGATTAGATTCGCGCTCACAGGAACGCCTATCGAGAATGGTCGCCCGGAAGAGGTCTTCTCAATTATGCAGTTTGTCAATCCGACTGTTTTGGGAAGATTTGACTTATTCGATAAAACGTTCATTGTACGCAACCACTTCGGCGGGGTCCAAAGATATCGGAACCTACCAACACTCCACAAAACTCTTTCCTCTCACTCGGTCAGAAAGGCGCAGAAGGACGAGGACGTAAAGCCCTATCTTCCGGATGCCGTATATCGACAGCCCCTTCTGGTACCGCTTGATAGTAAAGCCAAGAAGGTATACGAATACATCTCTCGCGACCTCCGCGAAATGCTCATAGAGGCTAGTCAACTCTTTGGAAGCAACTTCAGTATCGCCGCTCACTACGGTCAAGCTTACGACGCAAATGACCCGGCTAACGAGCTCCGAGGAAAAGTCATGTCCCGTATCACTGCATTACGAATGCTCTGCTCAAATCCTGACCTTCTCGTGGAGTCCGCGCTCAATTTTAGTAATCAAACCGGAAAAGGCAGCGCATACATTCACGAAGTATCGGAACTCGGAATGCTGTCTGATTTGAAGAAAACCCCAAAGCTAGACGCAACTGTCTCTTACTTGAGAGACCACCTAGATATTGATGAGTCCTACAAAGCTGTTGTATTTTCCTCGTACCTAGGTTCTGTCCGACACCTTGTTGACCGCTTAGCTTCGCACGGGATTACCGCCGTTCCGTATACCGGCGAGATGAACGCTAAAGAAAAAGAAGCGAGCAAAGTACGGTTTCAGACAGAGACGGATGTAAAGGTGTTGGTTTCATCCGACGCAGGAGGTTACGGGGTTGACCTTCCGCAGGCAAACTTGCTTTTGAACTACGACCAGCCTTGGTCAGCCGGTTTATCCGTACAAAGAAACGGACGAATCAATAGAACAAGCTCTACATGGAGCACGATTACGATTCAGGATGTGCTAGTCTTAGGCTCCATTGAACAGCGCCAGTACGAGACTCTCCAGCAAAAAAAGAGTGTCGCAGGTGCGGTGTTAGATGGTGAAGGAATCAACTCGCGTGGCGGGGTCGATTTAACAGTAGGAAGTCTGCTAGGTTTTCTAACAGACCAGATTTAGAGGGGAGCACCAAATGGCAAAAGTAATTGAAGAAGAAGGTGTCCGGTTTACAAATCCTGACAACCTCGAGTCTCAGGTACGAGAGTACGTAAAGGTCAAGGCAACCCTTGAGCAGATGGAGGCTCGCTCCCGCGAACTCCGTGAGGCTCTGTTTGCCAAGATTGACGCGGAAGGTTACGAAGACGACAAGGGAAACATCACTCTTGAGTTGGACAGCGCCGTTGAGGAAGTAACTCGTATTGAAAAGCAACGACGAGTGACCCGTAAGCTTGACGAGTCAATTGCCGAAGAGCTCATCAAAGAGCGTGGCATTGAAGACGCCGTGTACAAGACAATTCGAGTTATCGACGAAGACGCTCTCATGGCGCAGATGTACGAAGGGCACATCTCTGAAGAAGATATTGACCAGATGTTCCCCTCAAAGGTTGTCTGGGCATTGATGACGAAGAAGAAGTAATGCCCGGTTTACGAAGCGACGAAGATATTCTCAAGGCGTTTGAGGGTCTCGACACAATTCCCGGCTCTAAGAAGTCGCGGCGTGTCGACAACCCAGTAGCCGAAAATCGTCGTGCTAAGCTTCTCGGAGAGTCAAATGGGTGGGATGCCAATCCCATCGTAAAGTCTCTCGGAGGTGTAGAGACGGAAGTCTTTACAATCAGTGCGCTGGCAGAGGCACTGGAAAAAAAGGTGGTAACCATCCGCCTGTGGGAGAAGAAGGGGTACATCCCAATCGCTCCCTATCGCCTACGGTCCAAGACGCTTCAAGGCAAGAAGGTAAACGGTAACCGGGTCTATACCCGGGAACTTATCGAAATTGCTATTGAGGAGTTTTCACGTCGAGGGCTACTTGGTTCCGCTCGTGTAGAGTGGAGCCATCACGAGGAGTTGACAGAGGCACTAGTCAGCCGATGGAAACGAGCCGTGAACCGAGAGCAGTAATGCCTCATAACCAATCGAGAGCGAAAGCCTCAAGACCGAAATGAGAAATCATGATTAACGTACCAACCGCACAGGTCGACGACTACGACCTCGACGAGCCACTCGTCGAAGATGCCCCCGAAGCAACCCCCAAGCACGGCACCTCAGTGCAGGCTGGATGGGGAGCTGCTGATGCACTCCTGAAGCCGAAGGGCGGGGACTACCCGAACGACTTCCGCTTCAGTGACGCGGTTCAGCTTGTCCGCTTTTTGGACAACGAACCCTTCTCCGTCTACCAACAGCACTGGCTCGAGCGCGAAGGAAAGAAGTCCTTTGTCTGCCTCGGCGATGACTGCCCGTTGTGCGACATTCTCGGCGACAAGCCCCGTGGCAAGTTCGCTTTCAACGTCCTCATCTGCACCGATGAGGAGCCATCCGTCCAGATTCTCACGGCTCCGCCGACGTTTGCGCGTCAGCTCCGTGCAGCGAACGACGACCCGCGTCGTGGTCCGCTGACCAAGTATTACTGGGCAATCTCTCGACAGGGTTCAGGTCCCCAGACCGCGTACACCCTCGACCGCGTCCGCGCGACCGACCTTGCCGAAGAGTGGGACCTCGATGCCGAGGCTATGGAGGAAGTTGCTGCTGGTGCGACGCGCTACGGCGCTGAGGCAGTGTATGTGACCCCCCGCGCAGAACTGCTCGAAGTCGCTCGCTCCGCAGTTTCCTAACCCACTCCCCCGGGGCTGGTCCGCTTTCCTTTCGGCAGACCAGCCCCATTCTCGTCTCTTGAATAAGGGACTAATATAGAAAGGAAAGAGGGAAGTATGAACATCATTACCACCGAAGAACAGCTTCAGGAGTTCGTCGACGCCTACCTAAAGGTTGACGCATTTGCCTTCGACGTAGAGACCATCGGGGAAGATAGGCTCTACCCAATTATCAACGATGTGTGCTGGATTTCTTTTGCCACCGAAGGTCGCACGGACGTAATCCCCATGGGGCATCCTAACGGTGAGTTTCTCCGTTACGACAAGCCACTGTTGTCGGAAGGTCAGCGCCGTATTGAGTTGGGTAAGCCGTTGTCGGATATCCACTACTCAAAAGATAAGAGTAAGTGGGTTTCGGTTTTTGACGAGCCCCCAGCCCAGCTGACTCCTCGTCAGGTGTTTGACGCCATCAAACCCTTGTTGTTTTCTGACAAATTAAAAATTGCTCATAATGCCAAGTTTGACTTGAAGTCCGTGGCTAAGTATTACCGAGGTACAGTTCCGCCCAAGCCTTACTTTGATACCTTGATGGCTTCGTTTATTGTAAACAACTTAAACCGAAACGGTCTCAACCTTGCCGCTTGTGCAAAGCGCGAGCTTGGCATTGAGGTAGAAAAAGGAGTTGGAGCTAACGTAGCGGAGCACGCTTTTTCGGCGGTTGCTAAATACTCCGGTATTGATGCCGATGTCACATGGCAGTTGTACAAGGTACTCGCTCCTAAGGTAGGTACTGACCTCAAAAAAGTATGGCGACTAGAGATGGACGTCCTCGCCGCTCTATGCGACATGGAGCAGGCAGGGGCACCTATTGATACCAAGCAGTTGCAGGTTCTTTCGGAGCAAATTAGCGCGGACAAGTTAGCTGCTGAGGCTAAGGCGTACAGGATTGCAGGTAAGGCGTTTCCCATCAACTCCATCGCGGAGAAGCAGAAGCTGTTGTTCATCCCGCAAGATGGGCAAAAAAAGCCCCGCATCACACCCAATCTTCGTCTGAAGCAGGCGCTGACCCCCAAGGGTCAAGAGATGCTTCGTAATAATCAAGAGCTCACCCCAGCACAGTTTTCCGTTTCCGCGGAAGCCCTCGAGTTCTATCGAGGAAAAGACGAGCTTGTCGACGCCCTGCTGGAGTATCAAGACCTCAACAAGTTGCTTACGACTTACGTAACCCCGTACCACGGTGGAGAAGTCAAGCACGTTACCAACGGTAAAGAGAAGATTACCGAGAAGAAGAGCCTCCTTATCAACGGTCGCGTGCACACAAACTTCAAGGCACATGGTGCCGAGACCGGTCGGTTCTCCTCCAGTGAACCTAACTTGCAGAACATCCCGTCATCCGGAGAGTACGGGAAGCTCATCCGTAACCTCTTTATTGCACCAGACGGATGCAAACTAGTGGTGGCGGACTATTCTCAGATTGAGCCAAGGGTAATTGCGTCCTTATCCGGCGACCCTGTTATGGTCAACAACTACATTACGGGAGGGGATATATACACCACCATTGGTGACACAATGGGAGTCGACCGTAAAGCGGGTAAGGTTCTTGTTCTTGCCATTTCATACGGCGTCGGACCTGACAAGATTGCCGCGAGCGTTGGTTGTACGGTGACCGAAGCCAAGGCACTACTCAATAACTTTGAGCAGGAGTTCTCTTCCATTGCCCGGTACAAGGCTCGAGTGGTTCGACTTGCAAAAGAGATTCGCCCCATGCCATACGTTGAAACTATTTTTGGTCGGCGTCGATACATCCCAGAGTTATTGAGTAGTGAATACGGTCTATTGGCTCGTGCTGAACGACAGGCGTTCAATACTGTAATTCAGGGCTCAGCTGCCGACATAATGAAGCTTGCCATTGTTCGCGCTCACTCGTGCTTTGTTGACGAACCAGACATCAACGTGCTCCTCACGGTGCACGATGAGCTTGTGACTGTGTGTCCCGAGGACCGCGCAGACGAGGTCGCGGAGGCTATCCGCGTGTCGATGGAAGGCATCAAGCTAAAAGAGATTACAGTACCTCTTATAGCCGATGTCAAGATTGTAGATAAGTGGGGAGAAGCAAAGTAATGAACTGGTTTCGAAAGAAACACCTAAAACTCCCCGACGACATCCTCACCTCCAGAATCCGAGGGTTTATCCTCGACTCGCAGGCACCCTCGGCGTATCACATGAGTATCCTTCTTGGACTTAGCCCCATGAGCGACGAGGTGGCGGAACATGAAGAAGAAGACAGTGATATTCGAGTTTCAAAAATAGACCATCTATTGCCGGTATTGTTTGCTTTTTCTACCACCATGGCAGAGGCTGCTGTTGCTCACCAAAAAGCCCATATAGAAGATGAGGCTGAGGATGACGAGGAATCCATACTTTCCCATCTACCGCCAGAAATTTGGGACGCTACACAGGGCATGTTCACTACCGTCAGCATGAACACTTTGGTAGGAGCTGTTTCTCAATTAGTAGACATGGGGTTCTTAGAGGTCAAGACTCCTAAATCAATAAAAAAGGTATTCAACCTATGACTTCTAATGACCCAATTAACCACCCTAAGCACTATACGCAATACCCCATAGAAGTCATTGAAATAACGGAACGACTTAACTTTTGTCGTGGCAATGCGGTTAAGTACATTACTCGAGCCGGAGTAAAGGACCCACATAAAGAACTAGAAGACTTGAAGAAAGCTCAGTGGTACTTAGCAAGAGAGATTTCCCGATTGGAGAATCAATGACCTACGATGAAAAGTTTGATGCTGCAATAGCCAAGTTAGAAAAAATGAATGACCACCACCCTTCGATGGTTTGGTACTCGGAGGCAAAGTTTCTCTACACACTTTTGCCGGAATTGATTGACCTACTTAAACTTGGTAAACAGTTTCATATAGACAAACTGACCCATGAAGAGGACATCGCAGCGCACATTGAGTACATCCAACTTGTTGACAAAATTGTAGGAGAAGATAATGAATAACGCCGATTGGTGGGCAAAGAAGTTGGCGCAACAGTCGCCAGCTCCCCAACAGACAAGACCTGCTGACCTGCCCCCCATGCCACCGAGCCAGCAGCCCATGGCACCGATGCCTTCCTTTCAACAAACACCCACGGAAAGAGCGCAAAGTGCAAAACAAACTGATTCGTGTCCCGATTGTGGTTCTGGAAACTACATGTCAGTTTCTAATGCTGCCCCTCGTTGTTTTGATTGTGGATATCCCCTTGAGCAGTCTGGTTCTCGGTATGGCTCTTTGGCGGGGGCTCACGTAGAGGGCGCAGCTCGCGGAGCAGCGGGCAACGACCCCACAAGTAACTGGAACCCACAGGGAATCATTGGAAGGATTGACGGCTAATGCAATGCCCCGAATGCTCCTATGAAACTTACTACAAAAAATACCATTGCTTCTCCTGCGGCTATACCGACATCGCTTTGGGTTCGGCTCAAAACTGGAGCACTTCAAGTTCCGCCCCAACAATGGAGACCATTGACGCAATAGGTCAGGTTTCCCCAGAACCTTTAGACCCAAGTAAGTTTAGTTCCGACATGAGCTGGTTGGTTGAAACGGCACTTGTGTCCGAAAACAACGTTTCTCTCCAAACCGCTGTACAAACAGTTAAGGACAATAATGACAATTAGCGCTGAAGCCAAAAAAATTATGCTTGCCCTCAACAAGAAGTTTGGCGAGAACTTTATTGTCATCGGTGAGGACATCCGCGCAGGGCTAATCAGCAAGATTACAACCGGCTCCACTACGTTCGACTACATCCTTGGTGGCGGATTCCCAGCCAACCAGTGGAATGAACTCATCGGAGAAGCAAGCCATGGTAAAACCGCTATTGCGCTCAAGTGCATTGCAGCCAATCAAGAAGTTAATCCGGAGCACACCACGGTGTGGGTAGCTGCTGAACAATGGGTTCCTGAGTATGCCGAGATGTGTGGGGTTGACACCAGCCGGGTCATTGTTATTGAGACCAACATTATGGAAGAGGCATACCAAGCTGTCATTGAGTTTGCCAAGTCAAAAGCGGTTGACGCGATTGTCATTGACTCCTTGCCCGCTTTGGTTCCTCAACCCGAGATGGACAAAAACATGGATGAAATGACGGTTGGGCGTGGGGCACTCCTCACCAACAAGTTTTTCCGTGTTGTCGGAGACGCCATGAAGCGGAGTCTCATTGAAGACGAGCGCCCGGTACTCGGGCTCATCATCAACCAGTACCGGATGAAGATTGGAGTTATGCATGGAGACCCGCGGACTACCCCCGGAGGTGAAGGCAAGAATTATGCTTTTTTCACTCGCAGTGAGGTTCGCCGTGACGAATGGATTGAAGCGGGGTCAGGAGTCAACAAGCAGCGAGTCGGACAGCGCATCAAGATACGCACTATTAAGAACAAGGTTGCTCCACCCCAGCGCGTGGCTTACATTGACTACTACTTTGCCGACCACAGCATCTACAGCGCGGGGGATTACGACTTTGCCAAAGAGATTGCTGCAATGGTTATCGTCAAAGAAATTGTAGACCGCAAGGGCGGGTGGATTTACTACGGTGACCGAAAGTGGAATGGACAAGAGGCATTTGTCGCATCTATCCGTGAAGAAGTAGACTTTATGGAAGAGCTTCGTGACAAAGTTCTTTCAACTCCCGACAGCATTATGGAGGCATCAAATGAGTAGGTTTACCATTCACGATAAAGACTGGGCAAGCAGAGTCCAGAAAGACTTTGAAGAGTACATGGGTCAGTGCTGGGAGCAAGTTGACGCAGAGTTCTTCGAAGAAGAAGCCCCAGATTTTGTGACCCTGTCTGGCGAACCGTTCTGTGGGTGCAGTACCTGCGAGTCTCGCGAGATTCTGTTCTTTTACACTCCGCTCTTGTTGAAAGCTGCTGCGGAAGGAAAAGTTACTCTTGAAGAGTGAAGGACAAAAACAATCGCAAGCGCACGAAAAACGCATCGCTAAGGCAATCGGGGGCAGCACAACAGCTGCCTCTGGTGCATTTTGGTCAAGAAAAGGCGACGTGCGTAGCAAAGACCTTTTGGTAGAACACAAGTGGACTGGCAAGAAAACCAAGACCATTAGTTCGGCAGAGCTAAAGAAGATTACCAACGAAGCAATCATGGATGGTCGAACCCCCGTATTCGGCATTCATCTCGACGGCGAAGATTACGTCATTCTCCTCGAGACAGACTTTATGGAACTAAGGAATAGGCTCTATGGCACCGATGAGGGATGAGTCTTGGCGTTCAAAAGCACGCTGCGCCGGAGAAGACACGGAGCAGTTCTTTCCTCCTCGCGATAAAACACAATACAAAATAATTGCCTCTCAAGCCAAGCAGCTTTGTCACGGAACTAACGGAAACACACCGTGTCCCGTACTAAACGACTGTCTGTGGTACGCGATAGACTCTGATGAGGTGCACGGAATCTGGGGCGGAATGAGTCACCGAGAACGTAATGCTTTAGTAAGAAAATGGCGAAAAAACTACAAAGACAAGATGACGCTAGAACAGTACGTCATGAGTCTAGAAAGAGGAAACAATGCCAACAGCACCAAAGACTGACCTAAAGCGGTTCTTGGACGCGAAAGCGAAGCCAAGCCGCGTCATGGGCGACATCGAGCGCTACCTGCTTACCATGCCACCCGGAGACCGGTCAACTACGGTTCTCCATCCTTCAGAAATCATCAAGAGGGACTGGTGCAAGCGTGCATCCTTCTTCTTGCTGTCTGGCGTTCCAAAGATTCAAGAGAAACACCCGCTGCGTCTGCAGAGCATTTTTGATGAGGGGCACGCCATCCACGCAAAGTGGCAGAACTGGTTTCAAGGCATGGGCGTTCTTCACGGAAAGTTCACCTGCGTAGTGTGTGACCAAATTACCTTTGGCACATCACCAGAAAATTGCGAGCACTGCGGGGCGTCATCAAACAAGCTCGAGTATTCCGAAGTCACGTTGTTTGATGATGAGTTACGGATAAAAGGACACACAGACGGATGGCTCAAAGGTCTGGGCAACGATTGCTTGATTGAAATCAAATCAATTGGTCCCGGAACTATTCGTGTCGAAGCTCCCCAGCTTATGCAGGACAACGGCGGAGACTTCATGAAGGCGTGGAGCAGCGTCCGTCGTCCGTTCAGCCCGCACATATTGCAGGGTCAGGTTTACCTCGAGCTCATGAGGCGTATGGGTACCCCCATCGAAGAAATTGTGTTTATCTACGAGCTTAAGGCAGACCAATCTTACAAAGAGTTCACCACCAAGGCAGACTATGAGCTCGTCCGTCACATCTTTGAGGGCGCGGCTCTAGTTGTAAAGGCAGTTGAAGAGGGCGTAGCTCTCCCGTGCAGCAACAATCTTGGAGGAAGCTGCAAACAGTGCGACCCGTATAAGGAGGCGTAGATGAACGACGCAATCGATAAGTTTAATAGCATTGGGCTCACGTTTAACAAACCCGGTTTTGAGCAGGTAGAGCTACCTTCCGATATAACCATGCTAAGCAGTGAGCAGCTGGCTGAGAAGTTTACGGCTCTTACGGCATGGGCGGACTACATTGCCTCTCAACACGCGCTTGCCATTATTGAAGAGCGCGGAGCACAACGGGCGCTTGACCTTGCGGAAAACAAGATGTTGGTAGCTAGATTTGGTGCAGTCAAGGGCGAACGTATTACTTTTGTCAAGGCTCAGATTTCTGTAGATGAAAAAATCGTGCAACTTGCACAAACGTATGAGGAAAAGTACGCATACCGAAAACTTGTTGAAATGCTACTCAACAACCATGAGCGGGATTTAACGCTGGTTAGCCGTGAAATTACTCGTAGGTCCAACGACCAACGCGCACTTCGCAAAGATTATGGAGTATAAATGCGTGATTCATTCACTCCCGAAGAAGTAGACCGAATCGAAAACAAAGCCTATGAAGTAGGTGTTGGCATCGGGGCAAGCCAAGAGCGTGAGCGCATCATTGCGCTACTCGAAGCAACACGACCAAGCCTTAGTTCGGTTTTGGACCAAGAAGAAGCACTATTACTAGATTTTTATATTGCTCTTATTAAGGGAGAGAACGAGTGAGTAATCCAACATGCGGTCTGTGTGATTACAAAGACCCCAGAGTCGTTCCCGTAAACTTTAGTCCAGATGTGCAATACATGCACTTGCTGAATGACCACTACTGGTTCTTTGTACGCCGAATGGTTATCGAACGAGCCTTCCTACGATTTGTACGACGAATTAAAGGAAAGAACAAATGAGTGAACTTGAGGGGCTTGCCCTCCGCATTCACGACTACCGTCAAGGCGTTGAACATGAAAATCAGCGCATAAGAAAACTGCTTAAGCAACTTCGTTGCGAAAAAATGCATGACTGTGGAAAGTGGCATGACCACTACCGGTACAGCCCCGACGAACTGATTGAGATTTTAAAAGGTGAAGTGGACTAAGCCCGACCACGAGTTCGAGGCGTGGGCATGGTGGGCAATTGTTATCATTACAATCCTAGGCTCACCAGTAGCCATATTTTTTCTAATAAGAAACTAGGTACGCAATGGTAGGTAAAGAAAAACACTTTGGCACTGGTCTCCAGACCGCCAAAGACATCGCCATTGGTATCGACCAATCCCTAACCGGGTTTGCTTTCTCAGCGGTATCTATAAACGACCCTAACCTCCACGAGACGTGGGTATATAAGTCCCCATATAACGGTGTACAGCGGCTGCACGATATTTCCCGATGGATGCGTGGAAAGTTTTTGATGCTGTCCGCTCACCGCATCGTAGACATCGCAATGGAGGGGACCGTCAATGCGTCATTTTCCGCCAGTGTCCTTGGTGAACTAGCTGCAACTGTGAAGCTGACGCTGTGGGTCGTATTCTCAAAGAACGAGAAACTGTTGGCAACTCCACTCCAAATTCCGCCCATGACGCTCAAGAAGTATGCAACAGGCAAAGGCACCTCAAAGAAGCAAGAGATGCTGATGCAAATTTACAAGCGTTGGCAGGTCGAGTTCAATGATGACAACGCAGCAGATGCGTACGCCCTTGCGAGGCTTGCAGGTAAAGTCTCAATCGACGCCACGGAACGCGCAATCGTGGACCAGATTCTTGATACTAAATACAGGGACACCATTCAATAACTCCTGTACCCTGAACACGAGGTGGGCATCCTCACTACTAAGGACTAACACTCGTGAACACAGAAGAATCATTGCCCGTATCATCTGAGGAACCATTCCTCCGCGTTAGCGCCGGGTCAAACCCACAGTCAGTTGCATCGGCAATCGCCCATGCAATTTACGAAAATAGACAAGTTAAACTTCGCGCCGTTGGTGCCGGAGCCGTCAACCAAAGCTGTAAGGCAATGGCAATCGCTCGAGGCTATGTTGCTCCTCGAGGTTTAGACCTCACTTTCAAGATTGGGTTTACCACCATTGAGTCCCGAGACGGACAAATATCTGCAATGGTGTTTACAGTGACTGCGACTTAAATCCGCCGTAATCTTGTAGTAAGAGTCTAAGGAGCCCCCATGGCAAACTGGTCAGATATTGGTCACGGTATGCGCCGCCGTATGGGCGCACCTTCTAACCACCACGAATCGGCAGGTCACGAAATGGCAGAACGCTACCACCCCACCTCGGATGAAGCCATGGAGGCGAACGCCCAGCTTGGTGGCGCACGCGTACCCATGGGCTCAGCCCCCGCAATGGCAGGCACCCTTATGCCTCGCCACAACACGCAGGCTGCAGACCCAGTTGGCTACGACAAGGCAAACCGACAGAACATCGAACGTATCGGCGCTACATACCGCATCACCTCAGGAATGGGAATCAGCATTGACCCTTCCGCAGGTGCAACGATGGCATCCGCTCGCATCATTCCTTCGATTCAGGGTCGCGCAAACCCAAACTTCGAAACCGGTATTCAAGGTTCCTACTAAGGGGTTGACATGAGTGTCGGCAACCTCGACATGCACGCCTTTGCCCAAACTAAGTACGGCGCGGGCGGAGCAACCAACTACGGGGTCAATCAAGGTGTCGAGTCATATCAGGACCGCGCCTCGTTAGAAACTCATAGTATTTTGTCGCACTCTCAAAATACCATGGGTTCTCGGGGAGCCTCCCTTGCATGGAAATCTAAAAACCCAACGCATGTACAGGGTCAGGGCAAGTGGAACCAGCAAAGCACAGTTAGCTTTGATGACCCAACAGAGACTCCGCGAGTGGAGGCACGGTAATGCCAGACCAACAACCTCTTAGTGACGCACAGTTTGCTGACGTAACTGCCGCGGGTGGCGGTGCGTCTGTTGGATTTTTTACCCGCATTCCTGTTCAAGGTCCCGGTTTTATGACTGCGGTAATGGGCACTGAAGACAACAATGACAAACAACCAATAACAGAAGCTGATGTTGCTAACTTTCGTAAAGAAAACGAAAGTATTGCGTCAGCAATCCCAAACTCCGCTCACGGTTCTTGGAAAACAACTCAAGACGTGTCGATAAAAACAAAAACCCCCGTATCCGCCATGATGATAGGCATACCGTTGGGTGAAGAAGCGTCGTACGCCCTGCCCAATACCCGAGTTTCTATTCGAGGGCACCGCGCCGGACCCAAAGGGGCAGATGTGCTTCTTCATACCGCCGACCTTGGAGTAAATGACGTCGACCCCAGATATCAACCCGGAACTCTAGATATTCCTGCGGCAGGTAGCTTTACTCGCAATCAGTACAAGAACGCTGATTGGGCAAAAACTGCGGGGTATAACGCCGGTTCTCCCGTTACGTATGGTGATTTGCTACGCGTAATTAATAAAAATCGAGCAATGAGACAACGCATAAAGATAGGACGTGAGACCGTTGACTCGGAATCTTAGAGAACTTCAAGCGGGCGTAAGTATTGGTCGCTCAACCAGTGTTCCTATCGCCGCATCTGGCGCACAGGCTTATGCAGAAAGTATGGGCATGGTTCGCCCCGCTCGTTTTGACAATGTAATTGTTAATATCCCACAGGCGTACCGCATCGCTCATGACTATGAGTCCGCGCCCCTGTACCAGAAAGAAGCCGAGCCTCACTATCGTGCATTGATTGAGGAAACGAAGCGACAGTTTGATTTTATGACCACTCCCCGAATCAAGGGTGGAATGGGGTTAGATTTTGAAGTTACTGAGGAAGACCCGTACTCTAAGCCGTCTAATATTCCTACGTCGCTTTACGGTGCCCCAGACCCGTCAGCAATGATGCGAGATGTTCGAGAAAACAATCGAATCAAAGTTCTTTCTACAAAAACGACCGGAGGTCACCCATTCATCAGCAATGACGAGAACGACATGTTCCGTGCTGTGCACGATGTCTTTGGTCACGCAGCCACCGGTCGTGGATTCGATGCTCACGGTGAAGAAGCTGCATTCCGAAGCCACTTTTCAATGTTCAGCCCTATGGCTCGACCGGCAATGGCAACAGAAACTCGTGGTCAGAACTCGGTCAACAGTTTTATCAAAACGCCCAAAGAACTTGCCGAAGGTAACTACGCGGACCAAAAGGTGATAACCTTGCCATCAACGCAACTAATCACCCCAATTGGTCGGCGCAGCGCATTCAACACCGCGCTGGCGCAAGCTAAACGGGCACACGAGAGAGCATTTGGACCAGTAAATGAGTAACAAAACTGTAAAGGTAGACCGCCTTGTTGTCGAGTTTATGCTTGACCTTCCAGAAGAGACCAAGATTACCGGAATCCGTCTTGAGGGCAGCATGGTGTACCTCGACCTCGACACCGAAATTGATTTTCCCGACAACGGCACGCTCGTTTACGAAAACGACGAGTACGGCAATAGCGCTTTGGTAGGCGCTGTTTAGCCTGTAATCCGTGTTCCAGTAAGGGAACATTGATGTATGGCTGGTGCGGTAAACAACTTTTCACCATCTCAGAACTGGCAATCTCTGGGAGGGAACGGCTTCTATGGGTATAACAACCAAGGCGGTTCCGGCACACCGATTGCTCGTAGTGACCTTGATAGCATTCGTATTGGTACTGGGCGTGTGCCATCGGCGGAGTATCCTGACGGCTATCTTGGGACCATACGTTCACGCCGTGATGACCGTCTTTTGGATTCCATTAAGAATCGCGTCAATCAAAAGGCATACCAGCGCGGGGTTCACAAGGGCGAGCGAATCGAGCCGTCGTCATACTTTTGGTCCCCCGAGTTTGGGGCTGAAGACGGACTAAAGCGCCAGTCAAAAGCAAAGCCCGTAAACATCAATGGCGTTACCATCTTCCAGATTCCTCGTTACACGCAGGATGTTCGCCTAACCCCCGCACCGCACCTCGTCAATGATGGCAAGGCTAATACGCGTTCAGACCAGCCCGGAGTAATCAACGTGCGTCGTGCACAGCAGCTGGACTACCTACGCCCAGTTTGGAGCTAAGTTGGCAGAACGTATTGTACCCGGACCAAACCGGTCTTATATTCCTCTTGTTGTTTCTAACGGGAAGATTGAACAACAACCGTACAAAGAAGCTGGATTCACTGCGGTAAACTTTGGCACAAAAAACATAACAAACACCATCCCATCACGGGAAGCCGCAAAGTTTTTACTTCCTAATTTTGGTCGACGTACCCTTGAAAACAAGGGAACTCAATTTGAGCAAATGATTGGTAACGCTCGAGCATTGATGGAGCACGCCCGCTCTACCGGAAACCTCGAGGCATGGAGCGGATTTTACAACTTAGCTCATCAGCATGCCGCAGAGTTGGCAGGGCGATACGGAATATCTCATTTACAGGCGTCTGGCGTAATTGCCTCGATGTCTGGAGGCGGTGGCGAGTGGGAAATAAACAAAGAAAACGCCGACCGGTTCCTCACCGCACGGGAAAACGGCGTAGACATTACTCCCAAAATGCTGTCGGGAGTTGAAGGAAATCGAATTGCTAACGCCCATATGATTATGAACGGGCACGACGCGCGTGACGTTCTTGGAGACATGAAGGAACGAAACTTCATGGAGAGTATCCACAACCCCGAGGGCGAATCAATTACGGTAGACACACACATGCATCACGGAATGACAGGATGGAAACGTCCGTGGCGAATCTCCTCTATTCCAGAAATTGGACGCAATACCGGAGGAGGCGGTGCCCCCGGTCTGGACCACCCCGCTGTATATAACTTTATGTCTGAAGCTATCCGTGGAGTATCACAGGAATACGGCATGCATCCAAATTCAGGGCAATCCACGATGTGGTACGCAAACAAAAACTTGGTGGGCGGTAAAAACGGAACCCCACCCCCCCATCACCCTAACTTTGAGACGTATTTCCCCGGGTTAATCCCCGGAATTAGATATCGGGAACGGGGGTAACAAGTGCCTAACTCCCCAGATGGCGTATACGACCGCACTAAACCGTGGCGCGGAGGGCTAGACCCAGCCGGAAACGCCAATAACCGGTATGCCCCGACATCATCAGAGCAGAATTGGTCATATCTTGGACCTTGGGCATCAAACGAAGAAAGACTGACTCAGCAGGCATTGGTGGTGGCAACACTGCCGGGAGCAAAACTGCAAGAGATGGTTCGCCCAAACCTCCCACAGATTCGGTTGTTTCCGGACCGATTTGGTTATGGACTTCGTACTCAGCCAGAAATTGAAGATGTAGTCAGCATTGACCGTGTCTACACTGAGCCCCGAATCTCATGGTATTCCGGAGGTCCTGCAGGATACTCCGGTGCTTCACGAAACAGTTTGGAAGGTAACTAATGGACGACGGTGACGGCGCTTACACAATGGAACTGCAGGCAGGAAAGCTTGTACAAAACACGCTTCTTCACGGCGGTTCACGCAACTGCGCCCAGTGCGAAATAATCATGAACCCCGTGGAGTACATGTATGCAAAGCAAGGTCTTTGCCCGGCATGTCACGCAAATCGCATGGCGCAACGAGTGGCGCGAAAGTTGGCGTAATGGCAGAAGAAGAGACCGTAGAAACGGAAGACGGATACAAACCTACTGCAACGGACATCCGTGTACGCCGTAAGATGCTTACTAAACCGGTTGACTTAAAGACCCCCAGAGCTGGCGGCAAAAATATTAACGACCCGGTACCTAATCGCGCCGCTGCACAAGAGCGCAAAGCAAAACTGTTAAGTGAAGTAGCCGACCCAACAACTTTGGTTAATCAAGGGGCGGCAATTGCTGGGCGCTCCGCTGACGTTTTTCATATTGATATACAAGACCAAAATGGTAAGTGGAAGCAGGCACATGAGCTGTACAGCATCGAGCAAGTAACCGCCGCAATGAAACGCTTACAGAACGTGCCTAAAAACCGAATCCGGGTATTTGTAAATGGAAAGCCCATTACGGCTCCAAAAAAGCGTGCAAAGCGACGTAAGACAAGTCTTGTAAACCCCCCTGAAGGAGCATAACCATGGGAGCTTCAGAAGCCCGTAAAGCCCGTCGAGCCAAGGGGCTTGCAGCGTCACCAACAATTGGTGCCGACCTCGGAGACCAAAACGTGGGCACCAGAAAGGTAGTTGCAAGTCAAGCGCCTCTCTCCGCAGACGCGCCCGAAGACGCCAAGCTGGTCAACTATGAACCGATTCAAGAAGAGAAAGATGACCGGGAAACGGACAGAAGTGGGCGTGTAACCAACCCGGGAACAGTTTTTAAAGTTATTCCGCAGGGAATTGAATCTTCAATCTATCCGTCTCATCCGTCTCATACCGGATTGATGAGCATTGCATCCGACGCCCGTAAAGAAATCAAGCGTGCCGCAAACGGCGGCGCGTTGATGGATGCTTCCCATCGTCAGGCTTACCAGCGGTCAATGGATGGGGTTGATGCCGCGCTTCGCGCAGCAGTATTGCACCACGAAGTGGGAGATTCCAGCAACGCAGTCGCGTCCACTATTCAGGCAGGAACAAACTTGAAAAGTGTCATTCGCGCATTGGGTCGGCAGACGCTTGGTGCGGCGTTTATTGATTACCCGGTTGACCCTGAAATGCTGGTTGACCACCATGTAAACTCGTATTTAGGAAGCTAGGAGTAATCCAATGGAAGAAGTACCTAACCGCGCTAATGACCCCCGCCGTCAAGCCGGAGTTGAATACATTGATGAACAAGGTCGCAGGGTTTTGCCTATCGACACTTCATGGATGTTCCCCAATGCTCAAACTGAGGGGATGGATAGAGTCGTCATTACTCCGGGACGAGTAAAGCGCCACCGCCGACCAAAGCCTCCTAAAGGCTATTAGTAAAAAGGTAACCAAATTATGGCAGTCAACACCTCTCGTTCAATGAACATGAGCCTCACCGAAGGTTCAACCGATGGCAAATACCGCAAGGTTCGCCCCGACACCGAAGTTATTGGCGATGATTCAGCTACGCTGAACAACAAGCAGAGCCTTCACCCCTTCTACGGTTACGGGTTTGCCACCACCGAGTACCCAGCCATGGTGAACCCCGGAAAGTAGTCATGACTGGAAAAAGGGTTACACATGAGGACGAAACTTTTGGTCTCCGGGAGTCTTCTACTCATGACCGAAACGCCCTAATATCTGTTGGTGGGTTTACCCCACAAAGAGGAAATTACGGTGGAGATTTTACTGTAGGTAAGTTTTCTACTCAAAATCTTGCCGTCCACGGAGACACTCTTATCGACAGTATTCACGCAGCAGTTAGCCAACTTCCGCATTCCCCATACCGTTCGGCTTCCCGAAGGCATTTGGGTACGGCACGCGTCTTTCACCACGATGCAGTAAACCAAGGAGACCCGGAAGCGGCAATGACTGCTCACCGGTATATGTTTAACGCCATCAACTCAATGACTCATTTTATTAAAAAAGAACCAAGTCACCCGGTTGCTGCTTTTCTTCCCTACCTTCATAAAGATTTGAAGGAATACAAAAATATGGCTCACGCACTTTAGGATTAAAAATGACTGTACACGCATCCTCGTCAAACCCCTCATCTATTTTGGTGCACCTGACCGCAAGGGTAAATCACTTATTTGCAATTGCTCAGCAATCACCGGGAGACGAGCACGACCAACTCACCGTCAGAGAAGCATCCGCGGCGTTGCTTCTTCACCTTAAAGCAATGCAAAAAGCATTGAAAAGCAATAATTCTGCTTCGGTTCAGGCTCATGCTTCTGCGTTTTTGGGACAACTCGAATCTGTTTTTGAGAGTGTCCCCAATGCCAGTGCCGATATGCAAGTAATCATGCAAGACATCCAACTTTTGATGGGAAGGTAACAATGGGACAAGAACATCGCCCCGAGCGTCGTATGGGAGATTGGGTAGCCACCACAGAGCAATTCAGTAAGGCTTACCTTGGCGGACCGCCGCCGCCTCAACCCACAGATGAACAGAAAATTCCCCATATTTGGACAACTTGGGATTGGAGAGATATTCCTCCTAAGAACCCTCACGAGAACCGTGAAGGTCCGCCAGACATGCCGGAACCCGCTCGTCTACCTAAAAAACCAAAGCCAACACGCCCAATTGGTAATGCTCGCGTAGAGTAGTACACTCTTATCAGGTCTGTTAGACCAGAAAGAGGGTACATATGCAAACTCCAAGTGTTTGCCCTATATGCAATAGCTCTAATTCGCTCAACTACGTGGGGAACATAGTTGATGCTGGAACGTCAAGCTCTCAAGGAACTTTTATAGGAATGAACTTGGGAGAAGGTGGCGGGCTTATCCCCGGCATGCAGTTCTCACAAAGTATGACTGGGATTGCTCAACGGTTTACTCCCCCCAGTCGCCCCGGAGCCATAACCCTGCCGGGGTTTTGGATTTTATGGTTAATCTGGTTTCCCATTGCCACCATTGTGATTCGATACTGGGCGGTTCCGATTCCTGACCCCAACCCTATTTATTGGTTCATAGTCACAGGATTATTTGCTACGTTTGGGGCTCCCTTAGCTTTTCCGTTAGCGTTTTTAACCCAAGTTTTCATCCGTCTCATACGCAGTCGTGGACATCGGCACTGGCTGTACGCATACAACCGACTTCGTAATGCAGTGTACTGTTCCCATGACAACGTGGTATTTGATTACGAAATCTTTGGTTACCCGCAGGATTACATCAAGCATGTTTTTGGCGAGCACCCTGCAAAATATGCGCTAAACTACGAGGGCACACAAGGAGCATAATATGGCAGACGCACCACTTATTGGAAAACGAGAGTTCGACCACGACGGACCAGTCATTCGACTGTTGTATTGCCTTGTTTGCAACTCTATTGAAGAGCTCCCTCCGCACGCGGGCAGTCCAGAAACAGATTACCTGCTCGAGATTACTGTGGAAAAGCACGTCTTTCCATCGGGAGAGCCTCACAAGGGTAAGCTGTTTATTCTTCCTGTAAAGACATGGTCAAACATTGAGCACCGCAAGGGTATTATCGACCAGCTCAAGGGCGGTGGAGCCGAGGGGCTAGATGCAATGACTCCGGAAAAAGACTTTTACTCCACCAAGATGCAATTTGCCGAAGACGCTATGTCGTGCTACCAAAAGCACAATCGTCCCCAGATTGGGTGCACCGACTACAAGTCCCCAGACAAGCGACTGCTCCCCAAGACCGCAAAAGAGCGTGCGGATGTGGGACTCGAATCCCCAGAGAACGCCCCCGGACCAAAGATTTATCTCTGCAACTTCTGCCCTTTCCACAGCGTTGCAATTACCAACGCCCGAATGAAACAAGGACTATACGATGCCTGATTATCGTTTTCAGTATGTAGTGACCGTCAAGACCGACGGAAGCGTAGAGCTTTCTCCTACGGAAGACAGCGAAGGCGTGGAGCGCACGGCTGGAGCTATCGACATCATTGACACTTCCCGAAAGATTATCTCCGACCTCGAGCGACAAATGACGATGGACGCACTACAGCAGGTTGTAAACCTCCTTGTTCCGGAACCAGCCCCAACGGCATCCAAGAAAGTTGCTCAAGCTCTCAAGGAACGTGGCATTACTCCGGAGAGCTAAGCCTTCGAGTACGCCAGTTATTTCCTAAACTGGTTATATGTCTTTTTCTGGCGCACCTACCTCGTACTTCAGTGCGCCCTCCGATTCCCTTGACCCACATCTGTTTGATGGAAGAAACATCAAATCATGGGTTCGTCAGGGAATCTTGACTTTGCTGTATGACTTCCTCGAAAAGTATTACCGCCACCCGGAGCTCTGGACGCATGCTTGGTTAGCTGGCTCTGGGGTGTCTTACCAATGGTCTGCTGCTCGGCAACCGGGAGACCTCGACTGTCTCGTCGGGGTCAACTACGTTCAGTTCCGCAAAGCAAACCCAGAGTTTGCTGGATTGTCTGACACTGAAATTAGCATGGACATCAACGAATACTTTCGAGCCGCACTGCAGCCGCAGACAGCCGACTGGAATGGCTATGAGTTGACCTTTTATGTCAACCCCGGAGCAACGGATATTCGTTCTATCAAGCCCTACGCCGCATATGACTTGAAGTACAACGAGTGGACAGTTGCCCCCGACCCGACGGCTCACGCCCCATATCACCCAGACTGGGAGTCAACAGTATCGTCCGACTCCCGTACGGCACATCAGGCTTACATCCGTTACACACAGGCAGCCAGTGATTTGCAGCTATCCAACAACGCAGCTGCACGTCGTAACGCAGAGACCAGATTGTACGGAGCACTTCAGCAAGGTTCTGCCTTGTTTGATGAGATTCATGAAAATCGTTCACACGCTTTTTCTCCGTCAGGAGAGGGGTACGCCGACTTCCACAACTACCGGTGGCAGGCAGGCAAACGAGAGGGCACTATCCAGCTTCTTCGCTCAATGCGGGAATACGCGTCATCTATTGAGAATGACCGTGCTTCAGCTACTTACGGCGTAGAGCTTCCCACCGCGGACACTCTTGTCCGCCGAGCAGCCCTTTACGGGACTAGATAAGTAACGCTTACCATGCCGTGATTCCCCACGGTTTATAGGATTACTTCATGCACATACTCGTAGAACTAGAAGGCGTTCTTAGGGCACCTGATGATGGGGTAATTCCTACCGGCATTCTTATGGTGGGTACTCTCACGGTTTACAACCAGATTACCTTCATCACCGACATGTCTCGAGAACAGGCTGAGCGGTGGCTTATGGTCAATAAGATTGTCGACTTTGACAACATTATTGACGCCTCAGTTCGTCTCGAAGAAGAAGACCTGCGTGAACGCCAGATTTCTGTTGCTCGGGCTAGGGGTGCAGTTGATTTGTTTATTACCGGCAATCCATCTTTGTGGGTATACGCCTTTGACCATGGGATTGCTTCTGTCATGTTGGGTATTCCAGCTTATATTCGTCCCGAGTTCCGCCCCGATATGCCTAAAAAGCTTCGCTCATGGAGTCAAATTGAAGAGGCTATTGAAAAACAAAACGAAGTCAGAACTAAAGACCTAAGGCTAAGCCGGACAGAGAGTTTGAACTTCGAGTGATTATTTTTGCCGGAACAGAGGTTCCAAGTAACAGAACACTGCTGGAGCGAGCCGGTGTTCAAAACGTAATGCTGTCGTATTGGGGGCTCAAAAAGCGTGGATTGCCCACAACTAAGCCATACCTCATTGGGGAGCACTTCCTGCCTGAGATGCGCGTCTGGGTCGATTCAGGGGCTACTCAGGCGGACAAGGCTAACTGGTCTCGAAAAGAGCTTGAAGACTACGCTGCGGACTACGAAGAGTTCATCGCGCTCAACTACGACCGTATAGAGGGTTGGGTGGAGTTTGATAGTCAAGTTTTTGGTCTTCCTAGAATTGTTCAAAACAGAACGGCATTTGAAAATGACCCAAAAATGTGGGTGGTATGGCACGAAAGTTATGGAAAGCTGCTTTTGGATAAGTGGGCGGCGGAATACTCCAACATAGCCCTACCGTCGGACGCTATTGAATCCGTTGTATATTTAGCATCCGTCACCCGTAGTTTGCGTAACAGGTTCCCCGTTACGTTTCACGCTCTTGCCACGGCTAAGCCGGATAATCTACGGCAAATACCTTTTGCTACGGCTTCTACATTATCTTGGCTATCTCCTATGAGACGGGGAGAAACCATTGTCTGGGATGGCACAAAGCTGATGCGGTACCCCAAAAAGATGAAAGCTCAAGCTAGGTCTCGTTATCGGTCACAGGTGACTTCTGCCGGGCTTGACTTTGACAAGTTTGTATCTGACGACACTCTTGAAGCTACAAAAGTTGCCGTATGGTCTTACCTACAGTTGGAGAAAGTAATGGATAAAGATAAACCAAACCTAAAGTCCATCAAAGGTGGCAAAGTATCTGATAACAGTGACGACACCCTATACAGCGGTTTGATGGAATTAGGGGTGGGGTCTTCTAATAACAGTGTCTCTGAGATGCGGAAACATGAAGCTAACAAGGTAGTCAAACGAGACCCCCAAGAGATAGTTTCTATGCCTGTTTTTGGGTATGACATGAAGACTATTGTGGACACCGATGAGAATGGAAATGACATTCTTCGTCAGGTGCCCGTAACCCAATCAACAGGTGCGTCACTTCGTCAATGCAACACTTGCTTTGTGGCATCTAATTGTCCAGCTTTCAAGCCCGACCATGACTGTGCTTTTAGCCTTCCGGTTGAGGTAAAGACGAAAGAACAACTCAAAGCTTTGCTGACTGCAATCGTTGAAATGCAAGGTCAAAGGGTAGCTTTTATGCGGTTTTCTGAGGAATTGAACGGCGGTTACGCCGACCCAAATACCTCTCAAGAAATCGACCGTTTGTTCAAACTGGTATCTACCGTTAGAGAGCTTGAAAGCAATAAAGAAACTATTCGAATCACCGCTGAAAGACAATCTTCCGGCGGGGTTCTGTCGGCTATTTTTGGTGACCGTGCACAAGCTCTTCGTGAGATGGAACAGCCTCTAAATGAAGAGCAGACAACCATGATTATTCGACAATCCATCGAGGATTAGCTACATCACTGTTAGTCGATAATAGCCCTGTGCGATGGTCGGAACATGGTAGTCTAGTTCTTGACACCCTTGCGTCAATGTAACACAGCCCTGCTAGTACCGCTTCTACTAGCAGGGCTGTTCTTTTACAGGAACTCGCTGACAGCTTCAGCCGCTTTTGACTTGAGGTGCTGTACCCGGTGTAGGTAGCGTTCCGTCGTCTGAATGGAGGAGTGCCCGAGACGCTCCTTCACTTCATGCACGTCAACCCCATTCTTCAAAAGCATGGTCGCGTTAGCGTGGCGAAGGTCATGCGTCCTAGGAATCCACGAAAAACCAGCTTCTGCTATGGCACGCATCCAGATACGCCTCCATGTATCGCGTGGTAAATGGTCAGAAACGTTCAACACAAACAATATTTGCTTGCGCTCCATACACCGTTGGGCACGGCGGTACTCTGCATTGGCTTCACGACAAGCTTCGCACCGACATCCAACTTTGGTGTAGCTGGTGCGTGTCCCATGCTCGTACTGTGAGTCGACTTTCTTTCCGGCAGGCTTTGCATCCAGCTTTACAGCTACCAACGACTTGGAGAACAACAAGTCATCCTTCTGCAATCCATGCTTCTGCACATGCTTCTCGAGTTCTTCTCGTAAAGCTTTGCTCACTACTACGGTTCGAGTCCGACCGCTTTTGGTTCCAGCTATGACTTTGAATCGTTCGCCGTTGTTGTACTCAGCTCCAAGGTCAACTACACGTCGTTCGACATACACTTCCCCAGTTTCAAGGTTGATGTCTCCGGCGCGGAGCTCGGTGGCTTCTCCAAATCGGCAGCCAGACATGACTAGAAAATCAGCAAATAACCGGGCAGACGGATGAGTCAGCTTCTCTCGGATGAGCTTGTAATCATTTCCATCCAACACCTTGCCATTTTGAGTTTTGCTTACGGGGGCTGCGAGTTTCATTGCATGAGTCGGATTCACGTCCAACACGTCATACTCAACTAACTCTTTCATTGCCGACCCAAGGGCAGACTTTGCGTGAGACCTCATCGACCGGCTCACTCCAGAGTTGGTAAGTCTTTGGTTCATGCGCTTTACCTGCACTCGAGTAATCTCTCCAACCTTGCAGGTTCCCAGAATTGGAAAGACATGTGTCTGCAAGACCGAAAGGTAATTCTTTTTGGTCAAGGGCATAAGGTCGGCATTGGGCAACCATGCCCGAACAAACTCCTCGAGAGTCATGTTCGCGCGGTATTCCCCAACGTCACCGCTTAGCTCAGCAGTCTGAGCTCTTGCCAAGGCTTCGTTCTGTGAGTCAAAGGTACCTGCTGAGTGCCGACACCCAGACTTGTCCCGGTAGTACCCGGTGTAGCGTCCGTTACGTTCGATTGTGTACGCCATAGTTTTTCTCCTTTGCGTCCGTGATAAAAAAAAATATACCCCCCACCACCAAGATGTCATCTCGGCGGCGGGGGGTACTGTTTTTGCTTAGTTACTGGGGTAGACGGATGAGTCTGTATCCGACTCATCCGTTACCCTTTCGATGGTTTGTCTTTCGAAGTCCCACGAGTCAACCAGCTGGCGGCTCCACATCGGCTTGTTCCCGATGTAAAGGTCTGGCATTGGAAGGATGCCTCGCTTTCGATAAGTCCAAAGATTTGGGTAGGCGATACCAGCGTGCTCGGCGAGCTCGTGGCTGGTCAACCAGTCCTTGCTGATGCTCACTCTTTGTCCTTCTTGTCTTTGTCATGGAACTCCCTCTCAAGTTTCCGTAGGTGAATAAGGATTAGCTTGCGGTCTTTACGCATTTTGGTGCGGTCGTACTTTGTTGAACCTCCCCACACGCCCCAGTCGGATGTCTTTCCAAAAGACTCCACGGCGTAGGTTAGGCACTCTACTCGTACCGGGCACCGGGCGCACACCTGTCGTGCTTTGCTAATCATCTCCCGGTCGGTGTCGTCCGGAAAAAACAAGTCAGGACTGGTTTGAGCACAGAGCGCAAGCCGTGCATTGGGCGGCGGAACAGTCATTCGTCTTCTCCTTCGAAAATGAGCTTGATAGCTCCCAGTAACCCCTCGCATGAGGCGTGTGGGAATGGGGTATGCAGTACCGGCTCAAGCCCAAACTGTTCGAAGTGCTCCTCGCACGAAGGGCAAACGTGGTCTTGCAAAAGGTCAATGATTTTTTCCCTTTCCGATTCTTCCCCCAGCGCTATTCCGGCTTGAAGCCACTCGGTATTTTCTTTTGTGTTTTGGCTCATTTTCTTTCTCCTTCGTTAGTCCAAATGTACTCGTATGTTTCAGGTTGATGTCCGGGGTCTTCGTCCCAACACATTTTGTGGTACCAGTCATAGTCTTTGACCAGCAGAGCGGTGCGGTGGCTCGAGGCGAACTTAGAAAAGAACTCTCGGTCATGCATCCAGTCTGGATAGCTGAAGCTCTGTAGGAGACCCCTGTCTTTGGCTACTGTCAAGGTATTGAACGCCTTGACATCTATCGTGGTCTTGAACCCACGGCGCACCCACTCCAACGTCATGGCGCATATGTACTCGAATAAAGCAGACTCGTGACCGCGCCACAGCTTTACAGCAGGGTGGTTGTACCAGCCCTTGGGCTCCCGATGGTTGCCCTCCGGGTCAAGCTTGAGATTGGTCATCATAATCTGCCATGCCTCGAGCGCCTGCTTGTTGAGGCGTTTGTTATCGAGGTCATGCGCCGTCAACGAGAAGTTCGTATCAGCATGTGTAATGAACGTTTGCATGTCTCTCCTTAGTACAACGGTTCGTCTAAGTTGATGCTCGAATCATCGTCGAAGTCTTCTTCTTCGTCAGGGTCGTCCCCCCAGTACCGAGCTCCAACAAGAAGAACGTAAGCTTCGTAACGGTACTGTCCGTCTTCAAAGACATACGTCCGTGTTGGCGCGTTAGGAATGAGCTCAAACTCATAGTTACCGGGGTTGAAGGGTCGTCCAACCACGAGCCTTTCGGGCGCGACGGTGATGCTTTCGACAACTCCCCCGGAGATAGTGGCTCCCACAATCGTTGCAGGCGTGTTTCCGTAGAACAAGTGACGCTCGG
>Ga0209189_1000077_pt1 | contig 80546 bp, 62 predicted proteins | sample C_130820_EF_Meta_FD_187308 | JGI IMG/M metagenome (GOLD analysis project Ga0209189, IMG submission 187308) | Freshwater microbial communities from Lake Croche, Canada to study carbon cycling - C_130820_EF_MetaG (SPAdes) (version 3) | ecosystem: Environmental > Aquatic > Freshwater > Lake... | reverse complement strand
ATTTATGCAGTCATTTCCGTTTTATGCAGAATTATATTTTTTCACTGCATTTGTGCAGTCTATTTTTACCAAGTTCTCCTAAAATATATTCTCAATGTCAATATTTTTCTAAAAATAAAATATTGACGTCGCACCATATTATGCAGTAATTTATTTTTCCAATTTACATTTTTAAAATTATGAAGTGGGGGCTCCGCCCCCAGCCCCCCCGGGCCGGAACGGCCCATGGCACGCGCGCAGCGCGTCTTTTATCAAATGCTTCTGCTATGTTTTTACCATTTCATTTTTTTTATTTGGGAGAACTTTGCAAACTACATCTATTTATTAGTACTAAATAACCTTTTTTATAAAGTTCTCCATTATACTTCAAAACAATTTAAAACAAACACCTTATACTACATAGTAAAATCTATTTTAATCTTATAATATGAATGAACCCAGTGACGAACAACTGTTCGTAATCAATCAACTAAAAACTCAAAAAAATGTCATTGTTGATGCTATTGCCGGTTCCGGGAAAAGCACCACTATTTTATCTGTTGCAAAAGCATTTATCGGTATCAATATTCTTCAAATGACTTATAACTCTATGTTGCGCCTAGAAATAAAAGAAAAAACGAAGGTTCTCCAAATTGAGAACATTGAAGTGCATACTTTTCACAGTTTAGCCAAAAAATATTATATGCTTTCTGCTCACACCGACACTGCTATACGCTATATTCTTTTCAATAACATTAAACCACGTATTGATATACCACTATTTCAACTCGTTGTCTTAGATGAAACCCAAGATATGTCTTTCCTTTATTTTCAATTTATGCTAAAGTTCTCCAAAGATATGGGTTCTAATTTTCAATTGCTTATTTTAGGCGATTATAAACAAGGATTGTATGAGTTTAAAGGCGCTGATACACGATTTCTTACTATGAGCGACCAAATATGGGAACTTCATCCTCAACTCATCAACAAAGAGTTTGTCCGATGTACATTGAAAATGTCTTATCGCATTACTAAACAAATGGCTAGTTTTGTTAACAACGTTATGTTGGGTGAAGAACGTATGTTCTCGTGTAAAGACGGAGAACAAGTGTTTTATTATAGACAAAGTCGCAGAAATACCGAAATATTTGTTATTGCACAAATCAAAAAATTACTAGCAAAAGGCGCTAAACCGTCCGACTTTTTTGTTTTATGTGCATCTGTCAAAGGACAAAACAGTTATATACGAAAAATGGAGAACGCGCTCGTGGAAAACGATATTCCTTGCCACGTTCCGATGCTTGAAACCGAGAACATAGATGAAAAAGTAATAGAAGGTAAGGTAGTGTTTTCCACTTTTCATTCTGTAAAAGGCCGACAACGAAAATACGTATTTATTGTCGGATTTGACAATAGCTATTACTTCAAAGCCAAAAATGCTTCTAAAGAAATATGTCCAAATACTCTTTATGTCGGTTCCACCCGAGCAACTGACAGTCTTTATTTATTAGAAAAAAACGACTTTGATACAGATAGACCTCTGGAATTTCTCAAAATGAATCACCACGAAATGAAAATGCAATCTTATATTTCTTTCAAAGGGACCCCTCAATCACTTTTTTACGAAAGAAACGTGGAAACTGAACAAAAAACACTCATTCCTAGGTTCAATATTACTCCAACTACTCTCATTACTTTTGTTCCTGAAAATGTTATAGAAGAAATTAGCCCACTACTTGACCGCATTTTTGTACGACTTTCTGGAGAACCTGTAGAAACCGATGAAATAGAACTACTCACCGTATTTAAAACAAGACAAGGGTTCTACGAAGACGTGAGTGATATCAATGGTATTGCTATACCATGCATTTATTATCACCATATTCAAAAAAGATGGAGAACCCCGGACCAAGAACCCAATATTTTAAAGAAAATGGTAGAGAACAATATGTCAGATAGCAAAGATTATGAACACAAGTATTTGAAAGATATCATACAAAATATGCCTGAAAAATGCACAAAAATCAGTGATTATTTATATGCATCCAATATTTATATAGCTACGCAAGAACGTCTCTATTTTAAGTTAAAACAAATTGAACCCGATGAATATACTTGGCTAAATCGTGAGAACGTCATCAAATGCTTGAAACGCTTAGATAAATACGTTTTGACGGAATGTAAACAAAAAATACCGGTTTTTGAAAAGGTTCTCATTGATAATTCTATGGATAAAGAACACGAGGATATTGACGCCATATTATTTCCATATTTTAATGGCAAGACTATATTCAGGTTCTCCGCTAGAGTAGATTTAGTATCTGAAAATACACTATGGGAACTAAAATGCACTAGTAAAATCACCATAGACCACCTATTACAAGTTGTGATTTATGCCTGGTTGTGGAAAATATTAGTCGCCGATGACCGAAATATTCGCATTCTAAATATTAAAACCGGAGAACTTTTACAATTGGAAGCTACTATGGATGAATTGACACATATTGTTGTATCTCTTTTACAAGGAAAATATTGCGCACCAGTTGTGAAAACTGACGAAGAGTTTGTCCAAGATTGTCGTGCTATGTTCTCATAATCCTAAACTTTTGTGTATTTTATCAAAATATTGCAAATCCACTGTTCGGTCTACATCATTTCTGATTCGGTAACACAATACATTTTCATATTTTTCAATGTTATCGCCTATATCATTATGCATTGATATATTGCCAGAAGTGCAATACTCTATTTTGTATTTTGTCTGTGTCACATCAAAAACCGGCAATCCTCGTGCTTTTATCATTTGCATTATCAATACATCATCCATTTCTTCGTTTATGTTTTCTTGTTGCAAATCAATGGTTGACAATACTTCCGCCATATCTTTGGAGAACAATATGAATATTCCGCTATAAAACTGGTTAAATATTATAAATCCTCCGGTGTATTTTGTTTTTGGTATCACATTGAAATAATCCAACAAGTTTTTACAATTTATAATAGTAGACACATTGGTTCTCACCACATAATCATATGAATAGTGTTTGTTTATATAGTCCATAGCCTTAATTGTTTTCGTTATTATACCCGGTTTGAAACATTCTGTACCTCTAAAATACAAAAACTCGCCGTCTTCTACAATATCTTCTTCTTGGTTCTCCTTAAATGTTATATAATATACTTTTATATCTGATGAAAATACGCCATAATATTTATCGGACTTCTGTTTCATTAAAGAATATACATTCAACCCTTCATTATAAATAACCAAAATAATTGCCTTAAAATGCATATATGGTTTATAATATTATATAGTACGCTTTTATATAATATTATTCAATAAGTGTTATCTATTGCTTTTTCCATACTTCGAAAAAATTATTATAACACGGTCCCCATCCTCCACCTTCAACGTAATCTACATAAAAATCGTTTTTCCTTAAAACTGAGTCTATATATTGCTTATGAGTTATATCTGTATAATCGTTCTCCATTATTATCAACTTAATATTGTCAAGTATTTCTGGCATATCCATTAAAATATAATAAAATGCACCTTCGCAATCCAATACCAACGTGTCAAATTCTATATTATATTTCGCATTCAATTCATCCAGTGTTATTGTATTTATCCATTTATATCCATCCAATAAAACATCACTTACCATTGTTTCCCAATGTCTCTGAATTAACTTTCTTTTTGATAGTGCAGAGTTCTCTATATGAAAATTAAAATTATTTAGATTTCTATTTTCAATCAATTGATTTGCTATATCTGGGTCACTTTCTAGTGACACAAAATTGGGGTTAGTTCCTAAAATATGCGCTATTATCAATGTGTTCCTTCCTATATTTCCGCCTATTTCTAATACTTTTTCATTACCGGTTAAATACCGTACTGCCATTTTTTGTTCAGGTAACTCATCATTGAAACTGCCATAGTTTAATCGTAATTGGTTTTGAATATTGGCCGTTTTATTGTTTATATCCGATATGCTTGTTGACACTATTTCATTTGTTATTGTATTTATTTTTATAGTTGAATTGTGATCATATGACATAAGATTTCCATTGTGCATTATAAATACACTTTTCAACACCCCACAAATTGGATCTGTAAAATATTGTGCTCTCATTAAATCCCCGGATGGTATTGTAATAGTATTATTTATTTCCAATTTTGCTAAACATATATCCGTAACATCAATCGTATTATTTTCAATCCCATACAATATAATCATTATACAGTTAAATATTATATAGTTAAATATTATTTTTATATATATTTTTGTACTCATTACTACCATATTTATCCTTCAACATATCCTCCACACACGGATATATTACCACATACGCCCATTTGAGATATATCCATAACCTGGTTCTCCGATTGGTGTTCCAATTCTTTCAAAAACATCGCAAATATATTTTCATATCCATAACAATTTTCAAAATAATAATTAGATTTCTGTAAAAATGCGCACCATTTCAGACTTTGGGCTTTCGGTAATTTATACAGTATTGTAGATGCGCATTCTCTATTGCAATAATATTGAATCATTACTTTGTCGTTGTTGTTATACTTTGCATAAGAGAACTTGTGTGTTAGTCTATAGCGTCCACTTAATTTGTATAATGTGTCGTATGGGATGTTATTCGCGATCAAATATTCTAATGCATAAATAGTCATTGTTCCTTCTCCCAATGACTTTGAGTGTGAGTGGATTTTTTCTATATATGATTTATCTGGTAACTCATACAAATTGATAAATATATCCGTATTTTCCAAAAAATATATGTTCTCTTCTTCCGTCAAAGGAGAACATTCAATAAGCATTATTTTGTTATTTGGTATACGGCTTTTTACCGATTCAATTGTCGCCTTTGTTTGTTCGAATCGTTCTTGTTTCGTATATACACTTCTTGTATGATGATATGATAATGGTTTGCTTGGAGTATCTATCACAGACGGTATCAATGTTATATTCTTTTTTGAAATATACGACAAGTTCTCCACATCTTGCGCAATTTGTTCTTTGTAATAGTCCATTGATAATGGGATGTAATAGTGTTCGCTATCTATCTGATAACTATTATAATCTAATTTGGATATATCCATTTCATCCCAGCTTTGCAATATTACCATCGGGATATTTATCTGGGTTCTCAAAATATCTATATGAGAACTTTGCAATACAATGGGTATACACTTCAAATAAAGTGCTTCCCATAATCGGTGCGTATCTACACCATTACCTTCCGGACATATACAAAACTCATATTGTGACAAGATTTTATGATACTCATTGGGCGAAACTGCCGGGTTTGGAGATAATTTAGGCAACAATTTGTCATAGCATTCCCGTCTTTTATGCGGATTTGTAGCTATATTGAAATTGAAATACACTTTTTTAGTCTTAGGATTATCTATGTTCTCCATTATTTTATCTGTATTTCCGTGAGGCCATTGATCATTTGCTATACCTATCGGTAAAACCCTTAGTTTTTCGTGACATACAACTACATTTTGTGCATACCACTTTACTAAGTTGGGTGAGTCTAGTATATCATTTACATTTGAATTGTTTTCTATTATACCGTCGCTATTATGTGTTATCAGAATAAACGGGTTTTTGAAATACTTTATGATTTGCGCAAATGCATCAATGCGATGAGTATAACAAAATATCACTCGCGGATTGTCATATTGAGTTGTTATACTATGTATATTACATTGTTTTGTATGTTCTCCTGATATCAATGGATTATAGCAAAAATCTTCAGAATATCCGATATATACACCCGTCAGTTGTTGTAAACGTTCTCCTTTTATTATTTGGGTATCTGAAAACATTGAATAGTATTATTGATATAAATATATTTATATTAGTATAAATATAAGATTTAGTACTAGATTTATGCATATCGCATTAGTGTGTATAAACAATTTCCAAGAATATATTTTGACAAATATAAAACAGCTCATTCGGCTCGGGCATACATCTATATATGTTATAACGAATTGCCGGTTTTTCGCAATGTTCTCTGAATATATGGAGAACATACACCTTATTGCTATAGAACATTTAAATGACTCTTATAATTATAATGAACATTCGCTACTTGATAATCAATTTCGCGGCGGGTTTTGGGCGCTTACTTCTGCCCGTTTCTTTTATTTATATGAGTTTATGCGGAAATATGCTATAGAAAATGTTGTTCATTTGGAGAACGATGTTCTCATTTACTATAATATTGATATTCTAGATAAAATGGTAGATAAATCCAAACTATATTTGCCGTTTGATACATTCCATCGCAATATTGCCAGTATAATGTTTATCCCTAATTGTAATATATTCAAGGCCATATTAGATAGATACGACTTCGCCAAAAACGATATGGAGAACTTTTCCATTATTCAAAAGCAAACCGACCTTATAGATCATTTCCCCATTTTCATAACCGATCTGGCGTGTTCTCCTGAATATCAATTTGTTACTAGAGGATTTGAGAACTTTCATATGATATTTGATGCTGCTGCTATCGGGCAATATTTAGGTGGAGTAGACCCACGCAATATTTCTGGAGATACACGCGGGTTTGTCAATGAAACTTGTATTATCAAATACGACCAGTATCAATTTATATGGAATACAATCAGTAATATTAATCGCCCATTTATTGTTATATCACAATGCGAAGGTGATACACGTAGTTATCCTATTTTTAATTTACATATTCATTCAAAAGCATTGGAAAGGTTTATCTGACCCAATTTTCCGAGAACTTATACCAAGTAACATTTCAAATAGAATAATATCAATTTATTTGTTGACGTAATTATTTGTTTTTTCTAGTAAAATAGTCTATATTATAAAAATATAGTATGTCACTAGGAATTGTTATTACCAGACACGTCCGGTGTGAAAATACAAATAAACTATGGAATGAATGCTATAGATGTATACGTAAATGGTATCCCAATAACATTATTATGATAGTGGATGATGCAAGTAATTATCAATATGTATCAAGTCACTATAATCTAGTAAATTGTTTTATCATACAAAGCGAGTTTCCAGGTTCAGGAGAACTATTAGGGTTTTATTATTTTCATAAATATCATTTATTCAGTAAAGCTATAGTTATACACGATTCTTCATTTTTGAACGGACAATTATGCGTAGATGATATACATACTGCACGATTTATATGGCATTTTTCACACGAATGGAATATCCCATCTGCCGAAATAGAACTAATAAAAGTATTACACAAATCAGATTTTCTTTTTACTATTCATAGGAACACCAATTTATGGAAAGGGGCTTTTGGAACACAGTGTGTTATTACCTATGAGTTTTTGGACTCTATAGTCAATAAATATAGACTGTTCAATTTATTTCAAGTCGTTAAGCATCGGAATGAAAGATGTCAATTAGAGCGAGTATTTGGTCTAATTTGTTGCGCAGAAGACCCGTCTATAAATAATAATCCATCTATAATGGGGTTGATACACGATTGCGAAGACTTTGGAACAGTTTCTTTTGATAAATACAGTAATTATTTTTATTCTTATGATCATTTGGTTATTATAAAAACGTGGGTTGGAAGATAGTTGCGAAAATATATACTTGGTATAATTATATAAAAAATATTCAATAGTTTACATAATGAGCTCATTTGCTTTGTCTGATAGCAACAATATCCCATTAGATGCTAAATTGGATACTATTATACAAAAACACGACGGGTTTTTTATTGAATTGGGAGCAAATGACGGCGTTACACAAAGCAATACTGCATTTTTTGAGTTTTACAGGGGATGGAAAGGACTCCTCATTGAACCGTCACGAGAAAAGTATGAAGAATGTTGCGCAAACCGCCCAAATAGTATTGTCCAAAACTACGCTTGCGTTGACAATAGTTATAATGCCGACCATATTTTAGGCGATTTTACAGGCAGTCTTATGTCATCTGTAAATGGTTCTCGGTTAAACTCTTCCAATTTAGTCAGCGTTCCTACTACTACTTTGGAAAAACTCTTAGATAATTATACCGCCCCGGGTCAAGTCATAGACCTGTTATCACTGGACACCGAAGGATACGAATTGCCTATTTTGCGAGGACTAAACTTGGAAAAATACCGACCTCGCTATATGCTTATTGAAATATATACGAAAGATTTTTGCGAAATTGTGTCTTTTCTATTGAGCTATAACTATATGTTGCATTCCAATTTTTCCAATTATAGCCTGGAAACAAATCCTCATTGGGATGGAACACACAATGATTATTTATTTGTATATAAAAATATATAAAATACCCATTATTAGTATTATAAAATACACTAATAATGTTATACGATATTGTTATTCCAGTAGGACCAAATGATATTAATTTTATAGATGTGCTTGTACAATATACGCGAAAAAACGTGATTGGGTTCCGCAATGTTTATTTAGTTTCATATGACGACACATTATATGTTAACGGATGTATTACTATAAGTGAGAACATTTATCCCTTTTCTAAAGAAGATATTGTTTCTATTATGGGACCAAATTGCCGGAAAAATTGGTATTTACAGCAACTATTAAAACTATATGCAGTATTTGTTATACCTGATATACTTGATAATGTTCTCATTATTGACAGTGACACGTTTTTTCTCAAACCCACCCAGTTTTTTGACAATGGAATGGGATTGTATTTTTATATGAATGAATATCATATTCCATATTTTTCTCATATGACCCGACTGCATCATGAGTTAACAAGGATGGATAGTAATAAATCCGGCATTTGTCATCATATGGTTCTCCAAAAACAATATTTATTAGAGCTATTTGCAATGGTGAAACAACTTCACAATATGGAGTTTTGGGAAGCTTTTTTGAATTGCGTGGTGGAATATACGACATCCGGGGCAAGTGAATACGAAATATATTTCAACTTTATGCTGAAATATCATCCAGACAAAATACAATTGCGAGAACTTCGCCATAGAGATATACAACGATTTGAAGAAATACACAATGACGCATATGACTACGTATCTTATCATTGGCACGGAAGATATTAGTGGGATGATGGGTTCAATAATTTCAAAAACTCTTTTTCACACCTGTCTATTGCCAAAGTAGAGAGAACATATTCCCTAGGTTTGTAATGGCGCAATTTAGACATAAACAGACTATATGTATAATCAAAATGTTCTCGTTTATAAAATATTTCACCACATCTGCTATCCCAATATGGTATTGTTGTAGCTGGAATATCAGCATAATTCGGTCCCATTTCTTGATTCATTGATAATACATCCCATACAAGCAATGGTACATTGCACGAAAGGGCTTCTTCTAGTGCAAATCCCTGGCTTTCGTGTCGTCCAACCCATATGCCATATTTTGCCTTATGCAAGCAGTTTATATATTCCGATTCGTTATATCTATAATCATAAGAGAACAATTGATATGTTATACCCATTTCGTGCAGTTTATCTTTTATAAACATCAAATCATCTTGGGCCCGGGTTTTGTAATACACAAATACTTCAGTTCTCTCATTTAATGGGTTTATTTCATTAAATGTATGAGTATCTACTCCAAACGGAACGTGTCTTATATCTATTTCTTTACACAATGGAGATACGCGCCATACGTCAGCTGCCCACCGGCTCGGTTGAATATACACACTATTTGGTCCTTTAATCCATTTTAGACTGTTCTCCGGAAACACACTAAAATGTGGTCCAAAAATAAACCTGGTATTTGGATATTTTGATACATCTATAGGATATGTCGGGCTATACACTGCATCGTATTCGCCTAAATTGAAATGGGATAACTCTTCTGGGGTATAAAACGGGGTTATTTGAATACTTTTATATGCGTACAATGCCGCGCGATTTTTGTGATGAAAATCGCGATAGAGCAATAGTATTTTTTTCATTATTATTTGATAGGAATTATGTGTTTTTATTTATATAGTTATTTTACCATATAAATATAAAAGGTTCTCCTAATTGTTGGTATTGATGTTGAAAATTATTCACGGCGAAGGTTTTTTCAGTTGTTGTTCGGTTATTCTTAGTGATATAGTGTTGTATATGAATCAGAATGGTAGGTTACCCGATAGTGTTGATTCATCCGATTTGTTCAAAATGTATAAACCAAATGGAGAACTGCGCGATATAACATATGACTATTTTGAACATTATGACTTGCATTCAGAATCAGTACCATATACCGGTAATATAAACTATGATTGGGGATGGCAATTTTGGTATTATAATCAGTTAGATTTTGGTAGAATTGCGCCATTTGTTCGCAAATACTTTACACCTAATCAAGAAATATTATCCATTGTTTCAAAAATGGAAGAAAAATATGGGCTCGTAGAGAACTACGACAATATTTGTGTGCTTTTCCATAGAGGGAATGACAAACAACGTGAAACCACATTATGTGAATATGAGGAAACGTTCTCCAAATCTAAGGAAATACAACATCAAAATCCAGATATACGATTTCTTATTCAGAGTGATGAGACCGAGTTTATAGAATGTTTTGCTACTGTATATTCAGACCATATTGTATTCAAAGATGAAATGCGACATATGCGAAAATGCGATAATAGTGTTGATAAGGTTTTCCCCGAAATGAACTACAAGTTCTCAAAATATTTCTTGGCTATTGTCATTATTATGTCTAAATGCAAACACGTTATATGTGGTTCCGGTAATATATCTATGTGGATTGCCTTTTTCAGAGGAAATGTAGAGAACTTTCATCAGTATTTTAATGGTGGATGGTACTAAGTCAAAGCATATATCGTGTCATAATATACACAATATATGTTGAAAATGGATTTATGGTGTATGCACGTTTTTGCGCGTTTTTTTAGTTCAAAGAAGGGAGAGCGGAAGGAAAATGGACATTTTTGACTATGTCCATTTTTCAATATGTGAAAGAAAATGTTGAAAAAAACGTGCATAAGACTGATATGGTAACAAACCCAAAAAAATACGTTTTAAAATGACTGCATAAAAAAAATTATATTTTGCGTAAAACCATTTAGGCGTTTTTCTTGTTATCATTTATAGGATAACATATGGCTGCCGAAAAACGCCAAAAAACGCCAAAAAACGCCAAAATATTTTTCTGTGAAAATTGTGATTTCAAATGCAGCAAACAATCCGATTTTGATAGACATTTATCCACTCGGAAACATCAAATGATAACAAATGATAACAAAAAAATGCCAAAAATCGCCGAAAAACGCCAAACCAGATTATCGTGTCATTGTGGAAAAACTTATCAATATAGGTCAGGTCTAAGCAGACATAGAACATTATGCCAAATCCCAGAACCGGCACAGCAAAATAGCTTTGAAATATCTATGGATTCATTAACAAATGCAGTGGTTTCATCATATGCAAATACACATATAATAGTTCCTCCATACAATCCCCACCCAGAAATACAACCGTCGGAATCAACCAAACTGATATTGGAGCTAATGCGCGATAATCAGGAGTTCAAAAACTTATTGATAGAACAAAATAAAATAATGTTGGAATTGGTCCAAAAGACACAGACGGTTAGCACATACCACGCAACAAACTCAAATCATTCAAATACCAATTCCAATAACAAACAATTCAATATACAATTTTTCTTGAACGAACAATGTAAAAACGCAATCAATTTATCCGATTTTGTGGAAAACTTGCAGCTCAATTTTGATGATTTGGAGAATGTGGCAGATAGAGGTTATGTAGACGGTATAACACAAATATTTATGAATGGTCTCAAAGAATTGGATATATATACACGTCCAGTGCATTGCACTGATGTGAAACGCGAGACGGTGCACGTTCGAGAAAACAATATATGGATAAAAGATACACCTGACCAAGCCAAAATAAAGGCTGCAATAAGACGTATTGCGTTTCGCAATGTGCAACAAATAAGCAAGTGGAATAAAGAACATCCCGACTATAAAGTGCTAGATTCAAATGATTTTAATAGGTCTTTTCAAATAATGAAACAATCTCTCGGTAATACAATTCCCGGTGGAGTGGAAAAAAACAACGACAAAGTTGCGAAAAATCTATTGAAAGCCGTTTATTTGGACAAACAAGACCCCACTTTACTGTGCGCATAAAAGTATTTCATTTTTATAGTGTATAATAAATATGAAACAATAAACCATATGATGTGCGACATTATCCATACATTTCACGCATTTCCGAGTATGTCATTGGACGTCCAGTTTTTTCTTGAAACTCTTTTGCACCATTTGCCATTAAGGAAATCAATTTTTGTCCAAAATCTTCGCCTTGTGTTCCAACAAACGCTATTTTTGTAAGTGGGGCTGTATTTTTAACAGGAGACATTAGTTGAGCTAATTGTATTTCTGCCTTTTTTTCCAATTCGAGCATTATTGTATTTGTTTCCGGATCGCTAGAAAGAGGCATAGTAGGAGTAGTAATAGAAGATTCAGCACTAGAGTTCATATGTATTATGTGGATATAATACATATATTTGTGTTTCTATATTGTTTTCAATTTTATATAAAGTATTTATGCAGATAAAACTTTTCCAGAACGAGTTGTAATACCGGCAAAATCAGAGGTAACATCATCAGTATGACAATTTCCAAAGGCAGAATTCTTATAACTATACATTCCATTTGCCAATTTGTTCTTATTTGTAAGCCACGCGGCACTAGATTCGTCAAAATTAATTGCAGACATTTGTTTGGTTTGAGAGCGAGTAACCGGTGAAGAACATTGATAAGAAATTGTCTTTGGAGAAGATCTAGTTACCGGTGCGGTTATAGTAGAAATGATAGATGGTTTAGAACTAACCAATTTAGAGTGATATAGCTTAGATTGACTCCGCGTTTGCATTTATGCTAGTATTGTGCTATGAGAAAAAGTTTTTAAGTTGTTTTATAAACTGTTATTTTCAACTACAGCATTTACGTGTTTATCAAGTATATTGTAAAATTGTTCGTATGTCATATTAGATAAGAGTTTTTCACGTTTTATTGTAATAGAACATCCACCTGTTTCTATCATTGATACGTCAAACTTACATATGCCTTTACGAAAACAATAGCGCAAAATGTGTTCCAAGTTCTCCAAATTGTTTTCAGAAACGTGTAAATGTAATGAAATCTTAGATAATGGAACCCCAAAAAAATGAATAGTATCTACAATATATACAAGTTCATCATATTGTAAAGTTCCGCAAGTATCTGATAAACATAATTCATCAAACGAACCCATAGTGTTATATGTCAATATTTCATTTATTACAAAATCATTATCTAATTTTCCAGATATAGGACATTCGTTTATACAAGATATATACAGTTTTTTCACATAAACTTCGGAGTTGGGCAAGCAGTTTATATATTCAGACATTTTGACAAAAGATGATTTTACTTGAGAAAGTGTCATATTCGTATTTTTTACTTGGAATGTATTAGATATAGATGTAATAAAAGATAAATGAGTCATATTATAATCTATGGCAGATTGTAATTTGGCAATAGATGGTATGAGAACATAAATATTACAGTCTATATTATCACGTAAACACATCGTTTTTGCATAGTTATATAGTTCTATAGTGTCTGACATTATTGGTAGCAATTTATGAGAACATAAAGACCCAAGTTCAATTGATTGCGGGTGATAATTTTTTATAATATGATCTAATGTATCTTTTTTTTTGGAAGTTGGCCAATCTGATGGGGATGCACATTGAATACCGTCTCGCAAAGAAACATCAAATAAAATAGGAGTTAGTTTTTTATATAGAGAACAATGATATGAGGATTTGGAAATAATGGATTGTATACGTGAGCATAACGATTGCATATAAATATATATGACATATGTTTATATGTTTATAGAAAATTATTGATTAGTAAATGCGCTAGCTAGTGATAAATTGTATATACCTATTTGGTGCTCTGTGTATAAACTTAGACAGGTGAAGAGCCTACAATTTTTGAAGTTACGCCCAATGAATATGACACAGTTGTACCTTTATGTAAATTAGAAAGAGAATTAGAAACCGGTGTATTGAATACAGGAGATAATAAAACACCAGAAGTGCTTACATAGCGGGCTTTTACAACTCCAGCAGCAGTAATTTGGAATATAGGCATTCCAATTTTATTGGTCAATGTCAATATTGGTTCCTTAGTTACATATGTAATTTTAGAGGCGCCGGTGTTTTCACATCCATAAATTAAATCATTGGTATCAGAAGCTGCATCGATAGTGTAATTTACCAGTGACAAAAATATTGGTGTAGTTAACGGACTAAAATCTAAATCTCGCGTCCAACTGCCGGGAATACTACTTAGTGAAATTGATTCTAATATATCTGACCAACACGGTACAACGTTTTGAGATATGGAAATATTTGGTATTTGTATTATTTTATAGTCACGTGTGTTAAATGTCATAGTTGATACTTGATTACCGCTAGTTACTAAACGTTTATTTAGTGGGGTGTCGGGATTATATTTGTAAATATGCACAGTGAGAGCGCCATTGGAATCAGTCACTATATTTCTTGTATAGAGGTTTACATTTATACCTTGTAGTAATGGTAAATCTAGTTTACACTGATGTGATCCATTAAATGTATTCAAGAAGAAGGAATTGAGGCGTAGTGAAATATTTTTCGGTAATGCACCGGTATCTGCCAAAATAGTTGGATATATAGTTGCGCCGGTTGAGTCTAAATTGGCATACATATTGCTAAATATGTTAAAGTTAGGTGAATCCAAAGTTGGTTGTTGGAAACTGATATCAATGTTTCCAGTTGATTGTGAATAGTTTATAGAAAGGCTAGTTGATTTTAGTAAATCATCCGAAAGTCCTGTAAACAAGGTGCGAATAAATCTTGGAGTTTGAATGGTGGATAATCCTAACCATAGTGATAATGTATAATAATTACCATAAACGAAAAAACTATATGTACGACGGTCAGCCAAATTAGAGAGTGCATAAGTATATAATGATTTTGATTTATTGCGAGTTATCTTGACACGGTTTGTAGTATTAGAGAAGTTTACGCTTGATGTTGTGGCATTGGAATTAGAGATTGATCTGCTAGTAAATGGATAGTAAATTCCGTTCGAAGATACTGGTAAATTGCACGTGACGATATTTGATAAATGCGTAGATGGATTAAATGGAAGTGATGAAATTGCAGAACTGTATGAGCATTGTTTAAACTTTAAATATGGTGGCGATACTATTAGATATGAGGTGGAAGCAATATTGCGAGCATTTAGTGGTCTCCATATGCGTATGTTATTGAAAGAAATAGCGCTTGCGTCTCCGTATAGTTCATCATTTGGTCTGCTATTCAGAAATAGCCAATTAGAGTTAGATACAATAGCAGGATTTCCTAAAGATGTACGTCCTGTGTCAACATATACGTAAGTAGAACTAGGTCGGGTGTATATAGAATAAACAAAAGATACATCAGTGAAATATTGATTTTGTAAACGTAATCTACTAGATGCAATGTTTAAAGCGCGATTAGTTGATCCATCTATATAATCGACATAATTAGAACCGCTAAATGAATAAAGTGAAAATGTTTTTAATGTTGATGTTGTATTGTAAGGAATATAAGCAGTATTTTTTGGATTAATAATATGTACTGCTACATCATCTCCTCTTGTATAAACAGGAATAGTAGTAGAATCACTAGGAGAAAGCATAGATAGAGTGAAACTAATTGCTAATCCAATATTGCCAATAACAACGGATGCAGGAGTTACAAGATTATCAACAGTGTAAGTTGTGTTGGCATATATGTCAAATTTTTGGGACGCAAGCAGGGTAGTTGTACTAGTGGACCGTATTTCAAGTGTCGCAACCAATGTAGGTCTAACGATCTTATAAGTTTGATTACTATCATTTGAACCATAATACCCTCTATAGTACGGTATAGTTAATGTGCGCGATGATTCACTGCCATTGTCATATTTATATGATAAGTTCTGTATAGAAGATAGAGGCAGAGATGCGGATCCAACCATATTTACTGATATTAAGTCGTTCTTAAGTTTGAATTTGTAGTAATAGCCAAGTTCCATTATTGTTGATTGTGTTAAAGACACATTGTTACCAGTGATATATACACCTTGATCAACCGAGAAACGATTGTCAGTGTATGTAGTTCCTACATAATACGTCGTGTCAGTTGAGTAGTCTACGGGATTATACTTATGTACGCTATATATATCATTTTCGCAATAGGTGACAAACGCAGTCGTGTTTAGATATTTAAAATCCGGGATAGTTAGTTTAAAAACTGCTATATTATTAGAATTGGAAACAGTTAGAACAGTATTTGAACTATTATCACCTACATAAGATAATGTAATAGAATGAGAGGATACAGAAGGCCACTTTAGAGATTGGTAACCATTTGAAGCAGTAATAGGGGTTGAACTATTTAATTTTGTGCCAAGATTATAATTATTTGAACTATCTAGTGCAGAATTGAAATAATCAACAGTGTAGCAAACTGGTGAGTCGTCTGCTACTAAGTGAACCATGTAGTCACTCTCAGATGATAATGTGCAAAAAGTTAATGGTAAAAGAGACAAAGTAATGTCACCAGATTTCGATTGGGCTTCATTAAGTAATTCCATAGCAATAGGTACGTGATAAAATGCTGATATGTTATATGAATTTGTCAGCGGAGTTGTAGACGAATTATCATTTACAGCCTTTAGATAAACAGTTAGCTCAGTCAAATCATTTGCGCTTAATTGACCAGTGAATCGTAATGCAGATGATAATGCGGAAGTCATAGAATGGGTTATACCATAACTATTATCAATAATATATTCATCACCTTGGTAAACCAGTGGGGTTCGGTTTAAACGGTAAGTAGTAGAAGATGTGAATACTGGTGTAGTTAATGACAAATTATCATAAGGGGTTAGTTGTAGATCAAACTTGAATTGCAAAGAATTAACGGTCTCTACTATAATATTACCGGAGTTATCAGTGATTTGAATAGGAGCATTATTGGTGCATGCACTAGTACGTTTTAGATCATCATTTGCAATTATTAATACATTACTCATATCATTCACATCAGTTCCCCAGTGAACAACTGCATAAAAGTTTTGACTTAGAGTTTTACTTGTATTATTGATATATGTAGATGAACTTAAGTCAACGGAGTAATAAATGTTGGTAGATGGATCTTGTATCACACTGCGAACGGCATCCGGAGAAGGCCACGAAGTAATCGGGGTCTGACTGCGATTTGCAGAAGCGCTTGTTGATGACAAACGGGTCTTGCCATTATTGTCTAAAACCCATCCAGCATTGGATGCATCAGTATAAACAGATAAACCGGAAACATTTTTTAGAGAAAATATCATTTCAAGTTTATTTAATGTTGCAGCCCCCGAAGGTAGTAATTCTGGTAAATTGGTTATATTTGCAGAGACAGAACAATTAACTACAGTTTGTCCAGATGAATCTATCAGTCCATTTATTGAGTTTAAGTTCTGACTAGTATTTATTTTAAAAATATGTAAATCTTTAGGGTTATAAGTAGATGTTAGGGAACCCAGATTAGAAACGAACGATATATCAGACGACAAAAACCGATCATTCACCAATGAATTATTATTCACTAAATCAAAATACGAATCGTTTGAGGTAGCATAGTGGCTTAGTTGAGAAGGGGTTTTGAACTTAAGTTCGGTTGAATACGTAAGTGCCTCGGCAGTCTTAATAGAGTTAGAAATGCCCTGAACGGACGATTCGCCATAACCCTGAACGGACGCTTCGCCATAACCCTTCTCCGTACCATACTGGCTTAGTTGAGCAGGGGTTCGAACAGGTTCGTCTGAATACGTAGGTGGTACCTCGGCACCCTTAAGAGGTGGTACCTCGGCATCCTCAAAATAGTTAAAAATGCCCTGAACGGACGATTTGTTAGGCCGATTATTACCAATAGAGCTTAGTTGAGCAGGGGTTCGAAGAGGTTCGTCTGAATACGTAGGTGGTACATCGGCACCCTTAATTACATCGGCACCCTTAATTACATCGGCACCCTTAATTACAGCGGCACCCTTAATAGGTGGTACATCGGCACCCTTCGGCAGAGAAATACCCTGAACGGACGATTCGCCATCATAATACACAATAGATGAAAGTAAAGTGGAGTTTTGAGAAATATCAACAGTTCGTGTAACTGGTGAGCGATTGTTTAGAATAATTTCACCATCGTTGTGTGATGCTTCTGTGAGAGTTTCGTGAGAAGTATTGAAAGAAAAATAAGGGATATTTTGTGACGCATCAGTGTTAGTTGCGCGCTCTATGGAAAGAGTAGCATCATTGAAACTGATATAGTGGTTTTGTGAAACGTAATTGCGCATATATGCAATATTATCTACTAATGAAGAAGACTCTAGGCCGAGTAAAGTATTGTCTTCAACAAGGTGGGTTGAATCTAAAGAATATCCAGAGTTGGGGTTTGATGTGACTGATATGTCAAATTTATATCCAGGTAATATAGTTTGAAATTCGGCAGCCGAGAACAAACTGCTAAAATTATTTGAACTCATATCGTGTGAGGGCAATGGATAACTGGTGCCTGAGTTATTAGGGTCCGAATTGCGCAAAGGTAGATGTCTACTAGAAACATCAGTGACATATTCATCCACTGCAGCGCCAGAAAACTGAATGCTTGTACCACTATGATCCCCCAGTGATTCAATTTTATATGATCCAAAATCGCTAAATGAAAGTGAATTAAAGCAAATATCATATGCGTAATTATTATTAGTTAAAATATTAGTCGTGTCTAAATTATTTACTTTTACGATACCTGAAGAATCAATTGTATAATATTTTGTAGTACTTTGGCCAAGGGAATATACAGTATTGAAACTTACATCTTCAGAGACAGACATTAAATTACTTTTAGCGGTATTACTGCTAAAACTATTGAGTGATCGTATCAAATTATTCGTAGGCTGTGAGCTATCAAAAACCGCCTCGTATGTAGAATCAGTACGATCAAGGGTATCATAAAATGGACCACAGTTTTCAGATGTGGAAAAATCAATATAAGAATCATACAAGGATAAAGTAGGATAAACAACCTCAATATTCTTGCTTATGTCATATCCTATGATTGATTCAGCCGAAGAATAAAAAGATGCTGAACTGTTTTGAACAAAATTGCTAGATACTGCAAAATGTTCGTCATTCACAGCATTGGTGGTTAAATCAAAAACATCACGTAAATCTGAACCTACCTCATTTGCGTAAAATGTACCACTGTCAGATGTGTAGGTTTTATCGTCGGCGTTAAAATCATTGCTTGCTAATATATCATTAACCATTCGTCCTTTTGCTAAATTGAGAACCAGTTCATTTTCAAGGGTGGTATTGGTTGCATTTACATTGGATGAACTTGCGGATAGTGGTAAAATAGATGATAATGTTAGCATACGCTCATTGCTGTTGTCGTTTGTTGTATAATTAGTGCCTTCCGGTGAACAAGACATTATATATATTAGTCAGAATATAAAAATGCCAAAAATTTGGTATTTATAATTATAAATGCTAAATCATAAAATATGGCATATGCGAAAGTGAACGAATAGTTATAGTTATTCCTGAATAATAAACTGATATCTATTATTCATTAATCATTTAATAACACATTTTTAGAGTGAATAATTTTACAATTTACTTGTACACGTGGATTTTTTGATTTTTTTTGAACTAGTGGTACGTCGCTAGCAGCGGGCTCATCCATGGGTACATCAGTAACAACGGGATCGGCAAGTGGTTCATCAACTACGGTATGAGTAGCAGAGATAACCGAAGGTGGTTTAACAGTTGACGTTTGATATAAAAGTGGTTTAGGAGAACCGCTAAATAATATTGGTAGTGCTGGTTTATTGGAAGACCTGTTGTATAAATGTAGCATTATATATTATATAAATATTATATATTATAAAAATAATATAACATAAATCACACCCAGTGAGCATATATTTTGAGTTATGCTGAATAGTGTTATGTCTAATCCTATGTTTATTCATAGTGATTTTTAATCTCTATGAATAGCGATAATATAAGTTTACTAGTGATATACTAATCAATATGATCAGTAGATAAATTGAACACATTTGGGTATTTTTGTTGCATCAATTCAAGTAAAGTTTCTGCCTTAACTATTTTTTCCCGTTTCAGCAATTCCGACGCTTCGTAAATATAATCTTTTGAATTACGTAAGAGGAAATCGGAATAAATATAGGCATCATTAATCAATTTTTCTACTTCAATATCAATGAGTTCTTTGTATTTTTCACTCATATTGGGATAAATTATATTTTTACCCATACCGTAATATACTACCATTTTTTCAGCTAATTTGAGTGCCTCTTCAAAATCATTTATAGCACCAGTTGTTACAGAAACATCGTAAAATATTTCTTCTGCAATGCGCCCAGCAAGCAATATCATTAAATGCTCAAAAAGTGCTTCTCGTGTAAGAATGGTGGTTGAAGATGCTTCAAATACGGTATAACCTGGCGATTTCGGTGCTGATAAATTGATAATTACTTTTGTCATTTTTGAATGATGCTTTGATAATAGACCAACTACTGCGTGTCCCATTTCGTGTATAGCTATAATATCAATGATATTAGAAGTAAATTGATGTTCTGAAGGTTGCCATCCTACTAAAATACGATTCATAACATTTTCTATATCAGTAGACGTGAAATACTTTTTGTCATTTTTCAGAGCATTAAGCATTGCTTCATTTACTAAGTTCTCTATTTGGGCAGAAGAAAGACCATCCGTTATTTCTACTAAATCGTCTATATGGACAGTGGCATCTCTCGGTTTTCCTCTTAAATGAATATTCAATATTGCATTTCGTGTTTTACGGTCAGGATTAGCAATATAAACACGTTTATCTATCCGGCCCGGGCGCATTAATGCTGGATCCAATAAATCCGCGCGATTGGTTGCACCGATAACGAATATACCAGTAGTGTTTTTGAATCCATCCATTGCAACTAGTAGTTCGTTCAATGTGCTATCGCGTTCAGACGAAGAAGATTCGCCATCGGAAGATCGTTTGCGACCCAATGCATCAATTTCATCAATAAAAATAATGCACGGTATGTTCTTTTTAGCCAATCCAAAAAGTTCTCGTATACGTGCAGGACCTACACCCACATATTTTTCTTGGAACTCTGATCCTGAAACGGAAATGAATGATGTTCTTGCTTCTCCGGCTAATGCTTTTGCCAATAGTGTTTTTCCATTACCAGGCGGTCCTTCAAAAACAAGTCCGCGAGGAATGCGTACATTATATCCAGCGTATTTTGTGTGATTTTGCAATAAATCAATACATTGATATAACTCAGATTTAATGGAATCATAACCACCTACGTCCGAAAATGTAATACCAGAATTGGTTACTACTTGGAAGTTCTCCGATTTTTTATCTTGAGATGATGAACGACCCAAACTAGAATAGCCAAACCGCCTGCGTGGTCTGTAATTTTCGTCCTTTTCTGGTTCAGGCTCTTCGTCATCGCCTTCGTCGGATTCTTCTCCGTCTTCTTGAAAATCAAACATTCCAGGATTAAAAATAATTTGTAAACCACTTACTGTTAAGTTTTTATTAGAAGTGCCATTGAATAGACTCAATAAATCATCTATTTCAGATGGAGCGTGAGGTCTATAACCACTTTCTGAAAACATATGTTCTTCACGTTCCGTAACATTGGATGAATTGAGTTTTTTCAAATAGTGCTCTTTTCCATATTTAGATAATCCATATTGCCGGTTATAAGTATTCAAACAAAATGAACTGCGTGAGCACGCTGTATATGGAAATATAAACGCATTAGAATGGAGAAAAAATGAAAAAATAGTCGTAATATATACAATATAATACAATTGCATTATATAATACAAAATAATCGCATAAACCTTCTATATCCTTTCTAAAAGAACATCTTTGGGTAAAAGGAATAGAAAGCATCCACTTTGCGTGCATTTGTCTATAGCATTTTGGCTAGTTTTTGGTGGAATGTTCTCCCGAATGTGGTTATTCAATTCGTATAATAATTCATTGAGGTATTGGACAGATTTTACGCAATGTTTTTCATAGGTTCCGTCCAACAAATCAATGAACCGATCGCGATTGATATTCGGTATATTTGGTTTTTGAGATGCCGAAAAATGTGGTTTGAAATTACGCATCCATTCTTGCGAAACTTCTTCGATGAGTTTGCGTTTTTCTTCGGCAGTATTGACAATATACAAATCAGGGACCGGATTGCTTTTATTTAGAGTATGAAACCAATCAATAGTCTCGCCCTTTGTTGGATTAGCGCGAATGCAAATGAGTATGTATTTTTGGTATAGCCAGTCCGCGTTTCCATTGCATCCGAATGTATTGGGAGTAATAAAATCGTTTGGTTTTTGGTTCTCCTTATAAATAATTTGTAAAGCAGTAAATTGGTGAATACCGTCAACTACATAAAAGGTATTCGTATGCGGGTCGTATGTCATATACAGCATCCAATCCAAAATCGGGCGACGTGTGTATATATGTTCCGCTATTTCACTGCATCGCAATAAATCTGGCGGGCGATTGTGCTCCCAATTAGCGACATTTGCTTGTAATAAATCGCCAATAGTACATTTGGAAATATAATGGCTATCTGAATATGAATGAACTCGGGTCAATGAACTAATTGGACGCGTAATAGATTTCATAGTATTATATAAGAATTGCGATTAGTTTACAAATAAATGAGAATACTATTTCAATTTTCCATATAATGGGTTATAAATTATACCAATAGCGGTAATACCTATGAGGTCGGGTTTGTTTAACAATAATGATACAATTGCGGGAAAATGTAATACTGCCAATCATATGGTGATGCATAACGCGGTTTTGTCTCTGCCCGGAAAACTCGGAATTGACACTATCGGCTACTTCCTTGAATATTTCTATGATAGAATTAGGGTGTTTGTAGCCATAATGTGTTTCATAGCCATAAAGCCCATTTTTAGTCCAATAAGACGTTTCTATATCTTCTATAATATACACACCGCCATCTTCTAAAGAAGGAAAAAGTGTATTAAATGTTAGCAATTGGTGTTCAGGTATATGAGAACCATCGTCATTTATAAAAAAAAGACCTTTATGGGAAATAATATTACACAAATTTTGTAAATCATCGGATTTGCTTTGATCGCCTTTAATGATAGAATATCGTTCTCCAGAATACTCTTTATCAATATCCATACCAAAAATATGTGCATTTGTAAATAATTCTAACCACATATTGAGTGAGTTTCCGTGTTGTACGCCGATTTCTAACATAGCCCCGGATGTGTTATAAAACTGTTTCAAGAAAAAATCGTAAATAGGGTGGTATTCGTGATGAGTAACTTTATCGGTTTCGTATTTTGTTCCGAGTTCATATATTTTATTTGTTGAAATATCTCCCATTTTATATGTGATACATATGTGGTTTTTATTTTGTTTATAGACAAAATACAAATATATATTTATATAATAATTGTAATACAATACACTTTACGTCACACGTGAAAGATATGCACTAACATTTGACTGGTTCAATTCATATACTATCGTTATTCAAATCCATAATGAAAGTAATAAATACAATTAGTATAGAGTGTACTATAGTATAATATATAGATTGTTTGGTTTATATTTATGAGAACATATTGGAGTAAATACATTTTCCACAATAATATAAACCGATTTTTAGATACACACATATATTTAAATACCCGCAAACAAATATCAATGGCTCTAGTTAAAAAAATCAATATTTATATTCCTAAATCAGAGAACTTGCCACCCGGGTTCTCTGATTTATCCCCAGAAGATACAACCATTGTATTAAAAGGCGGATATCGCGCATTCCAGGCAGCAAAAGAAGATATGCGATTATTGTCCGGAGATGAGTTATATAATTCTATTCGTAGTGAGATTGAACAGCGATTTGAAGAAGAAAGGAGAACATTCAAAGAACGGTTGGAAAAAGCGGAAAAAGACTTGTCTATACAACAAGAATTATATAAACATGCTATTTCTCAAAACGAAGAAAATGGCGAAAAATTAGTGGCAAAAAGGGTGGAAACGTATGAACGATTGCAATCAGCATACAAAGAAGAGCGAGAACATATGCAAAATCGCATTATTTCGTTGGAAACCCAAGTGGCTACTGCCAATGCGCGAACTCGCGAAGACGCAATGAAACTGGTAAATCAAGAATTGGAGAACTTGAAACATATTTTGGCCGAAAAAGACAAACATACTGCACATATAAAAAGTTCTCTAGATAAGGCAGTGGAGAAAATAGATGGTATGACTCAAAAAAAGACGACGGTTAGTCTGGGAAAAATCGGAGAGAAACAATTTGATGAAATAGCCAAAGGCGCATTCCGCGATTTTGACGGATTTGAAATAGAAGATATGCATTGTGTTGCAGGTCAAGGCGATTTCCATTTGAAGTTCAAGGGTTTCACTGTATTAGCCGATTCTAAATTGTATTCTAATAAAGTCAATAGCACATCGCGAGACAAAATAAAGCGGGATTTGAAGAAAAACGAACATATCCAGTTTGCTTGGCTAGTGTCATTAGATACTACGATTGACAAGTTTGACAAAGCCCCATTTATGTTTGAGTGGTTAACAGACCGAAAATGTGTGTGTTATATCAACGAACTACTTAAATATGAAGAACCTGGTGAAATATTGCGTGCAGTATGGCATTGTTGTAATACATTACAAAGTATTATGACAAGTGAGGAGGGTGCGGGAGGAGGAAAAGAATTAACCCGTCTTAGAGAACACGAACTCAAAATCAAAGAAATTGTACAAAAAATGGTGAAAAATAACAGAGAACGTGAAACAATTATTGGGCAATTGCGATCCAATTTTGATAAAAATGACGAATATATTCGTGAAATATTGAACGAGGAAACAAATAAAATGACAGGTGATTATTATGGAATTGTATTGCAATGGTGGCAAAACAAAATAGTTGGGGCGCCTGATGAGAAAATCAAATCCACGCTTTTATGGACACATTTCAAAAAGGATAATGAGAATATAGATGATAAAATAGGGTGCAATATATTCAAAGATATTATTTGTTCAATAGTTTCAGAGAAAAATATTGTAAGATCTAAAATTAAAAATGGCGCAATAGAAGTACTAAACTATAAATTGAATACATAGTGGATTATGTACTACTCATATATTTTTCAATCTTTTAGTATGTTGTAAATTAATAAAAGTTATACCGTAAGATAATAGGTCCTTGCTGAACATAATCTTATTATTGATGAGTAGTTATTACACTGATAGCCACGCGTATGGTGGATTTGACTATGGTACGCATAAAAGGCACACCTAGTAGTAATTGTAGATGTAGTATTACCAGTATTATTAGTAACAATGGGATAATTCGTATTATAGCCCCAATTTGCTATCTGCTATTGCTGCAGAATCATCAATGTCGCTATTTACTAATTTACTGGAAGTAATCTGACCGCTAGAATTACTGTGTAATATACCTTCTGCGCTAAAGTCGGTTACTACAATGGATTTGGTTAGAATTAAATTGGTTGATATATCCAAAACTGAAATATATCTTACTGTAAAATTATCAATAGTAGCATCTGGAAAATAAACCGGTGCAGAAGAACTAATGTGGTTTTTTGAGTTTACAGTTAAATACGTAGATATATATATTACAAAATACAAATATATATATAAGTAATGATAATATGAAGCATATAAATAATTTGAATATAAATTGTGCATTGCGAATCAATGATAGAGTTACAACCCAATAATTTATTTTCGCGAATATTTGAAATTAGGATTATATTCTAATGCCCTTAATAATCGCATTTGTTTTATAGCATTTTTACGTGTAGTACATTTAGAAAATGTTTTACGAGTACCCCTTTTAGATGTTTTTTTTTTGACACTATAGCAGTTTTTATTGGCAAGTTTTCTCATAACATAAGGCATTTTGTTTATCTGTTAGTTTGTCTAAATAATATATATTATAAATATAAAAATAATCGTGTCTATATTTAGAAATAATTGTGTTATAAAAATAAGACAATTGTATATAAATGGCATCATACAATGAATATATAGCATCCAAACGATTGTATGCAATAAACAATATTCCATATTCTTGCAATTCGCAATGTATAATAAGTCCCGGACCATTATATGATGGAGGTATATCTACAGGTTGTGGAACAAATAATTATGATTATTATATAGGACCAACAGGACCTCCTGGTGATAAATATTTATCTTATTTTACGGAAACATTTTATGCAAACGTATTATTTGAAAACGGTATAATTGGTATAGTGGTAGATAAAAATCTTGCATATATTCCAGGAATGAGGGTGAAATGTCAAGTCGTAAATGATGTACCTTCAAATGATATTGTATGTTTTTATGGAATAGTCAGTAAATATGATAATGGTGTATTGATAATTAATAATATAAATAACATTTCGGGTAATTTTCCATATAACATTAAAACAAATTATGCCATTAATATTAATAATACTGGTCCCAGTATATCATTGGAAAATACTCCAAACCAAATTGATATTCAAACAATACCTCCAGCAACATATAAATTTAGTTTAAACGACAATGTTATAATAGGTAATTCTATTTCATTTTCACAATCAAATACGGCAAAAATTACATATGATGCTAGCAGTAGTGCGAATGGTATAGTTATGAATAGTAATATGAAAACAGATGCAGTTTATTTTACAGCTTCTGGAAATAAAAACATAACACATACAGGTACAAACTTCATAATAAATGATAATATAGATATATCGGGTAATGCAAATGTAGCCGGGAATATGGCAATAAATGGAAATACAATATTGGGTGATATTAGTGGGTCTATTTATAGTTCAATATATGCAAAATTACCACAAATTGCGACAACTTTAAACTCTTATGCAGTAAGAATGGCATTTACAAATATATCTGGCATTTTCAAATGGCAATTATTTGCATCTACCTCATCTCGTAAACAAAAAGCAAATATAAAGATATTACCAGATAGCACTGCAATTTTGGATGTAGCTCCAGTTACATATAATCCAATATATCAATTAAATGGCGAATATCAATGTACCCATATAGGATTTATAGCAGAAGAAATGGCAAAAAATGAATTGGGTAATTATTTTGTTATTCGTGACGAAACTGGCGAACCAAAATCAATACAATACGAACTAATGATACCCGTGTATGCATCTGCGATGAGAAATATAAGAACTAGGGTAGAAGAACTGGAAAAAATCGTACAAATGCAAGATGAAAAAATAAACTCTATATTATCCACTATTGCAAAATAGTATAATATATACGTTCTATAAGTCATACGCAATTTCCAATTCCAATGTAAATGAAAAATCCATTTGGTTTGTGTATACTAAATCCCCATATTGGTCTAAAATACGAATACTAAACTTAGATATATCTACCATTCCAAAATATTCACGTTTTTTTGATATTAAATCACTGTTATTATCAAATAATATTTGATAAGAGTTTACTGAAATGGGTATTTTTGCTAAAATATTTTTTTCTAAATAATTTTCTCCGAAAAACCCCATAATTGTTGTGGAACTAGAAATATTATAATCGTTTAAAATAAAATAAATATATGGCAATGGTACGGGATTGAAGATACCTTCACTTTGATAGGCATTGCTATTAATATATTGGGCGCATCTATAGCCCATATACCATCCTAAGTTTTTAGATAATATAGAATTAGTCGCTGGATTAGAAAACTCCATACTAAATGTATTTGTAGTATTTAATATAGTAATTCTATGACTAATTTCATCAATAGTCACGCGAAATCTGTCGTCAGACCCCAATGCAGAATTGATTGCATATTGTAATAATTCTGGCAACGTGTGTTCGGTATAATTGCCTTCTGGTAAAATAATGAGAGATTCTAAATTGGTATTATTTTCTCTAATAAATAAGCGGTTCGTTTTTTTTGAATTAGAAAGCATAAAAATTGTGTCCGGAAATTCAAGCGACGTTAACTTCAACGAAACCACCTTTTTTAAAGGATATGGTAATACAAATAAAATATTACCATCAACGGATCCAGTGCAATCTCTGAATAATGTATTCATACATAGAGAATAAGTTGTTATACGTTTTTTCAATGGATTCAATACACCTTGAGAAACGTTTGTGGGGAAAACCGTCATTGGTTGCATATAACTCATAATAGATTCAGGCGCAGTGTGTTTATTAATAATTTGACGGTGGTCATCGCCCATATTTATCATAGAATGCTTTTTAAGACGTTCAATCAAAATCTTCTGAGCTTCGCTAAGAAAAGAAACCAGTTCTTTTTCCATTTTTTTCGTTTTTATTTTTACAGTAGACGTATTCATAGTTTTTGTAATAGCCAAATGCATATTATGTACTTGTTCAATAACTGCTTTTTCATTATAATTGTTTCCAAGTTTCAAAAACTTTTCTAAATCATCTATAGAATAATTGTTAATATCAAAATCATATGAACTCATATAATAAATGCATAATTTTATAATGCGAGTTTTCTGTATATATTTGTTGAAATAAAATATAAAAACAACCATAATTATATTTTATGTTAGTGTCTATAAATAATAAATCATATAGCATAAGTAGTAATGAGTTCAATACTGTTATACATAATGAGTATAATAACCTGGCTATAAAGGCCGATTTGGGGAAAATGGAAAGGATATGTTCTCTTTTGAGAGAACTGAAACTGGAAAATATGGATTCTATTCTATTATATAATTCTACACACGGAGGATTCATACCTATATCTATTTCAGATACATACAAAAACATATATCTATTAAACACATTGCAAGAACAAAAGGAAAATATTGCGAAAAATATAAGTAATCATAATATTGAAAATATAAACTGGGAATTAACAGAAGAACTGAGCGGATTTGTAATGTATTCTGAAAAAAGTGAATGTATAGATATGTCGCTTGTAATGAAACATAGACCTATAGTTGTTACACCTGCAAGTACAAAAATATTTAAAACTGGATTATACAAAACAGTACTACAACTCACCGATTCTAATATAACTGTATACGTTCCGGATAAATATAGTGATATTTTTTACGAAAACTTTAAATATTATATAATAACAGTCAAAGATGAAGAGTTTTTGCAATATGACAATCTTATAGACCTGTGTATAATGGTAAAAAATGGCGGAGAACAATTTGAACAAATGTTGGAAAATAACATACATTTGATTGATAAATGGACAATTTTAGATACTGGTAGTACGGATGATACGATAAATATTATTAATAAGACATTAGTAGGAAAGAAAAAGGGTAAATTGTATCAAGAAAAGTTCATCAATTTTCGCGATAGCCGAAATAGATTGCTAGAATTGGCAGGGGAAACGTGTAAATATACACTTATGTTAGATGATACATATGTAGTTAAAGGAGATTTACGTAGTTTTTTGAATGAAGTACGCGGCGATCAATTTGCGGATTCATTTTCGCTTTACATAAAAAGTGACGATGTGGAATATGGATCAAACCGTATTTTAAGAACAGACCGACATTTAAAATATTTATTTAAAATACACGAAGTCATACAAGAAAATAATAATATGAATGTTGTTATTCCACTAGAGCGTTGTTATATTATGGACGGTAGATATGAATATATGGAAGAGAGAACAATGCAGCGAAAGCAATTGGACCTCCAATTATTGAAAGAAGAAATAAATGAAAATCCACATAATCCGAGATCGTATTATTATATGGCACAAACATACAATCTATTAAAAGATTATGAAAATGCATATAAATATTTTATGTTGCGAGCTGAACACCACGTTGAAGGATTTTTGCAAGAGAAAATAGATGCTATATTTGAATGCGCAAGGTGCGCTAATTTCAAGCTTAATAAACCGTGGTCAGAATGCGAAGTTCTCTATAAGCGCGCATACGAATTAGATAAAAGCCGCCCAGACAGTATATATTTCTTAGGAATACATTATTTTTTAGAAGGAAACAAGAAAACCGCCTATGAATATTTTAAATTAGCGTTTGAAATAGGGTATCCAATTCATTGCCAATATAGTTTAAAACCAACATTAAGTTATCACTTTCTTCCCAAGTTTTTAGCGCAATTATGTTATGAGTTCAAAAATTATACTTTGGGAGAACAATGTTCGTTATTATTTTTGGAAAAAAATACGCCAGATGCGGACCAATACAACATTATTGTATCCTGGTATGCAATATTTGTTAAATTGAATCAAATGAATAATATGGCATTAACAATTGATATAAATGATGATGATAAACCATTGTTATGTTTTGTGGCAGATGGTGGATTTGAACCGTGGACTGGTAAAGATATATTAACAAAAGGAGTTGGTGGGTCAGAAACGTATATTATTGAAATGGCTAGATATATTCAAAAAAGGGGGCATTATAAAGTGATTGTATTTTGCAATTGTTTGGAGCAAACTAGTTTTGAAAATGTAGAATATATACCAATAATACAATTTATGCCATTTGCGAAAAAAAGATTCATTCATACTTGTATTATAAGTAGGTTCTCTGAATATATACCGGTTGCGATTGAAGGAAATGTAGAAAACATATATATGGTATTGCATGATTTAACTCCATCTGGCATTATTATACCTATATCGGATAAATTGAAAAATATATTTTGTTTAAGTGAGTGGCACGTTGAATATTTTACAGCTATTTTTCCGCAATTCAAAGATATAACGGTTCCATTTTACTATGGAATTGATATGTCACTTTTTGACTGTGAAAACCCTATTCGTAAATATGACGAGAACGCGGTACAACAAAATATACAAATATCAATGGTTGAATGTTCTCCGAAAACACCATTCAAGTTCATTTATTCTTCGTATCCCAATCGTGGATTGTATGAATTACTGCTAATGTGGCCACATATTGTAAAAAAATACCCGGATGCCAATTTACATATATATTCTGATATAGATGGTAAATGGGTTAATACTAATTATAGTGAATTGATGCAAAAAATCAGAGATTTGTATGTGAAATACGAGAACATCCCAGGTGGATTAAATATATATAAATATGGATGGGTATGTAAAAATACATTGGCAGAAGCGTGGAAAACAGCTGAATATTGGTTATATCCCTGCACATTTATGGAAACATTTTGTCTTACCGCATTAGAAGCGGCCTTATCTAAGACAGTTGCTATTACAAATGGTTTGGCTGCGTTGAAAAATACAGTTGGAAATAGGGGTATTTGTATAGAAGGTGATCCAAGTTCTCTGAAATGGAGAGAAGATGCATTAGAATCAGTATTTGAAATAATAGAAAATAGAGAACGTATAGATGAATTACTGGTAAAAAATTACGAATGGGCGAAAAATATGGCGTGGGAAAAAAGAGCGTGTCATTTATTAGACGATTATATCAATACAAATCGTTTAGAATATAGAGGTATGTATAATTGGATGCATGACTTACCTAAAGGAACGAATGCTAAAATGAAGTTTGAAAAAGCGATTGAATATTATGTAAATAAAAATATGGGAGAACAATGCCATTGGATATTAGAAATCGGAGTGTATACAGGTACATCATTGATAGAAATTGTGAAAAGAATACCCAATTCATTTGGATTAGGTATAGACAAGTGGGAAAATTACAATGAAGATAACATAGATATATTGCAAAATATGGAGCAAAATAATATTGAAAAAATATGGAACCGAAATATCAAAGCGGCTGGGTTGGAAAATCGTATAAAAGCAATAAAAGGTGATTCTAGTGATATTTTATTAGAATTGATAAGCGAAAAAATGCAATATGATTTTATATATGTTGATGGTAGTCATAAATGTTTAGATGTAGCTCTAGATTTGCATTTAGCCTGGAAGTTATTGAGAATAGGAGGTGTTATGGCAATAGATGATTATATGTATAATGCAGATAAAATAACCGAAAAGCCATATGAGTATCCGTATGAGGCAGTTAATCATTTTTTAGAAAAAATTGGAGGTAAGTATACATTGATAGACAAAGATTATAGAGTGTTTATAGAAAGGTTGAAATAAACGTTTGTATAGTTATTTGTTATAGTGTAAAGGTTCATATTGCACATTTTATGCAATATGAATTATTGTATTATTGTATTATTGTATATAAGTGATTGTAGAGTTTATTCTAGGATAATTAGTTGTAATTGTACCAACATTTCTCCAGTCTGCACTGAACCAATATATACCAGATGGACAAAGTAAGTTATTTATAGACCATCCATTACCAAGTGCACGTAGTGAGTAATTAATTGTTGTACCATTGTTTTGATTTGAAGCCGGTATAGAAATTGATACAGGACCACTATATGGATTTGATGCGTTTGTTGATGTAGAAAATGGGAAATTAGTTAATGTGTTATTTAGATTCCATTTAACAGTTCGCGAAGCAGTTCCTGATAATAATTGTGTTGAAAAATTACATACACAATTTTTTACATATACACTTTTGATTATAATACCATTGGTTCCTTGTATCCAGTTAATAAGCCCAATATCACCATTTTTTGAGCCAGTAACACAACACGGTGAAAGATTTATATATCCACTGTCATAGTCAGTAGTTGTGGTGTAAGCATTATGACCAGTTGTTATTTGTGCAATAGTGGTTCTATTACTCGTTCCGCTTACACAAGTTGCTACTATATACACGTTATAACTTGTATCTGGAGTAGAACTAATAGTCCATTCATTAGTGTTACTAGACCCTATTAGATTATCATTGTTATATATGTTGTATATACATCCACTTACAATATCCCATTTCAATGTTATTTGTGTAAAATCATTAGATACGCTTGCTACAAAATTAGATGGTGCGATTGGTATAATTTTCCAATTCAAAATATACGTTCCTAGAATATAATTTGTGGACGTTGTTCTTAATATTGCAGTATAATTATTACAAATATTTCCAGTAATTCCAGAAACGTCGTAATTTGTATCTTGTGGGACAGCACCGGAAACTAAATAGGAAATTGTTTGTGTGGTATTATTCCATAACAATGATGTTTGTCCATTTGGTAACAAAGAAATAATTGTTGGTATAATAGTGATGGTAGGACTTGTTATAGTTCCGCGGTAATATGAAACACCTCTTATAGTTGATATTGCAATTTCGCCAGCATTTAATGCGTATGTTTTTTTAATTATGTATGTAGCATCGGAAGGCGTTGTAGATATAACATATGTATCTTTGACTGTTCCGTCATAAGGAATCGTAATATTGGATTGAATATTCCATAATGCACTAAAATCACTTGCATTCAAACTATTCCAGTATATATCTATACTGTTTAAAGTTATTGCAACGCCTGTATTATTTCCCACAATAGTACAATCTAATGTTGTTTTACCTATATAACCAGTGTTAGTAAAATTAGCAACAGCGGTGCTTCTGTTATTAATTATTGCTAAATCATCTGAAAGAGTCCAATAGTATGTATATGTATCTTCTGTACCTTTATCCAATAGTACTGAAATAATATCAGTAGTTTCATATTGGTTGTATATCCTCGGGGTATCGTCAATTATAGCAGTAGGCGTGGTACTTACTACTCCAAAAAATACTCTTGACATTATTTTATATAAATATATATTTAAACCCTTGAAAAAATGCTAGAATGATTATTGTATAATTACATATATTGCAATAACAAATCCATTGTGTATATACTAGAATACATTAATTATTAAATGCAGAAGCAGATATGAAATATATACCGCTTGTTGATTCATAATTAACTACAAATATCATATATTTTGGATTTGTTTGCGTACCATTTGCGCCAGTTACTGAAAATGATACCGATGCAAAATTACATCTGTATGTACTATTTGCAGGAGCAGTTACAGTTAGCGTTGCCGTATTTGTAGGAACAACTTGAGTTAAACCTATTACGATTGTATAATTCCCTTGAGTAACTGCCCCTGAAAAATTAAACGCATTTATAGTGGTAGTACCTGTACCGCCAGTAGTAAAAGACGTATAGCTGGTTCCTTGTGAGAAATTATTAAAGTTTACAGTGAGTGTGTTATTTGAAAATGCAGTTAAAGCAGTTACTGTACCAGCACCAAATAAATTATAATAAGTTATTTCTTTATTTGTTGTGTTGTATCCTAACACATTTGTTTGGGTAGAGCTTCTTATAGGTGATATATAAAATGACGATGATGTAGCTGACGATAACGCCGACCCGGATGAATTGATTACAATAGAGTTGGCATAGGTGGATGTAGCCGTTGCACCTATACAAATACCAAATTGTCCTTGAGATATTGTACTGCTTCCGCCAGATTGATACCCAATTGCAATTGCACCTGTTCCTTGTCCGGTTATTGCAGCCTGATACCCAATTGCAACCGCCAAAGAAGATTGCGATGCATTTCCAGATAGGTATCCGATGGCGATACTGCCAAACCCTTGAGCAGTTACACCGGAAGAAGCACCGATTGATATAGCATATCCTCCTTGATTTGACGATCCACTTTGATAACCAATTGCAATTGCAAAAGAACCTTGATTTGTAAAACCAGAAGATGTACCAATAGCAACAGATTCGCCCGCTCCTGAACCTGCCCCTTGGTCTTGCGCACCTGCTCCATTACCAATGGCAATACAATTCAATCGTTGGTTTGTGTTTCCTGATTTTAAGCCTATAGCAATTGCAGCTGAACCCTGGGTTGTATATCCAGCAGTTGTACCTATTGCAATAGAATTAGTACCTTGTTGCTGATATCCAGAATTGAATCCCAATGAAATCCCTGCACTTTGCTGCGATATTTGACCTGACCATATACCCATAGCAATGGCATTTATTCCTTGTGTATTTGCCCCAGCTTGATTTCCAATTGCAATTGCCCCGGAGTTTTGACCTAATTGCCCAGCTAAATTTCCTAAACCAATCGCATTAATATTTTGTCCAGAAAAACCAGCCTGTTGTCCTATACCAATTGCACCTGACGCCTGACCTGAAAAACCAGCAACATTTCCAATCGCAATCGCATTTGTTCCTTGTCCAGATTGTCCAGCTTGAACACCAATAGCAATCGCATTTGTGCCTTGTATAGTTTGACCAGCAAAGTATCCTAATGCAATTGCACCACTTTGTTGCCCCTGAGTTATAGATAGACCATATCCAGCTTGAACACCAATTGCAATAGTGTTGATATTTTGATTTTGATAGCCGGCATTTACGCCAATTGCTATAGCTCCTGATTGTTGGGTACCTTGTCCAGATGCGTTTCCAATCGCAATTGCGTTTACACCCTGGACAGTTATTCCAGAATTGACACCTATTGCAATTGCCGATGCCCCTTGCGTATATCCGCCGGCGTTTGTACCTATACCAATTGAACTAGAACCCTGTGCTGCACCTCCAGCGCCATTTCCTAATGAAATTGCATTTGTCCCTTGAGTATTTGAACCAGCACCATAACCAATAGCAATTGATCCAGATAATTGCGTGGCTAATCCAGCACCATAACCAAGAGCAATGCACGCAGTACCTTGGTTATTATTTCCTGCACTGCTGCCAATTGCAATAGACGCAGACTGTTGGCTCAATTGTCCTGCAATATTTCCTATAGCGATTGTGTATTGACCTTGTGTTCCTTGACCTGCTTGAAACCCGATTGCGACGCCTAACGTGCCTTGTAAAGTTTGACCGGATCTATACCCAATGGCAATAGCACCGGTTTGTTGCCCTTGGGTATTTGAAGCACCAAATCCAGATTGATAACCCATTGCAATAGAATACGCCCCCTGTGTTTGATAACCAGACTGATATCCAATTGATATAGCATAACTTTGTTGTTGTGACGATCCACTTTGATAACCTATTGAAATTGCGCCCGAACCTTGACTTGTATAACCAGAATTGGAACCTATAGCAACTGCATACGGATATTGTGTAACACCCCCTGCATTATAACCGATTGCAACAGCTTGACCTATACCATTTGCTGCACCTTGGAAAGTTCGTCCTGAATAAGGACCAATTGCAATTGATAGTCCCGCTTGATTTACTTGGCCTGCAGAATCACCTATGGCAATAGACCTAGCCTGGCTTCCTATATGAGGTCCTTGATTTATGTTACCAGCCAAATTACCAATAGCAATGCTATTAAAATATTGGCTCAATTGTCCTGCTGTTGAACCGATAGCAATAGCACCACTAGATTGCGAATATTGGCCTGAGCTTGTGCCAATAGCAATAGCATCATTTGATTGACGGGATTGCCCTGCAGTTATACCAATTGCGATTGAATTGGTCCCTTGAGTATATGCTCCAGCGCTCGTTCCAATTGCAATCGTGTTTTGGCCTTGGTAAAGCGATGCTGTTATTGTAGAACCAATACCCGCATTGTATCCTATAGCTATAGCACCGCTTTGTTGTGAATATGCCCCTGCAGAAGTTCCTATTGCTATAGCATTTTCGCCTTGTTTTAGTGAATATGTTACTGCTGAAATGACCGAATATGTTCCATTTCCAGCAGAATTTCCAATAGCAATTGCGTTTGTACCTTGCGTCCATGTGCCAGCATTCCATCCTAATGCAATCGCATTCATACCTTGACTAGTTTCTCCAGCGTGTCCACCTAAATTGATATACGTGGATCCTACTGTCCAAGATGATAACCCTGCGTTCCAAAATAAATAATCCCCATACAAACTGCCATCTGGAACACTCGTTGGTGCAGAACCATACACGACTTCTTTATTTGTAGAATCGTAATATAATACATTTGAAGTTGTAGAAGTACGTATAGGTGCAACATAAAATGCATTGGAAGTTGCGCCATTTAACGCAGTTGTAGTAGCATTTAATATAATAGAGTTTATTGGTTGATTTGTTATTCCTGCATTATATCCTATTGCAATAGATCCAGATCCTTGGCCTGACATACCTGCATTTACTCCTATAGCAATTGCACCTGTACCCTGTGAATTGTTTCCAGCACCTCCAGTAGTGCCGTTATATGAACCAATTGCGATTGCATTTTGGTTTTGAGAAGTAGATCCTGCGCAATTTCCAATTGCGATTGCATTTGATGATTGTGAAAATTGACCCGCGCCTTGGGTTGAAATAATACCCCCTCCTATAGAAATTGCTCCTTGCCCTTGGCTAAATAATGCTGCATTTTGACCAATTGCTATTGCGCTAGTACCTTGAGTATTTTTACCAGCTTGATAACCTATTGCAACCGCGTATGCATTTTGTGACGATTGAGCTGCATTATTACCAATCGCTATGGTCTGGGATGATTGAGCTATAGAACCGGCCTGAAACCCTATTGCAACTGATGATGTACCTTGTGTTGAAGACCCCGACTGATAACCAATTGCGACTGACCCATAAGCTTGATTGTTATTTCCAGCATTATACCCAATGGCTACTGTATATTGACCTTGATTAGTCTGTCCAGAATAATCTCCTAATGATAAATTATTATCTCCTGTTATTTCCCACGAAGATGTATTATCATTCCAATGAATAGTCTGGCCATAAATTGATCCTGAAATGACACCCGGACCAGTTGGTCCGGTTGCCCCCGTTGCTCCAGTACGACCAGTTGAACCAGTGTATCCTGTATACCCTGTTGCCCCAGTATATCCGGTTGCACCGGTCTGTCCAGTTGGTCCTGGGGACCCGGTTGTACCAGTATACCCTGTTGGACCTGTGGGTCCTGTTCCAATAGGTCCGGTTGCACCGGTATATCCTGTATACCCAGTTGCCCCAGTATACCCAGTCGGTCCAGTAGATCCGGTTGGTCCAATAGACCCTGTACACCCAGTTGCTCCAGTATACCCGGTTGGTCCGAGAGACCCAGTTGCCCCAGTATACCCAGTTGGGCCTGTGGGTCCTGTGCCAATAGGTCCTGTTGCACCGGTATATCCAGTTGCCCCAGTATACCCAGTTGGGCCTGTGGGTCCTGTGCCAATAGGTCCGGTTGCACCAGTATACCCAGTTGCACCGGTTGACCCAGTATATCCAGTATACCCAGTTTCTCCAGTATACCCAGTTGGACCAGTGGGTCCTGTACCAATAGGACCAGTTGCACCGGTTGCACCAGTATACCCAGTTGGACCAGTGGGTCCTGTACCAATAGGTCCAGTTGCACCAGTATACCCGGTTGCCCCAGTATACCCAGTATACCCAGTATATCCAGTTGCCCCAGTTTCTCCAGTATACCCAGTTGGACCAGTGGGTCCTGTACCAATAGGTCCAGTTGCACCAGTATACCCAGTATTACCAGTGGGTCCTGTACCAATAGGTCCAGTTGCACCAGTGGGTCCTGTACCAATAGGTCCAGTTGCACCAGTATACCCAGTATTACCAGTGGGTCCGGTTGCGCCAGTATAACCAGTTGGTCCAGTAACACCAACTATCCCTGTAGGACCTATTGCACCAGTTTGACCGGATTGAGAATAAGATATTACAACGTTATTTGTACCGAAGTTCGTAAAATAAGACGTTGCTCCAGATGGATTACCGTAACTAGATATCCAAGAAATTGCAAAATAATAATTTCCGGTGCTGTTTATCCTAGGATTACTCAATAATTTATAAATAGCGTATATAGGTGTAGTAAAAGTATATAAAAATATTTCTAAATACCCACCAACATTAAATGTGGATAAAAATCCAGAAATATTTGTACCAGTGTGATCAATAGGATCTATAAATATATAATCATAATCTCCGAGGTAATTATCATAATTTGAACTATCATAAGTTAATATAAATTGCCCATTTGGGGGATTGAAACTATTTGTATTTATAACTCCTGTATATGAAATAGAAGTACCATATGTTTCTAAAAAGGATGCTGCACCAAAAGCGCCTTGTGTTCCTGTAGGTCCCATCATACCAGTCGGCCCAACAGGTCCAGTTTTTCCGGTTGCACCAGTATAGCCAGTCGGCCCAACAGGTCCAGTTTTTCCGGTTGCACCGGTAGGACCATCTATTCCGTCTAAATTTATATTATAAATGGTTGATTCTGTAAAAATACCAGTTACATTCCGAATATTGCGTAGTTGTAAAGTATTACCAATATAAGATAATACTGTTCCTTCAAACCAATTGTTATAATCAGATTGATCAACACATACAACTGAATTGCCTGTTATATATGCAAGATTGTATGAAACTGTGAATGTAATGTTACCATTATATACTGGTAAAGTTGTTGTATTTCCCATTGTTAAAAAATGATCTCCAGGAATTCCAGTAGGACCCGTATATCCAGTAGGACCCGTATATCCAGTTGCGCCAGGAACCCCCGCACTTGTATGTATATGAGAATACGAATTATTGGATTGAAAATATACTTCTGCTGAATGTGAGTTTGTATTTCGGTTATGTGCAGTTATAACAACAACCAAATTTGTATAAGAAGATACATCTATACTATCTTGTATAATCATAGAAGAAGATAATGATTGGAGGGTGGTAGCATCATATAAATATACAATATCACTCCCATTTGCGACTAAATTGGTCAATGAGCTTGTATTGCTATTCCATCCCAAAAGCCACCATCGCAATCCAATATTATCCTTGTCGTTATTATTACCCGCTTTTGCATAAATATTCATATCCCATATTCCAGGCGATATTGTGTTATTTAATAAATATGAATTGAAAGAATTAAGTGATATTGAAAATTGAGTAACAATAGAGGCTGTATTACTTGATGGAGTGATAAATGATATTTTCTGCCGAGATTTTGTTAAATCTGGAGTAAGTCCTAAAACCGCAGTTGTTGTATTTGGTGGATTAGGAGGTGTAGAAGGAGTACCTCCATTTGGAGTATATGTATAACTATTTGCAGTTATTATAGTGGTTGAAAGAGCAGTTGATAATTGTCCTGTAGAGAAATTGGGAGGATATCCGGTATTATTATTATTATAATTCATATATAAAAGAGTTCCTCCAGATGAAAATCCAGCAGGACCTTGAACCCCAATTGGACCAGTGGGGCCAGTTGCACCAGTATAACCTGTAGTACCAGTACCAACCGGTCCAGTATGTCCAATAGGTCCAGTATATCCAGTGTACCCGGTTGGTCCAGTGTACCCAGTTGCCCCAGTGTACCCAGTCGGCCCAGTTTCTCCAGTATATCCAGTATAACCAGTCGGCCCAGTTTCACCGGTTGGTCCCGTTCCAATTGCTCCAGTCGGTCCAGTGTACCCGGTTGCCCCAGTGTACCCAGTTGCCCCAGTGTACCCAGTAGGTCCAGTTTCACCAGTGTATCCAGTGTGTCCAGTATATCCAGTACATCCAGTGTATCCAGTAGGTCCAGTAGCTCCAGTAGCTCCAGTATACCCTGTATACCCTGTATATCCAGTAGTTCCAGTTTCGCCAATATTTCCAGTAGCTCCTGTATATCCGGTATATCCAATAGGACCGGTAGATCCTACGTTCCCTGTATATCCCGTATGGCCAGTATATCCTGTATATCCGGTAAATCCTGTAGGACCAATCGCGCCGGTATATCCAGTATATCCAGTAGGACCAATTGCACCCGTATATCCGGTATATCCTGTATATCCGGTATACCCAGTTGGACCGGTAGCTCCTGTATACCCAGTTGGACCGGTAGCTCCTGTATACCCGGTTTCACCTGTATGGCCAGTATATCCTGTATACCCAGTAGGACCGGTTGCTCCTGTATACCCAGTTGGACCAATTGCTCCTGTTAGACCGGTAGGTCCAGTAGATCCAGTTCCAATTGCTCCAGTAGGACCGGTTGCTCCAGTAGGACCTGTTTCTCCGGTTGTACCAGTATATCCGATTGCTCCGGTTGACCCAGTACATCCGGTTGTACCAGTATATCCAGTATATCCAGTAGGACCAGTTGCTCCGGTTGGCCCAGTATATCCGGTTACACCAGTATATCCAGTAGGACCAGTTTCTCCGGTTGGCCCAGTATATCCGGTTACACCAGTAGGACCGGTTGGTCCGGTATATCCAGTAGGACCGGTTGCCCCAGTTACCCCAGTATATCCGGTTGCCCCAGTTACCCCAGTATATCCGGTTGTTCCAGTAGCACCGGTTGTTCCAGTAGCACCGGTTGCTCCGGTTGTACCAGTATATCCGGTTGCACCCGTATATCCAGTAGGACCTGTTGCACCCGTATATCCAGTAGGACCGGTTGTACCAGTATATCCAGTTGCGCCCGTATATCCAGTATATCCTGTAGGACCGGTTGCACCTGTATATCCAGTTGCGCCAGTAGGACCGGTTGCTCCGGTTGGCCCAGTATATCCGGTTACACCAGTATATCCAGTAGGCCCTGTTGCACCCGTATATCCAGTAGGACCGGTTATACCAGTATATCCAGTTGCGCCCGTATATCCAGTATATCCAGTAGGACCGGTTATACCAGTATATCCAGTTGCACCAGTAGGACCGGTTGCTCCCGTTGCCCCAGTATATCCGGTTGGCCCAGTATATCCAGTAGGACCGGTTGTACCAGTATATCCAGTTGCACCAGTATATCCGGTTGGCCCAGTATATCCAGTAGGACCGGTTGTACCAGTTTCACCAGTTGCACCAGTTGCACCAGTTTCACCAGTTGGTCCAGTATATCCAGTATATCCAGTTGGACCAGTTGGACCAGTTGAACCAGTTGAACCAGTTGGTCCAGTATATCCGGTTGGACCAGTTGAACCAGTTGCACCGGTTGCACCAGTTGCCCCAGTTGGGCCAGTAGACCCTTGGTTTGCAGTACCAGATCCCAAATATTCTTCTAAAATAATACAATTTGCAGTAGCATTTAAAACGCCTGCAATGTAACCAGTACCTTCCAATTCATAATATAAAGAATATGTAATATTCTTAGTAGTATTGGGATTATGAATAAAATTAAAAAAATACACATCCTGAAATGGAGTATTTGTACCAGTTGGTCCCAAATAAATATCATCACCCACTAATCCATATGATCCTCCTGATATATCATATCTAATACGTAATGTTAATCTATTTCCAGAAGAATCTCCACAAGTATATTTGACTTGGAATTGTATTTTTATTAAACTCTGGTCACTCTGAGGTGTAATATCTAATTCATAACTATTTGCTTTTTGTTCAACTGTTGTGCCACTAATCAATTGATCTATAAACCCGTAATTTTTATAACGGTATTGTATTAATACACTAGGCAACCCCCTTTCCCCGGTATGTCCAGTAGATCCGGTTTGTCCTATTATACCAGTAGGTCCAGTATTGTCAATATTTAATTTAAAATATTGAGGTATATTATAAACGAAAGTATCATTTTTATGAGTATATACAATACTAATAATACCAGTTTCACTATTATAACTATTTACTATACCGGTGAATGTACTCCCCCCATCAATACTTACACCTAATACATTATTACCAGCAAGATAAGATAATCCAGGTTCTACTGAAAAATAATCTATAGTTGAACCAGAAGTAATTTTATCTGTAAAATTAGTTAAATATCTATCGTTCATTCCAGGAGGTCCAGTAGGACCAGGCATACCAATTTTACAACCGGTGTTAATGCATGTTCCAATTGTATATTTGCTCATAATTATGTAATATATATATATATTTATTACATTATAATAACTCAAAATAATATGCAATGTATATTGTAATTTGAGTACAATACAATTTTCAGAGTTGATTCTATATATGTGTATTATGTGACTGAATATTCTATTATTTAGATAAAATACACATAATGATATAGAAATAGGCTTTTGTACTAGTCTAAATAATTATTGTAAATATTTTTGAATCATAACTGTGTAAATATATAAACAATATTTGTCTATTTTTCTTTTAGGTTTGTGTAATACACTATATATAAGAAACTACCACATAACAATAAATGCTAATGCATTATATATAGAAAATATGCAAAATATTAAAATAAATATTGATTTAGATGAAATTGATAATCATTATACTGAAAAGTTGAATGAAAATTTGGAAAAAATCAGGGAGCAGTATTTATCAACAAAGGAAAATATGAACCCACACAATAATTATATATTTGAAAAAGACGCAGATAGTCCATTAACGATGTCGGTTAATAGTGAAAATGAAAATATGTCTGAATGTGTAATAAATACCGACGATTTGAACGTAATGGATATAATTAATAGTTATTTTAGATGCCAAAAAAATATATATGAACAATGTGCTATTATTTCCAATCGCAATAATAATATTATATTTTTAACGACAATAACCATTACGACAAGTAGTTGTGTTTTTATATTATTTTTAGAAACTTATCAATTAAAAATTAGTATTATTATTTTAAACATAATAATAACTATGTTATTGTTAATATCTAAATATTGTAAATTAGAAAGAAATGCAGAATTATATTTGTGTATATCCAAACAATTCGGTATGATGTTAGATAATGTTAAAAATACTCAAATAGACAATCAATTATATAGTCATATACAATGCGATAATTCCAAAATCAAAGAGCGCGAAACCCGATACAACGAAATATTAGATATACATAATATTAGAATAATACCTAGAATACAAATATTATATCCTGTATCATCAAACATCAATATTTTTTCATTTATAAAAAAGATTGATTCTAAAAAAATAATTACAAAAAACAAACTTAACAATACAAAATCCGAAATCCGATATATTTTGAACAAATACTCAAATAGTATGGGGTCGCGAGAAAATAACCGATTAACTTTTTTGATAGAATTGAAGGATACATTAAAAAAAGAAATGAATAATATAACTAATTCATATTCATATATGGATGAAATATTTACACGAGAAGCGATTATAGCAAATCAAAATAAATATTTTTACAATTGGTTTGCAAGTAAAATACATTTCTATATAGATCATAGTCACTGTAATCCAATTGTAGACGAATATATTACATTTATTTTATCAAATCAATAAAAATACGAATAAATCCATACGTGGAACCATATAACTATGGTGTAAATAATCGCTTTAGTAATTTTCAATATGCATACTTTATTATGTATTGATGTTTTCAATAAGTTTTGAAAGAGATGGGTCTAATCCATTTATTCGTTCTTTTGCATTTTGTCTAATATATTTTACACAAACCCAGTACCAAGGCATATCGTAAACTATTTTTATAGACTTATTTTCATTTAGGATAGAATAAATACGTTTAGATTGCGAAGATTCTAAGTTCCAATTTATTCGCATAATAATGCGTTTATAATTTTTGTTATATTTCAATGGTATTTCGTGTAAAGTATCAATTGTACCAATATTCATTTTTTGAATAATATTTATAATGTATTCACTAGATATATTGAATGATAACTTTGGAATACATAATACAATGGTCTGATTCTGCATTTATGATTTATAATATGTGTATAGTGTATATAATATGTATAATATGTATAGTAAGATTTCAATTTTATTATCAATAAAATTGAAATAGTGTGAATTATATAGCTATTTGCAACTATACAAACTGCCTAATAATGTTGAGCAAACAAAATAATACAACTATGTCATCTGAAGTAGTATCTAGAGAACAATATAAACGTATAAGAAGGGAGTATTTCAAAGAAATAAATGATTATAAATCCAGTCTGAAGCATCACATTGTGACTTCTAGATTTAATATGCAAACATTGCAGGAAAACCGCGATTTCGTTGAAAAAACTCCTACTATAAAATGTATATATTGTTGCCCTGATCCTATAGCAAAAACTATACCAATAGATAGCGTGTTATTTGTTTTGGAAATGAACAATGAAACAAACAAAATTGCAGGAATTGGGTTAGTCCGCAACCACGCATTTATGCATAAATATAATGTATATTCCGAAAGGAGCTATAACCGATACATTTATTACGGTAAAAATCATATTGCGCGAGAAAATATGACTGAAGAAGAGGACCGTATTATGAAAGTATTTGATATATTATGTTTTACTGGAAGCAAACATATGAAACGAGGTCAAGGAATTAAATCATTCCCGATTGAAACTCTCTACAAATGCAAACGCACTCTCGATTTAGTAGGGTTTATTGCAGAAATGTTCAAAATAAGAATGTCCAAAAAAGATAGTAATACATAAGTAATAATAATAATGCCGTGTTAAAATATAAATATTATGTATAAATTGTATTATGTCAAATATTAAAACTAGTGAAGATATATATAATGTTAGCAAATATACAGACACTGAACTATATCACATATTGGATCTATCTAATCCCACAGATAGAGAACTTGAAGCAAGAATATACCATTTAATTAAAAAATACAAAACAATGGATAATGAGTCCGGAAATAAACTCGCCCAATTTTTTGAAGATATTTATAATCGTTTTTTTGAAGTAGAAGAAGATGAAGACGCCGAAAAAGAATCGTTCAACGATACTGCATCAAATACAACACTACTAGGTAATAGTATTACAAATGCATTACCTTCGCAAATGGAACAGTCGCAAACATCGGCATCAAAAGCAGTTACGCAAATGGATTATAGTAAAGATTATATAAATCCATTATTAAAACAAACAATAACCAGGGTAGTTAGTATTGACAGTCAATTCCGAAACAATAAAAAGACAACGCTATCTACTAATTTTTCATTCAATTTATCAGATACATTACGGGACGTAGTTGCTATACGTATGAACTCTATTCATATACCAAAAACTTGGTATACAGTGAGTAAAAGTTATGGATCCAATTTTTTTTACATTAAAGGTAATAGTCCTGGCGTAAATGATGGTCTGCACGATTATAAAATACAAATAGATCCGGGTAATTATAATCAAACGGATTTAATTGCTGCCATAAATACTAGTATTGCAAATCTCAAATCATCCAATACGAATATAGATTTTGGAAATACAGGGATTTCATATAATTCAAATACGTGTATTGCTACTATGACTACTTACGTCAAAAGTATTTATAATGAAACTGATTATTATCTCAATTTTGATTATTTCACATATCCGATAGAAGGACAACAAACCGGCGTATATACATCTATACCTGCATTATTAGGGTATAATGATCAAAAATTTGATTTAGGAACAGTCCATTCAGTTAAAGATTTATCTGGAACAGGACATCCTACTATAAATATAGCAACGAATGGAACATATCTTGGGTATGCCGATAATTCTGACAATTTCTTTTTAACTGCAAATAATAATTATTTTTACGTTATCAATTATAATGGCTATAAAAACAATAATATAATAAAATATGGCGATCCTACATTTAATGATAATAGTTATAACACAATAAAAATTACATCTTCATTACCAACTGATGTATCTTACACCCGATTACAACTGGTAACAGATTTTAGTGCGCAAATACAAAATTGTATTTATCTATATCCAGAATCTTGTGGAATACAAAGGTTTTATATAGATTTTCCTGAACATATTGCATATAAATATAGTTATTTCAATTTTCAATTATATTTGAATAAAAAAACTACAACAAATGCAGTGAACCAAAAAACGGTTATGGTTACCCCGAATGATTCCAAAATATGGGTGGGTTCTAGATCGTGTTTCCATTTAGATTCATCTGTTAATGAAATCTCTACAATAAGAGCATCTAGTGAATATAGTAAATCAGATTTTGCAGTAGGTAATAAAGTATATTTTACAGTAAAATGCGATGCATCTGGATATTACCATATAAAAAATGGGTATAGAGATTTTTCAAAAAATGATGTTGTAATTAATCTACATAAAGGACAATATATTTTATCCGATTATATTAATGAAATTAATTATGCTATTCGTGCAGCAGATATATCAAATAATCACATTTTTGATCCGAAATACGATTCCACCCAAACATTTACAAATATAACTGGGTTGTACATTAATAGTAATTCAGATTATAATTTGAGAATGCGGTTTTATATTAATAAAAAGTTCTCTATAGATTCCTATTTATTGGATTGTTCATCATCCACATACTTTTCTACCGATCTATCAATGAATTATATGAGCTATGACGTTTCTAAAAATACAAACGGAATATGTAAATTAAATGGAGGTAAAATATTTGATTCTGGATCTAATTATAAATTGAATAATAATGATATATTATTTATATTGAAACCAAATACTACTAGAAATGACATATCTTTTGGGAATTATTATGCAGACCCATATGTAGTAAAATATACTGGAACGACTGTAGCCGGACTCACTGCAACAGAATTGAATAATTTATTAAATAATGTTGTACAAGGATTTTATGATCCTATATTGGACGATTATCCTCTTTCATCTGTAGTTATAAGACATAATATTACATATACTGGATATACATATGTACAATGGTCAATTGACCTTAGTGGTGTTAAAACTATATTAAATTGTGATAATTATAAAATATTTTTTTCGGATGAGAGTACCGATAATCCACCTGAAATATCAAACACGTGGAGCTCGTATTTGTATTTAGATGCGTCATATAATCTTGCAGACTATGCTGTAAAATACTCTAACGTTTTTGATGTATCCTATACTGATATACTGAATAATAACAAGATATATAAAAACTTACTGAAGATTAAAGCCGGTGTAAATGATACAATTACTTTACAAGCGGGAGATAATGGAATAATAGATGTTAATGGAGGTAATGCAAATGATTGGGTAATTACTATACCACCCGGGACATATTCGGTAAATAAATTAATAGATCAAATGAATAAAACATTTAATAGCAATACCCATTGGAATGGGTCTTATATTTATACGAAAAATAATCACGTCTATTTCAGAATAAATAGCGGAAAAGTATTTAATACGGATGATTATAAACTTGTGTTTTACGACCCATATAGTTTTGTAAAATGTTTTGTGGGATCAAGCAGTGTTAGAAATACAAGTTGGGATTCTACAATTGGATGGATTTTAGGATATAGAGAGCTTACTGAATATATATTATCTGCAAAATACATTACTCCAGATGTGAATAATAGCAATATTTCGTATTATGGAGATACGCTATCTGTATATACATACAATACAAAAACGAATGTTGCTACTCTTACTGGCGATACCACTGTATCGGTAAATCTGTTTAATTATTTTATGATTGTATTAGACGACTATACACAAAACCATTTAAATGATGGATTAGTTACTATTACTCCGGCAGAAAATAATTCAGTTACGTCATATTATGTAAACAAAACTACAACTGTATGTGATCCAATTACTGGTAAAAAAGTATTTACAGGTACAACTATGCCTGGTAATAATAAAAATACTGAAAAACAAGTATATGCAGCGAATCAAAAACTAGGTGCACAAACCCAAACTGCAAAAATATATTCACCAGGTCCATTTGTGCAAGATATTTTTGCATTACTTCCATTAAATACGTCTAATTTGACACCTGGATCAGTGTATATAGATAATGGGAGTGGATTATCTAAACAAAGCCGATTGTATTTTGGACCAGTAAATATATCTAGGATGACCATAAAACTAATTAATGACCGTGGTGATGTAGTAGATTTAAATGGATCAGATTGGTCGTGTTCATTAGAGTGTGATCAATTATACCAACAAAAGTCTCTATAATATTTTAGAATGCCCAATATATCAATTCAGTTTGTGTTATGAAAACACTGGAGAAAATGCAAAAGAGTTTCTAGCAATAGTGTATACATATGCCAAATACGCCCCTTGAAAATACGTTTTTTGAAGATATACCAATATACAAAATGCCAATGCAGACGTTTTTAGATGGAATGGGATTCTATGGTCCTCTCATAGTTATATTTATTGTATTGTTTGCTTTGCGTAATCAATATAAATATATGTGGGTATATTTTCTTGCGGTTTTTGCAAATAATTTCGTTAACCGGTGGTTGAAATCATTATTTTTAGAAGAACGTCCGAAAAATCCTATCGGGTTCTCCAAATATGAAACATACAAGAATGTTGAATCGTATGGAATGCCGTCTGGACACGCTTCAGCCATCGGGTTCTCTATAATCTATTTGTTATTGGTAAAATCCCACAGTGTATGGCTTCCGGTTTGTATATTTATTGGAATACTTACAATGTATCAAAGAGTTAAATATAGAAGACATACGGTAGAACAAGTGTGTATGGGTGCAATAACTGGGGGTATATGTGGTTGGATAGCATATTCATTGGCTACCCAATGGATATTGTGGTTATAATATATACATAACATAATATATACATAATATATATTATGTCGCAAAGTGATTACATACAACGCAAACGTGTCGCCTCGCAAGTAGCCTCCAAAAATAGAACACCAATAAACAGTGGAGATAATCCGGCAATATTAAGTTCTCAATTACTTACCCAATTGAAGCAATATGATTTAGAAAATACAATAGTAAATATTCGGCCACGATTCAATCAATTAACGCCTAGTTCAGATTTGCGGGTTATGGAAATGAACGTACGTCAACCGTCTGTTGCGTGTAAAACATATAGGACTTGTAATGGAGATAATTATAATACAAATACTCTTCCAAATACTGTTCAGGTGAAAACATTTTATGACTTTGGCGTAAACAAGCCATACGTTAATCCACATACAATTTCACCTTACAAATAATTGTATTCTTATTTAGCAATTGAACTAATATAAAATATCTCGTGTCATTTTATACTATGTCAATAGCAACATTAAAAAGAAAAACGGCAGCTAAATATAATAATATGAGTGTATCCCAACCATTGTTCTCCTTAAATGGAACACATAGAAGTCAAGGATTTGTTGGGCAAACATCATTATCGCGAACACTTTCTAGAACCCTGGTGAAAAATGGAGGATATAAAAATTATGGTGGTTGTTGTGGAACTTTTAAAATCGGAGAACTTGCTACTATTAAAAGCACCGAAGATATTAGTGTCGTAAAAAGGTCTACAATAAACACGCTAGGATTATTACACGTGAATAAATATACCTGTTTATGGAGACCTGCGCCATATACTACTGTAAAAATTGACTCAAACCAAAACTTGAACTCGCAATCCGATTATATCAAAAATTTGCAAAAAAAAACATTAGCCGAATCGTGTAGTACTAAAAATACTGATCCGTGCAGCACATTGCAAAATAACACCAATTGTAGTTTGGTTAAACCTAGATATACTCCATTTAAAAATGCTGGTAATTGGACCAAACCCGAAAGTGATTTTGTTGCAATGAGCCAAGGAGAATATTTACTGAAATTGGATAAAAAATGCGGACACTTGGATGATTTACAATATGCACAAAATAAAAATAATAAATGCAATAAATGTGCATTACCTGGAAATAGGAAATAAATAAAGGGAGTGTTTTGTAATGAACTATTTTTTATTACAAGAATAATACAATAATCTTATACTACGATGATAAATCTTCGTAATAATGGTATTATATTTTTAGTTGATTAACTCGGTATTGATTGTAGAACTATCAGAGCATTCATCGTGATCAATTTCTGCATCGTCCATTCTAGACTGATTAATAGTATCGCCATCATCATTATGATGTAATAGACATCGCTTACTGTAGCATTTGTTATACCGAATGTAGTTGTATTGCGAATACACATTGGGCATATCAGATAAATGACTGTTGGATGTTTTCAACAATTCTAATACAGTATCAAGCATACGATCACAATAATTTACTTGTGCAATATTCATTTGTTTCAATGAATCAATTTGGCTTTGCTGAGAACTTGCAATAGATTCGGCTATACGTAATCGCTCCGCCAATTGATGAATATTTTGATCACAACTTGGGATTGGTTTGTGATTTTTAAGTAATATCCAATATTCACGAGGAGCAACTGTAAACCGAAATCCACGTTTCAATCCAAATACGATTCTCTCTATGTTCTCCGCCAAATGGGTCCTGTAAAAGCACGAAATATACACATATGCCGATCTAATAATAGCTGGACCGGGCTTTCCCTGCCCGGGCCGCGAGTTTGCCGATGTAAAATCAACACGTGTTACCTTACCTACATTTTGGCCAAATATTTGCTTTATATCATCTTCCATGTAACTAGTGGAAATAATGGGAATATAGAAACTCAATGGAGAAGACATTACGATATTGGAGTGGTGGAATAAATGTATGGATAGTAATAGATACTGGTCGTCTTTAAGTTGTATTAAATTATAATATAACATACCAAATAATAATATAATTTCAATTTTCCTATGATTATCTACTCCCTTTTGGTAAATGTATTATGTTTTCCTACAATGGATAAAATTGATTTATAATATTTATATGAATAGTTATACATATAAATACAAACATAATACTATTACTACAAAATGTCCGAAATATCCAAAGACATATTACTTGTAAAATATGTGGAAAGTTTATCGGAAAAAGAACTCAAGGCCTATCATATAGCAAAATCTCATCTGGGAACATCATTTAGTTTAGAAAAAAGCCGCGGATTTTTAGATTGGAAAAAGAAAACAGAATATCAAAACGCCGATATACCAAAACCCCAGTAAATATAGTGATATACAACTTCTCATTGTGCTTCGCTCTCGGCACCGGCCTCGGTTTGTTTATCTTTTAGTTTTTTGAAATCTTTATAACTAAAAACGCGATTTTGCACCTCACTATTTGCTTTCAATCCATCCAATAAATCAGAGGAAAACGCGACGTGTTTAACCACTTTCGGAGTTTGCAATAAAGAAAAATTGGATATTTTACCCGAATATATAATTTTATTACGTATATACTTTTTTTCGTCCGTTTTTTCGTTATCGTTTTTTTCAGATTGATCAATTTTATTAGGAGTATTCAATTTCCCAGAAATTGTATTGTAATTTTTTAGTTTTGCAAAAGCCGAACTTTTTAATGCAGGTGTTTTTTCAGTGGGTTTTTCAGCAGGAGTATCTCTAGAAGGTTCTTCTGGCTTAGTATTTATAGCTAATAAGGGAGAATGTTTATTTTCAGGAGTTAATTGATTATCTATGAAAAAATCGCGACACCTATATAAAACCACATATTTCATCACAACCGCATTTATTAAAAAATAAGGCATATTTGACGCGTCACTGTAATACACAAATCCTTGTTTGTATGCATCATAATACATTATAACATTTCCCCTGGGTGTATTTTCAAACATAATTCTGCGTCGCCAAGTTTTTTCCAATTCATTTTCGGCTTCTTCTACAGCTAATGCGTGTAGTTTTTTGTCATAGAAACATTTTTCTATATTTTCATTGAATGAATCTTGGGAATATTTATCATAACTCGCTAAAAACTTGGATGTTTGTAATTTTATATAATCATCTGACAGTGTAGTTATAGTAGTTGGTGGAGGTGGTTTTTCCCATATACCATATTCATACATCACATAATATACCAATCTTATTAATAAAAACATAGTAAAGCGAAATGAATATACCACTTTGTGTTTTATGTTAGTTACTATACTAACTTGTTCGGATTTTTGTGTATTGGAAATTGTACTTATCATAGTATAATAATTATGATAAATAATGTTTATATTATAATGTTTATATTGTTTATTGTGGTTTTATGATGTTTGGGATAATTGTTTTCGTCTATATTCAAATAGATCGTTCATTTCTTTTTCCAAAAAGGGAACTTCGATCCGGTCATACGACTTGCTTACATTATCCGGATGCATACATACCAAATACAATCCAGTAACTTTTTTGCCATATTTATGCTCCAAAATTGTCTTGTACGTGTTTAATTGGAGCGCATAATGCCAGAAATTAGTATCAGGCAAATGTGAAATACAGGGTGTGGATGCGGATTTTCCATAATTATTTTCATAACTTATTTCGCGGCAACGTTTCCAATCATAGATTTGAATAGTTCCGTCCGGGTTTTCAAAAATCATATCAATTGAACCGGATAATTTGAGCTCTTCATAATATACACACCACTCCGTTCTATATGGCTTCAAATCTGGAAAATCTTTTACGAACTTGCGGAAATACTGAAACTCAATAGAATCATTTTGGACATCCATACCATTGTAATAGCATTCCACATCATAGTGCATATTGGTTCCTGCAAACGATGCACTATCGCGATTTTTATCCCAGGCGGCTTTGATTTCTTCTCGTGTCATACCATAATATTTGTATTTAGGGTCTTTCATATTTCTCCCGGCAAACATTTTATCTAATATTGCGTCGGCATCAAAATGAGCAAAATGACTATGGTTCCACGTAGTAACGGATGTATAACCTTGTGTTCCGTGAACTGTATAAATATGAGGACCTTCGTCAAATGAAATATATTGATCTCGTTCGTGAGCATTCTTAGTAGCTAAATAGGTAGGTGCGATTTTAGACATTATAAGGTGTATGATTTATAGAATTGTATAGTTATAGAATTGTATAAATAAAAATCAATTTTATACCTTTAGACAATTGAAATGCCGATTTTTTTATAAAGAATATATATATAAACAATGGAAAACGGGCGAATGATGGTCTTGCATTCTGCTATAATCGGTATTTTGTTGTACCTATTTATGATTTTTATACTTGGACAAAATCAAATTGTTGCTGAAAACCGAAGCATCTTATTAGCGGCGTTGATATTGATGTATATGATTTTATTTGGTCATGGATTACCAACTTCAATAAATAAAAATTTATTTTAAGTATATTATTATTATAATAATAATAATAAAGGCATTGTAAATATCCAAAGGTGTATATTAGTTTGTATTTATCTTTATAGAATGTTTATATATTTTCAAGCAACTATAACCCTAGGCAAGTTCTATAACATTTGGTAACGACTTGTGTAAATATGTATATAACATTTGTTTGATATCATTGCGACGCTTATCTTCATTTATTCGTTGTCCATTGATTTTTATCATATAAGTTTGTTGTTGTTGTTTGATTTGTTCATTTACAGCATTTGTATGAGAACTTTGTTGTTCATCATCGGTTAGTTCATATATATATTCGGTTTCTAATTGAGGACAGTTCTCCTTTTTCCACGCTACAAATGCTTGCAAAAACTTAAATGATAAAATAGATATTAGTTTATCCAATTCAGCATTCGTCATAATATGCCATTTATTTACACTTGTATCCAATAAATCATTTTGTGGCGTTGTGTCATATACATACAATGTATTGGGTTTTTGAGTAAATGCACATATTGGCAAGGCATCACCGTGTAAATGTGTTTTTATACAGGCCTTTATTCCTGCAGATAAATCGTCTTCAAATACAATTTCTAAATGTACTCGTGAAATACTAAATGTTCGGAATAAATTAATCGCCGACGTTGTTGCTGGCCGTTCTTGTAAATAATCCAAAATCTGTTTTTTCTGGCGTGTAAAATGGCGGTTCTCCAATTGATCAACTCGCTTTTGTAATTTATCACATTTATAAGCAAACTCCTTTACAATTTTGAATAGTTCTGTGATAGTTGGCGTTGAGTCATAATCATCTTCGTGTATTTTAGAAGATTTATGCCAAAACCCACACATTACTGCGTGTTTTTCCATATTTTCTTTTTTTTGCCATTTTTGAAAACAATATTTGCATTGAAATCCGGACATTGATGTAATATTGCGAGTATTATGCATAGTAATGATATATTCTTTTTGTATTACTATAATATATCCTAATTACAGTTAATCAATTTTCTAAAAATGATATCTATGGTATTTAGCAAAAGCAGTGAGACACCAAAAAACAACGTAAATAAAGTAACCGTTAATAGTTCTCCAAAACGGGTTCAACAAACACCTGTAAACTCGGAAACAATATATTATATGCAAAACAGTATGATAGGAAGACTTATGAATGTGAAAAAATGCGCATCTTGCCCAAAGCATTAATGTATATTAGCGGTTGTTAATGGCAATATAAATGTGCAATATAAATGTGCAATACAATAACTGATAATATAATTATCATATAATTATCATATAATAGTATATAATAGTATATCCAATAGTATATAATGAGCCGATATTTTGATAATAAAGAACTATTTGTAGGACCTACTACAAAACAATACGGAAGTCATATGGTTACTACAAATGTTATTAAAGAAACCAAAATAAAATACATAAATATTGATTCCCGCTTTAGAGATGATTATAATTATTCCAATTTAGCTAATTATTATTTCACTTTGCCAGAACGAATCAACGATGTTAAAACGGTCTCTATATGCAATATAGAATTGCCTTTATCCGTTTTCAATATTTCTTCTGATTTGGGAAACAATTATTTTCAGGTATATAGAACTAGTTCGGCTATAGATAGTTCTATGGTAGATATATCATATGGATTTTATCAACTAACTCCTTTCTATGGAAATAATCCGCTGAAAACAGAAATCAATGCATCATTAGCAAACAAGGGGGTAAGTAATTTAACTATAGACTTTAGTAATAATTACAATAATGGAACAACCACAATTAATACGTACAATGGATACTATGCGCAACTTAAAAACACGGGAGGTTCTCCACTTACAGTAAACTTTGCAGTGTCTTCTACAGGTAGTTTTGATAAATACAATTTGAAATCCAAAATGGGATGGTTACTGGGATTCCACGATTTGAGCTATACAATTCCTTCTGGTGGAACTATTTATTCCGATTCATTTGTTAATTTGCATTTTCCCAGATATTTGTATGTAGTATTAGACGAGTTTAGTCGCGGAAATCAGAGCTCGTTTATTTCCCCACTGCCAAGTTCTCTTATTAACAAAAATATAATTGCACGCATCTCAATAGACTATAAAAAATATGATTTTGGAGATATAGTGGTTGGTAATCAATTCAATGGTGTATTACTATCAGATAATCGTTCTTATACTGGAAAAACCGATTTGCAAAAACTCAATGTGCAAATTGTCAATGAGTGGGGTATTCCAGTAAATCTTAATGGTCTAGACTTTTCATTTACTATCGTAGTAGAGCACGAGTAAACATAAAATTGAATAATATTTATATTTATTTATATGACTAATTCAATATAAATAAATATATTTGTTTATTATTAGTATTGCAAGAAGATATAGTCATACAAAATGTCCGGAATACAATTATCACCTGAACAACAATACGCATTAGATAGATTTAATAATGGCGAAAACCTATTTATAACCGGTCCCGGGGGAACCGGAAAAACCAAACTTATTAGTTATTTTGTTAGATCTGCCGACGAGCGCGCTATAAAAATAGATGTATGTGCATTAACCGGTTGTGCCGCATTGTTATTAAATTGTGGCGCTAGAACCCTGCATTCTTGGAGCGGGATTCGTTTAGCAAAAGGTCCTCGTGAAAAACTAATTGCAAGTGTTTTGAAAAACCGGCGCGCATTGGCTAATTGGAAAAAAGCCAAAATATTGGTTATAGATGAGGTAAGTATGATGTCGGAAAAAATATTTGAATTATGCGACGATATTGGAAGGGCTGTACGGAAAGTGAATAGGCCTTTTGGAGGAATACAAATCATATGCACCGGGGACTTTTATCAATTACCGCCAGTTGGAACACCGGGAGAACCAGATACGGAACGATTTTGTTTTGAGTCGGAACGATGGGTCACTATTTTCAAAAATGAAAACCATATACAATTGCATACAATGTTTCGTCAAAAAGACCCCAAGTATAGAGAAATACTATTACAAATACGAAAAGGAGAACTGGAAAAAGAAAATGCGGAAATATTGCAAACCAGGGTAAAGCGAACATATAATCCCGAAGAACACGGTGGATGTGTTTTGACCAAATTGTTCCCTGTGCGGTCCCGGGCAGAATATATCAATCAATTGATGTATGCCAAAATTGAACAAGATGAAAATGTGTATATGTGTAATAGGAAAACTGCTTGTAAAACATATGTAGAAAGTGGGGTACCAATTAAAACCGCAGATTTATTAAAATGCGATATGCTCACAGAAAAAGAAAAAGAAATGCATTTAGAGCAATTATTGTCCAATAGTCCTGCAGTAGAATCGCTTAGTTTGAAGGTTGGTACTGCAGTAATGTGTCTCACCAATTTAGATTTAGAAGCTGGCATATGTAATGGCTCACAAGGCATTATAGTCAAGTTTGTACCAGCTGGAGAAGGCCTTATTACAGCCGGAACGGTTTTGGGAGAACTTGCACCGGTTGTCCGATTTACAAATGGATGTGTTCGTGTTATAGAACGACACGTATGGCAATCCGATGAATATCCATCGTTGTATATTTCGCAATATCCATTATGTTTAGCGTGGGCACTCACCATTCATAAAATCCAAGGAGCCACTATGGATATGGCAGAAATGGACCTAGGAAACGCTATATTTGAATACGGTCAAACATATGTCGCATTGTCGCGGATTCAAACATTGGACGGGCTATATTTGTCCGCATTTCATCCACAACGAATTAAAGCCAATCCAAAAGTGCGTGCATTTTACGACTCTATAATACAAACACCTATTGCAATGCAACCGGTGGAAACAACAACCGTAGACTGGGAACAGTTTGCACATACATCAGATGATACACCAGATGATACAAATATAAAAGCACCTGCCCCGGTTGCGTCGGTTCCTGCAATGAAAGACCCCAATGTAAAAGTGATTCGGCTATAAAAATCTTTGTATAATACTTTGTATTACTAATATTGTATTAGTAATATATATACAATGGTTGCCGGAAGTATATTGCCAATTGCTATTCATAAAAATCAATTGTTTTTTTTATTCGGAAAGGAGAACGAACTTGCCGATACACCCGGGTTCTCTGATTTTGGAGGGGGTGTTGATAATGGTGAAACCCCGTTTAGGACAGCATTAAGAGAGGGGGCAGAAGAACTTACTGGGTTTTTAGGGGATGAAAAAGAATTGGAAGCATTAATTAAGAAAAACGGGGGGACATATAATATAACCCACGAAACATATCATATGCACCTCTTTGTTTTAGATTATGACGAGAACTTGCCTAAATATTATAATCAAAATCACCGTTTTTTGTGGAATAGAATGAATAAAGAACAATTGGAGAAAACTAAATTATTTGAAAAGGCTGAAATCCGCTGGTTCTCCTTGTCCGATATGAAAAAACATCGGTCAGAGTTTCGCAACTTTTATCAAGAAATAACCGATTTATTATTGAAAAATAGTGCAAAAATACAAAGGTTTGCAGATAAAAAGGGAAAATCGGGTAAGAGAACCCGTAAAATACGTGGAGGAAGATGACACGCTCAAAATACCAGTTCTATTGTATAAATAGCACCGGAAATCATTATATAATTGTAATAAATCAAAAACCTATATGGAATGACAATACTAAGGGTAACGTAGTTCTCCGAGTATTTGAAAAAATATGGGAAGATTGGTTTAACAATAAATAAAAATACATATTAATTGTATATAATTAATATGTCATCTTGGAGGAAATATGGAGGGTTAGACAATATTGACGGAACCGTTGATATAAGAGTTAATTCTATGGTTACTAATTATTTCACAATATTAAAACAAATTACAAATGACATAGATATATCCGGGAATCTCATTGTTTCAGATAGATTGAATGTTTACGGAGATGTATCATTGAATCAAAATCTAACTGTTGAAGGTAATGTAATAATGCATAATGATTTAGACATATCTGGAAATAGCCACGTACACAAAGACCAGTATGTTGACGGTAATCTTACTGTGCTAAATCATTTATATTTTCAAAATAATCCAAATGATGTTTTTATGTATGGAAATGATCTTGGTATTGCTGTAAATAAAGAAATACCTCAGGCCGACCTTGATATATTTGGTAATAATAAATATGTATTAAATGTGAAATCTAACTTAGTGGAATCTAATAATATTTTGTGTAGAAACGTAAATGACCAAGGAATTATGCTGAGTGTAGATGCTTGCAATGCAACTCTGGGATATTATTTTGACAATTCACTCAATATCGGTAATACTACAGATTTACCAGACGCCTATATACAATATAATAGTGGCGGTGTTTTACACATTGATGCATTAGATCACGTGCAAATTGTGGCCAATCTTATTGTAACTGACAATAGTGCAAATATTGTAAATGACGCAGTTCTTACCGTATATAACGATTTAGAAAACGATACATATTTGTATGATATATATGATGTGTCATCGGTTTATACAGGGACTGCGATGTGTGGAGTAGCTGTAGATAATTCAGCAAATATAAGTATTAATTTAATTTCAAAACATACAGAACTTGGAGGTGCAATTTACGGCGGGGCTTATCCGAAAGATATAACAAAAGGTATGCTGTCATTAGGAACTACAGATTTCTCAAATAACATATATACTCCTGCTCAAACAATTGTTTCAGGAACGAGCAATGTAGTATGTAAAAACACAACTAGTATTAATAAGCCAGTTCCTATACTAGATAAATATGCCTTGGATATAAATGGTGGTATTCATATAGAAAATATAGATATAACTACTGCTGCAAATATTGATTTTGACATTGGATCTATGAGGTTTTCAAGAAAATATCCTAATAGTGGAATTGTTATAGGCGGCGATTATGAAAATAACCCTTTCCCGCTTCCGAATCCCCAGGTGTATTCCCAGCACGCATATATTACAAAAGATGGGGGTAGTTCCTGGTATGCGTCACCTATTGCATATAGACAGCCCAATATTGTGAGTTCCACATTTATGAGAGCCTCCTGGGTATATGATGACAAGTTTATTATAGCCTATGGTGATTTTGGTCTTGGATATTGTTTGGATATATCAAATAATAGATGGATAAATAAATCAATGTTAACGCAGAACTCCGATAGTAATATTACAAATGTTGTAGATATTTTCGTTTGTGATTTTTCAGGAAACACGTCAAATAAAAACGCATTGTCAAAAGTGTTTTTCATTACGAGTAATACTATCGGTACAGAACATCAAATTAGATATTTCAATGCGGCCTTCGGAGAAAATACACTTGCGTATGCAAATAATCCCAATTATGTTATGTACAATAGTAGTAATACAAATGTAATAAATGATAATACGTCCCCATTAACATATTACAGATTCCCTAGCACTATTACAGGGAAATGTATAGATGGAGCTGGATATTTACCTGGTATTGATTGTAGCAGTGGTTATATATACATCGCAGGCAATTCTAGCATCCGAAAATATTTATTTAGTGGTATTAGTAATCTTACTGAAGTTACTGGTTGTGCAAATGTTGTAAATGGTGGATATAATGCTATCAGTGTGGTAGATATGAGTAATGTAGTTGCGGTAGGAGCTGGCTTTATTTCACATACAGTAAATGGTGGTCAATCGTGGATAGACATTTCTAGAAATACTTCAGATTTGACTATAGAAAATATTACGCTTAGAAGTGTATGGGCATATGATGCATCTAATGCAATTGCAGTAGGAAATAAAGGGTCTATAGTATATACAACAGATGGATATACGTGGAAAAACGCTCCTAAACAATTATTTGATTTGTCCGGAACTGGATTTCCACTGGTTGATGCATCATTGAATAACGTGTTTTCATTTAATAAGAATGATTTTGTTGTAGTAACGAATAACTATTCGCCAGATTTGAATCTTACAGGATACGGAAAAGTTATATATAATCACGTTCCGGATTTATTAAATAGCACCAACAATTCCGTATTAGATTTATGTGGAAATATGACAATTGCAGGAAATATTATTGTGGATAGACAGATCGGAAATATATGTTCTACTGGAAATAAATTGTATGTGGCAAGTAATACTCCTAACATTTATATTGGGGATGGAACTTCACAAAATATATATTTGGGTAATAGCAATACCATTTCTAGTATGTATGTTAATTCAAAGGCAATCTTTAACGGAAATATACAATTGAGCGGTGGATTATCGGTTTCAAACGGAAATGTATTCATAGAAGCTAATAATTATTTGGTGTCTCACGGTCTGGATGTCTCATATGGTAAAATAGACGTGATAAATATAAACGGAGGTAATGCATTGTCGCGTACATATAATGGGCGCGATGTATCGTATGCATTGCACGTTAGAGGTTATAGACCTGCTGTCAGAATTGATGCATCATTGTCTGTCAATCAATTATATGTAGATGCAAGTTCTATATTATTGGGGCCAATAACATCAACGTATAAAAGTAACAATGTGACATATAGTGCCGACCCTGCATTATCTGTAGCCGGTTATTCTAACTTTGGTACATCTATATCTGTGGATGGATCAAATGGTTTGATTACATTATCTAGTGGAGTAGATGCAATAAGTAATCCTCCAAACAATTCATATGGTGGTCTATATTTGAAGAACGGAACCGGTGCATATATTGACGGAAATGTATACATTGGACGAAATGTAAGAATAACCGGAACTGCTACAAATGCATTTACTGTAGAAACGGGAACTGCTGTATTAAATAATGTAAATGTTTTACAAGCATTAAATGTAACTGGTAATATATCTACAACGAGTAATCTAACAATATCCGGATATTCACATTTCCGTAATAATATGGATATATCTGGTAATGTAGATTTATCCGGAAACTTAAATGTTCAGGGAAACATTACTGGATATGCCAATTTATTTGTACCCAGTATATCCATATCTGGTGTATCTCATTTTAAAAATAAAATAGATGTTTCTGGAAACTTGGATGTTTCTGGAAATATGGATGTTTCTGGAAATATTTCGTGTAATACATTATATTACAAAACATTGAGTCAGGTTTCAGATTATCGTGTTAAAACAAATGTTAAACCATTATGTGATACATCATTTAATATAGACAATATAGTTCCTAAATATTATTTTAATACAATGGTAAATAAACCCCAAATTGGATTTATTGCACACGAATTGCAACAAGAATATCCGTTTTTAGTAACTGGCGTAAAAGATGGGCCTGAAACGCAGGGCGTGGATTATCCTGGATTGATAGGGGTATTAGTAAAAGAAATACAGGGTTTGAAAGAACGAGTAAGAATATTAGAAAAATATACAGTTTCCGATTAGTGTGCTTTTGCAAATAATTATGTGGTATAGTTATACCACATAATGCTGGTGCTGTCTCAAGAAATTATATAATGTGTTATTTATTTTTTTCTGTTTTTGAGGGATTAGATATGGAGAATCTTGTTGCGCTGTATTGAGACATAATCGTATATATAGTTCTCTTTAAATGGGTTATGTTGTTATAATTATTTTTACATATTTAGTCTTTCTATTGCTGCTCCCCACGCAGGACTACCAGACAATGCACTATTAAAAATATTTATTATATATTTTGTAGCCACAGTATGTGCTCCTAGTGAACCTGAAATAGCAGATGTAATTGTATTTGGACCTATAATTACAGATCCTATTCCAGAACTACTTGTAGCTGCTAGTTGATATAATATTAATTCATAATGATAATTATCAGCATTAGTTGGTATATTTGTAATAGTAATACTATATGAAACATTTGCACCAACTGCGCGTATCATAAAAACCGAACCTAGTGACATATCCAATATACAAGCATTTTGATTGACTGATACATCTATAATCGGTCTTTTCAAGTTTCTAATATACGTGGTTCCTGAAAGAGCATATAAATCATTGCCTACGTTTAGAGTTCCAGATACATCTAATACTGAAGAGTTAAGATTTGCAGTGCTCTTGTTTATAACCACATTACCGTTATAATAAATATAACCTGTACTATTTACCCATTGACTTGGTCCTGTAGGTCCAGTGACCCCTGTATATCCAGTTGGCCCTGTAGGTCCGGTTGGCCCAGTTTGGCCCATAGGGCCGGTATAGCCAGTTGCCCCAGTATAGCCAGTTGGTCCGGTAGGTCCAGTTGCTCCGGTATATCCAATTGGCCCAGTTTGACCCATAGGGCCGGTATATCCGGTTGGTCCGGTATACCCGGTAGGTCCAGTTGGACCGGTTAGACCCATAGGGCCTGTATAACCGGTTGCCCCAGTATATCCTGTAGGTCCGGTATATCCTGTTGGGCCGGTTAGGCCCATAGGTCCGGTTAAGCCAGTTGGACCAGTATTTCCAGTTGGGCCGATATATCCAGTTGGCCCTGTAGGTCCGGACCTTCCAGTAGGTCCAGAAAACCCTGTAAATCCAGTAGCTCCAGATGTTCCTGTAAATGCTCCTGCGGTTACTAACTGAGCAGAAAAAAATGTTCCTCCAGCATCCAAACTTTGTCCACCTGATCCAGAAAATGTTGATGAATCTGCATTGAAATAAATGGCATCGGTTGAACCATTCAAATAAACCATTTTACTTGTACTAATATTTAAACGCGGTACAGTAGTGGCCGCTCCAATTGCAATATTTGAAGCAGAACTTGTACCATTTAATCTTATATGTACAAATGCAGTTCCCCTATATGTTGATGCAGTTGTCATTAGCCCTATAGTTACATATATATTGTAATATCCTGGTATGTTTGGGTTAAAATTAGCAGTTGATGTTCCCGGATTTTTAATCCAGCCTTTAGGATCAGAACCTCCAGTAAACTTAATAATAGATGAAGCATTACTTGAAAGATCTTGATCAGCCGATAATACTCCTTGTATCAAATAATCTCCAGGGTAATATCCGGATCCAGGTGGGCCGGTATATCCAGTTGGACCTGTGGTGCCAGTTGGACCTGTGGCGCCAGTTGGTCCAGTTTGTCCCATAGGTCCGGTATATCCAGTTGGTCCAGTTGGTCCAGTAAACCCAGTTGGTCCAGTTGGTCCAGTAAACCCAGTTGGGCCTGAATATCCGGTTTGTCCAGTGGGTCCAGTTGAACCCGTATATCCGGTTGGTCCAGTGGGGCCAGTTGGTCCGGTAAACCCAGTTGGTCCAGTAAACCCAGTTGGGCCATACAATCCAATAGGACCTGTGTCACCCGTATTTCCAGTAGGGCCAACAGACCCGGTATATCCTGGAGGTCCACTAGGCCCAGTAGGTCCAGTAGAACCGGTACTTCCAGTAGATCCGGTACTTCCAGTAGATCCAGTTGGACCAGACTTACCGGTAGACCCTGTAAATCCCATAGAACCAGTAGGACCTATAGAACCAGAAGGCCCTGTCGGACCAGAAACCCCTGTATAACCGGTAAATCCAATTCCGGGAGGACCTGTATATCCTGTAAAACCAGTTGCACCAGTATTTACAGCAGTTCCATTTGGACCAGTCGGACCTGCTGGTCCAGTGTAAGTTCCACTTAGTCCAAATCCATTTAAATTGACATTATATTTAACATACACCCCGTTATTACTTACATCTGAAGGATACCACCACGCGGCAGATGGTATTAAAGAACTTACATTTATATAGAGAGAATTATCATTTAGTCCGATTACACTTCCATATATCAATTTATTGTAATAAATTGTCCCATTGAATACCGTTCCATTAGGGTTGAAATACGTAGCTACTACATTTTGTCCATATATATAAGAAACTGTTATATTATCAAGAGTTATAATCAGATTTTGATTTACAACAGGAACAGTATTTATAATTCCAGTAGTGGCATATACATCTCCAGATATACCGCGGTCACCTTTTGGACCTGTAGGACCAGTGCGTCCAGTAGGTCCGGGTTGACCCGTAGACCCAGTAGCTCCAGATTGTCCAGTAGGACCAGTATAACCAGTAGCGCCAGTAGGACCAGTAGTACCAGTCTTTCCAGTATAACCAGTAGGACCCGTATGACCGGTGGTACCGATAGGTCCGGTTTGACCAGTAAACCCAGTAGGTCCGGTTTGACCCGTAGACCCAGTAGTTCCAGATTGTCCAGTAGGGCCAGTAGGGCCAGTGCGTCCGGTTGGACCGGTTTTCCCAGTAGGACCCGTAGGACCAGTAGCACCAATTTCTCCGGTGTAACCCGTAGGACCACTATAACCAGTTTCTCCAGTATAACCTGTAGGACCAGTTTCTCCGGTATAACCCGTAGGACCAGTAGAGCCAGTAGGACCCGTAGAGCCAGTATAACCAGTAGAGCCAGTAGGACCTGTAATGCCAGTATATCCTCTAGGACCTATAGGACCAGTCACTGAACTAGGTTCACCTTGAATACCTTGAATACCTTGAATACCTTGATCACCTTGATCACCTTTAGGGCCTCGTTCTCCAAATACCCCACCATTTTGCTTATAGTATTCTATAATAGCGTCTAAAGTTATGGTGTCGTAATTATTGGTATATGCATCTCGTATTATTTCGCGATTTTGTTTTTTTCCCCACAATTGTTTCGACATTGATGTTAATTATATATATGATTATTTACATATTTATATAAGTAATATAACAAATGAATTATTGCAAACGCCATTGGGCGTCTTCGTTTATATTGTAAAAAACTAATATACATAATTGCAATAAGAATATAATGAACGATGATTTAGATATGTCATGGATAAAAGAATATTCCCGTATTCATTCTATCCAACAAATAATGAATCGTGAAGAAATAGATTCCATTGTACTACAAACTGTTTATATGAATGCAAATCTTGAAATATCAAAAATCAACAAAGAAACACTAAAATTAGATACAAATGACCATCATACAAATAAGAGATGTATTTCTAAAGAACAATTATTGCAAATTGTTCAAACTAAGAAAGTTATAGAAAAAACTAAATATAAAGTATTTGATATGCTGTTGTTTACTATAGATTTAGATCCAAAAGATATACAAAAATATGTAAATGGTGAATGTAGTGAAAATCTACATTTAAAATCCATACCAATAATTGATGATATTATTATTCCCCCATCACTATTTATTTTTCATTCTTTACATACTGTTTTTCTATTTTTTGCGGAAATTGCAGAAGAAATGTCTATCAAATCTATTCTTAAAAATTCGCAAAATGACAATAAAAAAGCGAAACATACTAAAAAGGTTCGTATTTCAGAAGATGATAACATAATAGTCCCTAGAAAAATGGTCAAAAAAACTCGGAAAATATGGTATGACCAAACAACTATACCCGGAAAATAATATAAATATTACGCTCTATATTACTATAGAAATATATGACAAATGGAATTAGATAATTTTTCTAGCGCTGAATATTATAAAGACAAACTCATATATATTTATTATCAATTTATTCGTCCAAATGGAGAACAAGATTTGTTGAGGTTTTCAAAAATATATGAAGAACTATTATGTACTCTTCATTGTTCTATTACAGAATCTCTTGATAGGTCATATGGTATATATTTGCGTCCTTGTGAATCCGACTCTACTTCCAGTGCAGATACAAAAAAATTAGTATGTTCACTCAATCCATATATCAAAATATTGAAAATGTTATACAAACTCATAGCGCAAACCCGTGACTTTTGCTATGGAAAAGGAGAACGTGATATAACATATATGATGATTTACAAGTGGTGGAAATATTATCCTAATATGGGTATAGTTGCATTGTATTCTATGTTGTTTTCTTCTACTATGTTCTCTGAAAATAAATATGAAACTGATTTCAAATTGTATATTGATACATCACATCTATATATTCCGCATCAAAATAGTTATGGATGTTTCAAAGATGTCAAATATTTTTGTAATTATGTAAGAAAATACGGGGATAAACAGAGTCACGCCAAAAACAAACTGTTGTGCAAATATGCAACAACCGTGTTGAACCAGCGCGTATATGATGACTATATTGAATATAACAAAAATGGCACATTACCGTCATTGGCTTGTAAATGGGTTCCGCGGGAAAATAGTAAATATGGTTGGATATTTGAACAAATGGCAATTCAATGGGTTTATGCAACCAGTCCCCATATATTGAGCTCTGTAAATCTTGAGCAATATGATAATATAGATGTTGTGTTAAAAAATGTAAAGGCTGTAATAAAATGTAAAATGATTTATCGCAAAGTCATATCTCAAATGACTAAATTACTTGATTTACCAGAATCAAAACAATGCCAAAATAAATGGTCTGAAATTGATCATTCTAAAATAACCATTGATAGAATGTTTCGTAATAGTAATGCATTATTCAATATAGATAATACATTTAATTATAGAGAACATACAATTGTAAACAAAGACCGTCGTCAATGCGCATACAATGTGAAGGATCATATTTTTATGTCCGATTTGGATCCGAAATTAAAACTAGAAAAACTTCGGAAAAGCTATATCAATCAATGTACGTTCTCACCTATGCAATTTGTTAAACAGGCAATAAAACTAATCAAATATAAAAATGTATATTGCTCCAATGATATTATGCAAAATGTGTTATATCAAATTGGTTTGTTAAATGAAAATTGGCAGAAGTTCTCCAAAAAATGCAATGCGCTTGACTTTTTTATTCCTATAGTAGATTTGTCATTATCAATGTGTGAATCTGGAGATGCTATGTATAACGCTATTGGAATGGGTTGTCTTATTGCGGAAAAATCTAAAATAGGACAACGTATAATGGTTATGGATAATATTCCCACGTGGGTAAATCTAGATGGATGCGCTGGTAATTTCGTTGAAATGGTGGAAACGTTGTATAATTATACATCTAAAAATACGATTGCTAATATATTGAAAACATTTGATACTATTATACAGTCTATTAGCCATACCAGCAATTATGTGCACGGTTGTGACGGGGGCTCTGATAATAGCGTAAAAATGGATTTAGTATTTGTAATTTTCACGAATCAAACTAGTTTTTGGAAATATGAAAATGAATTGATTCATCCCATTATTGTGGACCGATTTGTAAGTGCTAATATAGATATTCCACATATTGTGTATTGGAACTGTTCTACTCCTATGGATATAGATCATATGATGATCAAACCAGTTTCTTGTATAACACCTAAATCTGCAATGGTTTCTGGTACAAATGCGGAATTATTGAATCAGTTTAGTTTTATTGGATGGGGTGATCAATATAACAATACGCCATTTGATACATTGGAAAACATTCTTAGTAATTCGCGATATGATATGATGAGCAACTTGTTTGAAACATATTTTAGGATTTATACCAGTGAAGATGTATAATGAAAATCAAAATGTCCCAATTTAATTATTCGTTGGTTTACTTGTTTGGTGATTCAATAAAATACATCGTCATCGGTGGATTCGGTGGCATACGATTCATCTTCAGATTCACGTTCCGGTTCAGAATAACCAAATATTTCACGTATGGATTTTTGCGTTTCTTGCGCTAAAGGGCGTTCATACGGCATTGCAATAACAATATTTTTTAAAAGGGACAAATATTGTTGTATTTCTACAGGTTCTCTTATATTTGATTTTTCGGTTGTTAATTCAGTTGATTTGGCCTTCATATAGCTATACAAATATGTCATTGCTGCAGAATAGTTATCCCATTTTTTGTAATTTTGTATGAGAACTCTAAATACATCCATCCACGTTTTATTTTCTTGTGCAAAAGATAAAAAATAATCGGCAATACGTTTTTTAAAATGATGAACTTCATCCCCTGATAAAACGGCTAAAACATTGGGGGTAATAAATCCTCGCAATATGGTTTTTATTTGTCCGGCAGATACGATTTGATATGGTTTCAAATACGTGGTTGACCCTATGTTGGACAATATGTAAATATCAATACACCAATAATCATATGTATCATAGCTTACAAATGTATGGCGCATTAGTTTTTCAAACTCTTTTGAAAATTGTTCTCCGGATTGTTCTAAGTATCTTTGACCACCTTCCGGGGCTTCATCATCATTATTTCGTATTGGGCTAAAACTTGGGGATAATAATGGCGTTATTGTGCGAGAAAGCCCAAAATCAATTATAATTGGAACATCTTGTATTTCATCATACATTACATTTTGGGGTTTTATGTCAAAATGGACAATGTCTTCAGAATCCAATAATTGCAATGCGTCTAATAAATGTAAATGGGTATTGATGAGTTTGCTGTATAGTTTTTGGGGGGTTGTTTTTAGCCGCTGTAAATATTTAGATATATGATTTTTTCCAACATAGCGGATTTTATTTGATACATAAGCAGATGTAGTATTTAGTTCTCCTAATTCGTTTTGGATTGTTGCACAAGTTCGTACCAAATTGTAATCCATATGAACAGTATTGATTTTGCAGCTCTTTACAACGGGTGCGAAATAATGGTCATATAGAGGTAATGTTTGTACTGTTTGTCCTATAACTATTTCATCATATTGTGTTGGTAAATACTTTTGTATTTTAGTTATATAATGATCACTGTCTAAGTCGTTTTCTATTTTTCCACTGCACGCATTTATACTGGGGTAAAAAACACACCCATATGTGCCTTTTGCTAAGAACTCCGGAGTTTTTGTCTGCATACTATTACTTATATTATGGTTATATTATTATTAGTATATTTTTGTTTTTACTTTGTTTTTTCTAAACAATAATGAAAAATGGCTATAGGTATATTGATCTATAAATATTTTGTGTAGTAAATATTATAGTATGCCCAAGAAAATATACGTTATTATTGATTCACGATTAACCTTATAAGAATAACTCGGTTATTTATTGACAAATCTTAGTATAAGCGGAAAAAAATCTAGAAAATACAAGAATTCTCGCAAGTCCAAGAAATCCCGTAAACCCCGTAAATCCCGTAAAACTAGGAAATAAAATAATAATATATTTTTACGTAATGACTACTCTATTGCTTACCTGTGTCTAGCAAAACTTATGATTGTAACTTCTTGCGAATGGTTTGGTATCTATTTTTGTAAGTTTTTTTGATTTTGAGTTCAATGGCTTCGTCGTCCATATTTTCTTCGTCTTGTAATAGTCCAGTTTCTTCGCTAATGATTTCTGTATTTGTGTTATAGAAATCATTATATGCCTTATCTGGCGACACATTGCTTTTGAAATGCTTTTTATCTGGTTTTTCTAGTGGGAGTTCGTCGGTTGCACCCGTGGCTAACAAGTTCTCCTTGATTTTGGTGAGAATATGCGAATCCATTGCTGTTAATATGTTGCCGGTGAATCCGACGTATTTTTTGCGCGGGGTTTGTTCTTTTTTGTTAGGCGATAATTCGGTGGCAGGCTTCTTGCGGAAATAGTAGCGTACAGCCTTGAACATCTTGTCTACGACATCGCCTTGGAACCCTTCGCTCATTAAGCGATTGGTCTCCGAGGCAATCATTTGTGCAATATCATCTGTTTCGGTCCATTTTTTCCACGCTTCTTTAAATGCTTTTCGTTCGTCATATTTATGCACTTGTGTGAAATAATTCAGTTGCATCATTGCAGGTTCAGAGAACTCATAACGGTGCGTTTTCAACATAACAGTAGCTGGCATTTTTAATGTGAAAGAGATATAGATATTTATAATAATGTATTTGAATATGTGCAATACAACTTATTTGGAGAAAGTATTTCAATTTTCTGTGGGATAATAAAAGTATCCCACAGAAAAAACAAATCGTATGAGGCGACAATAGTCGCCAAAAACGATATTGCAATTTTATGGTCGTCGTTTTTACGACGCCCATAAAACACCAATCCGACCAGAGGCGCATAATGCACCATAGTCGGAATTGCAATTTTCTGTGGGATACTTTTATTATCCCACAGAAAAAACAAATCGTATGAGGCGACAATAGTCGCCAAAAACGATATTGCAATTTTCTGTATGATAATTTTGTATATTCATAATACAAGATGGAAAGTCCCTTTTATCTACAAAATACTTCCAGCAATATGGTTATTTTGTATTTAGAACCTATTCTCAATACCTACTATCAAACTTATATGAATATTTTAACCGTTAGTAATATGCCTGCAGGACCACTTAGTCGTATGGTATTTCCGATACGTGTAGATAAATTGTCGCCATTTCAGGCATTGCCCCCCGGGGCATCTTGTGCTTTCCCTCAATGTACTTTAGCTATAGGAAAATATACGATGAAACCGGTTATGAATAATAGTGATACATTTATGACTGCCGAAGATATTCCTGCATTGTTCTCCTATTTAGAAACAAATGGATATGTAATTGACCGGTCTCTTACACATATGTTGATAGATTCTAAAATAAAAATAGGAGGAGCGTCTACTTGCAGATATTCTGGTAATAAGCAAATGGTATGTATGTTCTCTTATGGCAGCAGGTAATATATATGAATAAGATGAGAACTTGTTATAGATATCTATATATAAATATATACTTAGTCATATGATATACGATTACATTGTATTGGGTGGAGGTATTTCGGGACTCTATTGTGCCCATTTATTATTGAAAAAGACACCCAGAGCTAGCGTGTTGATATTGGAACGGGAAGCGGTGGTTGGCGGCCGGGTTCATACCTATGTGGACAAATATATGTCAGTGGAAGCCGGGGCGGGTCGGTTTAATATGGCACATACATTATTGATGGAATTAATTGATGAACTTGGATTAAGTCGGAAAATAGTCCATATTTCTAGTGATGCCGGGTATGCACCAGCGGATGGCAGTGAGCCCAAGATACTATTGGGGAATGATATTAAGACAAAGTGGTATATAGTGAAGGTGGTCTTGGCCAGTAAATTGGAATCAGCCGAATTATTGCGGAGTATGTCTTTCTTAGATTATGCAAAAAAGATTTTGGTGAAATCTGAAATAGAATACATTAAGGGATCTTTCGGATATTATTCTGAGTTGGTTATTATGAATGCATATGATGCTATACATTTATTAGGAGGACTTGGTCCTGGTAATGATTTTGGTGGATTGAAAGGGGGGTTATATCAAATTATTGATAAATTGATGGATCGCATAGGTCGGCGGGCAGGTTCTCGTATTTTATGTAATAAAACAGTTGTGGATATACAATATGTTTATAAGGGTGCCGGGGCCGGGACCGGGACCAGGGCCTCCGTCCCCGGGGGCCATCATAATGGTGGGAGTGTTATAGAAGTATATTGTAAAGAAAATAAGCGTCCGTATGTTGGACTAAAATGTATTTGCGCATTACCAAAACAAGTTGCGGAGAACTTGGCTATATTTAGAGGTATTAGGGGGATGTTCTCACAAATCGTTTGCGCGCCTTTGTGTCGTATTTATAGTACATTTCCTGTAGTTCGGGGGAAAACGTGGTTCTCCGATATGCCCAAGTTTACTACAAATAATAATTTGCGAATGGTTATACCCATTTCGGAATCCGATGGTGTTATAATGATTTCTTATTCGGATAATAAATATGCAGATGGATGGAACAGGTTGTATAAATCTGAGGGGGTGGATGCAGTTAATAGAGAACTTGCGCGATTGATGAAAAAAAGCACGGGAATAGATATACCTACTCCTTTGAGTACACAGGTATTTCATTGGCCTTGTGGTGTAGGTTATTGGGGGGTTGGCGCGGAAAGTTCTCAGTTTCCTTTGCAACCAGATTTGGATGTTCCTATTTATTTATGTGGAGAACATTACTCGGGGGAATATCAACAGTGGATGGAGGGGGCATTGGAAACCGCTAAGCGTGTTGTGGAAAAAATATGGGGGTAGGGTTAGATATATAAACTTTTACGCAAAACTACCTAGAAATAACGAATTATATATTTTATTGTTTGTATAAATATATAATAAAATGAATCAGATGTATTTTTTGTATATAGCATTGTTCGGATTATGGTGGATTGATGATGTGAATGGACTGTTTGGATATACACCGTCTATGTATAGGGTTAGACATATGGATTTTCAAATGAGGGCGAAGCGTAATAAAGATATAGATGATATTTGGGGCGGTGGAGGGGGTGGGGGAGGGGATATCGTGGCCGGGTTGGCCGCCGGAGGCGGCGGGTCCGCGAATTGCCGCTCTATATCACCCGTTTATAGTCCTCGGACTATGAATCAGAAAACATATGTCAAATATTTGGGAGAACCTGATACCAAAATTGTGTTAGGTGTTGGCGCGGCCGGTAGCGGGAAAACTTTGTTTGCGTGTTATAGTGCTATACAAGAACTTAGGCGAGGAGCTATATCTAAAATTATTATGACCCGACCGGTTGTACCGGTAGAAGAAGAAGAAATCGGATTTTTGCCAGGTTCTCTGATTAATAAAATGGATCCTTGGACCCGGCCTATTTTTGATATTTTGTTGGAGTTTTATGCGCAAAAAGACATTGATGCAATGTTGCACGGTGGTGTTATAGAAATCTCTCCGTTGGCCTTTATGCGCGGGCGCACATTTAAGCGATCATTTATTATTGCAGATGAAATGCAAAATAGTTCTCCTAATCAGATGTTGATGTTGACTACCCGGTTGGGCGAAGGATCCAAAATGGTTATTACAGGGGATTTGAAACAAAGTGACCGGGGGATTGATAATGGATTGGCGGATTTGTTGCGCAAATTGAAGACCTATGATAAGAGAGAGATGGGGAGAACTATGGAGAGTTCAAGTAATACAACATCATTCATCAAATATGTGGAATTGGAATCGGAAGATGTCCAACGGAGTGCTATTGTTTCCAAAATATTGGATATTTATGGGGGGTCATCCATTGTAGGAAAAGAATTGGTGGATAGTGTTTCTACTGTTCCTCATCTATCTGCTAAACTCTCTCCTATGGCACCTACATCAAATATAAATGGAGAACCAAAAAAAACGATCGTGGAAAATAAAATCGTGGAAAATGGTAATAATGATGCTGCATTGATGCCTCTACATCACGTTTCAAAATATATGCAAAAGTATTAATTGTGGTTTGTGAGGTCGGGGTCGGTTATATAGATTGGTCTAGTGATTATTGTGACTTTGTTGGCGTATTTGCTTTGGATTTCGGCGGTCTAGGCTTCGGCTTTGCTCTACCATTATTTTGCGGTATAGCTGCAAATCTCATCAATTTATAGATATACGTCAGTTCATCATTTAGTATTTTATTTGCTTCATTGCAATAGCATATTGTATCTCTATCTCTATTTGAATCGCCACTAGTCACAGTTTGTTTGAGTCTTGATAAAATGTTCAACACCAAGTTGTAGCAATAACATATATCACGAATACGGACAATAATTGCTTGTTTTGATGGGGACGGTTGGTTCGCAGTTAATATATCAATATCTGTATCGCGAATTACATCGCGAGTGGCTATACCACGTAGTTTGTTAAAGATTGGTAAAGTTTTATTGCGCATACGGTCATAAATAATTTTTACATTTTTTAGTTTGAGCGGGCTTAATATGGTTATTAAGTTGTAAGTGGGAATACTGATGGCGGATAATATAATGAGTGGTGGCAAATACGATTTTATGTGATTTACTATATCTTCAGGTAGCTTGTTGATACAATTTATGATTGCTTGTTCGCGTTTTGCTATACGAGTATTGGTGGATTGTTGGTCATTTTTGGCGCGTCTATCCACTATATTTTTCACTTTTTGCTTTTCTGCATTGATAATTGCCCTATTGTTGTCTATAGAAAACATAAGTGCTAACTGCAACTTTACTAAATATTCATCCGCATAATTATAGGTTTCTAATAGTTGTTCTCCTATATACTGAATATTTGGGTCATCCGGGTTAGCAAAATATGTGTTAATTAGGGCGTTGGTTCTCCCACATAATACTTGTTTTGTAAGGTTTCGTTGTTCAAATTGTACAATATTGGATTCTCTCCATAATTGTCTTGTGCTGTATATATGTAATTTGTCAACAATCGCATCCATATTCATCATATGGATTGATTGCATTTTTGATTAGGGATATTGGTGAGCTATATAAAATATGGTTTATAATATACTGTGAAATATTTCAAAATCTTTTCAATTTTATATATATTTTGTTATTTTCTAGTGAATTTTTAAACCAACGAAGATTTCAATCCGTCGGATTAAAATATTCGGGGTCAGATACCAGTGAGGAATTGAAACAATCACCCCATACGAGCTGCGGTTTTAATTATTCATTGGTATAAATTGTATGGTTGGACTATACTTGCCAAAATATTGCCAAAATAATATTACAATTTTCAGAAAACTGCAACATATATGTTTGAAATACAAAATATAAAATTGAAATTTAATTCCCAATAAATATAATACCATTATACTTATACTTATACCGACCGACTATACAAACAAAATGTATGACATTATTTCAAAAACAGGACTATTAAGTTTACGAAACCTAATGACATATCGCATAATAGGCACTACTGTAACAGAAAAAATAGGAGAACACGTATTGGATATGGATTTTATTATGCAACTTATCAATAATCGCCACAATTTACAATGTTTAAGTTGCATAACATACGATATATTATCTACATCAATTTTGATATATGTATTATCTTATCATTTTTCAGGAGAACCAACTACAATTAAAAAATTAGAAAAAGTAGAAAACCTCGCAAAATTGCGAAAACTAGTAGGTAAAACATTGTGGGTTATTTTATTTGTATTGACAAAAAATGTAGAAAATGCTACATAATACTATACTCCACTATGGTACCCACTATGGTACGATGATAAAAATATTATGTTTTGGTAACAATTTTGTCTCAATTATTTACAAATATAAAATACAAGTATAAAATAGGTTACCCCCCCGTTGTTTGGTTTCGTATATTTTGATACGATACAAAATTGAAATATTTTTTTATATTTGTGTATGAGCATACTCAATTATATATTTTATAATTTCTCCTGATGGTAATATAATCATTTGCTAGACTATAGCAATACGTAGAATAAAATGGATAATCTAATGGATATTGAGGGTTCACCAAAATCTTTTGATTTGGGTAAAACATTGCCGAATAAATATATGAAATTGATGCATTTTGGATTTTGGCTTCTTTCCAATACTCCTATATGTAATTCTATATGTGATCCTACTATATCCACTAATAACCACATTGAGGACGTGTTAGACAAATTGTGTTTGTATGCAAATGTAGAAACTCAGGCAGACTTTTATGAGAAATTTTATGCTAGCGAAAAGGAAATTGCGAAATCTATGCGAAAGTTTATTGCGGAAAAAATGAAAGACCAGCGGAAAGTGGATATTACGGCAAATGAAATTGTGCCCAAAGGAAGGGATCAGATTTTGCGGGATGCGTTTATAGACAACATTATAGCGTCATTTACTAAAGATCGTGTCAATATAATTACAAATATATAGAACGTATGTGTGTATAGAATTGTGCATTATAGATTTGTTTGTATAGATTTGTTTGTATATTTGTAAACTAAATAGTTTTTAACCGAAAAGGTCTAAATCTTTTGTGTTATACAAATTATTTGGAGTGTGATTAGGTTTTGAAATATGATATACAATATTAAATTATCCAATGGAAATCGCCAAGAAGTCGCAGATTATATTTTTATGAAAAAATCACAGGGTAAATTTCGGGTAGTAGATGTTGGCGGGGTTTTTGGTGGATGGTCTATGCCTTTTGCCGATGCAATTATTGATTTTACTGACCCGGGGGAGGCAGGTATGCCTTCTCATATAAAGCATTTTAAATGTGATATAACGAATCCTCGGGATTGGGGGGTGGTATTAGAATATGTTAGTAGAGAGGGGAAATATGATTTTTGTATTTGCACACATACGTTGGAAGATATTATAAACCCGGTATTTGTTAGCGAACAAATTGCGAATATTGCACTGGCTGGATATATTGCATTTCCAAGTAAATATAGAGAACTTGCCAAGTTCCAAGGAGATTACAGGGGTTATATCCACCATAGATGGATTTTTACTGCAAAAAACAATGGGATTATTGGGTTTCCCAAAATCGGGTTTTTGGAGAACTGCAAGGCGTTTGATAGTATTGCGGATCTTGCAGATAATAAATCCGATTTGTCTTTTTATTGGAAAGACACTATAGATATTGTATATTTGAATAATAATTTTTTGGGACCGGACGTAGGTTCTGTGATAGAATATTATGCGGATTTATGTAGGTATGATTATTTGTAGGATGTGGATGTGGATGTGGATGTGGATGTGGATGTGGATGTGGATGTGGATGTGGATGTGGATGTGGATGTGGATGTGGATGTGGATGTGGATGTGGATGTGGGTATAACAAAATTGAAATACATTTTTATTGATTCAGTTATAATACATCATTACATTGACTATTAATACTTGAAACTTTATACTTGAAACTTTATAAGATTATTTAGCAATCTTGTTATACAATGATCAACGACAATCTATATAGCAAAAAAACATATAATATAATTGGCCCGCAATTGTTTACAAGAGCCTCTTTCAAAGGGTCTGTTGTATTTGTAAAACTTAGGGGCACAGGTAAGATATTTTGCGAATTGGGTGTTTCTCTATATGGACAGCAAAAATATTATGATTTGGACGACTTTTTCGGAACGAACGTTATACGCAGATGTGCCACTAGTGAGTTTGGTAATAGTTCCGAAACTTTGTGGGATGCACGCAAGCCGTTTCTTAGTTTGACCGAAGGATGTCGCGATGCTAGAGGTTGGATGGCTCGCTATTTGTTTGATGATATGATTATGCGAGAACTTTGCACATTTATGACGGCCGAAATCACGCCGCGTTCTCTTGCGGAAGTGGAAACATTGGGTTCAGTTAAAGAAGACCGAACAGTTGCTCACATTTATCAGACCCGCACAGGTAACTTTATTTATATTATTGATAATGTTGTTTATTCAGAGTATTTCCCAGTGAAATGGGCATTGGCCCCCGGGACATTGGAATATGAAAATGGTGTTGCTATTATGGGACCGGGAACATTGCCCAACCATTGCGGCAATTGCAACTATTACGGGTCATTTCACGGCGTTTTCCTAGGATATTGCGTAAATTGCGCACGTGAATATGGCTATACTAGAGGACCTGGATTTATTGACCAAGGCGTAGAATACGAAGGAGAAGCAGAACGGGATTGCATTAGAGCCACATATTTGAGCGGGATTGATCTTGCAACTTTGGGATACAATATTGAACCAGAAGAGAAATACAACAATTGCTTGGCAGGGGGGAACACGCCCACCGGGCCGGATATTTGCGATGACCAGGAAAATATGGACCCGGTGCGCGAAAATGTAGTGGATGAATACAAAGAAGCTGATCCAAATACATACAATACGATTGTATTGTCAAAGAAATACCCGCGCCGGGCATATAGTATGCCATTTATGAAGTATCGAATAGTAGTAGAAGAAGAGCAAACGGACACATTTACCCCCGACTTGATTCGGCACAAGATGGAATCATTCTTTGCGGAAAATGATATAGAGGTTATTGACAATAATTATTCGTTTCCGATTGGACCCAGACCTGAATGGGATTGCTATAGAATTACCAAACGTCCTTCTGTATGGTTTTATTGGATTGCTACGTTTCGCTGCACGGGATATGAAGACATTCAGTTGGAAATACGGCTATATGTATCCAATGTGCATACTGCGGAACACCCGGCCAAACTATTATTGGAGTGCAACAATGTGAGCGGTAGGAGCCCCGGGTATTGGCCTATGATGCGTGCTATGAATGCCTGGCTACTTGGAGAAACTGATAATCCTTTGATTGATATTCCACTTCCTCCACCGGGAATTGAAGACGAAGATGGCAATATACTGCCTCCACCTATACAATTGTATTAGTACTTATGTATGCTTGTTTTGTAATATAATTAATTATTGTTGTTTTTTACTGCTATCCTTTGGCTAGTATTACAAAATTGAAATGCATTTGTATTGGTTGAGTTATAGCACATTTATATTTCTCTTATTATTTCTCTTATTATTCATCTTTATATTCTATATTTTATATATTTGAACTATTTGCTATAGTTCGCAACCCATATTACAAACTCTTTTGAACTACGTTCTACAGACTTTTCTCTAACTCATTCAGCTTTGCCTCCGGAGTTATTCGCAATGTCTTCCTTTTACTATGCTATAGATATGATTAATCGCCAGACATACCGGGTTCCAGAGGTGTGTAATAGTGGTATTATTTCACAAATGAAAAAAGAAACAGTGATCCAATGCACACAATGTTTTATGGTTGGCCGCGCAGTTGACGAATGTACATTCTCCGTAAGCACATCCCTCGTTCCTGAGGATTGCGATGTGCCTATGGTGCGTTCTGGTTCATCTCCAATGCTTACCGACGAGAGTATACGGATTGCGAAGATATCCTGAAGCGAATTTTTAGTATAATCAGATCGCGGTATTTACAAAGAAACTGGAGAGAAATTGAGAAATCGTGAGTTTGTTGGGCGCAAATCAGGGCGCGATTACGCTCTGAAATGATGGAATTGTTGGATATTGCATAGACCGCTACCTATTTTCTTCTTTCGTGTAATACACAATATGGACGAATAAAAACGTATACTTGGTTGTTTTGTAATATAGCATTTGTTTTGGTTCTTTGGTTCTTTGGTTCTAGTCATACCATTGATATAGAATATTTTGAAGAAATATATTCATTGTACCCTGATAACCAATTTGCAATTTGTTGTTGACCTTCCGGAGTTTCATACAGTACTCTTGGAAAATTGGGGATTTTTCTGTATTTCATATCTAGTTTTTGCTGTTGTATTTCGGGATCTTCGTTTTCATATTTCATTGCGTCCTGATATTTGCGTTTTCCTAAAATGGTTATGATTGGCGTGTTGTTTGATGACGACATTTTATAGATGGTATAATTATATGCATTACTTGCTATATACTAATAGCAATCAATTTTTTACATATTCTATGGATTTTTACTAAAGCAACCAATGGGGTGTATTCGTCATAAGTATCAGTCGTATTTACAATTGATGTTACCCGAATCATCATTTACATTTGGATGTTTTATTGAAAAACTTTGTAAAAAAACGCATATGTTTTCTATATTGTTATTTTCTAGGGTCAGTTTCGTTTATTGGTCGGAAAAAATTGTTTCTAATATAGCCATACGCATATAAACCCCGTTCTCCACTTGTGTCATATACATTGCACGTGGATCATCGTCTACATCGGGATCAATTTCATTGGACCTGGGCAATGGATGCATAATAATAGCGGTTTGTTTAGCGGGTTGTATAGCGTTTTTGTCTATGCAATAATTTTTGTAATTGTGACTTAGTGTAATAGAATAATAATCACGTTCAGTTGGAAATCGTTCTCGTTGTATTCTAGTCATATAGAGAACATCTGTGATCGGTATTGCTTCTTGGAGTGTTATAGTTGTTGTTTGTTGAATGGGGTATGAGGGGGGGTCTTGGGG